>Ga0066659_10000168_pt1 | contig 20044 bp, 16 predicted proteins | sample GraSoiAngelo_108_FD_75176 | JGI IMG/M metagenome (GOLD analysis project Ga0066659, IMG submission 75176) | Grasslands soil microbial communities from the Angelo Coastal Reserve, California, USA - 14_0903_09_40cm | ecosystem: Environmental > Terrestrial > Soil > Grasslands | place: USA... | reverse complement strand
CACTAAGTCCCAGGAACACCAACCCACCAAGATCAAGGCATCGGCGATCCAAGTCGAGGTGATCCAATCCGACGAAATTAAGCTGCCTGCCGAATTTCAAGTTGCACTCTACGAGAACCTCATGAGCCAGCTAGAGCACGTAAAGTTTCAGCATGTCTTCCGCGACGGCGACCGCAACGCCACGAGTGTCGGCGATCTCGTTGTTCTCCATAGCACCCTTCGAGGCTTTAAGGCCGGCAGCGAAAGGGCTCGGCAGATCCCCAATTGCTGGCCGCCCTGTCGCGGAGAAAAAAGACGCACCTTTAACTGTCGCGCATCTGAAGACGACCTAATCGAAGCAAGCGGCCCGAGGCAGGATTTTGTTCCGTGTATTCCGTGATGCCGTTGTTATAAAGGCCCCGAAACTGAGCACGCCACTGCAGCGAGATTATCTGTGACGCGCGTTCAGCCTTTCAATTGTGCGCTTCAGCTCTTCAAGCTTCTGCCCCGCCTCGCCGAGCTTGCCTTCTGCCGTCAGGCGCTGGTAGTCGGCGAGATCTTTGGCGGCTTCCGAGATGAGCGCATTGAAGTCCGATGGGGGTTGGGGCGACCCGGCGGATGCTGGTGCGTTACGCGCCACCTCCGCGGAGACTGGGGCGGCGCTCAGTGACGAGACCGCTCCGCCAAAAAGGGCAGCCATCGCCGATTCGAAGGTTGGTCCGTACGCAAGCCGATCTTGGAGTGCGAGCACAACCAGACGCAACTCCGGCATGGGACTCCGCTCGGCCTGCAGGTAAATCGGCTCCGCGTACAACAGCGCGCGCCCAGTCGGAATCACCAGCAGAGCTCCGCGCCGCACGTGCGAGCCTTGCTGATTCCAAAGCGTCAATTGTCCGGAAAGCTGCGCGTTCTGATCAATGCGCGCCTCAATTTGCAGGGGTCCGTCGACCAGTTTCGTCTTGGGGAAATTGTAGACCGCCGACGTACCGTATTGAGCGCCGTCGCTGCGCCCGGCAATCCAGCCAATCAGATTATTCCGGTTGGCCGGCGTGAATGGCAGAATCTCAACGAACTCCACGCCCGTTTCGCCCGGCAGTTTCATCAGCACGAAGTTCGGCTCCATCGTCTGTGTCACCTGCTGCCCCCCTTCGCTCATGCCTACTTCGGTAGCGACTGTCCACAGATCCTCACGGTTGTAAAACGCTCCCGGGTCCGTCATGTGATACAGGCCGTACACTTCCGCTTGCAGTTTGAGCAACAACTCCGGGTAGCGCATGTGCTTGCGCAGCCCGGCCGGCATCATGGCGGCATCATTAAACAAACTCGGAAAGATGCGGCGGTACGTCGCGATGATTGGGTCCTCTGCGTCAAACACGTAAAACGTCGTCGCACCGTTGTAGGCGTCGATCACGACCTTAGCGCTGTTCCGCATGTAGTTAATGGGATCTCGGTCGAGACGGTAATGGCTTGCGTACGGATAGCTGTCTGAGACCGTAAACGCGTCCATGACCCATGACAGCCGGCCGTCGTCGCCGAGAACGATATAAGGATCCGGATCGTAGGTAAGAAACGGCGCTACCGCCGATACGCGATCGCGCACGTTGCGATGCATTAACAGTTGGCTATCGTTCTTCACGTCATCGCTGAACGGTAGCTTTGCGAGGTCGCCGCGGTCGAGCGCGATAATGATGCGGCGCAGAAAACCGCCGAGCACGATGCCCCCGTTGCCTTCGTAAGACGTTAGGCTGTTGGTTTGGCCTTGCGGGTAGTTGAATTCCTTCTGCCGTGTCTTTACGTAGACATCGGTGTTGGTCAGCTCGCCGAAATAGACTTCGGGGCGAATCACAGTTAGACCACGCACCGTGCTCTGGACAGGCATGTTGCTCAGAATCAGCGTGGGCAGCCCTTCCGGCGTGAACCCATTTACTGGGTTCATCGTTATTCCATAACCATGGGTGTAGATCAGCTTCTCGTTGATCCAGTTGCGACTGCTCTCCGGGAGCTTGTCGACGTTCAACTCGCGAGTGGCGAGCATCACCTGACGAGTCACGCCATCGATTTGATAGCGATCGATGTCGATGTCGGGAAAGTCGTAGTAGGTGCGGATTTCCTGAATCTGACGCAGGGTATCCTGGAGAGCGTGCCAGTCCCACAGACGAATGTTCTGAAGAGTAGCCTGATTATTCGCCGGGTCGGCCGCTGCGACGTCCGTCTCAGCGGGAAACTCGCGTTGCGAGACTCGGTCTAGTCCGTAGGCTTGCCGCGTCAGTTCGATGTTGTGGGTAATATAGGGCTGCTCGCGAACGAGCTCGTTTGGTTTCACGATAAAGCTGCTGACGTACCAGCCGACTACTAGAAGGGAGACATAACACAGGGCCGCCGGGAGAATCGCCGCCGCAATCCAGCGCCCGCGTGGCACCCTCACGGCGTTTGCGGAGGCGATCAGCGCGCCGAGAATGAGCGCTGCGCAGACGGCTAGCATTCCTGGAAGCATGATGTGCGCGTCAGAGTAAGTAACGCCTGCGAAGATCGTATGACCGTCGAACAACTGCTCGAATCGACCGAGGTACACACGCACCGCAAGGATCAGCAATAGGAAGGCAAACGTGACGGAGAGCCCACGCCAAGGCGGCGTGACGTAGGTCCTGCTACGACCAAGGAACGCACGAATGCCACCCGTAATGAGGATAAAGAAAACCGCGAGTACACAGGTCATCAAGACCAGCGTAAGTAGCCAGCCGACGATGAGTTGCCATCCAGGCAGGCTGAAGAGGAAGAAGTTCAGCGGCTTGCCAAAGACCGGGTCTAGGAAGCCACCCGCGGCGGGCGCTGCGTACCAGAAGAGGGCGATCGTCGGCCACTCCAGCATCACGCCGGCGCCGGTGGCGACGGCAATGACGAGCGAAAGGCCAAGTGCGATGAGGCGCAGGGCGGGCTCAACCGGCAGCTTCAGCGGCTGTCCGCCGATGAAGATTGTGTGACCGCTTGGCAGGTCAGGCAGATGCGTTCGCTTCAGAACCAGAAACGATCCGTACAGAATGAGAAACGTGGCTACTGCAAAGGCAGTGAAGATTCCCCATTGCAGGCCTAGCGTTTTCCAGAACACATCGCCGTAGCCGAGCGAATCGAACCACAGCAGGTCCACGTAATACGACAAGGCGGCCCGACCGCCGAGAACAATGACGGCAAGGGCCGCGATCACGAGTAGCAAGAAGCGGCGACGCCGCCGCGGCGCACGCATGCTCGGCCAGTCAATGGACTCCGGCATTGTTCCACCCCCTTGTTCCCAACAATTCTCTTGTCAAGTTTAGCGCACCGGTAAAGAAGGTCGGGGATCAGAAGCATCGTCCCGCCAGATCAACAAACTCGGCTACTGAAACCACAATCACAGTCGCGTCAGAGACGCTGCTCGGACACTGTGACAAAATAATGCAATCTTATAACCCCCTTGCCCCCGACCCGTCTCAGAGTCACCATGCCGGCCTGAGAAAGCGCGCAAGACCCATCGGCCACAGAGGGGACTAGCCCATCCGTTACTGTACGGAACGACGTTTACAAGCGGCCGAGGCACTTACCATGTTCCTTCCTTCCGTCCCCACCACCATACCAGCCCAACGCTTGCAGTATTCTGCTGTTTGCTCAATACGCCCTGCGAATCCGTCAGGAAGCTGGGCTTGCGGGAAGCGGCGGCTTCGCTGGCGGAGTAGGGACGGCGCATCACCGGCTCCGGCACCGGGTTAGTCCTTCGTTGATTCGAAAAGTCCCGGCGCCATTCATAACGCATCAAGAAACCATCGTCTAGCTTGTAGTCCAATGTGGCCGTGGTCTCCTTCAGAGCTTGGGTTAGGCCACTGAAAAGGCCACCACGATCCGAGAGATACTCGGCCCGCGCGGCTACGCCAAGTTTCTGTGTGAGCTGATAGCGTGCATAAACAGCACCGCCAGCGACATGAGAGGTCGCTGATGACCGCGCCAGGGCTTCATTTCTCGACAAGCGCTCAATGACGTAGTCGCCTTCAACAGCCATTCTCCACTTCGGTGAAAGCTGCCATATCACATAACTGTCAAAAATGTGCAAGCGCCCGTCCGGCGCGGGACGAATAGCTTGAAAACTCAGGCCCGGCTGCACAGGAATCGGATTGACGGGACTGACGACGATTCGGTCAGGATGTTCTTGCCCCAAATAGTAGTTGAAAGTCCATGTGATTGAGGTCCTGGGTTTGACAACGAATCCGAAAAGCTCATCTTTAAAACCATTCGTTGCTTCGGCTTGATTCGCGCCATTCACCAACCAGTAGTTCAGCGCTAGCCGATCGTTGACCTGGTAATTCGCGCGGATGCCTGTGTGATAGAAAGGTAGAAAATCGAAATAATACGAACGGGAATAATTCATTTGATCTTTCGTGTAGTTGTTTTCGAGTCCCAAAGAACTGCTCCATTTTCCAAAATCCAAGGTCAAGCCATTCCCTACTGGAGCAATGTAAGTACCGTACGCCTGGAAAATGTTTCGGTAAATCTGAGGCCGAGGTTCGTTTGCTGGATTCCCTTGCAAGGTATCCGTCGCTTGGCCGAATTGCAGGTCCAAGCGGCCACCGAAACGAAATACTTGCCTGATTCAGGCTGAAGTTGTTGCTCAAGATAGGCGTAGTAGCCGTCCATGCCTAGGTTGATGGTCGTGTTGCGCAGGAAGTCCAGCGTCTTTCCATCTTCTCCGCCGCGGGACGCACTTGGCGGAGCACCTGATTCTTGCTGGTGACCCTCCGTCGAGGAAAGCGCCATTGTCGAGGGAATCGCGCTCGCGGGGACGCAACCAGCGGAAGGAGGTGTTTCCGGTTGATGTGGGGTTGAGGAGTTCCTCTCTTGGATCAATTTTTTTAGCTCAGTTACTTCCGCTTCGAGTTGTGCCACCCTGCGCTGAAGGTCATGGCCGGTTTGAGCGCCATTCTCCGAAAGTCCTACTTGCTGGGCAAAAACGAGTCTGGACCCGCCCACTATCAGTGCGACGCAACATCCCACACTCCACCAGCGCCAAGTGCGACGGCGATCGGACTGTTCGGAAGGTTTGTTAAAGGAACGCATCGCATTACTCTCCCTTCGATTTGACCGACGTGTTGTTGGACGAGTTCGCATCCGCTCTGAAAGCACCCAGCAGCAGAAGAAAGCGTCTCTTAGTACCAAGACGCGTGTCCACTCTTCGCCGGTCCGAGCGTCGGCGGAGCCGCTCCCGAAGGTCGAAACTCCGGAATTGAGTATCGATCTCGAGAGAAGGATCGTGGAGGTTCGCGGTCAGAGAGTCCGTCTGACCCCGAAGGATTTCGACGTCCTGCGCACTCTCGTCATTCAGCAAGGGAAGCCGCTTACCCATAACATAAGAGGTCGCGGCAAACCGTGTGGGGCCCGGACCGCGGCGAGGAAACGGAGAACCCTCGGGATGGACTCCGAAAAATGGTCACGCCGCAAATTGTGAAGTCTCATCACAACGGATGAAGGGTGTCGAGCTCCAGATTCAGTTCCAAAACATGGACACGCGGTTCACCTAGAAATTCCAGGTCGCGATCCTTTGTGTGTTTCCGCACAACGATGCGAACCTCGTCTTCTTTCATGCCACGCGAATGAGCAACACGAGGAATCTGGAATTCCGCGGCGGCCGGGGAGATATCCGGGTCCAGGCCAGATCCCGAGGCAGTCACTAAGTCAACCGGGATTGGGACATTGGGATTCTCTGCCTGTAGCTTTTGAACATCACTCCTTACTCGTTCGATCAGAAGCTTGTTTGTGGGGCCGAGATTGGAGCCGCTACTGGAAGTAGGATCGTACCCGGTTCCGGCGCTGGACGGCCGCGAATGGAAATAACCCGGTTCCGTGAAAGATTGGCCGATAATCCGCGAGCCAACAATCTTGCCATTTTTTTTGATCAATTGTCCGTTGGCTTGGCTGGGAAACAACACCTGAGCCAGACCTGTAATTGCCAGGGGATACACCACTCCGAACATCACCGTCGTAACCAGAGTGAACCACAGCGCGATCAGAAGATTCCTTTTCATGGCGTCCTCAAACAACCCGGAGATAGGTCAGCAGTACGTCGATAAACTTGATTCCGATAAACGGCGCAATTATTCCGCCAACGCCATAGATCAACAGGTTGCGCTGTAGCAGAGCGGCGGCGCCCGCCGGGCGATAGCGAACGCCGCGGAGAGCGAGTGGGATCAAGGCGATGATGATCAGCGCGTTAAAGATCACGGCGGAAAGAATGGCAGACTCCGGCGTGCGAAGATGCATTACGTTCAGGACACTTAATACAGGAAATGCTCCGGCAAACATCGCGGGAATGATCGCGAAATACTTGGCCACATCATTGGCGACGGAAAACGTAGTCAACGCACCACGAGTAATCAGGAGTTGCTTACCGATTTCCACGATTTCGATCAGCTTGGTGGGGTTGGAATCGAGGTCGACCATGTTTCCGGCTTCTTTCGCGGCTTGCGTTCCGGTGTTCATGGCCACTCCGACATCCGCCTGAGCAAGCGCGGGGGCGTCATTTGTGCCGTCGCCAGTCATAGCCACGAGTTTTCCCTTGGCCTGTTCTCTCTTGATGAGCGCCATCTTGTCTTCCGGTGTAGCTTCCGCGAGGAAATCGTCGACTCCCGCTTGGCGGGCGATCGCAGCCGCGGTAAGCGCGTTGTCGCCCGTGATCATCATCGTGCGAATCCCCATAGCGCGCAGATGATCGAAGCGTTCCTTCATGCCCCCCTTCACAATGTCTGTAAGGGCTATCGCGCCCAGTACTCGGCCGCTCTCTGCAACCAGCAGCGGTGTTCCACCCGCATTCGAAATTTCTCGGACACACACCCGCAACTCGGAGGGAATGCCATTGCCGCGATTGCTGGTCAAGCGGCTGATAGCCTCTAAAGCGCCTTTACGGATTTCTCGACCGTCGAGGTCCACGCCGGACATTCTCGTTTGTGCGGAGAATGGGATGAAATTGGCCGCGTGAGTCGAAAGATCGCGTCCGCGGAGGTGGTAGCGCTCCTTTGCCAGCACCACGATCGACCGACCTTCGGGAGTCTCGTCGGCCAGGGAGGAAAGTTGCGCAGCATCGGCGAGATAAGCCTCTTCAACGCCCGGTGCAGGAAAGAATTGGGTTGCCGCTCGGTTGCCCAGCGTGATCGTTCCCGTTTTGTCGAGCAGCAGCACATCGACGTCCCCGGAGGCCTCGACAGCACGCCCGGACATCGCGATGACGTTTCGCTGAATCAAGCGGTCCATCCCAGCGATGCCGATCGCGGAGAGCAATCCGCCAATGGTTGTAGGGATGAGACACACGAGGAGGGAGGCCAACACGAAAATGTTCTGCGGAGCGCCCGAATAAATCGCGAACGGCTGAAGCGTCACGACCGCCAGCAAAAATATGATCGTCAAACCTGCCAGGAGAATATTCAGCGCAATCTCGTTGGGCGTCTTCTGCCGCGAGGCGCCCTCGACGAGCTTGATCATGCGGTCAAGAAAGGTCTCGCCGGGATTCGAGGTGATGCACACTTTGATCTCGTCGGAGAGAACTCGTGTTCCACCGGTGACCGCCGAGCGGTCTCCGCCGGATTCCCTGATTACCGGGGCGGACTCGCCCGTGATCGCCGATTCGTCTACTGACGCCACGCCTTCGATGACCTCTCCATCTCCGGGGATGAAATCCCCAGCGGTGACAACGACGATGTCTCCGGAGCGAAGCTTCGAACTGGGCACGCATTCTGTATGGCCATCGCTACGCAAGCGATGGGCTTGCGTTTCCGCGCGTGCTTTGCGCAACGTGTCAGCCTGCGCCTTACCGCGGCCTTCGGCCATAGCTTCCGCAAAATTGGCAAAGAGCACCGTGAACCATAGCCAAAGCGTGATTTGCAGTCCAAACCCAAACTGTCCGGCATGGCGAAAGACGTTCCAACCAAGTTGAATCGTGGTGAGAACCGCACCGACCTCGACAACGAACATCACCGGGTTCTTGACCATCGCCCGTGGTTTCAACTTGCGAAAGGAGTCCACAACGGCCCGCGACAGAATGGCGCTATCGGCGAGCGATTTTTTTCTGATTTGACCAATTTGAGCAACTGGGTCCATGGACACCTCAGAAAGCCTTTCCTGCGTTCATTAATAGGTGCTCGAGAATCGGCCCGAGACTCAGAGCCGGGAAAAATGTAAGAGCGCCAACGATTACTATCGTGGAGACCAGCAAGCCGGCGAAGAGACCTCCGGTGACAGGGAAGGTGCCGGCCGATTTGGGAACAGTCTTCTTTTTCGCTAGACTTCCGGCTATGGCGAGCACCGGAATGATCATGAAGAACCGGCCCAACAGTTGGGCCACAGCGGTGGTCGTGTTGTACCACATCGTATTCGGGATAAGACCTCCAAATGCCGAGCCATTGTTACCAGTCGACGAAACGTAGGCGTACAGGATTTGGGATAAGCCGTGTGGGCCAGGGTTGGAGATGCTAGAAGTCCCATAAGGCTTAACAACAGAAATCGCTGAAAAGGTAAGGATCGTGAAGGTTAAAATGAGAACCGCGAGCATAGCCATTTTGACGTCATACGATTCAATCTTCTTGCCGAGATATTCTGGCGTGCGCCCCACCATTAGTCCTGCAATGAACACGGCGAGGACCACGAACACGAAAATTCCGTACAGCCCAGCGCCGACTCCCCCAAACACAACCTCGCCGAGCATGATGTTGACCAGCGGCACCATGCCGCCAAGCGGCGTATACGAATCGTGCATGCTGTTTACGGCGCCACAGCTGGCATCAGTCGTGACGGTGGTAAACAAAGCTGAATTCGCGATGCCCAACCGCACTTCCTTGCCCTCCATGTTTCCGCCGGATTGCGACGCACCGGCGTGCTGGTCCGTGCCGGCCAAGAGCGGGTTGCCCTTTGCTTCCGCCCAATACGCGGTGGTCACACCGGCTAAGAACAAGAAAGCCATGGCCGCCCAGACCGCCCAGCCGTGGCGCTGCGAGCCGGTCATGCGGCCGAGCGTATAGGTCAGTCCCGATGGAATCGCAAAAATCAGCACCATTTCAAAAAAGTTCGAGAATGGAGTAGGATTTTCAAAAGGATGCGCGCTGTTAGCATTGAAAAATCCACCCCCGTTGGTACCGAATTCCTTGATTACCTCCTGCGAGGCAACCGGTCCTTGCGCGATCACCTGCTGAGTCACGGTTTGCGCACTGCTCTTGCCGTCTGCACCCGCGACCTGCGCCGCGTACGGCTGAATCAGCTCCACCGTCGTATAGGGCTTCAAATTCTGCACGACACCTTGGGACACGAGGACCAAGGAACCTAACACGCAAACCGGCAGCAGAACCCAAAGGAGACAACGCGTGGTGTCGACCCAGAAGTTTCCGAGCTTGTCCGTTTCTTTGCGTGCGATGCCACGGATAACCACAATGGCGAGAACGATACCGACAGCGGCGGACGCGAAATTGTGATAGGCCAGACCCGCCATCTGCGTGAGATAGCTCATGGTGGATTCGCCGCTATAGGCCTGCCAGTTAGTATTTGTTGTGAATGAGGCCGCGGTTCCAAAGGCCAGGGCCGGCTCAACGTTGGCGAATTTCTGTGGATTGAACGGCAGCCATCTCTGTGTGCGCTCGATTATGTAGAGAAGCGCCATGGAAACACCGCTGAACAGAAGCATGGCGATGGCGTATTCTGTCCAACGCATCTCGCGCCTTTCATCGACGCCCGTGAGGCGATAGACGAGTTGCTCGATCGGACGTAAGATCGGATCGAGAAATGTCTTGTCGCGGTTGAACACTCGCGTCATGAACGCGCCCATGGGTTTCGTCACCAGGGCGATTACAAACAGATACAATCCAATTTGAAACCAGCCATTTGCGGTCATGCTCAGAACTCCTCCGCCTTCAAGAGGGCATAGAGCAAATACCCCAAAAGAAGCGCGCAAATCACCAACAGTGCCGCATCACTTGCGTGCATAGCCTCGCTCCTATTTCAAGCGTTCGCATCCGCGAACGTAGACAATTCCCAGGGCGAAAAAAGCGACGGTCGCTGCTATAAAAATGATGTCCAACATGCCTGTTTGTCTCCTCAGGTCAAATCATGCGGCAAATATCGGCCGCCTTTTCTTGATTCCACATCGGCCGGCGTTCAGCAGAAATCTCGCCCCTCGCGAGTCGTCAAAATTTCACGAGGATCGAGAGGTTGATCCGGTTCTCAATTTTCTTCAAATCCGGCGCAAAACCGGGCACCAATGCTCCTGGCGATCCGCAAATATTTTCGACCAGGGGAGCAGTGGGACAGGACGTCGGTGTAACTCCCCCCGGACCCGAGAAGTACGGAACATTGGCCGCGCGGTGATTGAATTCGCCGCGAAAAGTAATGTACTCGCTGGGCATGTAGTCAAACGTGCCGGAAGCGTCCCACGCCTTGAACGGGTCTCCCGGATTTTCGGTGAAGTACGGCGTACCTGAGGCCGCCGTCGCGCCATTGATCGGCGGCAGCAGCACCAGATAGCGTCCCGGATTGTTGATTTTGCCGCCGCCCAGCGTCAGGCCGTAGCGGTCATGGTGAAACCAGAAGCGGTTGTAGAACATGAAGCCCAGGAAATCTTGTTTCGGGCCCTTCGCGGAATTTGTATAGCAGCTCACGCCACCGCCGTGTTCGCAACCGATATCGCCGGTCAACGAAAACGCCATCTTGTCCAGCCCACTGTTTTCCGGCTTATCGAAATACTTGATTTCGATACTGTCATCGCTGTGGTAACGGACACGGCCCTGAACGCCCAAGGCCTCTTCACCTAGAGCGTATTGATTCCCGAGCACCGACAGCCATCCGTTCGGCCGCCACAGGATCTGCACACCCAATCCCGGGCGACCGTTGAATCGGCCGTACGACTGCCAGCCATTAATAAACCACGGCTCGACCTTCAGATGCTCTGTTGGGAAAATTTGCACGCGCACGCCGTTGAAAAACCACGGCGTATTGGAAGAGACGTATGAGGGCTGATACGCCCAATTGTCGAATTGGTAGTAACTGAAAAGCCCGATGTAGGACATGAAGATGCCCGCATCGACGTTGATCCCATGCAGTGCGTTGAAGTGGTACCCGCCGTAGCCCTCAGATATATACCGGTACGCATTGTCGAGGTTCCATTGTCCCCGTGCGGGACTCGCGTCATTCCGTGGAGTGGTTTGTGAATAGAGGCCAAACTGCGTCATCAATCGAGCGCGTACATTATCGTAGTGCATGTCGCCGCCAACGCCTAGCTGCGTGACTTGGACTTCGCCGTGCCGGAAGACCTCGCTCGAGCCGCCTATCGTGTCATCCTTCGAGTGACTGAAACTGTAGTTGTAATCCACGTTGGCCCTGATCTCTGGCGTGAAGAAACTGGTGGCGTACGGCGTATCTTTGGTGCGTGAGTTGCCGTCCAGCCACGTGAAATCGGCAAACGCAAAGGGATCGGCCTTTTCGGCTTTGGTAGCGCCCGATGTGTCCTTTTCAGTGGCTTGCGGCCCGACCGCTGCTACGCGATCATTGGCTGCAACAGCCGATGGCGTTGCTTTCGCTGAAGATGGCAGCGCGACAGACGGTTCCGTAGCGGACGACGTGGCGTTGCCCTTAGATTCGAGGTCGGCAACACGCTTTTCGAGCTCCTCCACACGGTCCAGTAGCCAACGTTCGCGCTCGGTCAATGGTGCGGGCGCATCTACCTTCGCCGCCACTCGCTTGGCCGGCGGCTCGCTCTTGCCGTTAGCGTCCGTAGACGCAAAAGCGGGAATTGTACTTCCGTAAAAACCTGCGACCAACACGAGTGAAACAACGCCTTTCTGACCCAAGACGTGCATTCCTCTCTCCTAACGTCTCTTCCGCAAGCGCAGTGAGGTGGCGATCTCTTGGTACGCAATCCGTTCGGACTCGTTCCAACCCAGTCCGCGACGGCGAGACAGCCCCGTCATCCTCGTAGCCCGGTATGAACTCACGTCAAGGCTGTCGTGTCTTTCGGCATTCTTCCGGGAACCCATGAGGTACGGGCGTTTGTCCGTCTGCGCCCCATCGCTTGGTTCATCAATTGCGGGACGAGCTGCCCTCTTGCCTCTCGTATCTCGCATCCATTGACATAAGACGTAAACGTAGAAAGCACATGCCAGCCAACCAGTCATAGCTAAGACAATCAAGGTCATCGGCCCGCGGGACAGGGCTCGCGATTCATTTTGCTCTTCTCGAGTCAAGCGATTTAATGAAGGAATCATCCCTCCACCGACGACAACATAGCGAATGACGCCTGAGAAAGTCCTGAGAGGTTTGTAAGGAATCTATAAGGTTCTCCATGCATAGCATGACAGGACAAACTCTTGTCGGGAGGTGTGTTCGGTGCAGATTTTAGTGCCCCATTCAATAAATCCATCTGAGCGATTCGTTCTTAAGGTTTGTCTTGACAAAGATATACGCATAGGAAGAGTTTCGTGAGTCGAGAAGACACCCGTGCTCTTCTCCGGAGGCAACCATGAGACCGTCAAGCGTGTTCTCAACCAGACGGCAGTTCCTTCAAAATTCTGCGGCCCTCTTCGCCTCGGGAGCGGTTCCATTCGCAGACGCTTCCGCCGATGCTGAGACGTCCGGACAGGCAGGCACATCATTTGTTTCCGATCAGGAGAAACGTAGAAGAGAGCTGTGGGACTTGTTGGGCGACCTTCCGTGGCAGCACCGCCCAGGACTGGCGAGACTGCTGAGTACCGAAGAGCACGAGGGCTACACAGTGGAACGGCTGGTGCTCGATCTGAATGGCATCGAGCCTGTTCCCGCGCTCATGTTGATCCCGCACAAGCGTCAGAGACCCGCACCAGGACTGCTGTACATCCACTGGCATGGCGGCATGTATGACCTCGGCAAGGAGCAGCTTCTGCGGGGCGTCCAGGCGCAACCGGCTTACGCGTCCGTCTGTGCCGAAAAAGGCTTGGTCACGCTGGCGATCGATAGCTGGTGCTTTGGAGAACGAAAGCACCAGGCTGACGGAAAACTAGGCGAAGAGAATGCCTTCAAGCTGATGTTATGGAGGGGGCAAGTTCTGTTCGGCATGATGATGTTCGACGAATTCCGTGCGCTGGACTATCTGGCGAGTCGTTCGGAAGTCGACGTCCGACGACTGGGCACCCTGGGTATGTCCATGGGTGCTACGAAAGCCTGGTGGCTGGCGGCCCTTGATCCGCGACTAAAGCTCTGCATGGACGTGTGTTGCCTCACCGACTATGACGAGCTGATAAGAACGCATGGTCTGAAGGAACACGGTATTTATTACTACGTGCCGTCTCTGCTGAAGCGCTTCCAGGCTGCAGACATTAATGCACTGATTGTGCCTCGTCCCCATCTGAGCGTGAATGGACGCCAGGATCCTTTGACCCCACCAGCGGGGGTCGAGAAAATTCGCGATTACCTGCTCCCGCTTTACCGTAAGTACGGCAAGGAATCGGATTGCCACATAGAGTTGTTCGATTGCGCGCATGTGGAGCTGCCGGAGATGCGAACGCTGGTCTTGGAATGGATGGATCATTTCTTGATGGAAGGGGCATTGCACGTCTCGTAGAGAAACAGTCGTAACGCTCCGCTTCTTATCTAGAAAACTGACGTGCCACAGCGATGGATCGTCAGGTCGATCTGCATTGAGCGTGACAACACCAGCAGGATTGGCCAACTCGGAAGAAGGCTGCGAGCCGGAGGTCGCAGAACTCAGCATCCGTCCTTAGTTGTCAGCGATACAGAGTCAGCAAAGTATTCTAGGAGTGTCCATTGCACCAGATTTGTGCAACTGCATTTGTTGGATGTCAGCCCCTAGATCTTCAGGAACAGTTCCTGCCGATACAGCCAAAACAGCACCAGCCAATAGCACAGCAGAATCGCGGCGCCGCGAAAAAATGGTTCCAGCCCTGCGCCGGCGAAGTGAAAGAAATTCCGGCCCAGGTGGACGCGGAAGGTGCTATCCAATCGCTTAGCTTTCGCAGCGGAGTCCTTAGATGGCCTACTTGGACTACCAGGCAAATGGCCGGTGCGACTCCTCTGTGGCCTGCGAATTTCAGCAATACGTAAGCACGCTCGACAAAAGGGTAACTCTTCTTACTGCCAGCGAGGCAGGCGCCGTCGGCACCCGCGGATCCTGAAGCGTGCGGTTGCGGGGGCCGCAACGACCCGATCTTGTTGGTCCTATCATTTAGTTTGGCCAGACAAGTCAATACAAACGCTTCTCAGAACCAATCCACAACTGACCCTACCTTCCGAATACCCCGTAAACCACGCGGAACGGCAGCAAGCGAGGCGGGGTTAACTGATGTGGTAAACTGCCGCCGCGAACGTTCGGGAGGGAGTACATGAAGGCGCCAATTCTCTACCGAATCTCTTCTGTACTTCTGCTGCTTTTTGCCGCCGGACATACGTTTGGGTTTCGCCAGAATAATCCGGAATGGGGAGCGGACGCGGTTCTTGGGTTAATGCGCTCCGTCCACTTTGACGCGCAAGGGTTTACCCGGACATATTGGGACTTCTTCAGCGCGTTCGGGCTTTTTTTCTCCGTGTTTCTTTTGTTCGCGGCGGTATTAGCGTGGCTGCTGGGCGGACTTCCGGCAGAGACTTTGGCGCGAGTGCGCAGCATTGCGTGGGCGCTGGCCATTTGCTTTGTAGCAGTCACGGCTTTGAGCTGGAGATACGCCTTCACCACCCCCATCGTTGTCTCAACCCTGATTACAGTGTGTTTGATTGCGGCCGCGTGGCTCGCTGCGAAGACAAGCTGAACTTTGGTGATCCAGGAGGCACCGAGCGTTAGTGTGCGGGCAATTCCATTAATTCCGTGGTTTCCACCACCATCGCCATTTTGAGGGTGGGAGCATGGTCAGGAGCCCAGGCGGCCGAGCGGAGCTGTGGGAGTGGTGTCCCAGATTGTTGCGCGGCGGCGAACCTCTCTGGCTTCACCGCGCCAACCGAAAGATCCACTGACGGGATTCCGGCAAGGTTGAACTCCGCAAAATCCTCGAAGATCATCACGGGTTCGACTTCAACGACATTTGCCGGCCCCGGAACACGGCGCAGTTAAGTTCATCGTCAGGATCGGACGAGTTCACGATAGACTGTCCTAAGATAAGGATTCCGTCCCGGCGCTCCCGCGCCTATAATCCCGCGGCAGGGGAGCAAATGTTCACGAGGAGAGTCTTTGCCAGATGCGCCATTGCCCTGCTTGCGGCGAGTGGTGGCGGCCAGGAGCACCAGCATGGAAAAGGCGAAAAGTTAGGCGCGGTGCACTTTGCCACGTCGTGCAGTGCTGAGGCGCAGAAGGAATTCGATCGAGCAGTGGCGCTGCTGCACTCCTTCCAATTCAATCACGCCATTCAAGGACTCAACGCAGCGCTCAAAATTGATCGGACTTGCGGAATCGCACACTGGGGGATCGCACTCAGCCAGTGGAGCAATCCGTTCGCGGCTGGCATGAAGGACAACAGCCAGCTGCAGGCGGGACGCGAGAGCGCCGAACGGGGCAAAGCCGCTGGCGCAAAAACGGAGCGCGAACGAGCGTACATCGCGGCCGTCGCCAGTCTGTACAGCAACTTCGAGAGCACGTCACAGCAAGCGCGTTTGCTCGACTATCGAGATGCGATGGAAGTTCTCGCGTCGAAATATTCCGACGATCAGGAGGCGCAGATTTTCTATGCGCTGGCGCTTGCGGCTGCGGAAGAGCCGACCGACAAAACCTACGCCGCGCGGCTCAAGGCGGGCGCGATCCTGGAGAAGCTATTCCGGGAAGAACCGAACCACCCCGGGCTGGCGCATTACATCATTCACACCTACGACGTGCCGTCTCTGGCGGGAAAGGCGCTTATCGCCGCGCGGCGTTATTCCGATATCGCGCCTGATGCGCCACACGCGCTGCATATGCCGTCACACACGTTCACGCGCGTGGGCTACTGGCAGAATTCCATCGACAGCAACCGCGCTGCGGCAGCAGCTTCGCGTCGCGAGGGCCAAACGGCAGCAGAGCTCCACGCAAGCGACTACCAGGTTTACGCCTATCTGCAGACGGCGCAGGACGAAGCTGCGCGCAAGGTGCTCGAGGCACTGCCGGAGATAGCCTCGCGGTTCGATCCGAGAGTGGTGGTGAGCGGCGCAGCGGGTCCCGACGCCGGATACTTCGCGCTGGCAGCGATTCCCGCGCGCTATGCTGTGGAGCGTCGCGACTGGCAGCGGGCCACGGAGCTGCAGCCACGCGAGACGCCGTTTCTCTACACCGATGCCATAACCTGGTTTGCGCGCGGCATAGCAGCGGCCCGGCTGCATGACGCGGCAAAGGCCCAGGCATCGGTCGCTGCGCTGCAGGACATCCGTACGCGCCTAGAGAAGTCAAAAGGAAAGCTATTGGGCTGGGCAAGCCGAGATCCAGCGCCTCGAAGTGAATGCCTGGAGCTCATTGGCAGAGGGAAGTAAGGACCTCGCTTTGAACACGATGAAGTCGGCAGCCGAGATGGAAGATGGTACCGACAAGAAGGCAATTACGCCCGGGCCGCTTGCACCTGCGCGCGAGCTTTTCGGCGAGATGCTGCTGGAGATCAACCAGCCCGCGCAAGCGCTGGAGCAATTTGAGGCGACGCTGAAGAAAGAGCCAAACCGCTTCCGTGCGCTGTACGGCGCGGCCCGCGCCGCGCAACTCAGCGGCAACCGCGAAGCAAGTCGCAAGTATTATGCCGAGCTATTAAAGATATGCGAGCACGCTGACAAGCCAGGACGGGCGGAGGTGCTGGAGGCGAACAAGGCAGTTCTGGGGAATTAGTGCCTGATGCCGAGGTTCGTAGCTGCGCGGGGAAGTTGGAAGGACGGCCAAAAAACGGAGTGCATACCGCTCCGCGTACGAGCAGACTAAGGGACCTGTCGCCAATCGATCACATAGTCGTAATCGCTCTCGCGTGGCGTCGTGAGCCGTTTTAATTACTTCGTGACTATGTCGTATTCATAGATAGCACTCGTAACAGTCGTATTGAAATCAGTGTAGATCAGTGTCTTCCCATTAGGTGAGAATTTCACCCTGACAGCAAGTGTGTCCTTTGGAGAAACTCGCGTAAGCGTGTGCTTCTTGAGGTGACCGGCCAAAACAAGTCCAGCGGGCGTGAGAGGGAATCACTCACAAGGAGAGCCGGACATACCGATGAAGATCCCAGAGATTGACTTGTCCTGATATGTCGGCATCTCGTCAGGAAATCAGGCCCTGGTGGAAATTCACGGCAACTTTCTGACCCAAACCATAGCGCGACCATGCCCAAGCCACAACTACCAGGTTGAGTTGTTGTACCAACGCAGGACTCGGAGAGCACGCAGTGTGTTCCAGCGGCTTGCCCCACCGACATCGATCTCCATCTCCAATGGAATATGTTCGGGATGAAGGAGGTTCAGCGGCCAGCGCCCGTTCTGGTGGCGGCGCTCCATCACGGCTTCGATGGCGTCACCGACGCGGCTGTCGGGCTTGATTCCTGCATCTCGCAGATAATCGAGTCCGCGCAAGACGTCGTAGTGCCAAAACATCGGGAACGAGAAGCGCAGCCAGCATTTGTCGATGACTTTGCCAGTTCGAAGCGAGCGGAACATGCGGCGTTCGAGCAGATAGTTTTCGGCGCTCTTGCGGGCCTTAGTGACGGCCGCCGATTTGCGCCCTGCTCGTTTGTATTCGAGCAGTCCTTCGAGCACGCAGATGGTGGTATGGAACGAAGAGCGCCGGCTCTTGGGTGCTTCGCAGTTCCAGCCGCCATCTTCGAGCTGCTCGCCCAGGAGTTGATTAGCCAGCGCGTCGTTCGGTTCCTTGAAATACGAACCGATGCCGAGGATTCTGCCGTTGATGCAGGGCTCCGTTTCGCCGTGAAGGTAAGGCCGGTTGTTAAGCCACTTAAACACGAGCCGCTTGTCGACGCGGTCGATCATTTTGCGAGCCTCCTTGCTGGCGGGGTCGAGACCGAGGTCCTTCAAGACGACGAGACTGTAGAGGGTAATAAGGTCCCACTTCGGCCCGCCCCAGCTGCCGGCAGGAGATTGCAGGGCGAGAAGTTTGGCTCCCCAGCCTTCGGTTGCGACGCGCGACCGCTCGGCTGCAATCGCATTGGGGGCTTCCCCTGTGAGGTCCCTCATGACCTGCCAACGGATGGCCGGGTCAGAATCGAGGAGCCATTTGATGTGCGCGGGCCGGGGTGCGTAACCGTGTAGGCGCATGGGCTTGTTATAGCACGTGGTGTGTAAGTTTTGCCCGTGTGCCGAGCGGCGTTCACCTTGGCTCCTGGGGCAGAAATGGGAGGCAAAAAGCCTTCTGGGCGGATCGTCGATTCGGACGCGCGCAACAACTTCTTGCCTTCTTCCGCGGTCAGCCCATTTCCGACACATACTCCCAGCCTTCGAACACCCTTCACGCGACGTATGCCTGCCGCGAGGTCAGGGCTGAGGAGCCCGCAATCGGACGCTTCATATGCCAGCCGACGTCAGGCTGTTCATAACTGCAGATTTCGATTGTTCAAGGCAGCTTTAGGACGGTCTTATGGGTTCGTCTGTGTTTGCGTTTCGCCATGGAATGCGGCCTTCCAATTGCCGTAGCGAAAGCATTAGTCTTTCTTCGATTTCCTGACCAGCAGGGCGTTTATCGGCAGTAACCCGACCGGCGAGCTGATAACTTCCCGCTTGCCGTCACTCGGGCGGAACGCCGAATACGGCGAGACGGGACTAGGCGGCTTGCGTCATTCGCAGGACTATTCGCGCCCTCTTCCTATTCCTACTGATGTTGCGCGCTCGCGCTGCTATGAGTGCAGTCCTCTCAAGGGCTACCCTCTCAGTCCGCAATTCACCGGTACGCAATGACCAGGCGATCGAGGCCGATCTCCGGCGGCGCGAGCTCAACTCGCGCGAAACCGGCGCCTTTCGAAATGGCCTCAAGGTCGTCGAAAGTGTAAGCGTCTCCGGCGGGCGTAGTCGCCAGCATCATCATGCTGAAGGCAGCCGCAGTGGGCGGCGTAACGCGATCAGGATTGGGAACGAGTTCAGCAATTGCGGCGCGGCCGCCTGGCATTAGCGCGGCATACACCTTGCGCATGAAAGTGATGCAAGTGGGCGGATCGAAGTGGTGCAGGAAATTGGTGATCAGCACCAGATCGTAGCCGCTGCCAAAATCGGTTTCAAAGGCGCTGCCGGGAAGCAGGTGGTAGCGATCGGCAACTCCCATTGCCCGCGCATTCTTGCTTGCGACTTCGAGCACATTCTTCCAATCGGCTGCATAGATGTGTGCGGCGGGGTTTTGTTTTGCCGCGGAGATCCCGAAGATGCCGTGACCGGCGGCGATATCGAGAACTTTGTGTGCCTCGCCGCCTTTGCGGAGTTCGGCCGCCATGATCTCGGCGGGCAGATGCATCAGCGGCATCATGGCCTGCGCAAACTTCACCCAGTCGGGGTTTTCGGGCTCCAGTGTTCCTTCGCCCAGCGCAGTGCCTCCGCGGCGCACGGCCTCGGTCAGCCGAGCGTGACCTTCGCGCAAGCGCGGGGTGAGCAGAAACTCGATGGCGGTGCCGATGTATGCCGGCGAATGCCGATTGAGGAATAGAGCTGAATCCGCGGCGAGAGCGTACTGCGCTCCTTCTTTGGTCAAGAAGCCGTGAATGGTTAAGAAATCGCACAGGATCCGCGCGCCGCGTTCCACGGCCCCGCAGCGCTTCGCAATCGTTGCGGCGGTAGTATTTCCTTCGGCGATGGCAGTGAAGATTTCCAGCTCAACGGCAGCCTTCATTGCCTCGGTCTGCTCATAGGCGTTTATGGAGTTGAAAAAGCGCTCCGGAGTGGGCTGTTGGTGCGTGGCTGTGGTGGCCATGGATTCCTCCCGTCGGTCAGTTTCTCGGGAGTTTAAGTCAATTACTGTTCTTCGGCATCCTGTATTTCTCGGCTCCAAACCGAAAGAGAACGGCGTCTTGGGGCTCCGGCGAGCTCGCCCAAGGCAGCAAAAAGCCACTTTCCGTGAACGGATTCAGCAGTTCTTACCGTACCGAGAGTCTTCTCGGCAGATCTGCGT
>Ga0066659_10000152_pt1 | contig 20715 bp, 17 predicted proteins | sample GraSoiAngelo_108_FD_75176 | JGI IMG/M metagenome (GOLD analysis project Ga0066659, IMG submission 75176) | Grasslands soil microbial communities from the Angelo Coastal Reserve, California, USA - 14_0903_09_40cm | ecosystem: Environmental > Terrestrial > Soil > Grasslands | place: USA... | reverse complement strand
CTGCGAAGTACAGCAATGGCGCGCACACTCTGAATGTGCAGGCGACCGATAGCAGCGGGAATGTGGCGGTGTTTCCGGATGTCGGAGTGACGGTGGCGAACTAGCGCTTTAGGCTTTTGGTATCGGGTGGTATCAGGTTTCGGGCGTCAACCGTCAGTTCTGACTTATCAGTTTTCGGATCTAGTGAAACCTAGGAATTCAGGGTGATACGAATCTGATTGGTAACCGGTGGGACATCCGGGCGTGAATATATAAGTCTTTTGAGTATCCCAAGGCCTTTGACGGGCAGAAGTGGGAAATGTCCGAGCAGCGGGGGAACGCGCGGAACTTCGATGTCGGAGCGACGGTGGGGAATTAGCGCCTGAGGCTTTGGTATGGGGTATCGGGTTTCGGGCATCAGCTGTCAGTTCTGAGTTCTCAGTTCTCAGACTTCGGATCTGCCGAGACCTAGGAATTCAGCGTGACACGAATCTGATGGGTAATCGGTGGGATTCGCGGGTGTGGAATATAAGCCTTTTGCGTGTCCAAGACCTGTTTGAGGAAAGAAGTGGGAAATGTTCGAGCAGAAGATCCTGCAATCGGTAGCCATGCAGTTGATGAATGGAGAGGAAGTTCTGTTGGATGATCAGAAGCTCCGGATCAAGCGGGTGGGGAGCGGCCGCTTGCGACAGGTCCAGTTCGAACTGAATGGGCGGAAGTTTGAGGCCATCGAGCAGAACCGGATGAAACCAAGCCGATGGGGAAAACTGGCGCGCGAAAAACACCAGGTGGTGCAGTTCCGCGATGTGGTGACCCACAAGTATGTGGCGGTCGCAGTCGATGGAGAGGTCACTGAGTATCGGTAAGGCCGAACCTGCCCGGTGACCTTCGCGTTTTTGGATGGCGCATTCGATGTTATCTTTTGTTGTTGGCCTGGTGGCGGCCATCCCTAAACATGGAAGTTCTGGAGAAGCTTTTTGAGCGGCATTTCCACCGCCCGGTGGGGCGAGTGCAGCCTCTGCAAGGGGAGCTTGGCGGTTCAGGTCGGAAGGTCATACGGCTAGTCAGCGAGAAATTCAGCGCGATTGGCATTTTGTATGACGTACGCGAAGAGAACGCGGCCTTCCTCGAGTTTTCCCGGCATTTTCGGCGGCACCAGTTGCCGGTTCCGGAAATCTATGGGGAAGACTTAGAGCGTGGCGCCTATCTGGAAGAAGACCTGGGAGACACCACGCTTTTTGATTTTCTCTCAAAAAATCGAGCGGGCGAGACCGTAGCCGTCCCAGCGGTTGAGGCCTACCGAAAAGTTGTGGCCGTATTGCCGCGCTTTCAGGTGGAAGCGGGGCGAGACTTGAATTACAAGGTCTGCTATCCGCGGGCCAGCTTCGATCGCCAATCAATCGCTTGGGATCTTAACTATTTCAAATACTACTTTCTTCGGCTCGCAGGAATTCCCTTCAATGAACAAGCCTTGGAAGACGATTTCAGCCGCTTGACGAAATTCCTTCTGAGCGCGGGCCGCGAGTACTTTCTCTATCGTGATTTCCAGTCACGTAATGTGATGTTGCGCGACGGCCAGCCATTTTTTGTGGATTACCAAGGCGGCCGTAAAGGCGCGCTGCAATACGATATCGCTTCTCTTTTGTACGACGCCAAAGCTGATCTGCCGCCGGAGCTGCGACTGCAGCTGCTCGATCATTACCTGGACGAGCTTGCCGGCTTCGTCGATCTTGGGCGCGACGCATTCATGCAGCATTACTACGCCTATGTATATGTCCGGATCATGCAGGCGTTGGGGGCTTACGGCTTTCGCGGCTTTTATGAGCGCAAAATTCATTTTCTGCAAAGCGTGCCATATGCGCTGAAAAACTTGCGCTGGCTCCTTGATAACGTCCAATTCCCCATCGCACTGCCGACGCTGATGGACGCGTTCAAGAGCATGGTGGCCTCGGAGAAACTAAAAGGCCTGGTTTCTGAAGGAGAACATGTCACGGTCCAGATTTTCAGTTTTTCGTTTCACCGCGGTATGCCGAAAGACGAAAGCGGGCATGGAGGAGGGTTCGTTTTCGATGCGCGTAGCATCCCGAATCCCGGGCGCGAGGAGCGATTCAAGGCGTTAAACGGGAAGGATTCGCCGGTGATTGATTTTCTCAATCAGCAGGAGAGTGTGCATCAGTTTATGGCCAATGTCATTTCTCTGGTGGACGCCAGTGTGAACAATTACCAACGGCGCGGCTTCAAAAACTTGATGGTGTCATTCGGCTGCACCGGGGGCCAGCATCGCTCGGTATATCTGGCCGAGCAACTGGCTAAATATTTGCGCGACAGGAACGGAGTGGAAGTGGTGGTGCAGCATCGTGAGTTGGAGAAAATGGGGAAATGAAAGCCATGATTTTGGCCGCCGGCCTGGGGACTCGCTTGCGGCCGCTGACCGACGATCGCCCAAAGGCCCTGGTGGAATTAGCCGGCCGCACGCTCTTAGATATCACACTCTCGCGCTTGCGCAGTTTTGGGGTTCGCGAGGTCATTATTAATGTGCATCACCGCGCGGAGATGATTGTTGAGTATCTGAAGAAGAACGATAACTTTGGCATGGGGATCGAAGTTTCTCGCGAGGAGATCTTGCTTGATACTGGGGGTGGGCTGAAGAAGGCCGCCTATTTCTTTCTGAGGGATCCCGCTGAACAGCCCTTTATCGTTCATAACGTGGATGTGATCAGCACCATTGATCTGGGACGCATGGTGCAATTTCATACTGAAAGTCAGGCTTTGGCCACATTGGCGGTGCAAGATCGGGAGGCCTCCCGATACCTGCTGTTCGACCAGGAACATCGGCTTTGCGGGCGGCGAGCGGCTCGTGACAGCAAGCCTGAACTGGTTGGATCGCCAGAAAAGGTGCAAGAGCTGGCATTTTCCGGTATTCACGTTATTTCACCCCCTTTTCTTACCATGATGATTGAAGAAGGCGTGTTCTCCGTTATTGATTGCTATCTGCGTCTTGCGAGCCAGGCTGAAAAAATCGTCGGGTTTCGGGCGGATGAATATTATTGGCGGGATCTGGGTAAGCCGGCGAATGTGAAGCAGGCGGCTCGAGATTTAGAGCAGAAGGTTCTTCTGCAGTAGATCCAGCTAAAGTCGGCGTTCCGTGGACCCGATCGCCACCAAGCAAAGGGAAGCTGTTATTTCTTGCGCCGCTTCGCGGCTTCCCTGCCCGACTGACTTGCACCGCCTCGAGCCTCCCTACCCAACCGTCGGGAAGCTAGATGGCAGAAAGTTCGCTAAGGCGAGCTGTGTCCAGCGCACTGCATCACACCAAGAAAGGCCCTCCAGGGACCCACCGCAGCACGGTACTGATAGGCCATCACACGCGACAACTGATGCAGATGAGTAAGATCGTGGGCTGCCCAGGTCGCGAGCAGTTCCGAGAGAGTCACTACTCCGAGGGCGGGATGCCGTCCTCGCCTCGCCAGGTCTTCAGACTGAAGATTCAGCGCCCGCAGTGCGGCTAGGTTTTCTCGTCGATGTCGAGCGAACTCGTCTAATAGCTGTTCCAGCGACTTGCCACGACTTTCGAGAATATGCCCCAGGCGGTCGAATCGCTCAAACCGACGGGCTTCGCCATTTTCCAGGATGATCCGCGCGCGCGCCATCCAGTCAGTCCGCTCACCATGGATCAGATGACCAATGACATCGAATGCACTCCAAGTATCCGCGCCTTCATTTTGCTGGGTCCAAGTGTCCGGAAGTCCTCGGAGAAGCGCATTGAATACCGCAGGAGTGTGTTCGAGAAGCGCGATGGTTTCCGGCAAGTTGAATTGCGCAGTGTTTACCATGCTTGTGTAGATGTCAGGAGAAGAGCTTTGGATTTAACGTTAGAAGGGAGGGAATAACGAAGACTAGAGGGGGATTGTTTCGCTAAAGTACGGCACAAAATTAAAAGGCTGCGACATTGGTTATGCTCTAGCTGCCAGCTCCTGCGAGGGAGCCGAGCAGCGTGGAGACGTGCACCATCGCAGCCCTTGATGCGATCACTGCTTTCGCAGTTCCAAACCCCAACTGCTCCTCGCAGAGCCGTCGGTTTTTTCGGGTTTGGTAGTCCGGCAAGTTGCCTTGCCGATCCCGATCACCCAGTTTACTTTGGGGGGCCACGATTTATTTTGGCCAACCCTTTCAACCGTCGACGGGGCACAAGTTAAACGGCGAAACGAAAAATGTCAATGCCGCTTTTCGGTGCAATGTGAATTTATCTGGCGCTAATCTCGACTCTCGCAATTCATTGAAGTTAAGAGGCTTGCGAACAAGGAAAATAATTAATCCTGCTTTTCCACAGAAAGTTCCACAATTGTGCGAGTATGGAAATGAACCCAACAAACATCTTGACGTAAGAAAGCTTTCTGACGCATGGTGTGAGAAGCGCAGTCTGATGTTAACTCTGGTGGCGTATATCGATGGGGGCTCTCTGGGGAATCCGGGGCCGTCGGGTATTGGAGTGGTGATCGACGGGTCGGAGGAGGGCAGGATCAGAATCGCCAGAATGATTGGGCGACAGGACAACAATGTCGCCGAATATGTCGCGCTGCTGGAGGCGCTGCAATACGCGGTTGCCTCAAGAGCGCAGTCGCTGCATGTCTACTCCGATTCGGAAGTGGTAGTCAGGCAGATGACGGGAGTTTATGCCTGCCGCAGTCCGCGTCTCTACTCGCTCAATTGGATTTGCCGCAAGTTGGCTAGCTCTCTGAAGTTTTCCATCTCCCACGTTCCACGCGAAGATAATGCGGAGGCGAATAGTCTGGCCAACGCCGCGGTCCGCGAGCAGCTCGCCTGAAAGCCGCCAAGCAAAAGCAGGGTGTCATTTCTGCGCCGCTTCGCGGTTTCCCTATTTCGTTTTCGTGGGATATCAGTGGCGGGGATCGAACTTCACGTTCACACGAACGTTGGTTTCGGCATCGGCAGGGGTATATCTCCATTTTTTAACGGCTCTGACTGCACAGTCGGCCAGGATAGGATTGCCCCCGACAACGGAGATAGTATTGACTGACCCGCCCGGCGACACCACAATATCCAGACGAACCATCCCGCCGATGAAAGCACGCTTTAAATCCCCAGGATAGTCGGGACTCACCTGGCGGATCAGCTTTCGTTCTACTTTCTCAATTTTCTGAGCGTTTAGTGGAAGGTTAATCGATCCAGTCAGCAACGAGAGGCAGATTACGACGATAGTGCGCGCCAACGAAGGACGTCTATCACACCGCTTGCGACATACTTCTGTAATAAACACGAAGTCCTCACAACTTCGAAGCAGACAGCTCCACCGTCGAAATTAGTGTCTGTGAATGGAATAGGCAAGATTACCAACGTACTTCGAGAGCCGTTTGCGGCGCCAGAGATGTGGCGCGGGTGGCAACCCGTCGCAATCGGGCTTGGCCTTCAGTGACGTTCTTTTATCCCTCCGGCATTGCTACCGTAACAGGCCACAGAAAGAAACACGGAAAGGGCTGGGGCCGATCATACTCATGGCGAATCCATCGAAATCCTCGTTCAAGTTGAAAGTGCTTTATGGTGAGTCGGATGAAGATGTACTGGCTACGCAGGCGGTGTCTATTCAAAAAGCGGGGCACGAAGTGGCGTCAGCGCTGGGCCGCAAGGGAGTGGAAGACGCTTTGCGCCGGCAGTCATTCGACCTGGTGATTCTGGGATCCACCCTGAGCAGGAATGACCGACATCATCTGCCTTACATGGTGAAGAAGGCACATGCCGGTACGCGCGTGCTGGTGATGCATGCGGATGGGGGAAGACATCCCCAGGTCGACGCGAATATCGATACCGGCAGAAGCATTGACGACCTGTTGGAAAAGATTGCTGAGATGCTGGCCCAAGAGGCAGTCACAGGAAAGTAGTTTCGAGTTTCTGGTTTCCAGTGGGGCGGCCTCTTGGCTGCCCTTTTTCATTTGCCGCGCACAAACCGGGGGAATCAATTTGATTACGAATCTCAAGAATTAACGTGGAGTGTGGCAGCGACTCGAAGGCTATTTGAGGTGTCTATCGGTTGGGATGTGGCCCGGTGCAACGAGCAGAGTGGAACATATCCGGGATTGGGGTAAAACCTGCCCCACAACGGAAACCTGATTCATTTCGGTAGGGGCTTTGCCACTAGGCGGCCCTTCTCAGCTTCTTCCACGTAAGCCCACGGCACGTTGGGATCGTGAGTGAAGATAGTCAACCACTTTTGTGGAATTGCCTGGGCGTAGTAGCGCTTGCGACTGTCGATGGTCTGCAGCGGACAGAGATCGAAGGCCATCACCCAGGTGAGGTCGATATGCGCGGTGGTGGGAATCAAATCGGAGATATAGCAGGCGGTCTGGCCACCGCTTTCGATCATCACAGCCTGCATGTTCTCTGTGTGTCCAGGAAAGATCCGGACCGAGATGCCGGGAATAATCTCCTGGTCGCCTTTCATGAGCTGCATTTGGCCGCTGGCAATCAGCGGATCGTAGTTGTCGCTGATGTAGCTGACGGCATCGCGCTCGTGTTGCTGGCGAGCATGCTGCCACTCCCCTTCCTGCACGTAATATTGGGCGTTAGGGAAAGTTGCGACAACCTTGTCTCCCTTTCGCACCGTGTTCCATCCACAATGGTCGAAATGCAAATGGGTGTTGATGACGATGTCGATATCCTCGGGAGAAGTACCTGCAGCAGTGAGATTAGTTAGCAGTTCGGAGGGCTGACCATAGTTCTTAACCAGGCGTTCGGGCAGTTTATTCCCGAGGCCGGTCTCGATCAGGACAGTCTTTTTGCTGGTGCGCACGACTACCGAATTCAATCCACTGGGCACCAGGTTCTTCTCGTCGGCTTTTACTTTCCGTTCCCACATGACCTTGGGGACCACGCCGAAGAAAACTCCGCCATCGAGATGATAAATACCATCGGAAATGGCGGTGAGTTCGAAGTCGCCGAGCGTTAGGCGGTGCATAGGAGTGTTCATGGTTGAGCCAGCCCCAATTCGTGCTCGAACTGGTTTTCAATCATGTGAAACAAGTGCACGCGCGAAGAAGAGCCTCCGATGCCGTGCGTCTTGTTGGGATAGATCATGAATTGAAACTGCTTGCCTGCCTTGACGAGGGCGTCGACCATCTGCACGCTGTTTTGAAAATGAACATTGTCATCACTGCTGCCATGAGCCAACAGCAACGACCCGTGCAGCCTGTCGGCTGCTTTCGGCATGGATGACTCCTCGTATCCTTTGGGATTTTCCTTGGGCAATCCCATGTAGCGTTCGGTGTAAATGGAATCGTAGTTGTGCCAGTCGCTGACCGGCGCTACGGAAACGCCACTTTTAAACACATCGGAGTGAGTGAGCGCGTACAGCGTCATGGAACCGCCATTACTCCAGCCCCAGGTGGCGATGCGGCTTCGGTCCAGTTGGGGATATTGAGAGAGCAGCTGAGCGAGAGCTGTAAGCTGGTCCTTGAGCTCGATGGCACCGAACTGGTGGCGGATTGCGGTTTGGAACTTGCGGTCCCGTCCAGGGGTACCGCGGTTGTCGACGGAGAAGATGGCGCAACCACGGCGAGCCAGGAGTTGATGAAAAAGTCCGGTAGTGCCAATCCATTCATTGCGCACCAACTGGCCTGCGGGGCCGCCATATACGTTGACGATCAGGGGGATCTTCGCATCTAGCGCAACATTTGCCGGTAGAAGCAATTCGCCGTGTAGAGTCGTGCCATCGTCAGCTTTGAAATCCAGGAACTTGGGCGCGATGAGGCCGAAATCGACGACGCTGCGCGAATCCCAAGCTGTTTTGCAGGAATTGCCGCGACTGCAAATGGACAGACGCGGCGGCGTGAGAACGGCAGAAAAACTGTCGACGTAATGTTTCCCATCGTCGGCAAAAGTGGGTTCGTGGCTACCTTCTTCCCGCGAGACCAATTGAAAATTGGATCCGTCGATTTTTACGGAACAGAGTTGCTGCTGGCGCGGATCGTCTTTGTTACAGGTGAAATAAAGAACCCCGATGCTCTCGTCCATTTCGGCGACATCAAGCACTTCAAAATCGCCTCGGGTAAGCTGGCGTTCAAGCTTAGCCTCGCCTGCCAAAGGATTCTGCTTGTCGAAGCTGTAAAGGTAGAGATGAGTATGTCCGTCGCGCCAGCTCGACCAGATGAAGCGGTCGCCTGATTTGAAAATGCGAAGGTCGTCGGTTACTTTCACCCAGCCATCTGGGCTGGTTTCGGTCAGTATCTTGCGGGACTGACCGGAATGAGGGTCGATGAAATACAGATCCATCTTATCTTGAGCGCGATTCAGGACTTCCGCCCAGAGCAGCCCGTCTCGCACCCAGCCGAAGCGTGGAACGTAGATGTCCTGTTCGTCCGTAAGAGAAATCCACTTCACTTTACCGCCGGAAGCGCTGATCACGCCCAGGCGCACGGCCGGGTTGGCATCGCCCGCTTTCGGATACTTTTCCATATCAACGGTAGGATGGGTGGGCAACCAATCCGTGATGGGATAAGTAGGCACCCTGGTTTCGTCCATCTGCAGGAACACAATGTTGGCGCCGTCCGGCGACCAGTAGTAATTGCTGCGCACACTCAATTCCTCGGCGTAGACCCAGTCCACTTCGCCGTTTAACAGGTTTTCATCTTTGTCCTTGGTAAGTTGTTTCTCATCTTTTCCGGAAACAGGACGTACATAAAGATTGTGCAGGCGAACATAAGCGACATGGCTGCCGTCGGGCGAGAACTTTGGGTCCAGGCCGGGTTCTGGGCTAGAAGTGAACTGGACGGCGGTGCCGCTCTCGGCGCTATAAATCCATAACTGACCCTGCGAATCAAATAGCAGATGTTTGGAGTCGGGAGCCCAGAGGTAAGAAGCCACATGGTAGCGGGTAATGCGTTCCTTTTCCCGCTCGTCCTGGATCTTGCTGATGGGCGGGGCCAGTGCGGCCAGTTTTACCTCGCTGACCAGCACTTTTTTCTCGCCGGTGGCAGCATCCACATACCACAGTTCACCATGCTCGCCGGAGTCATCGCGCTGGATGAAAGAGAATTTAGTGTTGTCCGGACTCCACTTGATTGTCTCGGGTCCTCGACCGGTGATGCCGCCTTCGGCGAAAATCGCTTCAATCGTGAGCGGTTCTTTTCCTGCGCGCTCGGGGTCCGGCGACTGGGCCATCGCCCAAGAGATAAGTACAGTAAAGACTACCGTCAGAGGAACGAACCGTTTCATGCGGAAACTCCAGGGTACGAGGCTAGCCATAAGCAGGGTTGAAAAGTGTACACCGTCAGGGCGGATGATGCAGAAGGCTTGTTCCCGGTGCCGGGCAAAAAGTCCACGTTCGCATGCTAAAATCACCATAGTGCCCTCTGAATAATGCTTCCAGACGTACAAAACCTAATAGATTTGCAACTAGCCGACCGGGAAGTCCTCCGCCTCAAAGAAGAAATCACAGCTCTGCCCAAGCGGGTGGCCGCAATTGAAGAGAAGCTGGCGGGCACCAAAGCGGTTCTGGAAAACGCCACAATTGCGGTCAAGGCTGACGAAGCCAATCGCCGAAAGTACGAAACCGCTATCAAAGACGCGCAACAGAAAATTTCCAAGTATCGCGACCAATCGCTCGAAGTAAAAACCAACGAGCAGTATCGAGCGCTGATGCACGAGATCCAGTTTGCCGAGCAGGATATACGCGCTAATGAGGACAAGATTCTCGAGTTGATGGTGAACGCTGAAGCCCGGGAGAAGAGTGTTAAGGCCGCCGAACTCGAACTAAAAGCAGAGATGGCGGAAATCGAAAAAGAGAAGACCGAGGCTCGCGAACGCAATGCGGAAGACGAAAAGCAGCTCGCGGAGTGGAATGCAAAACGAGAAAAAGCGCGGGCTGGAGTTGATCCCGATTTGTTGCGCCATTACGATCGGGTATCAAAGTTCCGGGGCAGCGGAATTTCAGAGGTTCGCGATCAGCAATGTCTGACTTGCCGTGTGATGTTACGTCCCCAAACCTATAACGATGTACGCAGCGGAAAGATGGTCATCTGCGAATCCTGCCAGCGGGTTCTCTACTACAATCCGGCAAACGAGATTGCGGTGGAGCGGCCGAGTCTGACCGCTAAACGGAGAGCGCGGCCGAAAATCCACATCGACAAAGCATGGTTCTATCGTCCCGATTTCGAGGGAATCGGCGAGGCGTTTCTTGCCTTTGTAAATGCCCAGGGCAGTTCCAGCCGGAGAGTGTACGACGCTCACACCGGAAGGAAGGTCGGCGACACGGAGTTCCGGTCCGCTGAGTTCACCACCGCTTTTGCTGATGACATCCGATCTGCCATTCGCCTAAAGGGCGGACTGGAAGAGGAACAATTGGACGAATGGGCGGAAGAGTTGCCCATGGTAATTCTCGACGAGCTAAACGCCGATCTGAAGGTAGCCCGCGCAGAAAAGTCCCACGCAGCAACGGAAACCTCCCAGCATCCCGCAGCAAGCTAGCTCACACTCCCCAAAGAAACAGGAATCCATTCAGCGCGCGGGATGACATGCGCACGGGAGCGAGTGGGTTTAAGATTTCCTCATGCCGCGACAATCTGCGTCATCTGCAGAAACACATCGAACCGTGAAGCTTTCCTCCCGGGGATCCAGTCGCTTAAAGAACGGACACGTATGGGTCTATCGCTCGGACATGGTTTCCAGCGACGCAGTTCCTCCCGGCGCTGTGGTGGACGTCGCCGACGAACGCGGAAAGTTCTTGGGGACTGCACTGTATAGCAGTTCCTCCCAGATCGCGATCCGCATGATTTCCCCGGGCAAAGTAGAAGACTTGCCCGGTTTGGTACGGAAGCGAATCCAGGCTGCAATCGCGTACCGCGAGCAGGTGCTCCGCGAAACCGATGCTTATCGCGTGGTATTCAGCGAGGCCGACTTTCTTCCCGGCTTGATCGTGGATCGCTATAACGACTTGCTCGCGTTCCAGGTGCTCACGCAGGCCATGGACTCGGAGCCGCTACGTCAAACCGTCCTCTCTGAACTCGGCGATCGGCTGAAGCCGGCTGCAATTGTGGAACGTGTCGATCCGCGGGTTCGCGAACTGGAACAGCTTCCAGCGCGCGCTTCGAGCCTGGCTCTTGGGGAAAAGAGCAACACCGTTTTTTCCATGAATGGAGTGCGATTTCATTTTGACGCCCTGCTGGGACAGAAAACCGGCGCCTTCCTCGATCAGCGTGAAAACTATGCCGCCGCCCAACGATATGCACGAGGGGAGGCGCTGGATGTTTTCTGCTATCAGGGGGGATTCTCGCTGCACCTGGCACAGCAATGCTCTAAGGTCAGCGGGGTGGATAGCTCGCGATCCGCTCTGGAAGTCGCGGAACGCAATGCAGCCTTGAACGGACACGAGGTGGAATGGATTGAAGCCAATGCTTTCGATTTATTGCGCGACTACGCTGACGCCGGCCGCCAGTACGACACGATTGTGCTCGACCCTCCGGCCTTCGCGCGGAGCAAGCGCAATCTCGAAACTGCCCTGCGCGGCTACAAGGAGCTCAACCTTCGCGCGCTGAAGATGCTGCGCCCGGGAGGAGTCCTAATCACCTGTTCGTGTTCCTACCATGTGAGCCAAGCGGACTTCGCCCAGATGCTGTCAGAGGCCGCCGGCGACCTTCGCAAGCCCCTCCGGGTGGTGGAACGAAGAGGTCAATCTCCGGATCATCCTGTGCTGCTGGGGGTGCCGGAAACTGCCTATCTAAAATGTTTTGTTGTTTCGTAAATTATTGAGCATTAGCGCCTTAGTCTGGTTGACAACAAGACACTCATATTTTATGATTCGTTTAAGCTTAATGAGCATCGAATGCCTTGAGCGAGATTTTTCAGGAGGAATTCAGCTATGACAGTACTAACCCGTTGGGATCCTTTCCGTGAGTTCACCACCTTACAAGAGCGCATGAACCGTTTAGTCCGCGACCAATATCGCGCCGAGGGTGGTTCGGAGGAATCCTTGACTACCACCAACTTTGCGCCGCCTGTGGACGTCTATGAAGACGAGCACAGCATTACTCTGAAGATTGAGGTTCCGGGAATTGACGAGAAGGACATTGATGTCCGCATCGAGAACAACACCCTGACCGTGCACGGCGAGCGTAAGTTCGAAAAGGAAGAGAAAGAAGAGAACTTCCGCCGGGTTGAGCGGCAGTATGGAAGCTTTACTCGGCAGTTCACGCTGCCCAATACGGTTGATCCCGAGCAGGTAAGCGCGACCTACGATAAGGGCGTGCTGAAGATCACCCTGGCGAAGAAGGCCGAAGCCAAACCTAAGCAGATCAAAGTGAATGTAGGCAGCGAGCGCACCCTGGAAGGCAAAGAATCCAAAGGCGCGGGCCGGGCAGCATAACGCTACTCATTGAAGGAATGCTGCAAAAGGGAGACGGGTTGACCCGTCTTCCTTTTTTCTTGGGGTTTGAGCAAATGCGAGACTCTGTGCTTCATCGAATCCGCTCACAACCCGTGGCATTTCGCTGGACTTAAGCAGAGAATGACTAATTGAAGGACAAAAACAATGGCAATACGCTGGGATAAATTTACGGTGAAGGCGCAGGAAGCGGTGCAACGCGGCAGCACTCTGGCTTCCGAGCACGGCAATCCGGAGCTCATGCCGGTGCACTTGCTGGCAGCGCTTCTCGAAGACCGGGAAGGCATCGTGCCTCCGGTTCTGGAGAAGATTGGTATCAGCGCGCAGACCGTATTACGCGACGCCTACCAGGAGATCGAGCGCCTCCCGAAAGTGTCGGGCGGAGACGCGATTCAGCCGACTCTTTCCCAGAGCGTCAACCAGGTTCTAGAGCGCGCCTTCAAGGAAGCAGACAACTTCAAAGATGAGTACGTCTCCACTGAGCACCTGCTGCTTGCTGTCACACAGGTGAAACGCAATCCCGCCCAGGAAATCCTGGCTCGCCACGGTGCGACTTACGATGCGATCCTAAAAGCCCTGACCGCGGTGCGTGGTTCACAGAAGGTGACTGACCAGAATCCTGAAGCCAAGTATCAGGCACTCGAGCGTTACGCTCGCGACCTCACCGAGCAGGCCCGCAAAGGCAAGCTCGATCCGGTGATTGGACGTGATGAAGAGATCCGCCGGGTTGTGCAGGTGCTCTCCCGCCGTACCAAGAATAATCCCGTGCTTATCGGAGAGGCGGGCGTTGGCAAGACCGCCATTGTGGAAGGTTTGGCGCAGCGCATCGTCTCCGGCGACGTACCGGAAGTTTTGAAGAACAAGCGCGTGGTGGCACTTGATCTCGGAGCCATGCTGGCAGGAGCGAAATACCGAGGTGAATTTGAAGACCGCCTGAAAGCGGTGTTGAAAGAGATTGAAGACTCTGCGGGACAAATTATTCTGTTTATCGACGAACTTCACACCCTGGTGGGAGCGGGAGCGGCCGAAGGGGCGATCGACGCTTCCAACATGTTGAAGCCGGCGCTGGCTCGTGGAGAGCTACGCGCTATTGGCGCTACCACGCTGAACGAATACCGCAAATATATTGAGAAGGATGCGGCGCTCGAACGCCGTTTCCAGATTGTTTTCGTGGGTGAGCCTAACGTTGAGGACACGATTGCCATCCTGCGCGGCTTGAAGGAACGCTATGAGGTTCATCACGGCGTGCGCATTAAAGATTCAGCAATTGTGGCGGCGGCCACCCTTTCACATCGCTATATCTCCGACCGTTTCCTGCCGGACAAGGCCATTGACCTCATTGACGAAGCGGCGGCTTCGCTGCGCATACAGATCGATTCCATGCCCACTGAAATCGACCAGCTCGAACGCCGGGCCACTCAATTGGAGATCGAACGTCAAGCCTTGAAGAAAGAAGACGATCCCAACTCCAGGGAGCGGCTGGCCGTGATTGACAGAGAGCTGGCCGAGATTCGGGAGCGCGCGAATATTCTGAAGGCCAACTGGAAGCGCGAAAAAGAACTGATCGCACGCGCTCGCGAGCTCAAAGAAAAAATTGAACAATTGAAACTTGAAGAACAGACCGAGGAGCGCCGGGGCAATCTGCAACGCGTGGCCGAAATCCGCTACGGCTTGTTGCGCCAGACCGAAGAAGAACTGAACAAGCTGACGGCGCAGATGGACGTCAAGGGCAAGTCCCGCATGCTCAAGGAAGAAGTGGACGAAGAAGACGTGGCCCGCATTGTTTCCAAGTGGACCGGCATTCCGGTCTCGAAAATGCTGGAGAGCGAGGTCAAGAAGCTGGTCACCATGGAAGATCGTCTGCGCCAACGCGTGCTCGGCCAGGAGACCGCGTTGGAGCGGGTTTCTAATGCTATCCGCCGTTCGCGTGCCGGGCTTAGCGATCCCAAGCGTCCGATTGGCTCCTTCATCTTTCTGGGTCCGACGGGCGTGGGCAAGACCGAACTGGCACGAGCCCTGGCTGAGTTCCTTTTCGATGACGAGCACGCCCTGATTCGAATTGATATGTCCGAGTACATGGAGAAGCATGCCGTCTCGCGGCTGATCGGCGCGCCTCCGGGCTACGTCGGATACGAAGAGGGCGGCCAACTCACCGAGCAGGTGCGTCGGCGTCCCTATTCTGTGATTTTGTTTGACGAAATCGAGAAGGCGCACGCGGATGTGTTCAACATCCTGCTGCAAATCATGGACGACGGTCGCTTGACCGATGGCAAAGGCCGAACCGTGGACTTCCGCAACACCGTGATCATCATGACCTCAAACATCGGATCAGCTTACCTGCAAGCCGACACTATGCGCACTGCAGACGAATTTGCAGCAGCCAGTAAGTTGGTTGTGAATGCGCTGCACGGCCATTTCAAACCGGAATTCCTGAACCGTGTGGATGACGTCATCGTCTTCCGCCCGCTCGGCCGGGAACAACTCGTGAAGATCATTGAGCTGCGGTTGGAAGATGTGCGACGCCTGTTGGCGGAGCGCAAGATTTCACTCGAGCTTACCGAAGCGGCCAAGGACGTTCTGTTCACCGAGGGCTTCGACCCGAACTTTGGCGCGCGGCCGTTGAAGCGGGCGATCCAGAAGCTGGTGCAGGATCCGCTGGCTCTCAAGATCCTCGACGGCGAGATACTTCATGGAGACCACGTAATCGTGGACGCCGATAAGCGCACGGGAAAGATCATTATCGAGGTCAGCAAGCGGGTCGGCGAAAAAGAGCCGGCGAAGCTGAAGCGTGCTTAATCTGTGCTCAAGGCTTGCTATCCTGCAGTATCGCAAACTCGTTATCAGGTGCATGTAACAGTGATTGCATCGCGATAGTTTTCGCTTTACTATCGCCGTAGCGTGGCTACTCTCAAAAACATTCCTGATCTAAAGCAGCGACTGGTGTCGGCGGCGCCGGTTGAGGACGATTCTTCATTTGAGTTGAAGCTGCGGCCGCAGCGGCTGGCTGAGTTCATCGGACAATCCAAAGTCAAAGAAAACCTTGCTGTCGCCATCGAAGCCACCCGCTCGCGCGGCGAAGCGCTGGATCACGTGTTGCTGTATGGTCCTCCGGGACTCGGCAAGACGACGCTGGGCACAATTATTGCCAACGAATTGGCGGTGCCGTTTCAGCAGACTTCGGGGCCCACGCTGCAGATCAAGGGTGACCTCACCGCGATTCTGACCAACGTCCGCGAGAAGCAGGTGCTGTTCATTGACGAGGTGCACCGCCTGCAGCCGGCGCTGGAGGAAATCTTGTACTCCGCGCTGGAGGACTACAAGCTGGACATCATTATTGGCCAGGGACCGGCGGCGCGCACCCACACTATGGACGTGAAGCCGTTCACATTTATCGGCGCGACCACACGCGCCGGGCTGCTTTCATCGCCCTTGCGCTCGCGCTTCGGCATCGTGCTGCGATTGGAATTTTACAGTAGTGAGGAGTTGCGGGTAATTGTGGAACGGTCGGCAGACATTCTCGGCGTCGAAATCGATCGTCCCGGAGCGCTGGAAATTGCCAGCCGTTCTCGAGGAACCCCGAGAATCGCCAACCGGCTGCTGCGGAGGGTGCGCGACTTTGCCCAGGTTCGAGGCAAAGGAACTATTGATCTGCCGACCGCGCAGGCGGCACTGCAAATGCTGGAAGTGGACCGCCATGGTTTCGACGAAGTGGATCGAAAACTGCTGCTTACCCTCATTGAGAAATATCAGGGAGGGCCAGTGGGAGTAAACACTCTGGCGGCGGTCCTGGCTGAAGAGCCGGAGGCTATCGAGGAAATCTACGAGCCTTTCTTGATTCAAATCGGTTTTTTGAACCGTACCCCTCGCGGACGCGTTGCCACTCAGTTAGCCTATGAGCATTTCGGAATTACCCCCAACCGGAAACAGAGCTCATTGTTTTAGCTTTGCCCTGGCACAAATACTGGCTAAAAGACATTCTACTTGTTCCAATTACTCCGCCAGCTTCCTTCGCTAAGTAACCTTTTTCCACTATAACAAGAGTCACTGACAGGTCACTTGGGATGTTTAGACCAATAGTGTATCTTGCCTCCGACCCCAGTAAGTCGGTGTGAGAGGGCATTATTGTTCGCGTCTTTATTTAATCAACTAAGGCCTCTGCGCCTGTGGGCAGTAGTGTGCTGCCTTCTTAGCCTTGCCGGGCCCGGGTTTGCCGCTCCGAATCCGCAGATACTCATCCCGCGGCTGGCGTATCCACCTCCATTGGAAGACTTTCTTAGTATGGCGCCTGCGACCGCAAACGCGTCCCAGATGGTCAAAGTTACAGGTTTCATACAGAGAAACCCGCACAATGGCGATCTCGCGTCGCAGCGAACCGAGGCATACCTAGGCTACGACGAGAAGAACCTGTACGTGGTGTTCGTATGTTTCGATGATCCAGCCAAGGTGCGGGCGCGGATGTCTCGGCGGGAAGATATCTTCGATGACGACACGGTCGAGATCATGCTGGATACGTTTCACGATCGCCGACGGGCTTACGCTTTTCAGACCACTCCCTTGGGAGTGCAATGGGACGCGATTTGGACTGAGGTACCGCACGAAGATAACACTGGCAGCACCGCCAACTTCGATCCCTCATTTGACACTGTTTGGCACTCTAACGGAAAGCTAACCAGCCGCGGATACGTGGTATGGATGGCAATTCCCTTTAAGAGCCTGCGCTTTTCTCCCGCACGCGAACAATCGTGGGGGATTATTCTCTACCGGGGTATCCTGCGCGAGAACGAAGATGATTTCTGGCCAGAGATTTCCCGCAGCGTAGAAGGGCGGTTGGCCCAGGGCGCTACGGCCGGGGGCCTGGAAGATATTTCGCCCGGCCGGAATATGCAGTTCATTCCGTACGGCGTGCTGCGTTCTTTCCGAGCATTGGACACGCGTGACCCGACGGCCCCACGCTTCGATCATCGCGACGCCGAGTTCCGCGGGGGGATCGATTCCAAGTTCGTTCTACACGACAACCTGGTGCTGGACGTCACCGCCAATCCCGACTTCAGCCAGGTAGAGTCCGACGAGCCCCAGATCACGGTCAATCAGCGTTTCGAAGTATTCTTCCCCGAAAGGCGACCATTCTTTCTGGAAAACTCTGACTATTTCAAGACTCCCATTGACTTGTTCTTTACCCGCCGCATCGGCGATCCGCAATTCGGTGCGCGGCTGACCGGGAAAGTGGGACCGTACTCGCTGGGAATCCTGGCAACCGACGACCGTGGGCCCGGCAATCGAGTTCCAGATAGTGATCCCCTCGCCGGAGAACGTTCCACCTTCGCCATAGCCCGCGTGAACCGCGACATTTTTGGGCAATCCAGTATTGGAGCGATCTACACCGATTGGGAGTTCCCCGCGGCGGATGAATTTAATCGCGTGGGCGGAATCGATAGCCGATTGAAGTTCAATCCCAACTGGACAGGAAATTTTGAGGCCGTTACCAGTTCTACAAAGATTCAGGATGGGAGCTATGAAGCCGGACCTGCCTACAAGGCCGAAGCGAATTACAGCGCGACTCACCTCAACTACGACGCCACCTACAACGACATCAGTCCGGGTTTCACCACCAATGCCGGATTCGTAAACCGTGTGGACATTCGCCAGATCGGCAATAGCCTGGATTACCGTTTCTGGCCTGAAAGCAGCTCAGTCCTGTCCTGGGGACCGAGCCTGTTGACTGATCATGTTTGGTCACACGATGGAACCCGTCTTGATGCGCTGTACAGTCCTACTCTCGTGTTCCGGCTAAGAGGCCAAACTTTTTTCAATTTTTCTCCCTATACTGATTTTCGTGAGCGGCTGCGTCCTAGAGATTTTCCCACTCTCGCACAGGACCAGGATTATCATGAGCACAACTACTTTATCGCGGCGGGCACGAGCTATCTGCCTAAAGCTACGGTCCAGGCTTATTACCAACGGGGCACGGGAGTGGATTTTGTGCCTCCCGCGGACCAGTCACCTGTGCTCGCATTGGCAGATGTAGTAAATCTTCTTTTGTCTTTCAGGCCAATTTCGGCCCTGAAAATCGATAACACTTATTTGTTTGACCGATTGCGCGACCGTAATAGTGGTGCGGCAATTTTTAACAATCATATTGTGCGCAGCAAGTGGAATTGGCAGTTTAACCGTCAACTTTCGCTGCGCCTGATCCTGCAATACACCGCAACTTTGGCTAATCCAGCGCTGACCTCGTTAGAAACTTCGAAGCAATTTAACGGCGACTTTCTTATCACCTACCTCTTGCATCCCGGAACCGCGATCTACGTTGGTTACAATAGCGACCTGCAACATCTGATGCTCGATTCCGCCGCAGGAACGATCACGCGTACGCGCACTGGCTACATCAATGACAGCCGCCAATTTTTTGTCAAAGTCTCCTATTTGTTTCGGTTCTAGTTCTGATTTCGATATGCGAGCATCTCCGGCTAGAATGACCAGAACATGATTGCTCATCTGCGGGGCAAATTGCTGGCGAAGCATCCGAATCAGGCGATAGTCGAAACTGGTGGTGTGGGTTACGACGTTACCATCAGCGTTCCAACGTTCTCTGATTTGCCGGCGGTCGGCGCCGAGGTCACCTTACATATTCATACTCATGTGCGGGAAGATTTGATTGCGCTCTATGGATTTTTGCGCCCTGCGGAAAAACGGTTATTCGAGAAGCTGATCACGGTGAGCGGGATTGGCCCGAAGCTAGCCATTACGATCCTCAGCGGGATGGCGGCGGATGAAATGGTGAGCGCCATTCGTGGCAGTGACGTCGCGCGCCTCACCCGCATCCCCGGAATTGGGAAGAAGACCGCGGAACGGATGGTGTTGGAGCTTCGTGACAAGCTGCCCACCGAAGGGATCGCAGAATCTCCGGTAACGCCGGCCATGAGTGCCGTGGAAGAAGATGTTTTGTCGGCTTTAATGAATCTCGGTTATCAGCGGGCGGCTGCGGAGCGGGCTTTGGCTTCGGTCGAGAAGAATGGGAAGGGGAGCTCGTTTGAAGTCATGTTCCGGCAAACTCTGGGAGTGCTGTCGAAATGAGCAACGCGGCGCTCTAATTGCCCACAAATTTCAAATATAAGTCGCGATCCACCTGACAAGCTACAGCCATGTTTTTGACTTTCTGCCACGCGTCTTGCTGAGATTCGTCGTGGGCGCGATCGCGAACCCGACCCCATTCTTCAAGGAAGCTTTCCATCTGGAGATGATTGAACACAGTTTTTCCATATAAATCGATACAGCGTAAAAACGGAAAATTCTTTTCATCGCGCGCGGGAATCACACCGTGAAGCATGATCCAGTCACTACGCTCGCCTAGATCGTCCTCCAGTTTCACTACCAGTGACAAAGGTCCCTCCGGGCCAACTTGTTGTCCTGTGAAAAATGTACCATCCCAGGCCTATTTTCCAATACAGAAGGTGCTGAAGATCAGATTCAGGATGTCATCTGTAGCAGTCGCGCCCGTGATTTCATCAAGCTGGCGCAGGGCGTTGTACAAGTCGAGCAGGATCATCTCGTGAGGAATCTTGCCGCGAACTGCTGCCTGGGCGGCATCGAGCGCAGTTATTGCTTCCCGGATCAATGACTGATGCCGCAGGCTGGTAACGAACCCAGTTTCCGCCTGCACGCCAGTTTCTCCGCCGATGTGGCGCAGGATCTCGTTGCGTAACCCGCCGATTCCCTCGCCCGTAAATGCCGAGGTCCGTACCCGCGGCAACTGAGAACCGAGAACACTGGTCGGGAAACTGGAGAGATCCGCCTTGTTCTCCACCACAATCGCCGGCCGCTTAGCTCCCTGCTCCAGCAGTTCCGTATCCTCCTCGGTAACAGGTTGTGAAGAATCGAGAACAATCAGGACGAGATCAGCGCCTGCAATGGCTTCCATAGATTTGCGGATTCCAATGCTTTCGGCCTCATCCAGAGCTCGCCTGATGCCCGCTGTGTCCACCAGTCGAACCGGTATGCCACCAATTGCCACCGTCTCGCTGACCAGATCGCGCGTGGTTCCGGGTGTCGCAGTAACGATGGCGCGTTCACGTTCAACCAATTGATTGAACAAACTCGATTTGCCGACGTTGGGACGGCCTACGATGGCGAGCGTCAGACCCTCATGCACGATCTTTCCGTAGGCGAAAGTGGCCGCAAGGTCTTCGAGTGGGCCGCGTATGGCGGCGATACGCTGAAGGATTTGCTCAGATGGAATTACGGAGATGTCATCTTCGGCGAAGTCGATGCCGGCTTCGAGAACCGCTATCAACTCGACCAGTTTCTGCTTTATGGGCTGCAAACGACGCGAGAGTGCGCCCTCAAGTTGT
>Ga0066659_10000151_pt1 | contig 20980 bp, 16 predicted proteins | sample GraSoiAngelo_108_FD_75176 | JGI IMG/M metagenome (GOLD analysis project Ga0066659, IMG submission 75176) | Grasslands soil microbial communities from the Angelo Coastal Reserve, California, USA - 14_0903_09_40cm | ecosystem: Environmental > Terrestrial > Soil > Grasslands | place: USA... | reverse complement strand
CGAGCTATGAGCGCGATGCGGATCCTGGTCGTCGAGGACGACGAGCGGCTGGCCGAGATCTTCCGCGACTTCATCGCCGAGCTCGGCTATCAGCCGACCGTCGTCGGCAGCGCCGAGGCCGCGGTCGAGGCGCTGACGAGCGCGCGACCGGACACGATCCTCCTCGATGTCCGCCTGCCCGGCATGAGCGGCGTGGAGTTCTTGAATCTGCCAGTCGTCCGCGACTCCGAGGTGCCGATCGTGGTCGTCTCGGGCGTCGCCACCGAGATGGAGGCGCGCGCATGCCTCAAGCTCGGCGCGCTCGATTTCATCCGAAAGCCGGTCACGCTCGAGCGATTGGGGCAGGTTCTGGCCTACCTCGGGCCCTTCGCGCTCTCCCGCCAGCAGCGGACCGAGCATCCCGTCGAGCGCCGCCCCGCGGCGCGCGCGGCGGTCAAGCTGGGCGTGCGCATCGCCGCGTCGAACGGAACCATGGACGGCACGTGCGTGGAGATCTCGTCAACCGGCATGAAGGTCCGCGTGAGCCGGCGACTGCGCGCGGGCCAGGCGGCGAAGCTCGAGTTCACGCCGCCCGACGGCGGCGCGCCCATCGACGTCCTGGCGCTGGTCGTCCGCGTCGAACCCGACGCCGCGGCGTTCTGGTTTCTCGATCTGATGGCCCACGATGCCGATCGCCTCAACGCGCTCGTCGAGCGGCTGCAACACTAGCCTTCCCCTCCGCCCGCGCCGTCACGCGCCAGGAGCCGGGCCGCAGCCGAGGGCGAGCGTGACGAGACGGCTCAATTCGCGCAGATCGAACGGCTTGTGGAGATAGCCGGCGGCCCCTTCGATCAGCGCCTCGGCTTCCTTCTCGGTGTTCCGGACGCCGGTCATCATGAAGATCGGGGCCTTCACGCCCAGGAGGCGGACGCGCCTGAGCAGGTCGAGGCCCTGGAGCCAGGGCCAGGGATCGCCGATCCTCGGCACCACCATGTCCAGCAGAATGAGGTCGAACTGTTCCCGCAGCAGCAAGTCGTAGGCGTCGGCCACGGTGTGCGCCGGCGTGATCTCGTAGGCGTGCCCGTGCTGGAAGCGGGCAAAGATTTCTCGCAGCACGGCGATCAAGAGCGGCTCGTCATCGACGATGAGGACTCGCTTCGTCACGTCCGTCACACTAGCCGATAGACCTCGACTTCCACGGATTTTCCCTTCACGCGCACGGCCGGGAGCTGCACGAGCTCGAACTGACCGTCCAGGTGGCGGCGAGTAGTCCCGCTGACGAGGATGTCGGAGCCGAATTCCTTGTTGAGGCTCTGGATCCTCGACGCGAGGTTGACCGGATCCCCGACGAGGGCGTACGAGTGACGCTCGGAGCTCCCGATGTTGCCCGCGAGCACCGAACCCGTGTGGATCCCGATGCCGTGGCGGAGGGGAGTCTTGCCGGCCCGGGCGCGCTCGGCGTTCCACGCGCGAAGGCGCCGGCGCATCTCGAGCGCGGCGCGCACCGCCATCTCGGGGTGTGCGGGATACGTGATCGGCGCGCCGAACGCCGCCTCGATCTCGTCGCCGATGAACTGCAGCACCAGCCCGCGGTGCTCCCGGATGGCCTGGTCCATCTCGGTGAAGTATTCATTGAGGTCGCGCACCACCTCGCGCGGGCTCGTCGCCTCCACCCACGGCGTGAAGTCGCGGAGATCCGCGAACAGGACCGTGACCTCCTGCGCCTGGCCTTCGAGCGTGACCCGCCCGGCCAGGATCTCGTCGCGGACCTCGCGGCTCACGTACTTGCCGAACGTCTCCTTCAAGAACTCGCGCTCCCGCAGGCCGCCGACCATGCGATTGAAGCCCTCGGCCACCGCGCCGATCTCGTCGTTGGTCACGACGGGACAGCGCGTCTCGAGATCGCCGCGCTCGACGTCGCCCATGGCAGTCTGCAGCTGACCGAGTGGGCCGGCAACGCTCCCGGCGACGTAGAGCGAAAGCCCGATCGCGGCCAGGGTGCCGACGGCCACGAAGAAGACGATGAAGATCAGCATGTTCTCGACGATTTGCGGCGCCGCCGCTGGATCGACGCCCGACAGCGCGGCGGCGCGCGTGTAGGAGAGGATCCCGAGGAGCGAGAGCGGGATGACGCTCAGCATCAGGAAGATCACGAGGAGCCGCATCCGGACCCGGAGCCGGAGCACCGCCGGCACGGCGCTCAGGTCGCCGCCGGGGAAGAACACCGGGAGCACGCGGCGCCACTGATGCTCGACGGAGAAGAAGATGAGCACGGCGGTCACGCTGCCCGCGACGCACGTGATGCCGAACACCGACCGGAGCGAACGCGCCGGTGTGAAGATGCCCCAGAGAATCGGGTACAGGACCCCCCAGACGAGACCGGCCAGGATCCAGCCGCTGAACGACAGCGCGGCAAACACGTACGGCACCAGGATCGCGCGGCGGCGCACGAGCGCGGCTTCGGAGCCCGCCACCGTGTGGGCGTGCTCGAGGGGGCGCGCCCAGCGCGAGCCCCACGCGATCCCGATCGCGATCAGCGTGCCGAAGCCGACGACGAAGAACACGATCTCCGCGCGGGAGATCTCCACCTGGAACTGGACCGCCGTGTAGTCGACGAACCGGAAGTAGAACCACGTGAGCAGCGCACCGAGGAGGTTGCCGAGGAGCTGCGTCCACGTCAGCTTCCCGAACACGCGCTTGACGTCCGCCGTGGGCTCCATCCGCGAAAAGTCTAGCCGAGCCGAGGCCGGCGCGCGCGTGGTAGATTGCGGGCGACATGATCGGCGCCTCGCCGCTGCGGAAAGAAGACCAGCGTCTCCTGAGGGGCGGCGGACGGTTCGTCGACGACCTCACGCGTGACGGCGTCTTGCACCTGGGCGTCGTGCGGAGCGCCGAGTCCTCCGCGCGCCTCATCAAGGTGGTCACCGCGGGCGCGCGGGCCTTGCCCGGCGTCGTCCTCGCCTGGAGCGCCGCGGACCTCGGTGAGATCGCGCCGACCATGCCGACCGCGTACGGCGGCACGCAGAAAGGACGCGCCTGGGCCCAGCCGGTGCTCGCGCGCGACGTCGTCCGCCACGTCGGCGAGCCCGTCGCGGTCATGGTGGCCGAGAGCGCCTACCAGCTCGCGGACGCGCTCGAGGCGGTGACGGTCGAATACGAGCGGCTCCCGTCCCTGGCGACGGCCGAAGCGGCGCAGGCCTCGTCGGCACGCGTGCACGCGGGCTGGCCCGACAACACGGCGGTGGTGGCCCGCGGGGCCGTCGGCGACCCCGAGCGCGCCATGGCCGGGGCGCATCTCGTCATCCGGGAGCGGATGCGCCACCCGCGGCTCAGCGCCGTGCCGATCGAGACGCGGGGCGTGTTCGCGTATCGGGATCGTAGCTCCGGCGCACTCGTGGTGTCGTCGTCGACCCAGAGCCCGTACACCTTGCGCGACGTGGTCGCCGCGGCGCTGGGCCTGCCGGTCGAGGAAGTGCGTGTAGTCGTGCCGGACGTGGGCGGTGGCTTCGGCCCCAAGGGCCCGATCTATCCCGAAGAGATCCTGGTCGCGGCCGCGGCGCACCGGCTCGGGCGACCCGTCAAGTGGGTCGAGAGCCGTCGCGAGAACCTCGCGTGCATGGGCCACGACCGCGAGCAGAATCACGACGTGCGCATCGGGTTCGCGCGCGACGGCACGATCGTCGCGATCGACGGCTCGTTCGTCGCCGACGTCGGCGCCTATCCGCTTCAGGGCGACGGCCTCACCGCGAACACGGTCAACCATATGCCCGGGCCGTACCGCGTGCCGCACTACCGCAACACCGGCACCAGCGTGGTCACCACGAAAACTCTCAACGCGGCGTATCGCGCGGCCGGACGGCCCGAGGCGGTGTTCGTGATGGAGCGCCTGATGGACATCGGCGCGCGCCGGCTCGGCCTCGACCCGGCCGAGATCCGCCGCCGCAACTTCGTACGCCCCGCCGAGATGCCGTACCGGCCCGGCCTCACCTACAAAGACGGCGTGGCCGTCACCTACGATCCCGGCGATTTCCCCACGGCCTTCGAGAAGGCGCTCGCGCTCCTGCCGTACGACGAGTGGCGCCGGCGGCAAAAGGCACGCGCGGGCGGTGTGCGCCGGATCGGCGTCGGTCTCGCCTGCTACGCCCAAGGGACGGGCCTGGGCCCCTATGAGGGCGCGACCGTGCGGGTCGATCCGAGCGGCAAGGTCTACGTCTACATCGGCGTGACGGCGCAGGGGCAGGGCCACGCGACCACGTTGGCGCAGATCGTCGCCACCGAGCTCGGCGCCGCCTGGGACGACGTCCACGTCTCCGCGGGCGACACGACGATGTTCCCGTTCGGCATGGGCACCGGCGGCAGCCGCGTGGCCGCCAACTCCGGGCCGGCCGTCGCGCAAACCGCGCGCGAGGTCCGCGAGCGCGCCGCGCGAGTCGCGGCCGAGATTCTCGAGTGCGCGCCCGAGGACGTGCGCATCGAGCAGAGCAAGGTCCACGTCGTCGGCATGCCGCATCGGGCGGTGAGCCTGGGGAAGGTCGCGCACGCCGCGGTGAAGTCGAAGGCGCTCAAGGCGACCGGCGAGCCCGGCCTGCACGCGTGCACCTACTTCTATCCCGACACCGTCACGTGGGCGTTCGGCACGCACGCCGCCGCGGTCGAGGTCGACGTGGAGACGTGCGAGATCCGCCTGCTCGCGTACGCGATCGTTCACGACCCGGGCCGCGCGATCAATCCGATGATCGTCGAGGCCCAGTTGCAGGGCGGCGCCGCCCAGGGCATCGGCGCCGGGCTGATGGAAGAAGTCGTGTACGACGGAAGCGGTCAGCTCCTCACCGGCAGTCTGATGGACTACGCGATCCCGAAGGCCGACCAGCTTCCTCTCCTCGCGGTCGCGCTCGACGAGCATCCCTCGACCATCAACGCGCTCGGCATCAAAGGTGTCGGCGAGAGCGGCGCCATTCCCGGTGCGGCGGCGATCGCCAACGCGGTCGAGGACGCGGTCGCCGATCTCGGCGCGCTGATCCGCGAGGTGCCCGTCACGCCCGCCCGGTTGTTCGCCGCCATCTCCCGGTAGCTCCGCCGCCCGGCCCTCGGTCGCTGCGATTCCCAGGATCGCGTCAGACTCCAAGACGCTCGGGTGTCACCCTGGCAGGGTCAGGCTGGTCCAAGGCTCGGTGAAAGCCGCGAGATTTCGTACATCTTCGTTGGCAGCCGCCTTGCGTACAGGTCTCTCGGCGCCACAACGGCCCGGGCAGACGTATGTGGAGGTGCACAGTTGGCCAAATTTGCCAAGAGCCCCGCCAGTAACCGGGAAGCCGCGGTCGTCGATTCGCTCATCAGAAAGCTCCGCCCTTTCGACAAGTCGTACGGGTCGGAGCGGGTCTCGACCCTCGGAGCGCGACCGCTCTCTCGCATGCGACCTATTCGAGCCCCGATGTCGGCGGCCGCCGTCTGGTCCTGTGTGGGTCTCGGCGTCCTGCTCGGCGCCGCCTTGCCCCAGTGGCCGTACGGGCGCGCCTGCGGCTCGTGGCTGCTCCTCTACATGGTCGCGGTCGGGATCGTCGTCGTCGCGGGACTCTGGGGCGCGCGCGTGTCGTGGATGAGCCGGCTCGGCTTCGCGCACGTCATCGCGGTGTGCACGATCATCTGGGGCCTCGCCCTGACGGCGCAAGAGGTCCTGCCGCGTATCGGCTACGCGAAGGTGCGGCTGGCGTGGCGCTGCCACGACGGCCAGGCGGCCGAGTCGAGCGCGACGCGGCTGGCCGCGATGAAGCCGCGCGTCGACGGCGGCGCCGTCGACCTCGCCCGGTAGCGCCCGCCCTCGCGCGCTCGCTCACTCCCGCGTTCGGGGGTCGAGTGCATCGCGCACGGCGTCGCCGACGAAGTTCAGCCCCACCACGGTCACGAAGAGCGCCGCGCCCGGGCCGAAGACGATCCAGGGCGCCTGCTGTAGATACCCGCGGCCGGCGTTGATCATGCTGCCCCACGAGGCCTGCGGCGGCTGGATGCCGAGACCCAGGAACGAGAGCGAGGCCTCGGCGAGGATGGCAAACGCCACGCTCAGCGAGGCCTGGACGATGATGGGGTTGATCGCGTTCGGCACGACGTGCCGCGCCGCGACCCGCCAGCCGGGCGCGCCCAGGGCCCGCGCCGCGTCGACGTAGTCGCGCGCGGTGATCGTGAGCACCTGGCCGCGCATGAGCCGGGCGAACGTGGGCGTGTAGACGACGCCGAGCGCCAGCAGCACACCGAGCAGGCCGGCGCCCAGCACGGCGCCGAGCGCCAGGGCCAGCACCAGCGGCGGGAACGAGAGCACCGCGTCCATGACCCGCATCACCACTCCGTCCACGCGCCCGCCGCAATAGCCGGCCAGCACGCCGAGCAGGCTGCCCGCGAGCATCGCGAGCGCGACCGAGACGAGGCCCGCCAGCAGCGAGATTCGCGTGCCCCAGATCACCCGCGAGAGCACGTCGCGCCCTACGTTGTCGGTGCCGAGCAGGTGGCTGCGGCCGGGCGGGGCGAGAGTGTTCCCGAGGTTCTGGGCGAGCGGATCGTACGGCGCGACGAGCGGCGCCGCCAGCGCGACCAGCACCGCCAGCACCATCACCGCGGCGCCGAAGGGCGCCAGGCGCGCGCGCGCCGCGCGCCGGAGCACCCGCCAGCGCCGCGGGCGGATCGGCGACGAAACCGCGCGCGCGAGGGCGGCGGCGCTCTCAGCGAGATCGGATTCGGGGATCGATCCAGCCATAGAGGACGTCGACGATCAGGTTGCTCAGGATGAAGCCCACCGCGATCAGCAGCACGACTCCCTGGACCAACGGGTAATCGCGCGCGAAGACCGCGTCGACGACGAGGCGTCCGACGCCCGGCAGCGCGAAGACGTACTCCGTGATGACGGCCCCGCCGATCAACGTGCCGAGCTGCAGGCCGAGCACGGTGACCACCGGGATCAGCGCGTTCTTCAAGACGTGGCTCCAGATGACGCGCCACTCCGACAGGCCCTTGGCGCGCGCGGTGCGCACGTAGTCCTCGGTCAGAGCTTCCAGCAAGCTCGAGCGCAAGGTGCGCGTGATCACCGCGGCCAGCGCGAGCCCCAGGGTGATCGCCGGCAGCGCCAGCGAGCGCACGCCGTTCCACGGCTCCTCGAGCGGATCCGTGTACCCGGAGATCGGCAGCCAGCGCAAGGTGACGCCGAAGAAGAAGATGAGCAGCAACGCCAGCAGGAAGTTCGGCATGCAGATCCCGAACAGGGCGAACGTCGCCCCCGCCCGATCGATCGGCGTGTTGCGACGGATGGCGGAGACGATCCCGACCGGGAAGGCGACCACCAGCGAGATCGTCATCGCGAAGAACGCCAGCTCGAGGCTCGGGCGGAGACGCCGGCTCACGTTCTCGATCACGGGCTCGCCGTTGCGGATCGACCGCCCGAGGTCGCCGCGCAGCAGGCGGCCCATCCAGGCGGCGTACTGAACGTAGATGGGCCGGTCGAGCCCGAGCTCGCGCCGGAGAGTCGCCTTCACCGTGGCGTCGACCGACTCCGCCATCATGACGTCGATCGGATCGCCGGGCGTCAGATGTAGCAGCAGGAACACGCCGGCCGTGACGAGGAGCAGGACGGGGACCGTCGCGCTCAGCCGGCGCAGAACGAGACGGCCCATCAGGCGCGCGCCGTCGGTCGAAGCGACCTCAGGCCAGCCACACGTCCTTGAACCGCATCATCCCGTCGGGGATCGGCTCGTAGCCCTGCACCTTGGGGCTGAAGGCTTTGGGCTCGATCGGGTGGACGATGAACACCATCGGCAGCTCGTCTTGCAGGATCTTCGTCAGGTCGCTGAAGAGCCGCTTGCGCTCGGCCTGGCTCGAGACCTCGCGGCTCTTGTCGAGGAGCGCGTCGATCTGTGGGTTCGAGATGCCGGACCAGTTCAGCGAGGTGCCCTGCGTGGTCTTGTAGAACTGGTAGGTGTTGCCGTCGGGATCGGGACGGCCGCTCCATTGATAGCTGATCATCTCGAAGTTCTTGTTGTTGCCGTCCGAGATCAGGGTGGCCGAGTCGACCAGCTTGATCTTCATCGTGATGGAGGCCTCGCGCAGCTGGGCCTGGATGACCTCGGCCTCCTGAACGTTGATCGGGATGTTGTTGGTCGTCATCGTGAACGTGAAGCCGTTCGGCTGGCCGCCCTCGGCCAGCTTCGCCTTCACCTTGGCCAGGTCGCGCTTGATCGGCGCGATGCCCCGGTCGTAGGCCCAGCTCGTCGGCGGAATCGGGCCGTTGGCCGGCACGCCCACGTTCAGCCACACGCCCTTGACGATCTGCTCGAGATCGAGCGAGGAGGCGACGGCCTGGCGCAGGGCCTTGGTCGCGAACGGCGGCCGCGCATGATTCAGCTGGTACGCGAAGTCCGCCAGCGAGGGTACGTCGACCACGACCACGTTGCGATCGGCTCTGACGGCCGCGACGTCGCGCGGCTGCACGTAGTCCATCACGTCGATCTCGCCGGTCTGGAGACTCTGTAGCTTGACGGTGTCGTCCGGGATCGGGCGGTAGCGCACCCGGTCCAGATAGGGCCCGCCCTGCTTGTTCCAGTAGCTCTCGTTGCGCTTGATCACGAGATGCGAGTCCTTCACCCACTCGACGAACTCGAACGGGCCGGTGCCGGCGCCCTTCGCGTTGCGCTCGAGCTCACCGCCGCGCTCCTGGGCGACCTTGGGCGAGACCATCATGCCCGCGCGATCGGTCAAGGTGGCCAGCAGCGCCGCGTCCGGCCGCTTCAAGTTGATCTTGATCGTGTGGGCGTCGACCACGTCGACCGAGTCGATGCTGGCGACCTCGCCTTTGCGGACCGATTTCGGCTCGGTCTTCATGCGATTGAAGTTGACGCGCGCGGCCTCGGCGTTGAAGTCGGTCCCGTCGTGGAACTTGACGCCCCGGCGCAGCTTGAAGACCACCGTCTTGGAATCCGGCTGCTGCCAGGACTCGGCCAGCCCGGGCTTGACGCCGAGCTTGGCGTCGAGAGTGACGAGCGGCTCGTAGATGTTGTGATAGACCTGCCGGTCGATCTTGCTGCCGGAGAGGTGCGGGTCCATCGTAGCCGCCTCGATGTAGAAGCCGACCCGCAGGGTGCCGCCCCGCCTGGGCGTGTCAGCGGCGAGCGCCGATCGCGCATCGAGGGAGACGAGCGGCGCGCCCGAGGCGGCCGCGCACATCAGCAGAAAATTTCGGCGCGACACGTGGAGCGCGGCGCGCGGATTCGTCGTAGCCATCGCGTTCCTCCGAGGGTCGAGAGTTGCCGTGAGGCGCGAACGAGTATACCCTGCCGGCCACCGCCATCAGCGTCTCGCTCGGAGGACTGACATGAAGCTCGGTATCTGCCTGCCACACTACGGCCGTCCGATCGAAGTCGGACGGCTGCTCGAGGTCGCGCGCCGCGCCGAGGAGCGCGGCCTGGACTCGGTGTGGGTCACGGATCACGTCATCGTGCCCGAGCAGGCCAACGTCATCTACCGGGAGGACATGCTGGATCCGCTGGCGGTCCTGCCGTGGCTCGCCGGCGTGACGACCCGAGTCGCGCTCGGCACGAGCGTGGTGATCCTGCCCTATCGCTCGCCGATCCCGGTGGCGAAGCTCCTGGCGAGCGTCGACGTCCTGTCCGGCGGCCGCTTGATCGTCGGCGCCGCCATCGGATGGCTCGAGGGCGAGTTCGAGACGCTCGGCCTGCGCTTCAAGGAGCGCGCGAGCCGGAGCGATGAAGCGCTCGAGCTGATGCGCACCCTGTGGACGCAGGCGCATCCGAAGATCCACACCAAGCGGCACCGCGTGCACGACGTCGTCGCCTCGCCGATGCCGCTGCAGAAGCCGCGCCCGCCGCTCTACATCGGCGGGGCCAGCGATGGCGCCTATCGTCGAGTCGCGCGGCTCGGCGACGGCTGGCACGCGAGCTCGATGGACCACGACGCCTTCCGCCAGGGCGCCGAGAGCGTCCGGCGCTTCTGGAAGGAAGCCGGCCGAGAGGGTGCGCCGTTTCTCTCGCTCCGCATTCCGATCCTGATCGACGGCGTGCACCGGGCGGCGGTGGACATGGGCCTCCTTCGCGGCCGCCACACGCTCAAGGGCTCGGCGAAGCAGATCGCCGACGAGCTCTCCGGCTTCGAGGCGCTCGGCTGCGGTCACGTCGCGCTCGAGGTCTCGTACTCGACGTTTCCGGCGATCCTCGAAACGATCGATCTCGTCGCCGAGAAGATTCGCCCGCAGCTCGCTGACTAAGCGCGCGCGCCCGCGGCTCAGGCGACCGGCGGGGTCGCGGGCGGCAGACTCGGCCTGATCCCGGTGATCGCGCGGAAGTGCCGCAGGACGCGCTCGGTGTACGCCGACTCGAACAGGACGCTCGCCGCGGTTGTCTCGCCGGTGGACGCGCCGTGCAGCTCGCCCGCGCGAACGAGTACCTTCATGCACGCGGCGGCCTCGTAGTACGCGAGCTTGCCCCGACCGAGCGGGCGGCGGCGACGGTAGCGTCTCAGATACCCGCCGACCAGGAGTGGACGCGCCGCGTTAGCCAGCCATCGAAGCGGCGCCGCGAGACCGAAGACCTCCATCGGCACGAGCTTGAGGATCACCAGAGTCGTCGCCACGTCGAATGCCGGATCGGCCACGATCGCGTGAGGCCAGTCGAGCACCCCCGTGACTCGGCCGGCCGCCATCAAGATGTTGTAGGGGTGAAAATCGCCGTGGCAGATGGCGCGCGGCTCAGGGCGCGGCGGACGGTGTCGGACGAGCCATTCGACCCCGGGCGCAAGCCCGCCGAGCCGGCCACGCGAGGCGCGATCGGCCAGATGCGCGAGGTGAGCGTCGAACGTGAAGGTCTTGGGCTCGAGGCCTTCGCGAGTGACCGCCCGCAGGAACGCCACGGGATCGAGATCGTGAAGACGCGCCTGGAAATCGGCGACCACACTCGCCATGACGCCGAGGCTGACTTTCGGCAGCGGCTGGCCGGCCAGTCGCTCCATGATCAGAAAAGCTCCGCCCAGAAGGGTCGGGTCGGCGCTCGCGAGCAGGACGCGCGGCGCCGGGTAGCCGAGCTCGGCGAGCGCGTTCTGGGTCGCCCGCTCGTGCAGCGCCCGCGCGGGATCGTGATGGGCGTCGAGCAGCCGGAGAATCAGCGGGCCGGCGAAGGCCGGCGGCGCTCCCGCCAGTCGAAAGGCGAAGATCCGCGTGTCGAAGCCGCCCGTCAGACGCGTCGGGCGCTCGGCGAGCTCCAGGCGCGGCTCACCGAGCGTCTTCTGAAGATGCTCGCGAAGCCGCGCGTCGAGCTCCTCCATCCGGGCCCGCCGCCCTATCGGCCGACGCCGGCCGTTTCGTCGACGTTCGCATCTTCGCGGAAGTACGGCATGACCTCTTCGGCGAAGAGCTGCATCATCTCGAGCGTCTGCTCGTGGCTCGGACCGGTCATTCCCGAGCAGAGAATGCCGGCGCGGAGCTCGTCCGAGAAGACCCGCAGCTTGTCGCGGACGGTGGCCGGGCTGCCGTAGATCAGGTAGCCTTCGCGGTCCGCCTCGTCGAACTCGAGCTCGCTGGGAAGCTTCGGCGGGTTCGCCAGCAGGCGCCTGAGCGAGGTTTCCGTCATGTAGCCGGGCGGTCGCCAGAACGGCGGATGCATCCGCAGGCCCACGTTGAACACCCACATGACGTGCTTCTTCGCGAGCTCGCGCGCCTTGGCGTCGTTCTCGGCGACGACGATCGGCACGTTCACCGTGAGCTGGTACGGGCTGGCCTTGTAGCCGTTCTTCTCGCAGGCCTCGCGGTACTCCCCGTAGATCTGCGCGATCCGCTTGATCGGCGTGAAGACCATCAGGTACGGGAAGCGCCGCTTGGCCGCCCACTCGACCGTCTCGCTCGAGCCCTGCGACGGGCACCAGACCGGCGGATGCGGCTTCTGGATCGGCCGGGGCCACGGGTTCACGTAGGGATAGCGATAGAACCGGCCGTCGAACGGAAACGGCCCCTCTTCCGTCCACGATCTCAAGATCAGCTCGGCGGCCTCGTAAAAGCGATCGCGCGAGTGAGTCGGGTTGATCCCGGTCGAGAAATACTCCGCGCTGATGCCGCGCACGAACCCGGAGATGACGCGGCCGCCGGAGGCGACGTCGAGCATCGCGATCTCCTCGGCGATGCGCAGCGGGTTCTCGCGGAGCGGCAGCCCGTTACCGAGGATCGCGATCTTCGCTCTGGTCGTGCGGCGCACCAGCATCGCCGCCATCACGTTGGGGCTCGGCATCGTGCCGTAGCAGTTCTGGTGATGCTCGTTGACGCAGAGCCCGTCCCAGCCCAGGCGCTCGGCCTGCTCGAGCTGGTCGAGATACTGGTTGTAGAGCGTGTGGCCGACGGCCGGATCGTAGTGGCGATTCGAGAGCGTCACCCACGACGACGCCGCGTCGTGCTCCATGATGTAGGGCATCAGGTGGAAGTAGTAGAACTTCACCGCGCGGCCTCCCGGAGGCGACAGAACTCGCTGATCGCCTCCGCCACCGTGTCCGGCTCCTCCAGATGGGGCACGTGGCCGCAATCGGCGAACACGCGCAGGCGCGAGCCCAGGATTTCCCTGGCCCATGTCTCGCCGCACGGGACCAGCGGCGCCAGCCGGTCGTGCGCGCCCCAGCACAACAAGGTCGGCGCGCCGATGCGGCCGAGCCGGCGCCGAAGGAGCGGATTGTAGAGATACGGATTCCAGCTCACACGCGCGAGCGCGGTTCCCTGGCGGTACTGAAGCGCCAGCGTGTCGATCGACTGATCGGGCGGCGCGAGCGCGAGCGCCGCCATCGGGTTCTGGAAGAGCGTCGCCACGATCTCGGGGATGTCCATCCCGAACAGGAACGGATAGATCCAGCCGTCGACCCGGATGCCGACCGGATCGATCAGCACGAGCGACTCGAGCCGGTGCGACGCCATCGTGGCGACCTCGGCGGCGATCCAGCCGCCGAACGAGGCGCCGACCAGGTGGGCGCGCTCGAGCCCGAGGCGGTCGAGCAGGTCGAGATAGTGAAAGGCCAGGTCCGAGATGTGCTCGATCCACTCCGCGGCCGGGGAGCCGCCGTGGCCGGGATGGCTCGGGAAGTACACGCTGAAGTCCTTGGCGAGCCGCTCCTGGAACGCGAGCCACCGTCCGGCGCCGCCGGCGCCGTGCAGGAACAGGAGCGGCGGCCCCGAGCCGTCCCGCAGCATCTGGACCGGGGTGCCGCGGACCGAGAGCGTCTGCGACGTCGGCATCTCAGGCGATGAAGAGGCCGCCGTTCGGCGACAGCCACTGCCCGGTGAAGAACGAGCTGTCGTCGGACGCGAGGAAGAGCGCGGTGGCCGCGACCTCGTGCGGCTCGCCGGTGCGGCGCAGCGGCGTGCGCGCGATCACCGCCGCGCGGATCAGCGCCGACATGCGCTCGGTCATTGGCGTATCGATGTAGCCCGGACAGATCGCGTTCACCCGGATCCCCCGCGAGGCGACGTCGCGCGCCACCGCGCGCGTGAACGCGAGGATGGCGCCCTTGGCCGCGCTGTAGTGCGGTACGACCTCGAGCCCCGTGAGGGCCGCGACGCTCGAGAGATTCACGATCGCGCCCCGGTTCTCCCGGCTCATCAGCCGGAGCGCCTCGCGCGTGCAGAAGAACGTCCCATCGAGATGAACCGCGAGCATCCGGCGCCACGACTCGTCGGAGAGGTTCTGGGTGATGTCGAGGTGGGTCTGGGCACCCTGCCCGCTCAGGAGCTCCATGACGATCGCTTCGGACTTGCGGTTCACCTCCGCGCGGTCGTCACCCGGGCCGAAGGCGATCCCGGCGTTGTTGACGAGGATGTCGAGGGCGCCGAGCTCGCGCTCGATCGTCGCGAACATCGCCTTGACCTGGGCGCTGTCGGAGACGTCGGCCTGGATCGCGCGGCCGCCCGCCGGGCCCTTCATCGACGCCACGGTCTGCTCGGCGGCTTCCAGCCGCAGCTCGTTGACGACGACGTGGGCGCCTTCCTCGGCGAAGAGCAAGGAGATCGCTCGCCCGAGTCCCGAGCCGCCGCCCGTCACCAGCGCGACCCTGTCCTTGAGCTTCATCGGCCCCTCACCCTAGGCCCAAGCCCGCACGCGGTCAAGGACTCGTGGTAGGGTCCCTAGACACTGGACATGCCCAGCTACTCGCTCGGAATCGACATCGGCGGCACCTTCACCGACGTCGTGGTGTACGACCACGACACCGGACGCCAGTGGAGCCGCAAGGTGCTGACGACCCACGACGACCCGGTCCGTGCCGTGGTCACGGGCGTCGCGGCGATTCTCGCTGACGGGCCGCTCGAGCCGCGACACTTCACGCGCGTCGTGCACGCGACGACGCTCTTCACCAACGCCCTCATCGAGCGCAAGGGCGCCGTCGCCGGGCTGATCACGACGGCCGGATTCGGCGACACGCTCGAGATCGGGCGCGAGAGAAAGTTCGAGCTCTACGACCTCAACATTGCCAAGCCCGAGCCGCTGGTCCCTCGCAATCTGAGGCTCGAGGTGAGCGAGCGTATCAACGCCGATGGCACCATCCGCCGGCCGCTCGATCGCGATCAGCTCGTGGCGGCGGTCGAGCGACTGGCCAACGGCGGCGTGGGCTCGCTCGCGGTGATGTTCCTTCACGCCTACGCGAACTCGAGCCACGAGGCCGAGGCCGTTCGCCTCATCGCCGAGCGTCATCCCGAGATCTTCACGACCGCGTCGCACGAGGTGGCGCCCGAGATCCGCGAGTTCGAGCGCGCGTCGACGACCGTCGCCAACGCCTACATCAAGCCGCTCGCCCATCAGTATCTCGGGCGCATGGCGCGACAGCTCGCCGATCAGCGAATCCCGGCGCCCCTCCTGCTCATGCTCTCCAGCGGCGGCCTGACGCACGTCGCCGAGGCGCAGCGCGCTCCCGTCCAGATGCTCGAGTCGGGGCCCGCCGCCGGGGCGATCGCCGCGGCCTTCTTCGGCCGCGCGGACAGCGGCGGCGATCTCCTCGCGTTCGACATGGGCGGCACGACCGCCAAGCTCTCGCTCGTCGACGGCGGCGAGCCGCGCACCGCGTACAGCTTCGAGGCCGCGCGCCAGAAACGGTTCATCGAGGGCAGCGGCCTGCCGATCCGCATCTCGACCATCGAGTTGATCGAGATCGGCGCCGGCGGCGGCTCGATCGCGCACATCGACGAGATCGGGCTGCTCAAGGTCGGGCCGCGCAGCGCCGGCTCGCAGCCCGGTCCGGCCTGCTACGGCCTGGGAGGAAGCGAGCCGACCGTCACCGATGCCGACCTACTCCTCGGCTATCTGAACCCCGAGTACTTCGCGGGCGGCACGATCGCGATCGACCTCGGGGCCGCGCGCGCATCGCTGACCCGGCTCGCGGAAGCGGTGCGCCTGCCGGTGAGCGCGGTCGCGTGGGGCATTCACGACATCGTCGACGAGAGCATGGCCAGCGCTGCCCGCGTGCACGTCGCCGAGCGCGGTCGCGATCCGCGCGACTACGCGCTGCTCTGCACCGGCGGCGCCGGGCCGGTCCACGCCTGCCACGTCGCGCGCAAGCTCGGCATCAGCCGGGTGATCTGCCCACCGTCGGCCGGCGTCGCCTCGGCGCTCGGCCTCCTGGTCGCGCCGGCGCGCGTGGACCGCGTCGCCACCGTCGGGATGCGCCTCGACCGCGGCGACCTGGGCGCGCTCGAGACGGCGTTCCGCGCCCTCGAGGACGAGGCGCGCGCCGTCATGAGTGACACCGGTCTGAAGCTCGAGACCGCGCGCGTCCAGCGGCTCGCCGATGGTCGCTTTCTGGGCCAGGGCTTCGACCTCGTCGTCGACCTGCCCGATGGCCCCTACGACGGGCGCGACCCCGACGCGGTGCGCCGCGCGCTCGCTCGGGCCTTCGAGGCGGCCTACCGCGAGAAGTTCTCGCTCACGCCGCCCGACGTGCCGGTCGAGTTCATCAACATCCGCGTCGCGGTCCGCGCGCCCGTCGCGGGAAGCGAGGTCGTCTTGCAGGGGCGTGCGCGCGGCGCCGAGCCGCCCAGCAAGGGGCGCCGCCCGGTGTGGTTTCCCGAGGCCGACGCCTTCGTCGAGACGACCGTGTACGACCGCGCGCGCCTCGCCATCGGTCATCAGTTCGACGGGCCGGCCGTCATCGAGGAAGAAGGCTCGACCCTCGTCGTGGGGCCCCGGGCACGCTTCATGGTGGCGCCGAGCGGCAACGTCGTCGTGACCCTCGACGCATGATGCGCGTGGCGGGTGTGCGCGCCGCAGGCCGTCGCGGGGCTGGGGCCCCGCCGGCCGGGGCGCGCTTACAAATTAACGAGACGCCGTGAGCCAGCGGTTCGACGCGATCACGCTCGAGGTACTGTGGACGCGCCTCATCTCGGTCGTGGACGAGGCGGCCAAGGCGATCGTGCGCACGTCGTTCTCGACGCTCTCGAACGAGGCCAACGACTTCGCGTGCATGCTCACCGACGCCCGCGGCTACGCGCTCGCACAGAACACCGGCAGCATTCCCTCGTTCATCGGCACCCTGCCCGCCACCGTGCGCCACTTCCTGCGCGCGATGGGGCCGGCCGCGATGCGCCCGGGCGACGTCCTCATCACGAACGACGCGTGGATGGGCACCGGGCACATGAGCGACGTCAGCGTCCTCAAGCCGATCTTTCGCGCCGGGCGGCTCGTCGCGTTCTCGGCCACCACCTCGCACATGCCCGACATCGGCGGGCGGCTGCGCGCGATCGAGGCGCGCGAGGTGTTCGAGGAGGGGCTGCACATCCCGTTGATGAAACTCATCCGCGAGGGGCGCGCCGATGACACGTTGATCGAGATGATCCGCGCCAACGTGCGCACGCCCGACCAGACCGTGGGCGACATCTGGGCGCAGGTCGGCGCCAACGAACTGATGGAGAAGCGGCTGCTCGCGCTGATGGACGCCGCCCGGCTCGAGTCGCTGGACGCGCTCGGCGACGAGCTGTTCTCGCGGGCCGAGCGGGCGATGCGCGCGGCGATCCGCGCCGTCCCGGACGGCACCTACCGCTACACGATGCGAACCGACGGCGTCGACGAGCCGCTCGACTACCGGGTGGCGCTGACGATCGCCGGCGACGAGATCACCGCCGACTACGCCGGCACCTCGCCCCAGCAGCCGCGCGCGATCAACTGCGTGCTCGCCTACACCTACGCGATGACCGCCTACGCGATCAAGTGCGCGCTCCTGCCCGGCCTGGCCAACAACGAGGGCATGTACCGTCCGATGCGCGTCACCGCGCCTGAGGGATCTCTTCTCAATCCGCGCTTCCCGGCCGCCGTCGTGAGCCGCGCCGTCACCGGCCACTACGTGCCGGTGCTCCTCTTCGGCGCGCTCCACCAGGTCGTCCCCGACCGAGTGATGGCGGGCGCGGGCTCACCGCTCTGGGCCGTACAGCAGACGGGCCTCCGCGCCGACGGGCGGCCCTACACGAATATCTTCTTCTTCAACGGCGGCATGGGCGCCACGCCGACCAAGGACGGCGAGAGCGTGCTCTCGTGGCCGAGCAACATCTCGTCGACGCCCGTCGAGGTGGCCGAGCGCAACAGTCCGCTGTTTTTCAGAGAGAAGCGGTTGCGACCCGGATCCGGCGGGCCCGGCCGCTTCCGCGGCGGGCTCGGCCAGGACATCGTGTTCGAGTGCGAGTCGGACGCGCCGATCGTCGCCTCGTTCATGGCCGAGCGCACGAAGTTCGCGGCGCCGGGCTTCGCGGGCGGCGGCGACGGGGGGCTCGGCGACGTGCAGATCAACGGGGTCTCGATCGACAACCGCCGCCAGCACGTCCTCAAGCGCGGGGACGTCGTGCTGGTGCGCACGCCGGGCGCCGGCGGCTACGGTCCCGCCGCGCAGCGCGATGTCGCGCTCGTCGAGCGTGATCGCAGGCTCGGCTATTGACAGTCGTAGCGCGACGGCGATAGTCCTCGATGGAGGTCTCGAGCGGCTGACAGTTGGGCCCGCTGGCCGAGCCGCTCAGGATGCCTGCGTACCCGGGTCGTGCAACAGGCCCAGCGCGCCGAGACAAGTGCGCAGCTCCGTGATGCCCGCCACCTGGAAGGCCGTGATACCTGTTTCCCGCGCCGCCTCGACATTGGCGGCCACATCGTCGAAGAAGAACACGTCGTGTGGCGCCACGTGCAGGGCGGCCAGCGCCCGCTGATAGATCATCGGGTCCGGCTTATGACGGCCGAGGAGGTGCGAAGACAACGCCGCCTCGAAGTGTGAAAAGATCTCGAGGTCCCGCGAATTCCGCTCCCAATGCACCGCGTTCGAGTTGCTGAGGCAAGCCAGTCGATACCCGCCCCGAAGTGTGGTCAGCAGTTCGCGTGCTCCTGGCAAAAAGCCCCGCGTCCACGCGCGAAAATCTTGAAGAAAGTCCACCGGGGTAACAGCCAGATTCCACGCTGCGACAAAGCGCTCGGCGAACTGCTGCGGTGTGAGGTGACCGACCTCGAAGGCGCGAACAACCGGACACCCGATCCATTGCTGCCTGATCTCGGACTCTGACAATGGGACGCGTAACAGGGGACTAAGGTTGCGGAAGCCAGAGAACTCGACGAGGACACCGCCGAGATCAAAGAGGAGTAGCTCAGGGTGTCGCGGCATCGCGACTCCGAACGAAGAGAACGCATGGATCGTTTGGCAGCGATACCGGATACCGAGAGCTCGGTAGAGGCCAGCTTCGCGAAATCCCGCCTTCATCAGAGCCCGCTGCTCGGCCAGGTTTGCTGCGACGATGAAGGCAAAGACGCTTCGTGTTTGGGGTAAGGTCATCAGATAGTCGGATGCGAGTCGCTGGACGCCTGTGCCGTAGACGTTGCCCCGAGCGCCGGGATCCGCCAAGAAAATATTCAGACTCCCGGTCAATTCCCGTTGGATCGCCGAACCAAGCCCGCCAATAGAACCGCCCGAGTGGATGCGTCTCCGTCGCTCGTCGGGTCCAGTTACTTCCATCGACCGCCAAACGCTGCGATGACGACCGGCCGAGCGATCGAGACCCGCGCATCATGACGCGGTGCTCTGATCGACCGGAACGCCCTTGACACCGTTCTGATCGGCAACGATACTCGCCTCGCGTTTCTCCGTGGCCTCACAAGAACGACGGAAACGCACGGCGTCGTGACCCGGTAGGAGCGGTGCCAATTCGAACGCGGGAGGAGAACATGAAGCGCTGGGCAGTGTCTGTGATGGCTATCGCGCTCTTGCTCTTGGGCACGATGCTCTCAGCATCCGCGCAATCCCCCCCGGCTGGGATGAAGATGTACGCGTTCAGCTCCGGGCCGCTCACCATCGCCAAGAGCGCGCTCCAGTCCGGAGCCCCGAGTACCCAGGTGCAGGTCCCGGTCGGCTTCTTCGTGGTGATGCATCCGAAGGGCAACTTCCTGTTCGATACCGGCAACAACGACAAGATCATCAACGATCCGAGCTACTGGGGTCCGTTCGCCCAGGCCCTGCAAGTCGTGCGGACGCCGGACGTGGCGATCGACACGCAGCTGAAGAAGATCGGCCTCACGCCGAATGACATCAAGTACGTCGCCGTCGGCCACATGCATCTCGACCACGGCGGCAACGTCTGCAAGTTTCCCAATGCGACGTTCCTCGTCCAGAAGGACGAGATGAAGAACGCGGCGTGGCCCGAGCCCGGGACGGCCGGCCCCTACATCCCGGGCGACGTCGCCTGCCTGCGCAACGACCTCGGCCAGGCCCTGCCGAACAAATTCAAGATGGAGCAGCTCGAAGGCGACCTGGACGTGTTCGGTGACCGGAGCATCGTGATCAAGCGCTGGCCGGGACACACGCCGGGCAGCCAGATGGCCGTCGTGCGTCTCCCGAAGACGGGAACCGTCGTCCTCACGAGCGACAACGTCTATTTCTCGGAGAACGTGACGAAAAATCTGCTTCCGGACATCTCGCTCGCCTACTTCCCCACGGGCATCTTGAACGCGTACGAGTACATCCGGACGCTGCAGGGCCGCGAGAACGCGAGCTTCATGACCGCCCACGACCTGGATGGTCCGGCGTCCAAGGCGGCCAAGAGCCACGATCCACAGAAGTTCGAGTAGCCTCACGCTTCGCAAGGACCCGATGTAACCGGTCGCCGCCGGGGCGTTAGCCGTCCCGGCGGCACCGCGACACGATTGCCTGATGAGCGCGGTCATCGTTGCCGAACAGTTGACCAAGTGGTATGGGCCGCGCCTCGCCGTGGACCACGTCTCCTTCACAGTCGGTGCCGGGGAGATCATGGGTCTGCTCGGGCCGAATGGCTCCGGCAAGACGACGATCCTCCGCATCTTCACCGGGTACCTTCGACCGTCCTCGGGCACCGCGCGCATCGCGGGTCTCGACGTCGTGGCCGATGCGCCGGCCGCGCGTCGGCGCGTCGGTTATGTGCCGGAAGACGCGCCGCTCTATCTCGGCATGGGTGTCAGAGAGTTCCTGATCTTCATGGGCCGACTCAAGGGACTGACGCGCGCGAGCCTCGGTGCCGCGGTGGACGCCGCGACGGAACGTCTGCGGCTGGGACCGATGCGCACCGCTCAGATCGGTCGGCTGTCGCGAGGCTACCGCCAGCGCGTTGCCATCGCGCAAGCTCTACTCGGCGATCCCCCTCTTCTGATCCTCGACGAGCCCACGAACGGCCTCGACCCGCGGCAGATCATCGAGATGCGCGAGCTGATTCGCTCGCTCGGAGGTGAGCGCACGATCGTCGTGACCTCGCACATCCTCGGCGAAATCCAGCGCGTTGCCGACCGCGTCGCGATCCTGCTGGCTGGGCAGCTTCTCGGCGTTCACGCGGTGCGGGCGTCGCGCGAGGGTGGGCGGCTCCGGCTACGCATCCGGGGCGAGGAGGAGCGCGTGAGCGCGTGCCTGGCGGGTGTCCCGGGCGTGGCCGCTGTGCGTCTCGAGAGTCAACGTGGGTCGTCCCCGCCCGTTTATCTCGTGGACGCGGAGCACCCGTCGGTGGCCGAGG
>Ga0066659_10000148_pt1 | contig 21012 bp, 19 predicted proteins | sample GraSoiAngelo_108_FD_75176 | JGI IMG/M metagenome (GOLD analysis project Ga0066659, IMG submission 75176) | Grasslands soil microbial communities from the Angelo Coastal Reserve, California, USA - 14_0903_09_40cm | ecosystem: Environmental > Terrestrial > Soil > Grasslands | place: USA... | reverse complement strand
TGGATGGAGATCACCTGGAGCGAATGGGTAATCGGCTACGACTTCGCGCACCAGCTGGCCCTGGCGCAAAACCTGCAGCGGGACACGCGAAATTGGAGTGAATCCGCACGCGGTTGGTTCGAACGCAAGCAGCATGCGGGGAAGAAATGGATGAAGTCGTGGCAGCTTCAGCGGGGTGTGCTGGGCTATTTGCTGCCGATCGCGCTGGTGCTCTTTCTGGTGGCCTTGCGTTTCAATCTTCTTACTGAACTGAGCCGCCGCATCCGTTTGTTCTTTCAGTTGCGCGGATCAGTGGTTCGCAGCGATCCACAGCTTGCATCGCGGCTCTATGCAGAACTGCTGCGAATACTCGCGCGCCGCGGATTGGTGCGCGAAGTATCGCAGACACCATTCGAATTCGCGGTTGCGGTGGACTCTCCTAACCTCGCGCCTTCCGTCCGGGAATTCACTCTACTTTACGCCCACGCGCGCTTCGGCGGCGCGCCTTGCGATACGACGCGCTTGCGCCAACTGCTCGACAAGATTCGCGCGACGTTGCGCGGCCGCTGAACACAGATTACTTCTCACCCCTACAAAGACCAGTAGGAGCGGCTCATGTTATGATTGACAGTTACGCAAACGCGCAAATTTGCGGCCTATGACTAAGGTAGGATTCGTCAGCCTGGGATGCCCGAAAAACCTCGTGGACAGCGAGGTGATGATGGGTATTCTTGCGCGCGAAGGCTATGAATTGACGCCGCGCGCCGACGAAGCTGAAGTACTGGTTGTCAACACATGCAGCTTTATCGAGGCGGCGCAAAAAGAGTCCGTGGACGCGATTCTTGAAATGGCGGAACACAAGAAATTCGGCGCGGCAAAGAAATTGATTGTCGCGGGCTGTCTGGTCGAACGGTTTCGCGCCCAGATTCTGGAGCAGGTGCCGGAAGTAGACGCGGTCGTGGGCACCGGCGAAGTTGAAAGAATTATGGAAGCGGTGGAAGGCGATCTTCGCGTGCTTCCCGCGCAGCCACCCGCCTTTCTCTATCACGACCTGACGCCGCGCATCGTCACAACGCCGAAACACGCGGCGTACATCAAGATTGCAGAAGGCTGCGATCATCCCTGCACGTTCTGCATCATTCCGCAGCTTCGCGGGGCGTTTCGCAGCCGCCGATTCGAATCAGTGGTGCGCGAGGCGAAGAATCTGGCGAGGGCCGGCGCGCGGGAAATCACGCTGATCGGGCAGGACACGACTTCTTACGGCGAAGACCTCGGGTTGCGGGACGGGCTCGCGCAACTCTTGGAAAAACTTGCGCAGAGCGACGATTTGTTGTGGGTGCGGTTCTTGTACGCTTATCCTAATCGTGTCACGCAGAAATTGCTGGATACCATCGCGGCGCATCCGCGGCTCGCCGAGTACATGGACATGCCGCTGCAACATGCCAGCCGCAACGTGCTGGCGCGCATGAAACGCGGTTCGAATGGCGACGCGTTTTTGAAACTGCTGGAGCGCATTCGGACGACAATTCCTGGCGTTTCGCTACGCACATCGTTCATCGTGGGTTTTCCTGGTGAAACCGAAGATGATTTCGAAGAGCTGTGCGATTTTGTAAGAGCCGCGCACGTCGATTGGATGGGCGTCTTCGAGTATTCCGACGTGGACAATGCGGGAAGCTACGCGCTGGATGAAAAAGTGGACGCGGAAACCATTAGCGATCGCCGCAACTGCTTGATGGCCATTCAGAGAAAAATCTCGCGCGAGAATCTACGAGCGAAGTACTTGCGCAGAAAGCCGGGCGCGCGCAAAGACCACACTTTCACGGCTTTGATCGAAGGCCCTTCGAAAGACAATCCTCTCGTCTGGGAGGCGCGCCTGGAAGGCATGGCTCCGGAGATCGACGGGAAGCTGTACCTCACGGACATTGAATTGCCTGGTGGAGAAGTCGCGGAAGCTGGAGACGTCGGCCGCGTTGAAATTACCAAGACCGACGCCTACGACTTGATCGGGCGCGTCTTTGAAATCCTGCCGCCGCCCACCGCATGGGCCGGCGCCGCGGCGACGCCACCAGTTCCGGCCGCTGAAAAGCTTCATCGCATCGCTACCGGGGCACCCCTCCGCGTCTTGGGCTAATCAGCTCTCGCGGCTAGACGCGCTGCCGTTGTTTATCCGGAGCCAAGCGAAGAATCCCGGCTGGTCTGCACTCCATCGTGAATTTTCACTTGAGATCACCTCGGACGGGTGGCGGCGCGAACGCAGCGCCGTATTGTGGTGTGAACTTCGGAGTGGGCTATACTCTTCTTTCGAAGATAGCGTTTCCTTGGCCTCGGTGTTTTCTGTGCGCACCGTGTTGAAAGATTTTACATAGAGGCCGCGCTCGGAAAGCGCCGAACACTGAGTTCGCAGAGAAGAAGAGAACCACGTAATGAAGCACAAATGCCCCATTTGCAAAGCGGAGACTGACTCTACGATCCACGCGGAATTCCCTTTTTGCAGCGCGCGCTGCAGGGAACGGGACCTGGGTAACTGGGCCAGCGAGAAATATGTGGTTTCCGAACCAGTCTTCACTGAAGAGGAAAATGTTGAAGGCGAGGGGAGCACCCTGGTCCTTCCTTTGGACGACGATTTGGACAGCCCGAATGACACCGATCACTGACGCCACGGCGGCACCGGAAGCACCACGCAAGAAACCGCAGCTCGCCCTGGCTCTCGCAACTGCGTTCGGCGTCGGATATATTCCCAAGGCGCCGGGAACATTTGGATCGCTCGCGGGAGTCGCAACCGCCTACCTCTCGGCCGTTTTTTTCCTGCGACCCGCGTCCTTCGGCGGATTGTTCTCTCCGCATCCCGATTCCGACGCAGTGTTCGCGGATCAGCACTTTCTCGTTCCGGGCAGCGACATTCACAACGCCATACTGGCTCTGCCGGTGTTCTGTGCCCTGGTCCTCCTCGTCCTGCTTGGAGCGATTGGGGTGTGGAGCGCTTCCCGGGCGGCGGCCTACGCGGGAATGGAAGATCCGCAATTCGTGGTCATTGATGAAGTCGCGGGACAACACCTCGCTCTCTTGCTGCCGCTCATTCCCATTGCGCTGCCACATTTTACAGTGCACATGGACTTCTCCGTCTTCGCGATTTTCTTTGCCTTAAGCCTGGTGAATTGGAAATATCTTCTGCTCGGTTTTATACTTTTCCGGGTGTTTGACATCTGGAAACCGTGGCCGATCCGCCGGCTGGAGAAACTGCCCGGCGGCTGGGGAATCATGGCCGATGACTGGATGGCGGGCATCTACGCTGCAATTTTGCTGCGTGTCGCGTTACACTTTGGTTTGCTTACGTTTCACATTGGCCTGCTATGAAATTCGGGTTCGGCTCGTCGGCAGAAAAAAACGGCATTCCACACATTGAGAGAGTTGCGCCCACGGCGGCCATTCCGGGCGGTGAGATTACGATTCATGGGCGCGGTTTCGTCTCGAGCGCGCAGCCGCGTCCAGTGGTACGCTTCGGGGAGGCGGAAGCCAGCATTGCGCTCGCCAGCGAAAATCGTCTGGTGGCGCGTGTTCCGGAAGGCGCGAACGGCGGAGTGGTGCGCGTCGCTACGGCAGAGCAGGAAAGCCCGCCGCATCCGGTACACATCGGCCTGCAAATCGCGGACAACCTTCATCCCGTCGCGAATCCCGCGGTCGATTTGGACGGCAACATTTACGTCACGTTTTCCGGCCCGCGGGGCCAGCGCGTTCCCGTTTCACTCTATAAGATCACTGCGAATTACAGCGTGAAGCCGTTTATCACTTCGCTAATGAATCCCAGCGGCCTGGCGCTCGATCGCACGGGCAATCTCTTTGTTTCCTGCCGCAACGACGGCACGATCCATCGCATCACGCCTGATGGCCGCGCGGAACAGTGGATTGAAGGTATGGGTATCGCCACGGGCATCGCGTTCGATCACAAGGGTAATCTATACGTCGGCGATCGCAGCGGGACGGTTTTCAAGATCAGCCCGAGCCGTGAGATTTTTGTCTTTGCCACGCTTGAGCCCTCCATTGCCGCGTATCACCTGGCGTTTCATCCCAGCGGCGATTTGTACGTTTCAGGGCCAACGACCTCTAGCTTTGACCGCATCCACCGAATCACCCAGGGCGGCGATGTGAGCGTTTTTTTCCGCGGCCTCGGCCGGCCGCAGGGGCTCGCTTTGGATCGGGACGGAAATCTTTACGTGGCGGCCTCTTACGGCGGGCGCCGCGGCATTGTGCGGATCACGCCGCAGGCTCAGGCCGAGGTGGTCCTCAGCGGCTCCGGCATTGTGGGCATGGCGCTCCAGCCTTCTGGCCGCGCGATTCTTGCCACCACGGACTCCCTGTTCACACTCGACTGGGACGTCAGTGGCTTGCCATTGATCGGATAATTGAACAGATGAAAGCGGAAATCATCGCGGTTGGTTCGGAACTGCTGACTCCGGACCACATAGACACCAACTCGCTCTTCCTGACCGAAGAGCTGAACAAGCTTGGCATCGAGGTGATGCGCAAATCGATCGTCGGGGACAATCGCGATTATTTGAGCGCCGCATTCAAGGAAGCGCTGGAGCGCGTCGATCTGGTCATCGCTTCGGGCGGGCTGGGTCCCACCCAAGACGACCTGACGCGGGAAACCGTTGCCGACCTTCTGAGCCGCAAGCTGCACCTTAACAAGGAAATCCTCCGCTACATCGAAAGGCGCTTCCGGCAGCTCGGCCGGGAGATGCCCGAAGTGAATGCGCGGCAGGCGATGGTGCCGGAAGGCGCGGAGATTCTCGAGAATCCGCGCGGCTCGGCGCCCGGACTTTGGCTCGAAGACGCGGGGCGCTTCATCGCGTTGCTGCCGGGCCCTCCGCGTGAATTGAAGCCCATGTATCAGGAGCAGATTTTGCCGCGCCTGCAGCGGCGCAGCTCGAGCATTCGGATGTTTCATCGGGAATTGCGCGTCGCGGGCATGGGTGAATCGAGCGTCGAGCAGCGCATCAAACCTATTTACACGCGCTATGGGGATGTGAACACCACGATTCTCGCCGCGCCGGGCGAAATTCAGGTCCATTTACGCGTGTGGACCGGCGACGCAGCGCACGCACAAAAAACACTGGACGAAATCGTGCAGGGATTCGAGATCGCGCTAGCCGACCGCATCTTTTCTCAGGACGGTTCTTCGATGGAAGAAGTGGTGGCGGGCCTGCTGACGAGGAACAACTCCACCATTTCCGCCGCGGAAAGCTGCACCGGCGGATTGCTCGCGCAGCGGCTGACGAGCATCGCCGGCAGTTCATCGTATTTTTTGGGTGGCGTCGTAAGCTACAGCAACGAGCTGAAGACAGCGTGGGCCGATGTTCCGCAGGAACTCATCCAGACCAAAGGCGCAGTCAGTAGTGAAGTGGCGATCGCGCTGGCCGAAGGCATTCGCCGCCAAGTCGGCAGCACGCTGGGCGTGGGCATCACTGGCATTGCCGGCCCGAGTGGCGGAAGTGATGAAAAGCCCGTGGGCACCGTGCACATCGCGCTGTCGCATGCCGGAGGCGTCAAAGAGCGCGGAGTGCTCTTCCCGGGAGATCGCGAAGCAATTCGCTGGCATGCCTCGCAACTGGCGCTCGATCTGGTGCGCATCCATTTCCTTTACAATGGCGGAGAGCCGCCGGCACGCAGCGCCAAAAGGGCCTGACCTTAGATGCGCCTTTTCGTCGCGCTGGGGATCCCTTCCGCGGTGCGAGAAAATCTCGCGGCCTTGCTCAAGTCCCTTCGCGCGGTGTCGCCGCAAACTCGCTGGGTGCGTCCGGACAATCTTCACGTGACGCTGAAATTCATTGGTGAAGTGTCCGAAACTAAAGTTGCCGGCATTCGAATTGCTCTCGCCGTCGTACGCTCCGATCAACCTGTTGCGCTCGATTTTCGCGGACTCGGCTTCTTCCCCAACGAAAAGCATCCTCGTGTTTTCTGGGCCGGCATCGAGGCTACCCCGAATCTGAAGACACTGGCGGCTGATATCGATGCGGGCACAGAGAAGCTTGGCATCCGGGGTGAACAGCGGCCATTTTCACCGCATCTGACGCTGGCGCGGTTCGAATCTCCCCGGCTGCCAGAAAAACTTCGATCGGCGATCCAGAAAAACGCGGCGCGTGATTTTGGTTCGCTGAGGACCAGTCAATTTCATCTGATCGAAAGCAAACTAAAACCCTCCGGCGCGGAGTACACTACGCTCGAAAGTTTTCCGTTCGCCACGGAGGCCTGACGGAGCATGCTTGAGATTTCGATCCCTGTCTTAATGATTCCTTTCGCCGCGTATCTGCTTGGCTCGATTCCCTTCGGGCTGCTCCTCGCGAAATTATTTGGCGGCGCGGACGTGCGCAAATCCGGCAGCGGCAATATCGGCGCGACCAACGTCGCGCGCGTCGTGGGTCCGTTAGCCGGGATTCTCACGCTAGTGTTCGATACCGTGAAGGGCGCGGCTGCCGTTTGGCTCGCAGGTCGTGTGACCAACGAAAGCGCCACGTGGATGATGATCGCCGCTTTCGCGGTACTGCTCGGACACTGCTTCCCGGTATGGCTAAAGTTCAAAGGTGGAAAAGGTGTGGCCACCGCTCTCGGCGTGTTTCTCGCTCTTTGCCCGCTTGCAGCGGTCAACGCCCTCTTGCTCTTCCTTCTTTGCGTGGCCTATTGGCGCTATGTTTCGCTGGGTTCCATCGCGGCGGCCGCGGCCATGCCGCTGCTCATCTATTTTCTGTGGGCGCCGCGGCATGCGCCGCCTATCATTGTCGATTTAGGGACGCTAGCCATCGCTCTGCTGGTGATTTATAAGCATGACACCAACCTTCAGCGGCTTGTCGAAGGCACTGAGCCGCGCTTTTCTCTCGGCAAGAAGAAAGATGCGGAATGACCAAGATAGCCATTCTCGGCGGCGGAGGCTGGGGCACTGCGCTGGCGATTGTGTTTTCGCGCAGCCGCAAGGCGCACGATATTTCACTTTGGGTGCACAACGCCGGGCTCGCCGAATCGATTCGCCGTGAGCGTGAGAATAAAACGTATCTTCGCGGCTCGAAATTGCCCGAGAGCGTTCGAGTTCACCCGCAATTGGAAGCCGCGCTCTCTGGCGCGCAGGTCATTCTCGGCGCCATGCCGTCGGCGCATGCTCGAAGCGTTTATGCTTCCGCCCTTTCCCTCTTCGCTTCCAACGCAAGTTTCGTCAGCGCCAGCAAGGGCCTTGAGCCATCCACGCATCTGCGGATGAGCGAAGTGATCGCGCAGGTTGTCTCACCGAAATTTGCGCCGCGCATCGCCGTGATTTCCGGGCCATCGTTCGCCGTGGAGGCCGCTCGCGGCGAACCCACGGCCGTCGTCTTGGCTTCGGGGGATGGCGCGCTCGCCACCAAGCTGCAAGAAGAGTTTGCCGGCCCGAACTTCCGTCTTTATACCAACGATGACGTTCTGGGCGTGGAGCTGGCGGGCGCGATGAAAAACGTGGTGGCGATTGCCGCGGGGGCGTGCCAGGGGCTCGGACTCGGTTCGAACGCGCTCGCGGCGCTGATCACTCGTGGCCTGGCGGAAATGACCCGTTTGGCGGTGGCGCTGGGAGCACGGCCGGAAACGCTCAGCGGTCTGGCCGGATTGGGCGATTTGGTTCTCACCTGCACCGGCTCGCTCAGCCGCAATCGCTTCGTGGGAATCGAACTCGGCAAAGGACGATCCCTGCGCGAAGTCCTTTCAAATATGCGCATGGTTGCCGAAGGCGTGAATACCGCCGCGCCGCTGCTGGCGCTGGCCCGCGAACATCAGATCGAAATGCCGATCACGGAACAGGTTGACGCCATTCTGCACGCGGGGAAGTCTCCCAAGGACGCCATTCGAGACATAATGGAGCGGCCTTTGAAGCGGGAGTAGCCACGGCACGCCGCTTCCGTTCTCAGGATTCAGTTCTTGGTTGTTCGTTTTTAGTTGTTAGTAGGCAGCCGAGGAATAGGGTCTAAGCGTACCTGTTGAATGATGCCCGTTAGCCGGCGTCTGCCATAGAACACGCCGGGAGTGTCCGCTAGTTCCGCCTCTAGTACTAAAGTCCCAGTTGCACATGCGCGACGCGCAGCGGTACCGACCCCCTAAGTCCCGCAGGTTCTCCTAAAATGAATAGTCGAGATGTCGCTGGAAGCCAAATCTCGCTGGGAACGTGTGCGCGCCGGGCGCGTGCGCATCCTTTGGCTCGTTCTGGGAGCGCTTTTGCTTGTCAGCGCGCTTCCGATCGGATTGTATCACCTGCAGGTACTGAAACTGAGCCAGGACAAGCTGGTGGATACAGAGCGCGTGCAGCAAACCGACCTGACCAGGTCGCTAGCGCAGGAAATTCAGCTGTTCGAGTCCAACCTGACGCAACAACTCCTGAGCGAACGCCAGATTCTTGCGCTCACCGGCCTTATCGACAACGTCGAAGATCCGGCGTCAGAACCCAAGGTCACCCGCCTGCTGGAAAACTTTGTCGACAGCAATCGCACTACGTTCATCTATCTGACGGCGGTCGGGAAGTCCGGGAAAGGGACGAGCGCCTCACAGGGAAATTTCCGTGCCGAGCAGGACCCGTTCGTGGAAAAAGCGCTGCAGCGCGCCTTCGTTACCTGTCTGCAGTCGCAGCAGACCCAGGTGGTCAAGTTTCGAAGCGATCCTCTTGCGCTGGCGCCGGATAACCGGCCCGCTTTTGTGGTCGCCGTGCCTCTAGAAGACGTCAACCGCAACTTCACGGGAATGCTAGCCGCGGTCGTTTCCCTGGATACCATCCTTCACCGCCTGCAAGAAGCCAGCGTGAGGCACCGCACCGTTTTTCTTGTGGATCACAACGGCCGCTTGGTGGCACATCCGGACACAAAAAACCTTGTCCCTGGCGCGGACGTCAGCAGCAATTCACTTGTCGCGCAAGTGAAAGCGCTGCCGCAGGAGCTTCGCAACACGGAAACGGTGCGGTTTACTGAAAAAGACAAGAAACATCCGATCGAGATGATCGGAACTTACAGCACTTTTCCCGAAGTGAATTGGGCGGTCATCGCGCAGCGGAGCCTCGATCAGGCGCAGAGCGACACCGGCGTCACCGAACTGAACCAGCAGGCGTTGGCGTTTGTCATCGTCGTGGTGCTGTCCGCGATTCTCGTCGGGTATTTCTTCGCGGTGGGTATCAGCGGGCCCATCCGCGGGCTGGCCGCGTCCACGCGCGCGATCAGCCGCGGCGAATTTCACCAGCGCTCACCCGTCCGCGGCGCTTCGGAAATCAGCGAGCTCGCTGAAAATTTCAACAAGATGGCCGGCGACATCGAGGAGTACATCGAGCGCTTGAAGGAAGCGGCCGAAGAAAATCGCGAGTTGTTTATCGGATCGATCCGCATGCTCGCCGCTGCCATCGACGAAAAGGATCCATACACACGAGGTCACTCCGGCCGCGTGGCGAAGTATTCGACGCTGATCGGCCAGGAGCTTGAGCTCAGCACGGAAGAACTGGACAAGCTGCGCATTGCGGCGTTGCTGCACGACGTCGGAAAAATCGGCGTCGAAGACCGCGTGCTGAAGAAACCCGGCTCGCTCACGCCCGAGGAATTCGGCTTGATGAAACAGCACACCGTGAAGGGCGCGAACATCATGCGACCGGTTTCGCAGTTGAAGGAAATGCTCCCCGGCATCGAGCTGCACCACGAACATATGGACGGCCGTGGTTATCCCTACGGCTTGCAGGGCCAGCAGATTCCGCTGATGGCGCGCATCATCGGCGTGGCTGACACTCTCGACGCAATGACGACGAATCGCCCCTATCAGTCGGCGATGGAACTGGACTACGCGATGGATCGCATTCGGGCCTTGACCGGTTCAAAATTCGATGCGGTCGTGGTGACCGCTCTCGAATCCGCCATCAACGCGGGCAAGCTCCGCCTCAGCGCCGTCGAAGTGCACGTCTAGGCGCTAGTCCCCCGACTCGTCTCACTCTTTCTGCTCTCTTTGTGTTTTGACACAGTCTGATGAGCTTCCACACGTGCCTCGTAACGGTCGAAAAGGCGGCATCTGCTACAATTCTAGATCGCCGTTATTGTCATGCGCGCATCCTTATGATTTCGCTTTTTGGCAAGAATGAACCGGAGCCGACGCTTCTTGAGCGGCTGAAGAATTCCGTCAGCAAGACCAAGGCGGCCCTCTCTGAAGCGGTCGATACCGTTTTTCTGGGTGAGCGGAAGATCGATCCTACGATTCTGAAGGATCTGGAGACGGCGCTTCTTTCTGCTGATTTGGGTGTGAAACCGACACGCGAAATTCTAGATGCGGTGCGCGAAAAAATGGACCGCAACGCGCTCACGGATGCCGAGCAGCTCAAACGCGAAATCAAGTTGCACATCATTCGCATTCTGAACACGCCCGCTTTGCCGGATGTGGCAGCCGGGAGCGGCATTTCTGCCTCACAGAATGGTAGCGGCACGCGCGTGATTTTCATTGTCGGGGTCAACGGTGCGGGCAAGACCACCAGCATTGGGAAGCTGGCAAACCGGCTTCGCCAGGATGGCCGCAGTGTGGTGCTCTGTGCCGCAGACACGTTTCGCGCCGCCGCGGTCGAGCAACTGGAAATCTGGGCGCAGCGCAACGGCATCGAAGTCATCAAGCAGAAATCCGGAGCTGATCCTGCCGCCGTTGTTTACGACGCAGTCGCCGCCGCCAAGGCACGCTCGGCCGATGTCGTTATCGTCGATACTGCGGGGCGCCTGCACACCAAATCCAATCTGATGGCCGAGCTCGAAAAAATGAAGCGCACCGCCGCAAAAGTTGTTCCCGGCGCACCGCACGATGTACTTCTCGTTCTCGACGCCACGACCGGGCAGAACGGCCTTGCTCAGGCCCGCGAATTCACTTCCACGGTCGGCGTCACCGGAATCATCCTCACAAAACTTGATGGCACGGCCAAGGGCGGCATCGTTGTCGCGATCTCGCGGGAACTGGGCCTGCCCATCCGCTTCGTCGGCACCGGCGAGCAGATCAACGACATGGTTCCGTTCGACGCCGAGACGTACGCCAATTCCCTCTTCGACTGAAAAGTGGACGCACACGCCATTCGCTTCATGCAACACGCGCTTGCGCTGGCCCGCAAAGGGACCGGCCTGGCCAGCCCCAACCCCCTGGTGGGTTGCGTCATCGTGCGCGAAGGCCAGATCGTTGGCGAAGGATTTCATCAATACGAATGGCGTGACCACGCAGAAATCGTCGCGCTGAAGTCCGCCGGCGACAAGGCTCGCGGCGCGACGCTCTACGTCAATCTCGAGCCGTGCAACCACACTGGGCGCACCGGCCCTTGCACCGAATCAATTATCGCGGCGGGCGTTCAACGCGTCGTCGCGGCGATGGACGATCCGAATCCAGTCAATTCTGGCCGCGGCATTGAGCGCCTCCGCGTGGCGGGCATCGAGGTTTTCACTGGCGCTTGCGAAGAAGAGGCGCACCGCCTCAATGAAGCGTTTGCATGCTGGATTCGAACGAAGAAGCCATTTGTTACGCTGAAGTCGGCAATGACGTTTGACGGTCAACTGGCTCTTCCCCGCTCCTATAAAAGGACCGACAAGAATTCCGGCAAACGCGGTAGTTGGATAACGTCGGAAGAATCCCGCGCGGAAGTGCATCGAATGCGTCACGTTTCGGACGCGTTGCTCACTGGAATCGGCACGATTCTCGCCGATGACCCGCTGCTTACCGATCGAAGCGGTCTGCCGCGCCGCAAGCGACTCCTGCGCGTGGTTCTCGATTCGAGACTGCGCCTTTCGCCCAAATCCCGCCTAGTGAAAACCTCGGATGACGATCTCCTTCTATTCACTGCTGTTTCAGCGACTTCAGCAAAAGCGCGCAATCTCCAAGACGCGGGCGTCGAAGTGATCCATGCAAAAACAAAAAATGGCTGCATCGATCTATGTTCGGTTCTCGAAGAGCTCGGCCGGCGCGAAATTCTCAGCGTCCTTCTGGAAGCTGGCCCGGCGATGAACGGCGCGGCACTCGCCGCGAGGGTCGTCCACAGACTTTTCCTCTTCTACGCGCCAAAGATCGCCGGCGAGAATCGCGTTCCTTTCGCGCTCGCTCCGAAACTGAGTCTTCCGCCGCTGCGCCACGTTCGCACGCAGCAGTTCGGCCCGGATATCGCCATCGAAGCTTATCTGCAAGACCCTTATAAGAAATAGACGGAGCTACTAGCCGACATGAAGGACGGCGGCGCCGGGGATGGCATCGTTCTTGAGGGCATTGAGCGCCCGGTTGGCTGCCGCGAGAGGAAAGATTTGTACGTGCGTTCGAATTGGAATTTCGGCGGCAACGCGTAGGAAGTCCTCACCATCTTGCCGCGTATTGTTCGCCACGCTGCGGATCACGCGTTCCTGATACAACAGGTCGTAACTGAACGATGGAATGGGACTCATATGGATTCCGCCGAGAATGAGTACGCCGCCTTTCTTGAGCGCCTTCAGTGCTGCGGGAATGATTTCTCCGGCCGGTGCGAATATGATCGCGGCATCGAGCTTCTTCGGAGGTTCGTCATACGTGCCACCGGCCCACGCCGCGCCCAGCTCCAGCGCGAGTTTTTGGTGACGAACGTCGCGTGTGGAAGCGAACACTTCCACGTTCCAGTGCCTGGCCACCTGAATCGCCACGTGCGCGGCTGCGCCGAAGCCGTAAAAGCCTAGTCTTCCGCCCCGTTTGATCCCCGAGAGCCGCAGCGACCGGAACCCGATGATTCCTGCGCAGAGCAGCGGCGCCGTCTGTTCGTCAGGGAATCCTGCTGGAATGGCGTACATGAAGTTTTCCGGCGCAACGATGTATTCTGCATAGCCGCCATCCGCGCTGTAGCCCGTAAACATCGGGTTGTCACAAAGATTTTCCGCGTTTGCCTTGCAATATTCGCAGGTTTCATCCGTCCGGTGCAGCCAGGCGATGCCAACGCGGTCGCCGGTCCCGAAGCGCCGTGTGTTCTCCCCTTGCCCCTCGACGATACCCACAACCTGGTGGCCCGGAATCACCGGCGATTTGCGCGACGGCAATTCTCCCTCGATCACATGCAAGTCCGTTCTGCACACGCCGCAGGCGCGCACACGTACGAGTACTTCACCTCTCTTTGGCCGCGGCGTCGCGACTTCCCCGTATTCCAGCGGGTTCGTTTCAATCGCAGCTGGCGTGCGCAATAAGCATGCTTTCATCGTGAGACCTCGAGTCATCTCTGGCCTTCCGGTCGAACCCAGTCTAGTGCTTTCTACCTTGGACGCGAAATACTGTACACTCGAGTTCCAGAGCGATTGGAAATCACAGTGTTCACCGGAATCATTGAGCATACCGGCACGATCGAAGCGCTCGACCTCAAAGAGGACGGCGGGCGCGTGACGATCCATGCGCCGACTGTCGCGCCGTCGCTCGTTGTTTCGAGGAGCATCGCGGTGAATGGTTGCTGCCTGACCGTAGTCGATCTTCACAACTCGAGGCTCTCCGCGGATTTATCCGGTGAAACAATCCGCAAGACTTCGTTCGGCGCAAAGGGCGGCGAGCTGAAGAAAGGTACACGCGTCAATCTTGAACAGCCGCTCACGGCCGGTAAGGAATTCGGGGGGCACTTCGTCCTCGGCCACGTGGATACCGTCGGCCGCGTAACTCACCTCACCGCCGAAGGGGAAAACTGGTGGTTTGGCGTACAGGTCCCCGTGGAATTCGCTCGTTACATCGTGCAAAAGGGCTCGATCACGATTGACGGCATCAGCCTCACCGTGGCCCGTTGGCAGAATAACGTCGCTGAAGTCGCCGTTATCCCTTATACCTACGAACACACTAACATCCGCGACCGCAAAACGGGCGATGCCGTGAACCTCGAAGGCGATGTGCTTGGAAAATACGTAGAGCGCTATCTGGAACAGCGCAACTTCGCGGCCGCGCGGGAGTCGCAACTCACAGTGGCACGCCTGCTCGCTGAGGGCTTCTGAGAAACGCTTCTCGGTGTCAGGTTTTCTTCTTGGCTGGCACGTCGCACATGGCGCGTCCCTTTTCAAGCAGTTTCGTCGAATCAATGCGCCGGGACTGCGCCTGTTCGTTGAAATCACCGTTGATTTCCACATAGTCGCCCACGCGGTCTCTGGCAGCCTCCTGGTTCGCGATCGTCAGCAGCCGCTTGTGATCGGGATCGACCAAGACGGTCTTCTTGCCTTGGTGGACGCACTCCTTGGGCAATCCGGATTCGTACCAGAATACGTCCCGCAGGACGCGCGCCCACCCGCGCAACTCTCGTCCGAAAGCCAGCCCCGCACGACGGACTTGCCTCGAGCGGCAGTCTGGCTCGGGACAAAAACGATTCCCACAATGGCTAAGAGCAACGGGAAGAGACGACAAAGAAAGACGCGCACGGCATCCTCCGCGGCTCAGACAAAGTTTAGCAATTCGGAGAGTCGGAAGAAAAACTTTATCTCCTAAAGCCGCAGAGGGCTCAGGCCGTTTCGCGGGCCTTCGCGCGAGCACCGCGCCAATACAGCGTCAATCCAAGCACAATTGCGGCCAGGGTTCCGCCAACGAGCTTCAATTCGAATCCCAACTTATCGGCCGAGTCCCCGGGTGGCACCAGCGAAACCAGAATGCCAATCACTACGATCGTCAAGCCTGTTCCGGAGACGATCCATACGCCTGCTTTGCCTCCCGGGATGAGCACGGCATCTTTGTTTGCGCGCCGGTCCGGCCGAGGATACAGCTTGATCGCCGCTGCAAACATGTAGATAAAGGGAACAAAGTACAGAATGATGGTGGCATCCACGAGAAACTGATACGCACCGCGCGTTGTCTCGTTGATCTGGCTGATCAGCAGAATCGCACACGATGCGATCGCTTGCATCAGAATCGAAACATACGGTGTCTTCCAGCGTGGATGGATTTTCCCAAACGCTGCCGGCAAATAGTGGTCGATGCCAACCACGAATGGCACGCGCGCAATCCCGGCCACCGTGCTGCCGACGCCGCCCGCGTTGCCTACGGTCACTACGACAGCCGCGAGAATTCCCAGCGCGCCGATTTTCAGCGCGATCGACCCCGCGGTAATCGCATGGAACACACCGCTCGTGGTGGATACCTCAGCCGCGGGCACCAACACCAGCACCGCAACCGTCGCCATGATGTACATTCCGGCAATCAGCACTCCTGATGCGTATACCGCCCGCGGCAGCGTTTTCTGTGGATTGCGCACTTCCTGGCTCATCGTTGAAACAAGCTCCAGCCCGCTGAACGCAAATGCAATTTGCGACCAGAAGTTGACGGTGTCCCAATTCCAGACCGGCAACATGTTAGACCACGTGAAATGGGTCACCGATCCGTGCTTCACCCACAGAATCGCCGCGATGCCCAGCAGCGCCAGCAGAGGCAAATATGTAGACACGCCTCCCGCATTCTGAAGCCATTTCCCAATGTTCAATCCGATGATATTTAGTCCGACGGCCACCACCAACATGCCAACCGAGACAGAAAGCAAGAACATTCGGTCTTGCGAAAGCGCTGCGCCATTTTCTCCGATGATGTACGCGCTCATCGCTGCGCTGGCCAGCAGCAACCCAGGGAAATAGAACACCGTATAGATCCAGTAGTTCCAGCCAGCCACGAAGCCGTGAAAATCTCCGAACGCTTCCTTGGCCCAGACGTACAGCCCACCTTCCTGTGGAAATCGCGACGACAATTCATTGATCACCAGCGTCGAGGGGACGAAGAACAGCAGCGCCGCAAGGATCCACAAGCTGATCGACGAAGTTCCATTGTGCGCCGCTGCCGCCACCCAGCGCGGACCCAGCACCGTTGCGATGTTGAACAGAAGGACATCCCAGAAGCCCATCTCTTTGCGTAGTTGTTTGATTGGATCGGAATAGCCGTTTGCTGCCCGAATCACAGCGTCACATCCAGCGCGGGAATCAGTTCGTCCTGCAGGCGGAAATTTCTGAGGAAGTGATCTGTTGAGTTTTCAAAATCAGCCCAGGGTCCGAACAAGGTTACACGGCCCTCCTGGAGGAACACGACCACGTCGGCGAGCTTTTTTGCCAAATGCGTGTCGTGAGTCACGACGATGGATGTCTTTTGAAACGCTTTCTTAAGACGCAGGATCAAATCGCCCATGTGCCCCGCCATGATCGGGTCCACCATCGTCGTGGGCTCGTCGAACAGGATGGCCTCGGGATTCTGCGCGAGCGCGCGCCCGATGGCCACGGCGCGCTTCATTCCGGTGGAAAGTTCGCTAGGCAATTTGTCGAGGACATCGTCAACTTCCAGCATCTGTGCGATTTTCATGACGTAGTCGTCAACGTCCTCCGCGGTCAGGCCGGGCTGGCCTTCCAGCGGGAAGGCCATGTTCTCGCCAACCGTGAGCGAGTCGAAGAGCGCGCCGGACTGAAAGACCATGGTCACCTTGCGCCGCACTTCTTCGAAGTCCGCTTCCCTGAAATTCGTGACGTCCTGTCCGTCGATTAAAATCTGCCCGGAGTCCGCTTTCAGGAAACCCATGATGTGCTTCAGCGATACCGATTTGCCCACGCCGCTCCGCCCCATGATGACGCACGTCTCACCGCGCTTCACTGCGAAGCTGACGTGATCAAGCACCAGGCGCTCGTCGAAGCTCTTGCACACGTCGCGAAACTCGAAATAGTTGACCGGCTTCTCTTCGCTCACTTCCGCTCCACTTCCAGAATCCGCCGCGCTTCCTCGTAATCCGCCGCCGTATTCATGTTCCAGAACAGCCGCCCTGCGCTATCAAATCGTTTCCCGTCTGCCTCGTCAAGAACTTCCGCGCGGAGCAGTGCGATTCCTTCGGTCACTTTGCGCACGCCGCGTTCGAACCCGGAACGCAGCTTCGCCGCGGCCGCCGTTTGCCAGCAAGCGCAGAGCGGTTCGGGCCCGGAGGCCGAGTGCGGAAAAACAACTTGCGCATTGCTCTTGGCGGCGCGATTCGCAAGGAATTGAAGCCAATCCGGCGTCAAGAACGGCATGTCGCAGCTTACGATCAGATTCCATTCGTAGCCCCTAGGGCTCCTCGCAGCATTCTCAAGCGCGGTAATGATTCCGCCGAGCGGCCCCTCTCCCGGCCAACGGTCCTCGACAATTTCGGCTCCGAATGCTGCGTACTTGCTCGGCACCGCAACGATCCTCACTTGGTTCGTGACGCGCCGCAGCAGTTCGATCATCCGCTCCAGCATCGGTCTTCCGCCGACTTCTACGAGCGCCTTGTCCCGTCCAAATCGCGTGCTTCCGCCTCCCGCCAAAATGTATCCAGCGATTCCTATGTCGTTTTTCCCGCCGGTCATTCACTGACCCTCTGCTTCATTCTCTTCTCTGCGCCCTCTGTGTTTGCCCCCACCGGGTCAGGGCGGTCTCCGCGTTAATTCTTATTCGTCTTCCAATGGTTCTCTGCCCGGCCGCCGGATGCCCAGCTCGCGCAGCTTCTCTTGCAGACTCTGTCGATGCAGCCCTATGGTCGCTGCCGTTCTCGAAACGTTCCAGCGGTGGCTCGCCAGCTGCTTGGTTAGGTAAGCCACCTCAAATTTCCGCTTGGCCTCGCGAAAATCCCGCTCGCCGATTCCATTGTCCTGCTCGTCCCCGCTGTGCTTGTGCGAAACCGACTCTCCATGCACAACTTCGCGGGGCAAATCTTCCACACCTATCTCATCCCCGCGAGAGAACACCATGCTTCGCTCCAGCGCGTTTTTTAATTCGCGCACATTGCCTGGCCAATCGTATTTCTCAATTGTGGCCACGGCATCGCGCTTGAGCCGCGGGGTCCGCCCCAAGCGCGCTCCATGCAATTGCAAAAAGGTCTCAGCCAGCAGCGCGATATCTTGCTTGTGTGCCCGCAGCGGCGGCAGGTCAATCGTCACGACGCGGAGCCGATAGAACAAATCCTCGCGAAACTTCCCCGCGCGAATTTCCGCTTGCAGATTGCGGTGCGTCGCGCTGATCACCCGGACATCTACGGGAATCGATTGCGTCCCGCCGAGCCGTTCAATCGTGCGATTCTCCAGCACTCGTAACACCTTGGCCTGGGTCACCGGATTCATGTCGCCAATTTCATCCAGGAAAATAGTGCCTCCCGAAGCCAGCTCGAATTTCCCTTTTTTTTGTTGTGCTGCGCCGGTAAAAGCGCCGCGCTCGTAACCGAATAATTCTGATTCGATCAGCGTCTCAGGCAATGCCGCACAATTCACCGCAACGTACGCTTTCCCCGCCCGCGGCGAGCGCGCATGAATTTCCTGCGCCAGCAAATCTTTTCCCGTGCCACTTTCTCCGAGTATCAGTACCGTCGAATCCGTCGGCGCCACGCGGTCCGCCATTTCAAATGCTCGGCGCATCTCCGCCGAGCGCCCGATCATCTGCCCGAATTGCCCTTCGGTGGTCAAGCGGCGCTTGAGCGCATCATTTTCCATTTCGAGCGTAACCAGTTTCAGCAGAGTCGCGACACGCTGCCGCAGTTCCTCTAGTTCGAAGCCCTTCACCAAATAGTCCGCCGCACCAAGCTGCAGAGCTTCGACCGCCGTTTTCGCGGTGTCCAGCGCAGAGACTACCAGCACTGGCACTTCGCTTCCCTGTTCGCGCATCCAGCGCAGAAACGAAAGCCCATCCTGGCCCGGCAGGACGACGTCCAGCAACACTAGGTCCGGTTGCTCGCGGGGAAGTGCGTCTCGTGCCGCTTCGGCCGAATCCGCCTCCGCGATTCGATATTTGGCCTCCAGCGCTCTTCGCAGCCCGTATCTCGCTGCAGGTTCGTCATCCACGATCAAAATGGTCTTCATCATTCTCTTTTCCTTACTTCGTCTCGCCCCGAGCGAAGCGAGGGTACTTCTTTGCGTCTTCCATCGGCAGCGTCACGTGGAACCGCGTGCCGTGCCCCTCCCGCACGGGGCTCTCCCAATCCACCTTGCCGCCGAACTCGGCCACGCGCCGGGCCACAATCGCCAGGCCCAATCCCGTTCCTGGCGACTTTGTCGTGAAGAAAGGCTGGAGAATCTTTTCTCGCAGTGCTGCCGGTATTCCCGACCCATCGTCTTCTACCGCGAGGATACATGCCCCATCTTGCGAATCGGCAGTCACGATGACGCGTCCCCCGCGTGGCGTGGCCTCCAACGCATTCACCACCAGGTTGGACACAATGTCGTTGACCGCTTCCGCTCCGGCCGCCACTGCCCAGCTCTCGCCGCAAAGTTCTATTTGCATCTGCACACCTCGCCGCTCCGCCTCGTGCGACAGGACGCCCGCCACTTCTTCCACGACTACTCGTGCATCGCAACTGCCAATCGCGCTTTCTCCTCGCACCGCCGGCCGGCTGAATTGCAGCAACTGATTCAGCTTCCCGGACAATCGCCCAATTTCGTCCAGCACCATCTTCGTTTCGGCGCGCATCGAGTCGGGAAGCTCCGGATTCTCTAGCTGCACCTGCAATATGGTCTTTATGGATCCCAGCGGATTCTTCAAGTTATGCGAGATGCTTGCCGCCATCTGCCCCAACACCGCCAGCCGCTCGCGCTCCGCCAATTCCCTCTCCAACCGTAGCTTCTGTTCGATCAATCGGCACAAATCCAGCGCGCCAAGCAATTGCTCACACAAGAACTCCAGCGCTGCGCGCGTTTCCCCTGACAATGCAGCAGCGTGCGGCTCGGCTCTCAGGACGGCCATTAATTGGCGTCCCTGCCGCAAAGGAAAAACTTGGTCACTCAGCGCTTCGGAGGTTGCCCGTTCCGGCGTTCTCGAAGCCAGCGGCAAATCTGCTTTGCTGTGGTCAACAAGCGTCACGCTCACTGCCGCCAGCTCAAACACTTCCTTGACGCGCTTCTCGACGAAACGCACGAGTCCTCGCAGATTTCCGTGCCGCGCTTCCTGCTGAATCTCCGCGGTTAAGCGCTGCACGCGGTCCATCTCCTGGTGCGCCGTTTCCATGAGCCGTCGTCCCAGCACGCGCTGCAAGGGCTCGATGAATATCACCAGCACGAAAAGCAGTATGGATGCGGAGGCTTCCGGCGGAAGCAGCGGCTCCAGCCAGGTGCCGACGCGGCGGACTAGACTCAGATAAAGCAGCGCCAGAAACGTCGCCGAGACCGCATAAAGCAGATTTTTTTGCCGTCCGATCTGCAAAAAGTTATGCCGCTGTACGAGGTAGATCAATGCTGTGAAGGGTAGAATGGGCAGGAGAGCAAAAGAAGTTGCGAGTGATTCAGCGGTCCGCGTTTCCAGACGAAATGGGCCCAAGTGCAAGCCGGTAACCGCCAAAAAGGACAGCGCAAAAAACAGCAACAGCGTTCCATGAAAATAACGTTGCGGCCGCTCGGGAGTGCTCGTCGTGAAACGCCACTGCCAAATCGCACACCACGCCAGCGCCACGGCAAGCACCGTGGCGAAGCCTTCTCCCAAAGAACTTCCCGGCACAAGAAAATTGAAATGTGGCTCTTCGAGGAGAAGCGGAATTCGATGGTAGGTCAGATGAAAACACACCGCATAAGAAAGGAACAACACGCCCCACTTCCAACGCTTTGTTCTAAGCATCCCTTGCGTCTCTGCATATTCCATGTGGAGATGCAATAAGAGAGCGGGCGAAGCGCACAGACCAGCGGAAATGATGACAATCGCAAACTGATTGAGCCCCACCGGAGTTTGCAGGTAATGAATCTGCGAATTTAGAGCCAGCAGGGATCCGGCATAGAAAAGGAATAACGCCAGACACAGAAAGAAAAAGACCCGCTCAAAATTGCGCTGGCGGCGGTAGCCGAGAATGACCACCATCCAGAAAAGCTGTAGCAGCGTCCCAGCCGTGTAGCCGATGAGTCGAATGTAGAGCAGTGATCCCATTGGACTCCGACAGACGTGTCGGATTCTACGCCCCACCTATCAGCAGTACAATCACCAAGTGCCATATTTTTCTTGCACCACGTAAACCGTTCTAAACACGTGGCTTACTCTAATCGGAAATCCACAGGAGACTAGCCAGCCTGTCAGGGAAATACTTGACATGGCAGGACTTTCTGCTATATTAGCAGTCGGCTA
>Ga0066659_10000141_pt1 | contig 21183 bp, 12 predicted proteins | sample GraSoiAngelo_108_FD_75176 | JGI IMG/M metagenome (GOLD analysis project Ga0066659, IMG submission 75176) | Grasslands soil microbial communities from the Angelo Coastal Reserve, California, USA - 14_0903_09_40cm | ecosystem: Environmental > Terrestrial > Soil > Grasslands | place: USA... | reverse complement strand
TACCGAGCCGCCCGGACAAAATCACTTTGCCGAAACGGGTGATGAACCCGTAGAAGTCCAGATCACGGGGTTTGGTCCCTCTTCAACTGAGTACGTTGACCCGGCGCAAGACCCCCGTGCGCGTAAATCCAATTAAGCTTTGCATGCGCTGAAAGCGGAGGAGAGTTGTTATGAAAGCTGTCCTGCTGTACTCATACGGCGATCCATCGCACTTGCGATACGAAGAAACAGCCATGCCGAAATACGGTGACAACGAAGTGCTCGTAAAGATGCATGCCACCAGCATCAACCCCATTGATGTAAAAATACGCAGCGGAGCAGCGAAGTCTCGGTTTCCTATCGAATTTCCAGCGATCTTAGGGAGAGACCTCTCTGGTGAAGTAGCAGAGACGGGTGGCAATGTTCAGGGTTTCCCGAAGGGGATGCGTGTCATGGCACTGGCGAATGGCACCTACGCGGAATACACGGTCGCCAAAGCTGACGTGCTCGCCCCGATCCCTGATGCTTTGAATTTCGAACAGGCAGGCGCACTTCCTCTGGTCACCACCACGGGCACTCAATTGATCGAACGGGCGGTAAAGCCCAAAGCGGGTCAGACCGTGCTTGTCACCGGAGCATTGGGAGGCGTAGGACGAACAGCGGTGCATGTGGCTCGGAAACACGGAGCGCGTGTATTGGCAGGTGTACGGGCGAAGGAAAAAGAAGACGCGTCGAAACTGAAAGCTGATGAAGTGGTTGCCATCGACAGCGAAGAAGAGATTGAGCACCTGCACGGTCTGGATGCAATTGCCGACACGGTCGGGGGCACGACAATTCAGCGGCTCCTCAAAACGATCCGTAAGGGCGGGGTCCTCGGCTCAGTGCTGGGCGAACCAGAGGGTGCGAAGAAATACGACATCCGCGTCGAGGCGTTTATGTCGCAGCCGGACGCTTCACGGCTTTATCAATTGGCTGAAGACGTTGCTCGCCATGAATTCTCGATTCCGATTGCTCGCACGATGAAGTTGCAGGAAATTCAAGAGGCACATCGCATGTTTGAGCGAGGAGGACTCAGTGGAAAGATCGTGCTGGTGCCGTAATCACGAGAGTCCCTATTGTAGCTTCGCGTACTCTGCCTTGGCTTCCTTCAGGATGGGGATGTCGAGGTCGGCATCTTTCCAGAGGGTGAGGAAGTCTTTGTAAGCGTTTTTCGCTCTCGCGGTGTCGCCTCCCATCGCGTAGGCACGACCGAGTTGCAGATGCGCCAGTCCGGCGAGAGGGCAGTCTGCGGCGATGTCCCGATGATCGAGAAATTTCTGAAACTCCGCTGCGGCATCCGCTCCTCTATGCAACAGCAGAAATGCTTCCCCGCGAACGTAGGCTGGGTATAGAAAGGAACCGAACTCTGCTGCCGGACTCGGAGAAGCTAGTTCATAGCGTCTTGAAACCTCTAACATTTCGACCGCTTTGCTGGGATTTGTGTAATTGATCTCAAGGCTGGCGCGAATGGTTGGCAGCCAGTAGCTAAGGATCATGATGTTTAAAGGATTTTCCTTTTCCAGTTCATCGGCGATTTTCCCTGCCTGCGTCGAATCACCGGAACGCGCCAACGCTAACGCTGACATAATCTTTAAGTCGCGTGCCGAGGCAAGCGTCTGTGCAGAGGCGACCTCGTTACGAGCGCGTTCGCTGTTGCCAAACTCAGCCTCACGAATCGCTCCGTTCAACTGCCATTGTGCCGCCGTTTCCTTCTCATCATTCCGTCGAGCCGAGTCAATTGCTTGCTGGGTTGCGCCTCGTGCCTTCCTCAACCGACCCGAATAGGCGTCCATGTCGGATTCATAAGAGAAAAAGAAGTCCTCGACGCCTGCCTTACCCGTGCCCCAAGTTAGCTGGCGCTGCATCTCTGCCGCATCGCCTTCGAGGAAGGCAACGGCGTATCGGTTGAGGTGCGCAGAATCCCCATCGAGTTTGCGGGTCACGGCTTGTTGATAGGCGGTCTTGGCGTCATTTAGGCGACCCAACTGCGTGTATATCTGAATCAGGTTCGCCCACGCGATTCCGAGGTCTGGGTTTACGCGTGTGGTTTCCAAATCCTCAGCGAGCGCCTTGTCGTTCTCCCCCAAGAGTCCATGTACGTATCCCAAATTTACGTGCGCCCCGTAATCTCTGGGAAAATCCTGCGCCCAAAGCTTGTAGGTCTTCTCTGCCTTTTCAAGCTCGCCCGTAACAGTGTCGTAGTAGTGAGCGGAAATGTAATACCGTTCACGAGGGCTTACTCGTTCTTTGGGTATCTCATATGCTTTGCGAATGTATTGGATTGCCAGCCCTGACTCACCCATGTTGCTGTACGTAGTACCAAGCCCGACATAGGCCGCTGCGAAGTTAGGATCGAGTTCAAGGGCATGCTGGAAGAAGGGAATGGCTTCCGCCTGACTCTTCGTGTTCATCGTGCGGAAGCCCACGGAACACATTTTCAACGCTTGCAGAGAAGGCGTGGTGATCTGCTCCAGAGGCGTATTGAACTTCTCGATGGAAGCCAGCGATTCTCCCAGCTTCTCACGTATCTTGCTTGCGGCTGAATCGAGCGTCTTCAGCACAGCCTCCTTGGAGACAGCGGTTTCCTGTTCCTGCGCGACCGACTCGCCCGACTCGCAGTCAACCGCCCGCAATCCAATCACGTATTCGCTTCCGAGGCTTGCGATGGAACCTATCAGCATGGCTTTGCTTTGTGTCCGCTGACACACTTCCTGCGCCAGATCGGGCGTTAGACGATCCCCCGAAGAGCGACCCATCAGTTGCAGCATGTGGTTGGTCTTCTGTTCAGAGAGAACATCCAAGAAAGGCGATTGGCTTAATTGAATGAGCAGGGCTTGCTTGAGTGTGTCATCAAATACTGGATCGCCCGTTGAATTCGCAAAGTCCGCAACAACAACTGTATCAGTCGTGCTCAACGCGTGCTTCTGTCGTGATCTATCGAACCACACGGCAGTTGCACATCCGATCACTACGAGAATGGTCGCAGCGACCAGCATCCATCTGCCACGATGCGCCGAATGCGCCACAGTTAGCGATGCTGCCACTGATTTCCCAGTTTCCGTATCACGCTTGACCCGCTGGAGATCAGCTTGAATTTCGGACGCGTGCTGGTAGCGTAGATTGCGATCCTTCTCCAAGCACTTATTGATGAGCCGTTCCAGTTCATTGGGCAGGTCGGGGTTGAGCCGCACAGGGGCGACGGGTGGCTTGTTCAGAATCGACTCGAAAATCACACCGGAACTCTCACCACGGAAGGGTAGTGTCCCGGTTGCCATCTCGTAGAGAACAGCGCCGAACGAGAATAAGTCTGTTCGGGCATCCAATTCCTTGGCTCGGACCTGCTCCGGCGACATGTACGCAATTGTTCCGAGAGCGGTTCCCGGACTGGTCAAGTGCTCCGCTCTCGATTCGAGGGTCGGCTGGGACGCGCCCACTGTTCCGATCAGGGCAGTTCCCACGGTCGTTACTTTAGCCAGCCCAAAATCCAACACCTTGGCGTGTCCGCGCTTGGTGACGAAGATGTTCGCGGGCTTGATGTCGCGGTGAACTATGCCAGCGGAATGGGCTGCATCGAGCGCGTCTGCGATCTCGATAGCAAGCGACAGCACCGTCTCGGTTTCTAAAGGCTTCCCGCCAACCCGATGTTTCAGCGTCATCCCTTCCAGAAGTTCCATGACGATGAACGGTTGACCGTCCTGCTTTCCGATCTCGTGGATGGTGCAGATGTTGGGATGGTTCAGTGCTGAAGCGGCACGTGCCTCGCGGCGAAAACGCTCCAGCGCCTGCGCATCCTGCGCGACATCTTCGGGCAGGAATTTGAGGGCGACGAAGCGCCCAAGGTCGGTGTCCTCAGCCTTGTAGACGACACCCATTCCGCCACCGCCCAACTTTTCAACGATGCGGTAATGCGAGATCGTCTGACCCACAAGTTGGGACGATGTGCCCATTGGCGGGAATGTTAGGACGAATGCTTGGGAAGGTCAATCGCAAGCAAGCCGCCTCTCATATTCAGCCATAGTGCTTCGCAGCCGTTTGGGTTGTCGAGAATTGCGCTACCATGCTTATGAATGATTGCCTCGGCGATGACCGATCCGACGCTCGAACGGCGTGTCCGCGAACTTCTGCTCTTACAAGAGACAGCCAAAAAGGTTAATTCCATACTTGATCTTGAACAACTGTTGGACGAGATCGTTGGCGGTGTTGCAGAGGCATTCGGATGCAACCGGACAGCGGTACTTCTCAAGGACGAGATTACGAATGAGTTGGAGATGATCGCCCTGCGCGGATTCAGCAATGTTCATCTTAAGGGTTATCGCTTCAAAGTTGGCGGGGAGGGCATGGTGGGACACGTATCGGCAACCGCGAAGATGCACTATGCACCTGACGTTCGCAGCGATCCCTACTATGTCGTGCGCGAACCGACCACGCTGTCAGAAGTCGATATTCCGCTCATCAGTCGAGGAAAACTGATTGGCATCTTCAACGCGCAAAGCCCGTCTCAGGATGCGTTTTCTTCAGAGCAGATTGAATTGCTATGCGCGTTAGGCGACACCATCGCTATCGCCGTTGAAAATGCACGACTTTTTCGCCAAGAACGAACGGAGAAGGAAAAAGCACTGCGCGAGCAAGCCGAGGCGAGGCAAATCCAGCGGGCGTTGTTACCGGAAGCCGATCCCAATGATCGAGGACTACGCGGTCAATGGCATGTGCCTGCAACTGAGCGCCGTGGGTGGCGACTGGTATGACTATCTGCGTCTGGGGAAGAGGTTATGGGGAATCGCTCTCGGCGACGTATGCGGCAAGGGTATGGCAGCGGCATTGTTGATGTCGGCTACGCGCAGCCTCTTCCGCACGGCAGCCGAGGGGTTGCGCTCTCCATCCGAAGTCCTTGCACGCCTCAACAAGTCGCTCATGAAAGACCTTCCAACAGGGAGGTTTGTGACGTTGGTTTATCTGGTGCTCGATACTGAGCGTGCGACTGCAAGCATCGCCAGTGCCGGGCACCCTCAGCCCTTGTATTTGAGCAGACAGACGGGAGTTACCGAATTGCGAACTGAGAAAGGTCTTCCTCTTGGGTTGATGGATTCAGAATACTCTGAGGTGGAGTTGAGGCTCCAGTCGGAAGATCGAGTCTTGATGTACACCGATGGCATTCTGGAGGCGACCAATAGCAAAGGTGAGGAGTTCGGAAATTCGCGTCTTGAACAGGCACTCCAAAAGCCGGGCACTTCGGCAGTCGCAGCAGTCGCAGCAGAACTTGATCAGGGGAAAGATCGTCTCCTCTTTACAATCGCAGAGAGGACTTGCGTGTTTGGGGGCGCGGAGGGCCTAAGGCAAGAAGAAAGCCAGGTAGTGGCTTTCAACTTTTGGCTCTGCACAACAATCTGTAAAAGTGTGCGTTCTACGCGGCTTTCCGGAAACAGCGATTTTGGTCTTGCGCAGCACCAAATGACGACATTTGCCTCAAAATGGGCGGAATTGCGGGTTCGCTGTGGAAATGACGCTCCGTGGGACCCACGGTAGAATTTTTACCGAAGAGCTGTCGTCCATCCCACGGAGCTTGGAAACCCGCACCAAACGCGGGATTTCCACATTCCCACGGCGACTACCGCGACGGCACCCTTTTCGCTGTAAAGCCAACTCCCGCTAAAACCGCGGGCTCTGTCAGATTCCTGCACAGAACCCAACTTTTCCCCCACAGCTGGCATTTCTGAAGGTTTGCGTGCGCCGATGAATTCTATCTTCGTGGTCTGCTTACTTGCCGGCTCTGATGAACTCCCAAGCCAGGCGGGCAGAGCCTAGCAGTTGACCCAGTTCTCCGAGCGTGCTCACAGTAATCTTCGCTTGCTTGGCGGCGAGAGGCTGGGCACGTTCGTACATCGCAGTCTTCAGCGCCTCAAGGTAGAGGTCAGCGGCTGACGCCAGTCCACCACCAATGATCACAACCTCGGGGTCGAAGAGGCTAACTATGTTTGCAACGCCGAATCCGAGAAGTCTGCCGCAGCCCTGGAAGATGTCTAAGGCCAGGCGATCGCCGCGACGTGCGGCCGCGGCGACCGCACGAGCAGTTATTTGGGCCGCTTCCAGCTGCGAGAGACTGCTTTTTTCTCCACTACGTAAACGTGTCCGAGCCGCTCGCGCGATCGCAGGTCCGGCCACCAGGGACTCCAATTGTCCCAGCCGCGAAGCATCAGGCACATCCTCGCGGGTGACTGTGAGCCATCCGGCACAACCGGACAGTTCATGAGCGCCCCGAACGATGCGTCCGCCACTCAGGATGCCAGCTCCAATGCCTGTACCGATCACGAGGACAATGACGTCAGACTTGCCTCGCGCAGCTCCGCGCCAGGATTCTCCAAGCACGGCAGCATTGCGATCGCTCTCGACAATGACTGGGATTCCGAGCAGCTGTTTCAGACGGTTGGCTACAGGCATTCGCTTCCAGCCAGGCAGATTTGGCGCCCAAACTGTTCCATCGGAACGCACGAGGCCAGGTACCGCGACGCCGGCAGATCGAAACGCATCTTTCACTTTCCTCTTACCGGCGAGATCGTTCGCAAGTTGAGCAATCTGGCGGACGGGACCCCACGGCGAACCGATATCGACAGGCAGCATGCGACGGGACACAATTCGCCCACTACGATCTACCACCGCCGCCGAGCATTTTGTTCCTCCCAGGTCAACTGCGAAAACGTAGGGCATGGTGAGGTCCTTCGAACTGAGATATGGAGCACGCACACGGCAGGGAGGGAATCGACAGACTCAAGGGCCGGATACATGATCACCATTCGGCGTGAATTCAATACCATACGAATTTGAACAAAGACAAATCGTGGGCAGCTTCCGCTGGAGCAGTACCCACCTCGTTATTTGCGTCGTCGCTGTGACTGGCAAAACCGGCTAGTTTACATAATTAGTCTAGTTCGGCATCTGATTCCGTTTAACGAGCCTTCGCACGACGGACTCACACAAAGGCGCTCTCGAACGTATCTGAACGTCGGTGACTCTTGTACACGTATCAAAAATTAGCTACGCTCTGCCACATCTTGCGAAGCTTTTGCCTGGTCTTGCTCGCGCTGATTTTGCCGCACGTCGCCATGGGGCCTCGGGAGGTTCCCAGTTCGGGGCCCGCGGTGGCAGTCCACTTCACCGACATCACCGACACGAGCGGAGTCACGTTTCGCCACACTTCTGCGCCCGATAAGAAATACATCGTGGAGTCGATGAGCGGCGGGGTCGCCCTGTTTGATTACGATAACGACGGCTGCCTGGACATCTATCTCACCAACGCACTCACGGTAGATACGGCAAACGATCCGCATAGTTCCCGTGCTGCCCTTTATCGCGGCCATTGTGATGGCACCTTCACTGACGTCACCGAAAAATCCGGTCTGGCCTATCCAGGTTGGGCCATGGGGGTTGTGGCCGCGGACTTTGACGGCGACGGCTACGAAGACCTTTATGTCACCTGCCTTGGGTCCAACCACCTGTACCACAACAATGGTGACGGCACCTTCACCGACATCGCTGCTAAGGCGGGCGTGGATGACCGTCGCTGGTCGACTGGAGCGGCAGTCGCCGATTACGATCGGGACGGCGCCCTCGACCTTTTTGTCGCTAATTACGTGGATTTCAAACTCTCGGACGTGCCGCAGTTTGGAAAGGGCAAGTTCTGCCAGTACAAGGGGGTGGCGGTGCAATGCGGTCCGCGCGGCCTGCCGGGAGCGGGCGACTCCCTGTTCCACAACAATGGCGACGGGACTTACAGCAACGTAAGCGTCAAAACGGGTGTGTCTGACCCGGACGGGCGCTTCGGGCTGGGCGTGGTCTGGACCGATATTGATGGGGATGGCTGGCCCGATCTCTATGTGGCCAACGACACGGGTCCGAATTTTCTCTATCACAACAACCGCAACGGCACCTTCACCGATATTGGTTTTGCGTCCGGCACCGCCGTTGGCGAAGACGGCCAGGAACAGGGCTCTATGGGCATTGCGGTGGGCGATTACTTGCATACCGGGCTCCTGGCTCTGTTTGTCACCAATTTTTCCGACGAATACAACACCCTCTACCGACACGACGCCCCGTTGTCCTACACGGACGTCTCCTATGCTGCCAGACTCGCCGCGATCAGCGTCCCATATGTAGGGTGGGGAACCGGTTTCTTTGATTATGACAACGATGGCTGGGGCGACCTGCTGGTAGTAAACGGCCACGTTTATCCCCAGATGGAAAACGCCAGCGTGGGCACCAGCTATCGTCAGCGCATGCTCTTGTTTCACAACGAACACAATGGCACCTTTTCGGAGGTGTCCGCCCAGTCTGGAGAAAGCCTGACGGTGCCGCGCGTCAGCCGGGGCGTAGCCTTTGGGGATATTGATAACGACGGCGATATCGATGCGGTAGTAGAGAATCTGGATGGCAAGCCCACGATTTTGAGAAACGATGGCGGCAATGGCAACAACTGGGTCACTCTGAAGCTGACCGGCCGCGGCCGGAACTGCGAGGCCATCGGCGCCCGGGTCAAGTTGGTCTCTGGCGATCTGGTGCAGTGGGACGAAGTGCGCGCCGGTGACAGCTATCTCTCGTCGAGCGACAAACGCCTGCATTTTGGGCTGGGACGACGCGGCAAGGTAGACCTGGTGGAAATCCATTGGCCGGATGGCCAGATCGAGAGCTTGCGTGGTCCCGGTGTTAACCAGTTCGTGTTTGTCGAAGAGGGAAGAGGCATGACCAGGGTCATGCCCCCGCGCCGTTGATCATTGCCTCAGATCGGGGTCGGCACTCGCCGCCGGCTGGTGATTTCGTTCCTCATCCTTCAGTTTGGCAGCCAATTCCAGTTCTCGCCGCGCATCGGCGAGCTTGCCTTGCCGCATATATGCGCGCCCCAACTGATAATGGCTGTACGCTTTCCCGGGGTCGTCCCGAACCGCTTCTTCAAGTTCAGCGATTCCGCGTACCAGTTGACCTTCCTCCACCAGAGTCTTACCAAAGGAGTAGTGGGCCTGGGCGTAGCCCGGCGCGGCCTGCGTAACCTCTTCCAACAATCGCATCGCCTCGTCTCGTTTCTGTTCACGCAGCAGCGCAAATGCCAAGTGATAGCGCACTTTCTGATTGCCGGGATAGGATTCGAGTTCTGCCCGGAACTCCCGCTCGGCGGTGAGAAAATCCGCCTGCGGCAGCGCCATCATGCCCAGGTAAAAGTGGGCGTCTGGCGTGTGCGGGTCGAGCAGGAGAGCATTGTTGAATTCGGTGCGCGCGTCTGGAATGCGATTCATCGCATAGGCGCCCTGGGCCAAGAACATGTGCAGCTCCGGACTGTTTGCGTGCGCCTTGAGCAAGCGCGCAAACACCAGTTCTGCCTCGCTCTCGCGGTTGGCGCGTCCCAAGCACGTTCCCAAGGAGAGCAGGAGACCGGGATCGTCAGGCTGAGCTGTGAGCGCGGCCTCCAGGTCGGGAATGGCGGCGTCGCAGTCGCCATACTCGAATTCTGCGCGCCCCAGCAGTTGTCGAAGGAGATCGTTGGCGGGGTCTGCTTTGGCCGCCCGCTGCAGGGCGGCAACCGCCTCCGCTAACCGCTGGGTGCGAAACGCCGCCAGCCCCAGGTTGAAATCGATTCCCGGGAAATTGGGTTGGATCTGCGAGACGCGTTCGAAGTGTCGAACCGCCTCCTCCAGATTGTTGCGGTTGGCGGCGATGATCGCCAGCCGGTCGTGGCTGTTGGCCAGCACCTTCGTGTACATCTCCTTCAGTTGGCTGGCGGCGGCGATGTTGGGTGGCTGCAGTTCGGTCCAATTCACCAGGGCATGGGTGTTGCTGGCAGAATCCAGGGATGACTTGGGTGAGAGCAGCTGTGCCATCTTCTCGCGTTCCCAAGTGGCGTGCTCGGAACTCAGGCTCTGCGCCTTCTTCGCCTCCGCAAGGCTCTTATCGGTTTGCCCGAGCGCCAGGTAAGCGCGGCTGAGAAGAAAATGCGCCTGCCCCGATTCCGCTTTGGCGCTGTCGTCGGGATCAACCGTGAGCCAGTGCTCAAGATCGGCTGCGGCGGCGCTAGCATCGCCTGCTTCCAATTCCACGTGGCCGCGATGCAGGTAAACACCAGCTTCTTCGGGAGCCAACTTCTGCGCCGCGTCCAGATAGGAGCGTGCCCCGGCCCAGTCCCGCCTCGACTCCAGCACAACGCCGAGCATAAACACGGGCGCTTCCTCGCCCGGATGATTGCTGATTTCCACTTCGAGGTGGCGTTGTGCTTCCTCTCGCGCTCCCGGCAGATCCTGCCGCAGAACGCACAAGGCCAGCAGGTGGTGGGCGAAATGAATGCCTGGGTCGAGCGCGAGTGCGCGCCGCAGTTCGACTTCCGCCTGCTGGTTGTAGCTGTTGTCGAAATAAGCTCTCCCCAGCAGAAGCCGCCACCGCGCCGAATCGCCCAGCGCCTTTTGGAGGCGGACAAAGACGCGGGTGGCTGCAGACACATCTTTCTGCGCCAGCAAGACCAATCCTAGCGTGTACGCGGACAGATGATCCGCGGGATTCAGGAGTAGAGCTTGCTGCAGGTGTTTACGCGCGAGCTGAAATTTTCCGAGCGACGACTCCGCTCGCCCCAGCGCAGCTAGAACGTCAGCCCGGCGAAACCGCCGGGCTTGGAGGCGGCTGAGGATCTGTTCTGCCGACTCATACTGCCCGTTGCCGGAATAGGCCAGGGCGAGGTGATACTCGACGTCGAAGTTGCGCGGCCGCAGCTTGCCGGCCCACTCAAGATCACCAACCGCAGCAGCAAACTGGTTCTCTGATTCCAGCAGGCGGCCCCTCTCGCCATAAGCCTCGGCCAGCACCTGCTCGAACAATTGCTGGGCCAAGTCCCACTGGTGGCGCTTGAACGCAGCTTCCGCAGCGGTGTAAGTCTGCCGCAGACCGGACTGCGAGCCAGTTTGGGCTGACAAGCCGGCGGCGAAGCACAAGCCGAACAGCAAGGGCCAGCAGCCGCGGCGAAGACGTGTGCCCATAAAAGTGCACAGCCGAAAAAAATTCCAGTCCCGGAAAAAATTTCAGTTGACAATGTTAGCGACTGGTACTACATGTGTCCAGTCGTCTATACAACTGTGGGAGTGATGGGATGACGTTTTCTGCACTCAACCGCCGTAGTGTCATTCCCCTCTACTACCAGATCCAGCAACGCCTGCTGGAGCAGATCCGCTCCGGAGCACTCAGAGCCGGCGAACCCGTGCCCTCGGAGCAGGAAATCGCAGCCCGCCTGGGCGTCAGCCGCATGACTGCGCGACAGGCCCTGAAATCCCTTTGCGACTTGGGCATTACTTACAGCCAGCGGGGCAAAGGCACGTTCGTCTCCGCCAGCAAGTTGGAGAAAAACATTCGCCAGGTGCTCTCCTTCACCGAAGAGATGACAGCCAGAGGGCTGCGGCCGCGCTCTAAGCTCCTCTCCTTCGAAGTGGTGCCAGCTAATGAGGAAATTGCGATCGCGCTGCAGGTCGCACCCGGCGAGTCCCTCTTCAAGGTGTGGCGTATCCGCCTGGCCAACTCTTCGCCCCTGGGCATTGAATGCAGCTATATCCCGCAACGCCTGTGCCCGGATTTGCTCGAAACCTTCGATCCCTCCACCTCGCTCTATCAGACCCTATCCGAGCGCTACGGCATCCAGATGGTAATTGCCGACGAGGTCATCGAGGCGAGACTGGCCAGCGCACAAGAAGCGCGCTTGCTGCGCGTGCCCAAAGGCAGCCCGGTTTTCATGTTCACGCGCACGTGCTCCCGCGAGAGCGGTCAGCCCGTGGAACACGTGACCTCTGTCTATCGTGCGGATCGCTACAAGATCACCCAGCGGTTGACGCGCCTTAACCGCGAGCTGTTGAGGTGGGAAAGCGAAGCTGGTTTGCAGGCTGCGATAGGAAAGCCAGCAGCGGTGCATAGCCCAAATCCTTAGTGGGGGAGGAAGTGCCGGAAATGTCCGCACAGCAGTATCTCGAGCGCAGCGCTGAGATCATTGGCAAAATTCGCGATACGCAAGGCGGGAAAATCCAGGCTGCCGGCGAACTATTCACCGCCTCTATTGTCGACGGTGGCCGCGTCTATCTTTTCGGGAGCGGCCATTCTGTGATTCCAGTCCTGGATATGTTTCCTCGGTACGGGAGCTTTGTAGGTTTTTATCCCATCTACGATCCTCGGCTGATGTGGTTCAACATCGTGGGCCCGGGCGGCGCGCGTGAACTGTTGTGGTTGGAGCGCCAGGAAGGCTACGCGCGCATCATTCTGGCGAGTTACGAAATTCAAGCGCGCGATTGCATGCTGATCTTCTCGCACGGCGGTCTGAACGCCGTTCCGGTGGAGATGGCCGTGACGGCGCGGGAAAAGGGCGCCAAGGTGGTTTCCGTTTCCTCGCACGAGAATTATCGTCAGGCCAAGGCGACTCATTCCACCAAGAAAAAGCTGCCCGATGTTTCCGACATCGCCATTGATAACTGCGTGCCGCCGGAGGACGCACTGGTTTCGGCCAACGGAGTGCCGGAAAAGTTCGCCGCCGGCTCGACGGTTGCCTCCGTTTCGATTGCTATGGCGCTGGTAGCCGAAGTGGGCGTCCAGCTGGTACAAGCGGGTAAAAGGCCGTTTACGTTCGTATCGCCAAACGTGGGCTTGTCGCCGGATCACAACGAACAGGTTTTTCGGGAATACACGCGTACTCTGCCGCGACGAAACTCGTGAAGAGAAAAAGGGGGATCGTATGCCTCTCGCCAAATCCCAAAGCCGCTCGACTGGGATTGTCGAACTAGCGCTCCTGCTAATCCTGGTTTTGACTTGCACTATGGCAGCTCAGGAAATCACAGGCAGCATTTCCGGATCGGTGCACGATCAGAGTGGCGCAGTGATTCTGAACGCCACGGTCGTAGCCACCCGCGTGGAAACGCAGACCGCCTTCTCGACCAAAGCCAATGATGCGGGCTCATACGCATTTCCGAGTCTTCCCATTGGTAACTATCGCATCACCGCGCAGGCTGCCGGATTTAAACAGTATGCGGGTACCGGTCTGACATTAAACGTAAATGCGCACCTCGAACTGGATATCGCCATGCAGGTGGGCTCCGTGTCAGAGTCGATGGAAGTGACCGCTCAACCCAAAGCCGTGAACACCGAAAGCGCCGAGGTCAGCAATCTGGCAAACGGTGAGCAAGTGCAGGAATTGCCGCTCAACGGCCGGAATTTTGTGGCATTGACCACACTTGTGCCGGGCACGACGCCAGGCTCGGGGTTCAACAATTTCGATGTCGGCCTATTGGGTGGCACGGCGCTTTCGGTGAATGGCAATGCCTCCAATGGAAATCTCTGGCTGGTCAACGGCGTCAACAATCTCGACATTGGCTCCAATGCGACCTTGCTGGTTTTCCCCTCCGTGGATTCCATCAGCGAGTTCACTATTCTGCGCAACAATTACAGCTCGGAATTTGGCTTTGCCGCAGGCGGCGTGGTCAACGTCGTAACCAAGTCGGGTGGCCAGGCTTTCCATGGCTCCGCTTTTGAATTCCTGCGCAACGACAAACTGGACGCCACCGATTTCTTCCTCAACCGTGCCCATCAGCGCAAGGGCGAACTACGCTATAACAATTTTGGCTGGACTCTGGGCGGTCCCATTACCATCCCCAATCACTACAACAGCAATCGCAAGAAGGACTTCTTTTTCTTCTCCCAGGAGTGGCGGCGGGAGGTTCGCGGCGGGACGATCCACATGTCTGTGCCCACTGCTCGCCAGCGTGCCGGCATTCTCGATCCCACGTGCAGCGCCGGGTCAGCTTCCCCGTGCGTGCCTCAGCCTGCCGATCCCATGGAGATCGGCTCCTTGCAAGAACCCAATGTGGCGCCGTTCTGCCTTACCGGAGTCACGACGCCCTGTATTGTTGCGCCCGGACAGTCGCCGCCACCAGGCACCACGCCCATACAGTTGGACCCCAACGCCGTGGCGGAATTAGCTCGCTACCCGCTGCCCAACACGGCGGGTGCGCCCAATTTCACCGGCAGTCGTCCCGCTTATACAAAGTGGCGCGAAGACGCATCCCGCTGGGATCACTACTTCAATGATCGCACCAACCTGATGCTGAACTGGATCCATGACAGCTGGGCCCGGGACACCACGTCGCTGTGGGGTGATGCGCCAAATCCGCTGATCTCTTCCGACTGGTCACAACCGAGCAATGTGGCCACCGCCCGGCTCACGCACACGTTTAACGATCGGCTGCTGGCGACTGTACAGTTCAGTTATTCCGACAATGACATTAACTGGGTCAGCGCCAAGACCTGCCCGGCGTCACTGTGCTCGCGCCAAGGATTTACGTACAAAGAAATCTTTCCCGAGACCAACGGTCAATTTCCTACTCTGTGGGGAACTGGCGAAGGCTTCAGCGCACTGTGGCACGTTCCGCCTTACAGCAACCGGACGGACATCCTGCAGCTCAGTTCCGATTTTGCCTACGTTTTCGGTAAACATGTGATGAAGGTCGGCGGCACGGCCATGTGGCTGCGCAAGCCGGCACCAGCCGTAGCCTGGAACCCAACCGCAGGCGAAATGTTCGCCAGCAACCTGCATGACTTCCTCTTAGGGCGGGTGGCCGAGTATGATGAGCAAAAATCGCAACTGCCTGTGCCTACGCGTTGGCACAACGATGCTCTTTACATTCAGGACAATTACAAAGCCCTGAGCAACCTCACGTTGAACCTGGGCTTGCGCTGGCAGGTACTCGGCCAGCCCTATTCAGCGTCCAACAACATCGCTAACTTCTTCCCCAATCTCTATAACCCTGCGGCGGCACCCACTCTTGATTCTTCGGGGAACATCATCCAAGGTACAGGTGATCCCACCAATGGCTTACTGACGGCGGGCACGCCGAGCGCGTTCAGTCGTAGCCTGACCGAGACCCATTACCACGAATTTGAGCCGCGCATCGGTTTTTCCTATGATCCGCTAAGCACGGCAAGAATTGTGTTGCGCGGCGGGTTCGGCATCTACCACAGTCAGGATTCGGTGGATCACCTGGTGAACATCGGCGCCAACCCGCCTTTCAACGCCCAAGCATTTCTTTTCGGAACCACCTTCTCCGAGATCGGTCCCATCCTGCCGGGCACTGCTCAGCCACCATTCGGCCTGACCGCGCTCGATCGCACCCGCCCCAATCCGACCAGCTATCAGTACAGCTTCGGCTATCAGGTTTCTCCCCGAGAAAAGACCGTCCTGGAAATGGATTACGTGGGCAGCCATGAAATCCATATCGGCCGCAACCTGGACATCAACCAAGTTCCGGCCTTGGCGCAACCGCTGGTCGTAGCCGGACAGGCGCCGTCGTTGTTCCGGCCTTATCGGGGATACGAGGCCATCATGCTGAACCAGCGCGGTGGAACCGCCCGTTACAACTCGCTGCAGGTGTTTCTCAAGCACCAGATGAGCTACGGCCTGCAGTTCCAGGCCGCGTACACCTGGTCGCACTCCTTCGGCGACGCCTCCAATGAACAGAACGGCGCCGGCGCGCAGCCGGTGCAGGACGCTTACCATCCCGAGCGTGAGCATGGCTGGACCAACGTGGACCAGCCGCAATCGCTAGTGATGAACTACATCTGGGACCTTCCCTTTTACAAAGCCCGGCACGGAGCTGCGCGCGAGGCGCTGGGTGGTTGGCAAATCGCCGGCATCTATACTCTGGCCAGCGGCACGCCAACGACAGCATGCCTGATCGGCGACAACGCCGGCATCGGGTCCTTCTCCGGCTGCGAGCGACCGAACGTAGTGGGCAGCATCCCAGGCCCGCAGACACTGGAACACTTCTTTAATACTACGGCGTTTACGCTGCCTCCGGCTGGCACCTTCGGCAACTCGCGGGTTAACGATATCCGCCAGCCGGGCCTAAACAACTGGGATTTCTCGGTGTACAAGAGTTTCCACACTCCCTGGTTCGGCGCCAGCTGGACGGGAGGGGAGAGTGCGCTGCAATTCCGCGCGGAATTTTTCAACTTCCTGAACCACACACAGTTCGCGGGTCTGGATACCACATTCGGGAATCCGGCGTTCGGGCGGGTGGTTTCGACCAGGGCTCCGCGCGAGATCCAGTTTGGCCTGAAGTTCCTGTGGTAGAAGCATGCGAGCGGGGCGCGGCACATCGTGCTCTGTCGGCTAGCAACGCCCAACGTGTGATCTAGCGATCGAGGGTAGATGATGAATCCTTTCCGGATTCTGAGTTCGGTTCTGCTCATTCTGCTGGCGATGCAAACGGGAATGCCGTACCCCGCCCGGGTTCGAGGGGCTGCCAGCACGGATGACTCGTTCTATCCGGCGGCGGTGTGGTATGGAGGCGGCAAAGTGCGGGCTCCCATGCTGGAGCGCATCGATGGCAGCAGCGCCGAGCGCTGGGGCAAGGACTTGGATCAGATCAAGGCGGATGGTTTCAACACGGTCAAGACCTGGGTGGACTGGGCAACAGCGGAACCGCGCGCGGGAGAGTACAACTTCGCCAATCTGGATCTCGTTCTCCGTCTGGCGCAGGAGCGCGGCCTGCGCGTCATCGTACAGGTGTACCTGGATTCCGCCCCTGACTGGGTAGGGCAGAAATATCCTGACGGGCACTTTGTAGATCGCAGCGGCGCGGTCATCGTTTCGCAGGCCGCACCCGGCTACTGTATTGACCACCGCGGAGTCCGCTCCGAGATCGTCAAATTTCTCGAGGCCCTATCACAGGACGCCAATAAAAATCCGGCGCTTTATGGCTGGGACGTGTGGAGCGAGCCGCACGTGATTAACTGGGCCGACTTCCCCTATCTGAAAGATCCTGAATTCTGCTTTTGCCCGTATAGTCAGGCACGCTTCCGCGAATGGCTGAAGGCCAAATATCAGACGCTGGATGCGCTCAACGCCGCTTGGTACCGCAGCTTTGCGATGTGGGACCAGGTACAGCCGCCGCGCTTTCCTACTATCCTTTCTTACACGGACTATCTCGATTGGCGGGCCTTCATCGATGACAAGCTCGCCGGCGATCTGAAGACCCGCGTGGAGGCGATCCGCAGCGCCGACTCCACTCATGCCATCACAAGCCATGCCGCCGTCCCGGGCCTCTTCACTTCGCCTACCGATGGCTATGGCGAACCCGATGACTGGAAGATGTCGGCCAGCGCCGACTTCTTTGGCACCTCGCTCTATCCCAAACATTCAGAATCCACACGACCTTGGAGCTATGGCATGCTGGCGGCCGGGCTCGACTTCACGCGCTCGGCTGGGCACAGCTTCGGGAAAGGCTTCTGGATTGGCGAGTTGCAGGCCGGCCAAGGCGCCACCGGGATGCGCATTGCCGATCCGGTCAACGGTCATGACGAACAATACTGGATGTGGCAGGTGGTGGCGCACGGAGCCCGCGAAATCGCCGTTTATGCCTGGTATCCCATGAGTTCCGGCTTTGAATCGAACGGCTACGGCCTGATTAACCTGGATGGTACTCTGACCGAGCGGGCGCGCGCTGCTGGCAAAACCGCTGCCGCCATCGCTCGCCACGGCTCAGACATTTTGCACTCCACGCCAGCGCAAGGGCAGGTTGCCATTCTTTATAACCGCCTTTCCTCGATGGTGGGAGGCTCGCAACCTTCGCTCTCCAAGCTCGGCAATGCCGAACGCGATTCGCTGCTTGGCTTGTATCGCGCCTTCTTCGAACAAAACATTCCGGTGGATTTTGTGGACCCGGACGATGTCGTTCAGAATCGCCTGGGGCAGTACAAAATTCTCTTTCTCCCCTATCCTGTGATGCTTTCTCAGGATGTGGCCGATGGCGTGAAGCGCTATACCCAAGGCGGCGGAACTGCGGTGGCGGAGGCGCGACTGGCCTGGAACGACGCCCGCGGTTTCGCTAGCGATGTGATTCCCGGCGCAGGTCTGGCCCAGGTTTTTGGAGCGCGGGAAACTATCATTCGGCCGGCTGAGAAACCGGAACTTCGGACCGAAGCCTCGCCTGCGCTTCCCGGCTTGCCGGCACACACAAATATTCCCGGGGAAGCTTTTGAGGAGCAGCTTGAGCCCCTTTCTGGCGGGGAGGTTCTGGCGCGTTTTGCTGACGGCAGTGCGGCAATCGTCGAACGAGCGGAGGGTAGGGGCAAAGCCATTCTAATCGGATCTTTTCTAGGCTTCGCCTACAACGAACACCACGACCCTGCGATCAAGCAACTTTTTCTTTCCCTCGCCCAAGCTGCCGGGGTAACCCCGGAGATGGAAGTCTCCGGCGCCGGGACCTCCGAGCTCGAGGTCCGTCGGCTTGTGGGCGATCATCAGCAAACCATGTTAGTGTTCAACCACTCCAACGCTGCCGCTGATGCCTTAATTGCTGTTCGCCTGCCATGGGCGGTTCAGCAGGCCCGCGAACTCGAGACCGATGAACCTGTTTCTTTTAGAGCAGAGGCGGGGCGAACCACGTTTCACAAGCGGTTGACAACGGGCGAAATCTGGGTGTTCAGTGTGCGAGGTTCATGAGCCTTCTCCGGGGGGCAAATCGGACCTCGATCGGTGCGGGGCAGCATGCCTGAAAACAGCAGTTTCAATCGTACCGCCCTGTTACTGGCAGCCAATGCCTGCATGTTTGTTTTCGGGGTGGTGCTGTTGCTGATGGGTTCGTTGCTGCCATCGCTCGAAGTCACCTACTCGGAGGCGGGTAACCTGGGATCGTTTCCGCTGGCTGGCATTTTGTTTGCAACCCTACTGGTGGGTCCCATTCTCGATGTGCTGGGCGCAAAGCCAGTCCTGACGCTGGCTCTCGCGCTCATTGCGGCTTGCTTGGGACTGATGCCGGTGCTGCACTCGTATCCTGAACTCGCGGCAGCTACCTTCACCTATGGAGTCGGAGGCGGGCTCCTAAATACCGCCGCCAATGCGCTGGTTGCGGACGTGAGCGCCGGCGGCCGCGCTGCCGCCCTGAACCTGCTCGGTTTTTTTTTCAGCTTGGGCGCGATTTCGGCCCCCTTGGCCATGTCATCTGTTGGCGGGAACCTTTCCGTTATATTCGTGTTGCGCGCGCTCGCGGTCCTCTGCTTGCTCATCTTTATTGTTATGCTGCCGCTCGGCTTCCCGCCGCCGGGCAGACCCGGGATTCGCCTACGAACTGTGCTGGCGGTGCTCAATCACCCAGCCGTGTGGCTATTCGCCGCCCTGTTATTTTTCGAATCGGGGAGCGAAAACTGCATGTTCGTGTGGGCGGCCAAGATCGTCGCCGATGTCTTGCACACTACCCCGAAGCGTGCCAACCTGGCACTGGTCGCCTTGAGTGCCGCTCTGGGAGCAGGCAGGCTACTGGCACTGGTCTGGCTGCGCTGGATCGGCAGCCGCGGGACCATATGGCTCTCCGCCGGCTTCGCCGTGGCGGGGAGCCTAGTTGTACTCGAGGCCAATCAGTTCTCCGGGATGGTTGCGGGCATGCTGGTGATCGGCCTCGGTCTCTCGGCCATTTTTCCCACGGCGCTGGGCATCGCCGGCGACCGCTTTCCTGAGGAGAAAGGCACTGTCTTCGGCGCCATTATGACGATAGCTTTAGTGGGCGGAACGGCAGGCCCGAAGCTTGCCTCCTGGGCCGCCGCTTACGGGCCGACGCGGGTGCTGTGGGTTCCTCTCGTCAGCGCTGTTCTGGTGGGCGCATTAACCATTCTCATCTCGGCGCGTGCCCCGCAACCAATCGTGAAAACTTCGGCGCAATCTTGATCCTCCGTCCTCGTTCTCAATCTCGTTTGTTAAGCAATTCATTTAACTTAGAATGATTTTGTACTTTGTGTCTTGATGTAAGTGCTGCAGTTCATCAAAACCTTCCGTGCACAAGCAAAAGGCTACTTGCGCTCCTGCTCCTAAACATAAACCGAATGTTCGACGCGGCTCTGGATGAGCGCATGATCTCAAGTGAGTCCGAATCGATAGGCAAAATGGGGAACTTCTAAACAGAGGGCAGGGGAGTTTGTCGCGCGGAGAACGGCCTACCTACGCAGCCACCGCGTAACGATGGTGCAGTCCGCCGAGTCGGGGAAAGGATTGAATCCGGCGTACAAGCGCAGAGCGGACCGTGACTGGCCGGCCCGCGGGCGTGTCCTTCGCGAGCCCGAGATGCGTCCGGTCCCCATGGTAGTAGCGCACGTAATCGGCCATAAGCCTGTGCCTCGCCAAAATTCTGTCCGGCCCTGAAATCTAGCTTTCGCATCGTAATGTAGTCGAAGTGGTGAAATTTTGTCCCCGCAGATTATTCATCAGCAGGCAATTTCACACGGTAGCGACACGGTAAACAAATGCTCATTTTTTCTTCATGTAACGATCAAGTAACGCAAGGCAATTCTTGCCGGTTTTTCGAGGGTCTTACAGCACCACCTGCGCCCTCTAAGTTGTTGTAAAGCCATGAAGGGCGCTTTCACGGCGGTAACACGGGTTCAAATCCCGTCGGGGACGCCAAATCTTTTCAGGAGCTTACGGCGAACGGCCACTTTTGGCGCAGGCACAAAAAGGCACAACTCCGTCGCCAATTTCTTGCCCGGTTTGCCTAATCGCGAGTGTTTTCGGGCATCCGGAGCTGTTCTTGTAGGCACAAAAAGGCACATGCAATTCAGTCAGATCAGGCGGCCGCAACCGCGGGTGCGCGAAACAGGCGAATGACCCTACTCTGAGCTCTTCGTTTGTGGATTGTGACCGCTTGAGTGTACGTATCCAATGTGACTCGGCTAGAAGCATGACGCAGCAACTCTTGCATTACCTTGATATCTGCTTTAGTTGCCGCCAGCAGGGACGAATACGTGTGCCTGAACGTATGCCATCCGATGTGCTGTGCGATTCCGATCTTCACCGCAGCGGGACGGATAAAACTCCGCATGATAGTTTGTCCCCAATACGGTTTTTTGCCGGACGTAGCGGGACTCGCAAACACCCAATCATCTGGTTTTCGGTAAGGTGTGTACTCCCGCCATGTCCTCAGCGCTTCAGCTAGGTAAGCATCGAGAGGAATCGGTTTCTGCGACGCCTCCGTCTTGCACGGTCCAACTACCTGAAACACGATCGACCGTGTGATGCTGATCTCCTTTGATTGGAAGTTGATATCCCGCCATTTCAGAGCAAACAGTTCGCTCATTCGCAAGCCGGTGCCCGCGTCCAGCAAGACAAGGGTTCGCTCGCGCAGC
>Ga0066659_10000137_pt1 | contig 21361 bp, 10 predicted proteins | sample GraSoiAngelo_108_FD_75176 | JGI IMG/M metagenome (GOLD analysis project Ga0066659, IMG submission 75176) | Grasslands soil microbial communities from the Angelo Coastal Reserve, California, USA - 14_0903_09_40cm | ecosystem: Environmental > Terrestrial > Soil > Grasslands | place: USA... | reverse complement strand
GGTGACAGCTTTCTCAGCGAAAGTAAGCACGAGATCGTGCGTCGCGGCTGCAGCAGTAGCCGCAGGGCTATCGACGGCGGGCGGTTCGCGAAGAAACTGGCAATGGGTGAGATCGCAGAAATCGAAGTTCGAGTGGCGCCCGCCGCCGGCAACAAAATAAGAACGGCTGACGACCGCTTGAGCTTTCAGAGCTTCGAGCGGGGTGCCCAGAGCGGATTCCGCCTGCACTGCGGAGGCTACTGCGGTTTCCAGATCCATTGTGACGATCGGGACCAATTCGCCATTGGCGACCTTCAGGTCGAGCACACCGAAGTAGCGCCGTTTGATTTTGCCAGGCACCGCGATGACGAGCTCGGTCGCTTGCTGATTGCGGCCGGAAGCGCGCATTTGGGTTGCGCGGACTTCGCTGCCGCCACAAGTGAGGAGCAAGCTAGCGCCTGCGGACCGGATGTTCAGGAGGCTGCAGCTGGATCCCCCACGCAGAAAGATCCGCTGACCGGCAGCGGAAACGAGCAACTCTCCCGCCGGCTCGGCTGCAAGCGTAAGGTGTTGTGTATGAAAAATCCCGAGCACGCCGATGCGGACCGTCTGGGTCTGCGCCGGCGCGATCATGGGAAGCCCGAGCAAGAGAAGCAATGTGCAGAGCCAACGCACTGCGTCATTCCTCCATCTGCCGGAGCATGTGCCCGGCGGTTTCCGCAGCTTTTGCGCCGGTGACGCTGTGAATGCGGAGGAAGAGAAGAATCTCGGGTTGCTCCGCGGGAACTAGCGCAAGAACAAAGCCATCCGCGGGAGCCCAGGAAGCGTGCGTGCAAGGCGCAGTGCCGGTTTTCACGAGAGCCGTGGTTTGTTTCAGTTGATGTCCAATCGCAGCGCCCGTACCGTGCAGGGCTGATTGCCGCATTCCTTCGATCAGTGGAGACACGCCGGGCTGATCCTTGCGGCGATACAGTTCGAGATAAGCCCGCGCCATGTGCAGCGGGGAAATGCGCCAACGCGCTCCCAGGCCCATGAAATTAGCGGCTGTGGACTCGGCGCCGGGCGATTCGAGTCCAAAGGACTGGACGAGCGAAGCAAGCTGCTCGGGCGAGACACTCTCCGCCAGAAGATGAAAATACGTGTTGCAGGAGACAGCAACTGCGGAAATAACGTCAAGTTTGCCGTGTGGCTGGGGCTGCCAGCATCCACTCGCTTTGCCTTTGCATTCGTAAATGGGATAGCGGAAATCATGCCCTCCGGCGTATGCCAGCGCCGTAAAAGGTTTCACCAGAGAACCCAGCGGAATGGGCTGATCGGAATTCTTCCAGTGGCTTGCGAGGACAGCGCCGGACCGCGCATCCAGCAAAAGATACGATGTTTCACTTCTCGCGTAGTTACCCTGGAGAATTTCGACAGCGGATTGCGCGAATAGGGAGCGCGTGGCGCTGCTCGTGGGTTCAGATTGGCGGCAGAAGACAGGAGCCGCAAGAAACCCAAGGAAAAGCAACAGGAGGAAATGCCCAGCGTTTTTTTGATCAGCTATTGCGCCCATGCGTAAACGACCGTTTGCGTCTGGCGGTCGGCGGCGTCGTGAATAACAATCTTCTCAGAGGAAACGCCCTTCAGCGTGAAACTCAGGCTGGCCATGTTCTCAGAGAAGAACTCCGGGCTTCCACCCTTCTGAGGAGCGCCGGAACCCAAGTCCAGCATTTTGGTGAACGTGACGAAGTTTTCCCGCTCGTGTTGATGATCGAATCGGGCAGCAAACACAGCGGCCGAAGCAGACGGTTTCTTGTCTAAGCCCTCGAGAGCGCTCGTTAAGAAGGCGGCATTGTCTGACACGATCAGATATTTCCCGCGAACTGCGACTGCGAGAGGCCAAAGACCATCCAGCACGCTGTAACCCGAAGCGGCCTTCCATCCGACGCCCAACTGTCCGGTCGTGAATCCCGACCGAACAAACTCAACCAATGCCGCATGCATTGCTTGTTCGTCCCAGTCGGCTTCTCCGCGAAACGCCAGAGCGGTGTGAATGCGGACGAATACCCCGGCGGAGTCGCGCTCGGTGCTCTGCAGTTGCAGTTGCGCAAGAACATGATTCTTGTCAAACACGGCTTGCAACGGGCCGCTGCTATCGCCCTTGACGGAATTTTGTGTCGGTGGCTGGTCGATTCGCGTCTCCAGGTCCGACGCGGAACCCGTCTCGCCGCGGCCCAGTTGGACCTGAGGAGCCAGTTTGTCCGGCGCCGCGGGTCCCACATGTGGTGCGAGGATTTTTGCAGTCAGCAACTCCACGCATTCTTTGCCATCGGGGTCGGCCTTTGCTTCGTAGATGCCGGTATTGGCCGGAACGAGGCTAAGAATCTCTGCAACAGCTGCCGGTCCCTTCGATTCCGGAGCTTCGCGGGCGACCTTTCGCAACAAGATACGCTCCTCGTGATACTCCTTTCCGGAGCGCGTGAGATCGGAAACTGCAGCGCTGTACTGCTTCATGTCCGTAGTGTTTTGCTGAATCCAATAGGACCGGAAGTAGGAACTCGGGACGATTTTCTCGAGGTTCAGGACTATACGCAAATCACCCGGCGCGCCGGCCGCCGCAACCGAGCGTGTCCACCATGGCTCCACTTCCACACTCTGCACCTTGTCGCCCGCTAGCAGTTGCAGAGCTCCGGCCATCAAGTCTTCGCGCGTCGCCAGTAAAAGATGATCGCCGGTGACCGCGAACGCGACTTCGCGATCGGATTCTGGATCTTGGCGATAGAAGAAGTTGACGCCTCCCGCGGTGCGCGTCTCGAATTGGGCCCGTGTTTGCCACAGCGCCGACTGCATGGAGTCGGCGGAAGCCAGCCGCGTGATGTACAGAAATTGCAGTTTTCCGATGTCGTAGAGGGCCAAAACGCTCTGCCTGCCGGCCACTTGATGCAGCAAATCCGCGCCCACCGGCACGCCCCCGGCTTTTGAAAACTCGTTGCTGGCATCCTGCAGCCTGAGGAGCAGGCGCGATTGCGAGAAAACATCGTAATTCTTGCTCTTGAGCCAATTCTCTTTTTCCTGGGACTTGTCCCAGTCCCCAAGCAGCGACGCAAAATCCTTGGCTTGCAGATAGAGGAGCGCGCCGGAAGGCACAAAGTGGGAGAGCTCAGGCTCGCCCGGGGCAGCCGCGCGGTACGCGCCCCAGGTCACGCCAAAAAATACGACCGACAAAAGTGCAACCAAGATAGCGCGTTTCATGCCTTTCCTCCTGGTTTCGCAACTGTTTTTGCGGGTGCGGCGGCCTGAGCAACAAGGTGCGGCCGAACCAAGCGATCCTGCTCCAATTCGGCGTGCAGAATCGGCTGGCGTGCCGCGTTGGTGTGTTGACGCCGCAAGCGCGCTCTGACGTCCTGCAATTGTGCGGAGATGCGCTTCAGCTCTGCGGGCGATTTTTCGAGCTTCTGCGCGATCTGCAGGTAAGAGGCCGCCTCATCCAAATGGTCAAGCCGCAGCATCGCCAAAGCGATTTCGTGGGCAAGCTCGGCTTGCTGAGAAGGCTGCAGCGCGAGGCCCGGCGAAGCTTCCACTTCACCTTGGCTGGTATAAGTCTCTTCGGTGCCGAGAATCCCTTCATCATTTGCATTGGCCGGCGCGACGCGCCCAAGCTGTCTTCTTTGCAGCAGCTGCTCGATCGAAGCCAGCGCTCGTTCGTCCTCCGGAATAGAGACGGCCGCGCGGAAGAAAGGCACCCTTGCGTCTTCTCTCGACGGCGAATCCGCCAGGGCTTTCGCTAGCACTTCCATTTTGGCGTGCGCGTCCGTCGAGTTCTGCGCCGCGGCCAGGCGGGAATCATAGAAATAAGGACGGTCTGCGGCAGCCGGTTTGATGTCTTTCGTGCCTGCTGCCAGCTTCAGCTCGGCGCTCCCAAAGTCGCTGGGCTGAGGTAAACCCGCTAACGCCGTCGCCGCTTGCACGCGAAGCGCATACGGATTCTCGGACGCTGCCACCAGCTTCGCGAGGCTTTGCGCCGGCGCCGTCTTGTCCTGTGCGGCTGCGAGCTGCACCTTGGCGAGCCTCAGTTGGAAAGACGGCTCCCACGGAGTAGCCTTGGCAAGCGGTTCGAGGAACATCACCGCCTCCGCGGGATGCCCGGTCTTCTCGAATAGCGCCGCGGACGAGTCCATATTCTGATAGGCATCGCCCACCACCAGGACGAGCCGCTTGAGCAGTGTGACCGCCCCCTGCGTGTCGCCGTCAGCGATGCGAATTGCCGCCAAGCCCAGGAAATTCGTGGCAACAAGCTGGTGCTCTTCCAGCTCGCGCGCAAACACGAATTCCAGGATTTTCCTCGCTGATTGCTTATCGCCGCCATCAAAAAGCAGCCGCGCGCCGGTCCGCAGGCTTTGCGCCCCGGGCGCCGTTTGCGGGTCTGCCTTGTACCCGGAAATAATCGTGTCCAGCGTTCCCAGTTTCGCCGCGCACTCCATTTCGTACGGAACGAGAGGGGAGGAATCGGAAACCGTGGGGTCCTTCTGCAACGTGGCGATGAGGTCGGCAGCCTGGCTGTATTGCTTCGTCGCAACCAGGTATTTCACCCAACGAAGCTGCCAACTCCACCAAACAGCTCGCGCATTTTCCTGTTGTAATCCTTCCGCCTTTGCGGTCGCCGCTTGCACCGCCTCCAGGATGCGCTGGTAGAGCGGCCCGCGATTCGCCAGCGGAATCCACGATATATCCACAATGTCCCGCAGAACGATGGTGGGATCGGGAGCCGAGGTGGATAGGTCGAGCAACCAGCTTGTCGCCGCTGCGGGATCGCCTTGCAGCGCATAAACACTGTGTAGCACCGCGTTGGAACGATAGTTCCCATTGCGATGGAGATAGGCGCGAACGAGCTGTTCGACTTCAGGCTTCAGGTCCGCGAACAACCCGCGCGTCCGCACGTGATCGGACGCACGGCCGAAATCTGCCCAGAAAGTCTCCGGCAACCGCGCGTTGTTCACCTGATTCAACTCTACCGCAAAGAACAGCTTCCATTGCGCGATGGCCTCGGCGCGATTCTTGGATTTGAAATAAGCAAGCGCCAGTTTGTCGTGAATATCCGCACGCGCTGGCGCAAGCTCCAGCGTGTACTTGTACTGCTCGATGGCTTTGCCCGTGTCTCCCAGATCCATGTAGTAGTCACCGAGAGAAAGATAGCGGTCCGCCGAGGCCGGGCTGTGCTCCAATTCGGCAGGAAGGAAACCCTCCGGCGTGCCTTGCCGCGTATCGGCGAGATATTCGCCGTAGCGCGAGGCATAATAGAACCAGATATCTCCCGCCAATTGAATGTTGCGGTCAACCTGCTTGCCGACCCGCTCCGCGATGGTTTGATCTCCGAGAGCGTTCACAAACGCCGTATTGATAGCGGGTTCGCTTTCCGCAAAGTAGAGGCCGACCAGGGCCGTGTACGACTTGCCCCAAACCGGTGGGCGTGAGCTGCTGCGCGCAGCGACCACGGCGTTGGCCAACTCCGCGTCTCCGTTTGCCAGAGCAAAGTCCGCGGCCGCCTGCCCCCAGGGCAGCCAGGCTCCGGCGATCTGCGCGAGCTTCTGCGGATCCCTCTTCAAGAGAAGAGCGAACCACCGCGCTTGGTTGGCGCCGGCGAGGCTATTGACACCCACGCTGGACAGCAAGCGAAATTCGTTATCGGTATCGCCCGCGGCACGGTAAGCCTCAGCCGCATCTAGGACGACCGCATTGCGAAATTGCGGTGGGAATCGCGGAACGACGTTTTCCAGTTGCTGGGCGAGCTCACTAAATTTCAGCCTCTGCCGCTGAAGCTGTTCGAACGCGCCGAGTTGGCCCGAATTGGCGGGATCCATCGGAGCTTTTGTCACCAGTCCGTAGCGCCAAGTGGCTTCCTGTTCGGCCAATCCGGCTGCTTGTGCGAGTGGTATGGCAAACTCCCTTACGTCTGCGTCAGACATGGGAGCGCGCAGTGTCTCAGCAAAAGCCGCAAACGTTACCTTTTGTTCGGGAGTGAAGTAGCGCGAAACGGTCGCGCCCATTTCCGTAAGCGCCGTTCGCATGCCGCTCCGCGCGTTTTGTTTTCGCGTGGCCAGGACGTGCTCGCGCCATTCTTTGTCGGAAACACCAGCAATTCCATGCTTGGCGACTTGTTCTTTCAGGACCGGGAGCGAATTCGACGCCGCGTTCATGGCGTTTTGCAGAGTCGTGTAGGCCTTCTCTTGCTGCCGGAGGCGGGTCATAACGCGCACAAAAGTCTTTGCCGCTTCATGATTTTCCTGTGACGCCAGCAGTTCGTCGCCGGCCAGGCCGATGCCTTGCTCCGCGAAGGTTTTTGCCGGCTCCAGAATGCCCCAGCCTTCCAACCGGCGGGCGACCTCAAAGTAGTTCCCTGCCCGCTCCGGAGCCACGGCAATGAGCGCGGTCTTTAGCGCAGCGACGGCATCCGCGTTACGCCCTTGCCGGGTCCGCACCTCCGCGATCTTCTCCATCCACTTCGGGTCCTTGTAAGCCAGTTGGTAGAGATGCTCGCAATCGCTGGCCGCATCGTCGAATCGCAACAAACGCTCTTCCAGCGTGGCGCGCGCGATGTGCAAGTCGGTTCGGTCCGGCCGGATGGCGATCGATTTTCCATAGGCATCAATCGCCGCCGGATAGTCTTCCAGGCTGCTTTGCATGCGCGCCAGCGCCATCGACCAGCGGTAGTCGCGCGGCGACTGCTGGATGGTCTTCGAATAGAAATCCAGCAGCTGCTTCTCGCGCTGATACTTCTGCACATAGAGAGCCGCTTCCGTCGTAAGCGCTTCGTCTTCCGGATAGTTGTTGATTAACTCGATGTATTGATCCACCGCGCCGGGATAGTCCTTGAGTTGCGTCAGCGCGGGAATCAGTCCGCGGCGCAGGGTTGCGATCCGGCTTTTGCGGTCGTCGGCGCCCAGCGGCGCATTCCGGAACAACGCAATCTTATCCAGATAGAATTGCTTCAAGCCCTGCGCGTCGGCCGCCCGCGCGTACGTGTCCGCCATGGCTGCGAGATACTGGCTGTCGTAAGGCGAATCCTTCAGCAGGCCGTCTAGCAACGTGCGCGCCTGCTGAAAATCCTTCGCTTCCGTGCACTTGCGCGCAGCTTCGAACGTAAACTGTGTGCTTAGCTGCGGGTAGGCGTCCTTGGCAGCCTGCCGCAGCACAGCGATGGCCTGCGGGTAGAGTTTCACCCGCCAGTAGAAGTCCACCGTTGAGCGCACCACTCCTAGAATCTTAGGATTGGCCTGATATAACGCTTCGATATTTCGCTGCGCCGCGGCAAAATCCCTTTTGCTTTCATAGAACCGCACCAGCGCATAGAGCAACTGGATTCGCGTCACAGGATCCGTCGCCAGCGCAGCCTGCTTCTCAAGCGCCTTCTGCCGCACGCCCTCGAGGGACCGCTGCTGCGCAATCAATTCGATTTGCGAGGCCCGTTCAATGGTTTCGGCGTGATCCAGCGCGGCGCCAAGAAAGGCCGCCATCTGCGGCCCTTCGTTGGCCGCTTCCAGTACGCGTATACGTAGATTGACGGCAGGCATCGCGTAGTGCGAATCCACTGCCAGCTTTTCGGTCGTGTCGTTCACCAGGTCGCGGAGTTTCGGACGGCGCGCCAGCTCCAGTAGCCGTCCCAGGGCGGGCGAATTTCCCGTTGTCCAGTCCGCCTCGGCGGGCGGCATATCGCTCGCGACCGCCGCGTCCGCGTATTCGCGCACGGCCCTCGCATAATCCTTCTGCGTCTCGTAAATCGCGCCTTCTTCATATCCATAAAGAGTCGGATTCCCTAATTTCCTTCGGCCTTCATCCATAAGCCGCAGCGCATTGCTGAAATCGAAGTAGTCCCAGTAAATCGTGGCTGCTTCCAAGTAGCCATCCGGCTGCCCCGGAGCCACTTTCGGAATGCGCTCCCAATACGGAGCGGCTTGCTGCAAAAGATCGCGGTCGGCGTAGATGTCGCCGATGCGGCCAAGAATTTCCGTGTTCCCGGGATTCCCAGCCAGAAGATTTTCTTCAATATGGACGGCAACTGCTGTCTTTGCCGGGTCAAAATAAGCCAGCGAACGGAAAACCGAAGAGGCCGTGCGGTCGAGTTCCTGTTCGGCAGGATACGCTTCGGCTAGCCCCTTCAAAACCGGCGCGCCCTCTTCAAAATGCGAGCGCCAGATTTCCGCGTCCGCCAGTTCCGTGGCTGCTGCTGGGTTTTTCTTCACAAAGTCCGGCCAACCCGCGCCGTCAGTGGTTGGCGCCGACCGCCGCAGAGAGCTCAACTCCTGCTCCAGCTGACGGTTGGCAGAAAGATATTCAAAATACTGGCCTCGCAGTCCAGGGTCTTCAAACCAGTGCTGTCGGATGAGCGCCACCCAAGCCGCTTGGTCATAGGTCGGTTTCGAGTGATAAGCCTGCAGCAAATTGCGGACGAAATAGAGATTGTGCGGGAATCGCGCGTTAGCAAACTGGTTCAACCGCACGTACATCGCCGGCGTACTTCCCCCGACCGATGCGAAGTACGTTTGCAGCACGCTGCCGTCGAACTGCTTTACCGCATCTTTCGTCAATTGTTCGAGCGTGGAATACCTCCGGTAGCGCAGATACAGGCGCGCCAGCTTGCTGTACCAGGAGGGATCGGAGAAACGAGCGAAGGCGCGCCGGTACACTTCCTCCTCTTCCTGGCTGAGATTGTTTTGCTGCAGAAACATCGCGAGCCGCTCGTACAGGCCGGGATCGTCAGGGTTGTGATCAATCTCCCGGCGCAGAACACCCAGCGCCTGCGGAAACTCTTTCAGCTGCACCAGCCGCGCCAGATAGCGTTCGAGGACTCGCGAATACTCGGCCGAACGCGGCCCGGTCTCCTGTGTCTCTGGGGTTCTTCCCACTTGAAATGCGGAGCTTGGGACCTGTCCCCGCGCGGGCGATCCTTCCGGTTCTTCACCGCCAGCCTCGCCTTCCGTGTCTTGATTCGCGGCCTGCTGAAAGCGTTGGTAGCCTTGCGGACCACTAAAGTTTCCGGTGTCCGCCACACGGCTGCCGAGCGGAATCTTATCCGCTTCGTCGGCGAGCTCCTTCAGAATTGCGTCATAGATCGCGAATTCGTCCTGCGGTTTCTCCAGCCGCGCGTCCGCGTCCGCCATTAGCAGCGCAACGCGGGTGCGATCACGCGACTTCGGAAACAACGCGAGAAACTCTTTTCCCCCCAGCAGCAGGGCTTCGCTCTGACCCGTGCTCGAATAAAACTCGAGCAGTTTGACGTGCAACTCCGGCCGGCCCGCCGCGTTTGGAAGACTTTTGTCCAAAAGCGCCAGCAATTCGGCGCCCCGTGAGCGGTGGAAGTAAGAAAACGCGCGCTGTTCTTCCTCCGGATAAGCCCTGTTGGGAGACGTCGTATTCAAGATGAGCGAGAGAATCCCGTTGAAATAGCCGGGCCCCTGATCCAACGTGGCGATGTCCTTATATATGGACAATTCGCCGCTGCCCAGGCGAATCGCCGACTCCGGCGAAGTCAGAAGCATGTCCGTCAGCCGCGTAAGCGCGTGCTCTTGCGCATCGGGTGTTCCCTTGCTGTTGTAAAGCGCGAAATAGTAGCGCGCCGCTTCTGGATACGAGTGAATGTCTTCGAGCAGGCGCCCGCAAGTGTAGAGTTCTTGCGCCGTCCACGCGGAATTTGCCGCCTCTTTGTGCAGCCTCAGGCTGGTGATGGCTTGCTCCGCGGCGTCCAGCTTGCCTTGTTGCTGGTAGTAATAGAAAACGCGCGCCGTTGCGTTCAGGTCGTCGGGATTTTTGTTCAGAGCAGCGCGCGCCGCATCCAGAAACTCGCGCAAACCCTGCGTCTGTGCCAGAAGGTCGAAATAACCCTTCACCAGGTCGGGTTGCCACAACGGCTGGAAGCTCTTCTCGTAGACCGCCAATCCCTGTCGAATGGAGCTTTGCTTGTATTCCACCAGGGCTCTGGCTTTCACCGGAAAGATTTCGTCGTTGGGAAATTGCTTTTGATACGCGGCAATCAACTGGTTGGCTGCGTCGAACTCCTTCTGCGCCACCAGGTACTCGAGAAACCGGACGTAAAGCTGTTCCTCTTTCGGATAGCGTGCAATCCACGCGCGATAAGTCGCAATAGTGGACTCTTTGGGCAGCCCCTGCGCTTGAATAACGGCGAGAATGCGCTCGAAGGCTCCCCACGAAGTCTGCTGATTGGTCGGCGTCAGCTTTTCGCTCGATGGTGCCGGCGAATCGCCAATGATTCGCAATGTTGCGATTTCGTCTTGTGGCCGCAGCCTGCGGTGATAAAAATCCGCCAGATCTTGTTCCGCAGCGGCCTTGTTTGGTGCCTTCTCGGCGTACGACTTCCAATCGCGCTCCGCCGCTGTGAAATCGAGCTGCCGTTCGTCTTCGAGCGCGCGCAGCGAATACAAATCCGCGCTTGCCGGCTGTTGCTGAATCAAGTCTCCGAGGGCGGGACGCGTCTCTGCCGGCGGCCTGCGAAACAGCACTTCGCCGTACGGCAATTGCATCGCGCGGAAAAAGGCTCGTTCTACGTCCGTTTTTGCCTCGATGTTGTGAATCCAGGCGGGCAGCTCGCCCTTGGCTGCCAGCGAGAACGTGCCCGCGCCGACAAGAAGGACCGCGGCGCTGATGCTCCATGCGCAATTGGGAGCGAAATCACGGAACGATTTCAATGTCCACCCCCTGAGAACCCATGTTGTGCGCGATGTCTTCCGCCGTGACCGTCAAATGGTAAGTTCCGGGAATCATCTGCTCCGGAATGAACAGTTCGCCTGTATTGGCGTTGAGTTTCGCATCCCAATGCAAACTCACGGGCGCCGCGCCTTCGAGCCGCGCCACAAGCGTGCGCGTGTTCTGTGACGCCAAAACCTTCAAGTCCACCGTTTCCCCGCGGCTGTAGCGCGTTTTTGGCAGTTTGATCTGCACCGTCGGCGACTTGCTGGCAATCACGAACGTCTTCACTTCACGGTAGGTTTGCCCGGAACGGTCGCGCATCACCAGTCGAACCGGATACGTTCCATCCGCCAGGTCCGTCGGAACCAGGAAGCGTGTTTGCCATGTGTCTTCGCCGTGCAAATATCGCAAGGGCTTCACCAGTCCGAACGGAAACAGCGCCACAACTGAGACGATCGCTGGGTCCGTTTTCACTCGAATCACCGGGTCTCCCGGGCGAATCACGCGTGGCCGCAGCAGCGCCCGCGGCACCGCCAGGAACGATGTGTACGGCGTCACAAATTTGTATTGGCGCGACAAACGCATGATCTCCTCAATGGAAGCCGCGTCTTCACCTTCGCGCTCGATCTTCTCCAGCAATGCATCCACACGGGCGCGTGCCCAGAGTCTCGGAAGTTGTGGATGCTCGGCGGATTCGCTCGGCAAGTTCGCTTTAGAGGACATGGACACAGGCGTCCCGTCTCTGACGCCATGCACGCTAAAGCCAACCTCCTGCGCCGGCTTCTGATACCGGCCAACCCACGCCGCTTCCGACCCGGCGAAGGCCGCGTCTTGCAAGGGATAAACAGCGTCCACTGCCGATTCCGGCGAAACCGTCACCGCCAGTTGCCCAACCGGGCTGCGCCCAATCTTCGAGAGGAACGAATTCAGCTTGAATTCGATCGGTTCCGTCGAAAGCACGTTTTCCAGAACGCCGTCCTCGCGCGCCAGCAGCTTCAAGAGAGGCAGGTTCGCATCGTCGCCCACCCCAAAGATGTACGTCTTTGGCCGGCTCGCTTCGGGCAGCCGTTTCCAGTCCGCTTCGTACGTCGCCGCGAGTTTCGCGTTTTTGATGAGGCCCTCAGTCGCGCCGCCGTCACTCAGCAGCACTAGGTACGGATTGCCTCCGGAAGCGCCGGATTCCCGCAGCGCTTCTTGCAGCGCTTTCTCAAGATCGGTGCCGCCCCGCAAGCGGCTGGCGCGCACGAAATCGAGCGCATGTTGCACGTTGTTACTGTCGGCAGCAACCGGAGACTGCTGAAACGGCTGAACCTGGCTATTGAATAGAATCAAATTGAACTTGTCTTCGGGCTTCAATGCGTGCAGCAAGGTCTCCAGTGCCTGGTAGCTGCGTTCGAGTTTTTCCCACTGCATGGATAGCGACGTATCGAACAGAATCACCGCCGTTTTTGTTGGCGCGCCACTCGTGGGCGAATCTTTCGTTGCGCTCTGGTTCGCTCCAAAACCCAGCAGCGCATCAACCGCGAAGAAACCTGGTTCGTTTGTGCTTCGCACTGGCGCGGTCGCCGTGAGCGAAGGCTGCCCGCTTAATGGATTCCGGTGCGTTATAACCGCCAACGTGTCGCTTCCCGCTTTATCCAGATCGAACGTGGCCACGAAATCCTCGGTGAGGTTCACGTTCTCGCCTTCGAACACTCCACGCACAACTTGAGGCGTATTCTGCGCGAGCTGCAGCGGGTAAGTTTTCGCAGGCGCCTGAAAGTTGGTCAAAGCATGCGCGGACCGCAATTCGAAATTGATTCGGAGATGGTGCGCCATTTGTGCATGGTATGCATCCGGGCGCAGAGGAATCGCGAAATACGATTTGAGATTCTCGACCGGAATCGTCTCGTGGTATTCGAATTCCAGACGCTTCGTCCCATATCCCGGAATAGGAACAATCCGCGCACTGAAAATGGCGCTGCGCTTAGCTTCCTCGGCGCCACGCTCTCCCATTTGAAGCAGCCCCGGATCAATGGATTGCTGCTTCAGTTCGTTATAAATCTCGCCGGCGCGCTTGCGCTCCAGGATCACAGCAGGAATGCGCACAGGGCCGTCCCACACGGCAAAATCGGAAACTGTCGCCCGGCTCGGCAATGCGAAAAGGTAGTTCCCTTCCTGAATGCCGGCCGTATGGTTGGCGAAGATTTGGCGCACAAACACGCGAGCATCGCCATTGTCAATCTCAACGGTAATTTCCATCTCCTCGAGAGAAAGAATCGCGGGATCAGGCTGGGACTTGTCTTGTGGAATCAGTACGCCGCCATCCGAGAAAGCAGGAGAGGGCGCCAATAACAAAAGCAAAAGAATGCCCAATGTTCGATTCATGGCTAGAATTTGCTCTCCTCAATGCGCACCAGCCCGTTGTCCGTGCCCACGTAGATGTATCCGTTGCCTTCGGCAAGCGCTGTCACATTCGCGGAAGGCAAACCGTCCGTAACCACCGTCCAGCGCTCTTTCTCGCGGTCGTAAACGTAGAGTCCTTGATCCAGGCTTCCCGCGAAAACGTGGTCCTTGGTTACCAGCATCGCGTTGGGATTAATCTCGGTCGCAGTGGTCACATTTTGGTACGCGTGGAACTTTCCCGTGCTGTCGAGTCCCATCACGCCGCTCCCATAAGTTCCAATCATCCATTCGTCGCCCACCCGCGCGACCGCAGTAATCCAGTTCTGCTTCAATCCGGAATTCCCTGCCGTGAAATTTGCTCTTACGAATCCCTTTTCGACTGCGGAAAGTCCACCCAGCGTCCCCACCAACAGATCGTCGCCCGCCACTGCCAGCGCGTAGACATGGTTGTTCACGAGTCCATGAAAGCTGTACATGCTGCGGGCGCCTTCAGCGTCCAGAAACGTGATGCCCGCGGGAGTCGCAATGGCTAATCCGTCGTGGTAAGGCACCACGTCCGTGACGTGCTCGGCTATCAAGCCGTCCGCTGTTCCTAAAACCTGCTCCGGCTTCCCACTTGCTCCGAAGCGCACCAAACCGTTCGCGGTCGCTACTTCCACCGCGCCGCTCTTCGTATCCGGCCAAATGCGATTGACGCAAAAAACGTGCTCATTCTCGATGTGCGCCGGGCGCGCCGGTCCGTCCGGCAGAACGTCGAGGCCGTGGTCGAAGTAGCCAACCCACAGTTGGCCATTGGCGTCGCCCGCCAAAGCGGATATGTTGCGGTCGCTCAGAACCGCGGGTCGCGGCTTGAGCACTTCCTGCCACCCAAAGCCATTCGCCTTGACCTGGAAAATACCATTGCGCGTGAGGACCATTACTCCTTGCTCAGTTCCCTGGATTTGCCGGACCTCCTCTGCACCCATGCCGACGCCGTCCCGAGACGCGGAATGCCGAAGATTCGAGGCAAGCGGCGCGCGAACGACGCCTTGATCCTCCGAACCAATCCACAACTCGTTGCCCTCAACATGGAGGCAGGTCACCAGGACACCGTTGGCCAACACGCCTGAAAAGCGGCCCCCATCAAACTCCGCTACACCCAGCGGCGTTCCGACATAAGCCTTATCCCCTGCCAACGTGATGGCTTGCACCTGCCGATCCGGGAGCCCCTGTTCCTCCGCAAACACATCCGTCGTTCCGGCATGCCAGTGCCGGACTCCCCCATCCAGCGTTCCAACCCACAAATCCACGTCGGAGCCCGCCAGCGCCTGGACATACAAATGGCCCAGCGTGGGATGCAATTCCTGAATGGTCTTTCCGTCATAGACCAATACCCCGCGTTTTTTCGTGCCAATGAGCAGGTGTCCGCTCGTAACCGGCAGGATCGTGGTCACCGCGCGCACCTCCGCGTCCGCGGAATAGATTTGCCGGAACTTCTGTCCGTCGAACAGCAGAATGCCTTGGCCTGCGGTGGCCAGGATTAATTCGGGCTGCGTTGCTCCTGCGACTTGTCCAACCGCAGCTGCCACTAAAGGCGAGGCTGGCAAGTCCCGCCCGGCGGAGAATTCACGCACAAGATTGCCGCGCAAGTCGTATTGCAGCAGACCTGCAGGTCCTGCGACGTACAAGCTGTCCTGGAAGTGCGCTACCTGCGCGAAAACTTCCGGCGAACGCACCGACTCAAAATTAAGGTTTTGCTTGGGAGAAAATGGCCGCACCGCAAAGGCCAACTCGCGCTCCGCTCGAAGTTCCTGCTTCGAAAGCTTGAGTGCCCGCGAAACCTGCCACAGGACAACGCCGCCCAAAAAACCAGCGGCCACTATCGCCAATCCGCCTATCCACCACCATCGCCGCCCGCCGAGAGAGACCATGATTCCTCTTCGAGTTACCAACACTGGAACGCCGATTCCGACACAAATCTTGCAGGAAGAGTTCCATCTGCTTTCTTCGAGGTTTGACTACATCTTGCTTGAATCTTAGGCGGGCTGTCGTGTTCGCGAAGAAACGCTGTGTCCTAAATCTTACACAATTAACCGGAATGCCTATGGGTCGAGAGTCCGTCGAGGCTCGCGCGCGGCAGGCACTGCAAGAAGCGATGTATCGGTCGAGAACATTCAGAGCTTCATGAAAAACGCGGCCCGTTCGCTCTTTCGATCTGGCGACCGAGGCTCAACGAACTGGCAGATGATTGTTGGCAACATCGGCTGGCGAATTCGCCGACGTACTTCCTGAACTACCTTTGGCAATGATAGACAGCATTGTCGTAACCCTTCCGCCGGGAGTGCAGACCAATGAGAGTCGGAATGTGAGATGTGCTGCCTCGCGATCCTCTGGTGCAATGCCAAGAAGTCACTCGAATAGCGCCGGTCCTCGAAGGGCTGCAACGGTTTCCCAGACCGTTGCACGGGAGAAACAGCGGTCAGCACGAAGCGTGGGTTTGAATCGCCGACCTCGTGGTTCAATGCAGGAGATATCCAATGCCGAATCCTACATCTGAAGCCTCGCGGGCTTCTGATCTTGACGACGATCAGGGATCGAATCTTCGAAGTATCTGCTTAAGTCGCTTGTTTGCAACGCTTACGAGATTTCGACCGGTGACGCGCGACCGACATTTCTCGAAAAAAAGGCACGGATTTGGGTGGATCTGGAAAAAATGGAAAATTAAGCCGCGGCCTAAGTGCTTTGTTTTCTGGAGCGGGCGATGGGAATCGAACCCTACGCCCCAAGTGATAACACGTAACTTATTGATTCTAAAAAGAGCATAAGGAACACAAGGTGCATAAAGTGCAGGATCGTAGCACAAATTTAGCACGAAACATGGAGTCGGAGTGGATCGAACGAATTGAACGGCTCGAGTTCGGAAGAGTCGTGCCGGATCCGATTGTGGCCCGGCATCTCTCTCGTAAGGGTGATCACACGCTGTCCGCCGTTCACCCTCGGGCATCCGAGACTACCGATTCAGGTCGCACGATTAGCGGCAAACCGTGCCAACCGCGAGGTACAGATGCTCGACAAACAAACGCGTGGCGCCATTCTTGTGCTCCGGAGGAAAGGGCACAGTCTGCGTCTCATCTCACGCCTTCTCTCTTTGAGCCGCCAAACCGTAAAGAAAGTCATAAAAATCGGTTCGGACGTGCCTCCAGTCATCCATCGTCTAGGTAAACTCGACGCCCACCATGAACGAATCGCGCAGATGCTGGCGGAATTTGACGGAAGCGTTGTCAAAGTACGTCGGGAACTGGCCGATGCCGGTATGAGCGTCGGATACTCAACACTAACTCGTTTCTGCCGGAAGAATTACCTGTTGGACGGTTTCCGAGCTCCCAGACGCTCCGTCGAGGCGACACGACAATGGTTGCTGGAGCTGGTACACGGAGCATATGGCGGGGAACGCTTTCACTCCCGGCTTCCTTGTACTGCTGATCTCCAATTCCTGCTTTCCAAACTGAAACATGGCCGATCCCGAGATCGTAAGAAAGCGGCTACCATTCTCGCCAGAAAACGAGGCATTTCGAATTTCCTGATCGCAGAGGCACTTCGGTCTTCACGCAAAACTACACGGCGATACTACAAGATGTATCTTGAAGCCGGGCCGGAAAAGCTGTTCGCCTGGAATACGACTCGGCACATCGGTATCGAAGCCCGGTATTGCGAGCGAACAAAACGCATCTTCGAAATCTTCCACCATAAGCCAACCGCCTTCGGCATCAACCGCACGAATTGGACGCACTCCGCACTCCTTAAAGCCTATGAGAAGTCATATGGCGAGGTTATCTCCCGATGCACTCTTGTCAGAATACTGCGGCGTGCTGGTTTCAAGTGGAGAAAGGCGCGACGAGTGCTTACCAGCCCGGATCCTCGTTACCACGAAAAGCTCGAGCTGTTGTTGAACACATTGCACCACCTTGGTGCGAATGAAATGTTTTTCTTCCTCGATGAGTGGGGGCCGACACAAGTCAGGAAGCGGGGAGGAAAGGCATATCGGAACGAGCATGTAACGATTCCTCGTCACCAAGTTTCTCGCGGCAATGTGTCGTTGGTTGCCGCGCTGAGCGCCACAACAAATCAGGTAACATGGCACTTTCTCGAATCAAAGGATTCACATGCCATGATGGACATGATCGAAGTCTTGTACAACCAGTACCACACAAAAGCGAAGCTCTATATCACATGGGACGCCGTCGTATGGCACAATTCCGGTCCGCTCCTTGAAGCGTTGGATCAGTTCAACGATGAAACCAAAGCGTTTTCGGTTGGGCCGACTATCGAACTGGTGCCGCTTCCGACATCCGCACAGTTTCTCAATGTGATTGAGGGAGTTTTGAGCGGAATGACGCGAGCCGTCATCAATAACTCCGACTACTCTGACGCAGCTGAAATGAAGCAGGCGATCTCAAGGCACCTTGTGGAGAGGAATGAGCATTTCAGAGACAACCCCAGGCGAGCCGGCAAGAAAATCTGGGAACTTGATTTCTTTGAAGATTTCGATGCACTTCGAGCCGGGAACTACAAGGAGAGGTAGACACTCCAAGGCGATACTTCAACGCGTAACAGCTCTCAATAACGCACAAGCCATCCGATGGCAGACCTCGTCGCCATGTTCTTTTTTTCGATGTCGGAGCTCCGAAGGCCCGCGAGGTATATCCGCTGGCCATCATGTTCCGCGTAACCTCGTGCGATGGACTCCTGTCGAAAACGATCAAGCCATTCGAAGAGGACCGGGTACCGGACCTGCAAACTTGCCCTAATTCTCATCGCCCTTTCAGGACTGATAAGGAAACGGCGGCACATGGCCGCATTCAGAAGGCCAATAGCAATGGAGAGCAGCACCTCCCCATGTTCCATGCCTTCGAGCGATGGCTCCCCGGAACACCGGAAATCGGATCGCGCGCAACGGGTTAGTTCCGTGCGCAGAGCTTCATCTTTCGTGATCTCCTGCAACCTTCGCAATGCCTGCTTGGTGTTCGGATAGTCTTGGCTTAAGAGTGCGTCCTTTACCGCATTAGCTCGCAATGCTTCGTCGAGATTTGGGCTCGCCGAGGTTGCACTCATGTGCGGTACACGCAGCTGACTAAACAGCGAAAAAACCCTTCCTCTTCTCGCTGCATTCTGAATTGCCTCGAGTTCACGCAGGCGCTTACGAACTCTCTTGTACTTTACAATCTGCTCGATGAGCCGATGACGCCACGCAAGCTGTTCCATCTCGGACTGCGTTAGCGATCGAGACGTTATCCATTCCCGTAAGGCTTCAACCCTTCTCAGGGCATCCGAAGTCACCTTCCGGGAATCCAGATCGAATTCGCAGCCTGCCTCCTGAAAGATCAGCTTCTTCAGGGCATCCGCCTCCTCCAGAAGCGGATTTATCGCTATCCCGATCTTCTTTACATCTATTCGGACACCCTCAAATTCCATTTCCGCAAGCTTCGCCAACACCTGCATTCTGACCCTTAGGAAGTTGTCTTCCAACTGACGATTCCGAAGCTCTACGTTCAAACGATGGAATAACCGCAGCGACATATCGGCGTCGGTGCACGCATGTTCGACGAGATCTTTGAACGGAACGTCGAGGAATGTCTGCTCTTTTTCGATGATTTCGCTGTACCGTTTGATCTTTGTTCCTAATAACCTCCGAGAGACATCACCAAGGTTAAAAAAGTCCCAGTCGCCGAAGCAGTCGCCAGCCGCCAACATCGTGTCGAAATGGATGTTTCGCAGGCGCATTCCGTGTTTCCGCAAAATCAGGTAGTCAAACTTGATGTTGTGTCCAACAAATTTTGTCTTGACCCTGAATAGTTTATTGAGCCGAGTTCGAACTTCGTCTTGAGATACCCGATCTAGATCCGACTGAATGAGGGGTACATAAACGGCCTGCCTCTCCCTGACAGAGAACGCAACGCCGTAGAGCACCGCATTCCTCGGATCTCTGTCGCTGGCCTCAGTGTCCAAAGCGCATATCTCTGCGGCCTTGACCATGTTCTGGAGTTCATCCAATTCCGCCGGCGTGCGGGCAGCCCTGTAATCCGGCCGTGTAGGATTCTCTTCGGCTCTCACCAGCTCCTGCTCGGGCAAAGGGGGAAGGCGAATCAGCGACCAGAATCCATACTCCTTCAAGGCGGAAGCGGCAGATTCCACATCTTCGATAAAGTTCGTTTCCCCATACCTGCCTTTCAGGTCCCCAAGAGATGGCAACCTGAATTGGAGTTCACGGCAGCGTTCACGGATGGCATCACCCCTCATAGCCAGCTTGCGCCCAACTTGTCCGAGATCTCCCGCTGCGGCTTTGGTCAAAACAGTTTCGAGAGTCCCGTGTACTTCGAGGATGCGCACAGCCTGTCTTTGTGTGAGCACCGGATCGCGTCCGTTCTTCTCGATCAACGCGAGCAAAAATGGCACTTGACTAGGGCTGACGCCGAGCTGGTCTTTTATAGAGGTCATTGTCACGACATCCAGCTCACCGCCCTTCTTCGGAAGAATGACACCACACCGATGAGTGATGAGCTGAAACATCGCTTTGTTCCCTGTTATGATCCAGGCGCAGTGCGCCGCCAGAGCAGCACAGAGATCTCCCACTCGCACACCATTCGTGTACAGGACCGGCACGCGAAGCCGCTTCAACAAATCTACGGTGTCAGAAACAAGCGGCCCAGGCACGCAAGATCCAGTATCGCCGATGACGATGAGAGCCTTTCGCATGCCAAGTTGCTTGCGCAAGCGCATCAAGTCACGAACAAATCCAAATAGCATTGTCGTGTCACGGCCACCCGAATCGTACAAAAGTGGAGCGCCATGAAAGGTATTGTGGCTCGTCTCGAGTAGAAATGTGGAGTCTATGACGAACAGGCTGTCGGCCATAGCGCATTACCATTCACGATAGTTTCCGGAGTTCAGGTTCTCCATGTCCTGAAAGAAATCGATCTCCCAAATCTTTTTCCCGGCGCGCTTCGGATTGTCACGGAAATAATCATTGCGCTCGACGAAGTGTCTTGAAATGGCTGTCTTCATTTCATCTTCAGATTGATAATCTGAATGATGGATCACGGCTTTCTTCATCCCGCTGAACACCGCCTCGATTACATCCAAGAACTGAGAGGACGTTGGGAGCGGAACGAGATGAATAGTAGGACCGAAACCTGACGAGGTGGTTTCGACGTTAAACGCATCGAGCCACTCCACAAGCAATCCTGATTTGTGCCAGGAAGCGGCATCCCAGGTCAAATAGATCCGGATCGTGAACGGATACCGATTGAACAGAATCTCAATTAGATCGATCATCGCCTGCGTATCTTTTGCGGTGGAATGGAATAGAGCCAGCTCACCTGGTTCGTCGTCGCGTTCAACGCTCCTGACATGATCACCGAGCCCTTGTTCGGTTGTTCCTGTGGGACGGTGTGTACGTCCCTCTCGTGAACAATCCCACGACCGCCGTATTTCTTCACTCTCAGCGGACCCAGTTCATCAATGAAGAAGAAGAGCTCGTTTGGCTGAAGATTTCGAAGAGTGGTCAGAACTAGATCTACCTTTTCTCGATACTCGGGATCAGGGCTGGAGAGCACTCGACGTGCTTTCTTGATCTTGTAGCCAGCTTTCTGGAGGATGCGACCGACAGTGGCTTTTGAAATCGTCTCTTCGTAACACTGCTTGTACGCGGTTGCCAAAGAAGCATGATTCCAACTGGCCCGGTTGATTCCGTAAGCTTGAGGCCGGCTGTGAATCAGACCAAGAACCCTCACTCTCTTTCGTTCAAGGGCAACCCCCTTTTTTCCTGGAGATCTCTTTTTCCGCGGACGATTGAGCCCCGCCAATCCTTGATGGTTGTAGATCGTTATCCACTCTCGGATCGCATCAACCGGCAACTCTACCTTCTTGGCTATTTCTTCGAGGATAAGGCTGCGGTTATCCAGAATGGTGACGGCCTTTTGCCAGAGACGCTTATCGTTGGATTCTCGCCACTTACAATAACAAGTTGCAGCTTGTCTTCTTGACGCACGAAGCGAATGCGCCATCGATCTTTCGGGCGGCCTGGGGAATCTACTGTAGGTAGCCGACTCCGAGCAGCGGAGGCAGCGTGTCTCGAAAAAACCCCAGGATATTGAAGGATGTTCTTGCCTCGGTAGGAAAGGGCGCGGGGTGCTGAAGAACACTTCCAGGTAATGGAATATATTGCGATGACGGCAAGGCGAAACGTATACAATTCGCCGAAGTCAAAGATGAATTCGAATGAATCCCCTCTGGTGAGATCGATCAGGTGCATTGGGATCGCGCAGGAAACGCACGGCTCCTT
>Ga0066659_10000136_pt1 | contig 21364 bp, 22 predicted proteins | sample GraSoiAngelo_108_FD_75176 | JGI IMG/M metagenome (GOLD analysis project Ga0066659, IMG submission 75176) | Grasslands soil microbial communities from the Angelo Coastal Reserve, California, USA - 14_0903_09_40cm | ecosystem: Environmental > Terrestrial > Soil > Grasslands | place: USA... | reverse complement strand
TTTTGTTTGGGGCCCTAGTAGACCGTTACGTGCGCGAAAAGCTCCCGAAGCGTCATTTCACCGCGAGCAAGTATCGTTCGTGGATCACTCATCATGTGAAGCCGAAGTGGGGAGGCATTCCGATAAGCAAAGTGAAACCCCTCCTTGTCGAGGAATGGCTCATGAGTCTTGATCTTGCACCAAAGAGTAAGGGACACGTACGCAGCATCATGCACATTTTGTTCAACTGGGCGATGAAATGGGAATACATCGATATTGACCGGATGAACCCCATGAGTCTCGTCCGTGTGGAAGGTTCTTCGAAGCGTCTCAGACAACCCAGGATTCTGTCTGTCAAAGAATTCCGGGCGCTGCTTGACCAACTCCAAGAACCCATCCGAACGATGTGCATCGTCGCGGCGTGCCTCGGCTTGAGAGCAAGCGAAATCGTGGGCCTCCAGTGGGGCGACTTCGACTGGAAAACCCTTGAAGTCCATATCCAACGGGGAGTGGTCAGCGGCCGCGTGGATGAGGTGAAGACAACGAACTCAAACAGGAGACTGCCAGTGCATCCGAACTTGGCGGACCTACTGGTTGAGTACAAGGCCGAGACCGCTCCAGGAGCAGGGAACTGCGATTGGTTGTTCCCGAGTCCCTACGGAACCGGGCGTCCGCGATGGCCGTGGACGATTCAGCGCGACTACTTGCTTCCCGCCGGAATACGTACCGGACTAGGTCCTATTGGCTGGCACAGTTTTCGGCATTCGTATTCGACGTTGCTTCGATCGTTGCAAGTGGACTTGAAGGTTCAGCAGGAACTTCTGCGGCACTCGGACATTCGCACAACGATGAATATCTATACACAAGCAGTGCCCGATGCTATGCGGGAGGGTAACAGCAAAGTCGTTGAAATGGTTCTTCCGAAGAGAAAAGTGGGATGAGAAAACGAGGCGGCAAAAAGGCGGCAATAAGAGTTCCGAAGGATGCTAAGTCCTTCCAATTCCGTCCAAGGGCTTCCTCACAAGTACTTGTAGAATCAGCTCCAAGTAATTTCGACTCCCACACGCTTCCGCCAAGCCCTTTCTTTACGCGGTCTTACCTACCGAGGCTGACTCCATTTCAGAGTCTGACTCCAATTGAGTGATTTGCTGCCCGATCCGCTGAGAGAACTTCTCAGAAGCGACGCGCTCGGCGTCGCCAAGGATGTGCGCGTAATGCTCCAACGTGACGTTAGAATCAGCGTGCCGCATAAGCCGGGTGACGACGTGAATTGGAGTGCCTGCTTCGAGCAGCTCCGAACTTACTCCGTGCCGGAAACAATGAATCCCGACGTGAACACCTTTCGCAGTTTCAATCCCTAACTTTTTCATAGCCCGATGAACGCCGTATTTCACAACGTTGTCGGACAGGTAGGGCCTGCCTTTGGAATTGGTGAAGAGGTAGCCGTCCACGTTTGCCACGTAGCGGTTGTCGAGCCAATCGTGCAGGTGTTTGGCGAGTAGCTCGGACATGTGAATCGGAGCGGCGCTATTATCGCTCTTCGGCGTGCTTTCCTTCCGAGTGGCGTAGTCCGGAGCGCCGGTGACCCGGAGGAGTTTGCGCTTGAAGTCGATGCTTGCGACTTTCAACGCTGTCACTTCGCCGATGCGAAGGCCGCAGACTGCGGCAATGAGAAACATCATCTTAAAGGGATAGGGCGCAATGTTGATGACTCGCGCGGCGGTGTCAGCGTCGAAGAAAAAGACCTGCGGTTGGGGTTTTTTGTCAGCGGGAAACACGATGTCCCTCTTTTCGACGCTCGGGATCGCGTGGCCCCATTTTCTGCCCAGGTTCAAGATCGAGTCGAGGGTGCCGTAGACATTCTCCGCGGTTTTCCGCCGATCCACGCGCAGGCCGACCGCGGTCACGAACGTTTGGTGTTGGCTGAGGCTCAGCTCACGCAAAGGAACCTCGCCAAGCTGTGGAAGAATGTATGTGCGAATGTGCGACAGGGCCGCACGCGCTCCGCCCGGCTTTCGATTCGGAAGTATTTTGTCAGTCCACTCCTCGATGAGGGCTCTGACTGCTTTTCCACCTCGGGGTGCTGAGGGTTTGGAATTTGCTTTGGCCCTGGCGTTGTAGTCATCCAGGTACGGTTGAAGGGCGGCTTTGGCGGCACGCTCCGATGTAACAGTCGCATCGAAGGTGATCGTCTTCCTCGCCCGCTTGCCGGTCTCGGGGTTGATTTCATACTCGCGGTACGATCCAACCCATCTGGTGCCTCTCAAATAGACGCGTCCAGACTGGAAGCGTCGCCGTGGCATGGTCTTGCACTCCATCCTCGGCGACGATGACGTTGCTGAGGCGGAGTCTACCACAGGCCCAAGTTGGGGAGCGATCGCCATTTACGCTCGCCGGCTCGAAACGAGCGGTTCCCCATGTCTCGGAGTACCCAAGTACGAGCGAGGCACTTTTTGCGTCTGCAAGTTCTTTGTTTCTGATTGAATACGGACAGTTTTTTCCACGTTAGGATGCGATCGATAGACCTGCTGCTGTCGCGTTTTTGCCGCTCTGCGTTCGCGATCGGTCTTGTGCTTGCGCGGACGTCCCCGCCTGTGGGTCGCAGACCTATGAGTCTCACCCCTGCATTTACGAGAGCAGTAGACTTTCGATTCGCCGTGCCGCGTGAAGCGAACCGCACCGAGTACGATTCCGCATTTGTCGCAAATTTCTCGAGCGAAGCATCCATACTTCGCGAGAAGCTCGTAGCTTTTCTGGATGGCTAGCAGCATACCTATTCCCTTTCGCCCCGAGATGCCCTTCTCGGAGAACGTGTGGGCTGGAGCGACCCCGCGGTTTTTTCGCCACGACCAAGTGGCGAAAAGTGGGGTCGCTCCAGCCCACTCCGGTGTTTTGCCCTTGTCCAAAATCAACGGCCGCGTGAAACGCAACCTCAATGCTCCGTAAGACTTCTCTTCACCGAAAAGGTGAACGGAACGGTGAACCGCAGCGTGAACCGTGTCTTTCATGCACCGTTCACCTTTCCGCGCCAGAAAAGGCCTCCAAACCTTTCCCCCGCATTAGCATAAGAAACGGCTTCACCAGGCCTACGGGAGATATCGACGTGAACTCCCCCCATATACTCAGAGGCCCTGCAGTCAGGAAAACCTCACGGAGAATCTTTGTGATTTACCATTTTTCTTTCGCGGCCGGCCACTCGGAGGTTCCCTCCAGCAGTTCCATGGTGGCCGACACAGGTGCACCGTTGACCTTCCCACACTGCAAACAGCGATCGAGGCTCTTTGAAGCAATCGAACCCCCTACTATTAAGAGGCCTCGAAAAGGGAAAACCTCAATCAGAAAGTTTGTTTATTCGGGATATTTGCGAAGCCACGAGGGTGCCACAGGGAAACCAGGATCATCACTGAATTAGGCATGCCGGTCCAAGACGCCTTCGATGCCCTGCCCATCATGAACCTGGGGAAGGGTACCGTCTTGGGTTGCATTGCGGGGGCTTTGACACTTGTCCTTACTTTCTCCCTTACGAGGTGTAATGGACGTTGTCTTACAACTCCGAAACTCCGGCTCTGGGACGCGGCTAAATGGGTCACGCGCTACGCGTGACTGAGGCGGGAGCGACCCCACAGAAGCCGTGACGCACGGTGCGTCAAATGGTGGGGTCGCTCCCGCCTCATCCGAATTTGGCCGCGTCCCTCCGAGCTTCCTCTTCACGGGTTAATTCTCTTGGTTTTACAAGTTCGCGTTACGGCCAAGGTGAAGTGAACAAAGGCCAATGGTGAAGCGCCGGGGTGAAGTCCACTTTACCCCTCGAAGCTGAAGCGAACAGTTGTCGTGCCCGAAGTCTGGTACTGAAGTGCACTTCTGGCGGCCTGTCTTCCATGAGCCCGCGGTATACTCGCCTATTCGCCGCAGGGCCGCTACGCCATGACAGACGCAAACGCACTGACGTCCTATAAGTTTGACAATTCTGACCGCTTGTCGTCGGTGAGCGAGTCTGCGGGAAGCATTTTCTACAGTCACGATTTAGCCGACAACCTGACGCAAATCTCCGGGAGTGCTAATACAGGGCATGACCGGCACAGCGCGCTGAACCGGCTGAGCACCCTGAAGGAGGGCAGTACGGGTACGACAACCTATGCCTACGACGACATGGGCAAGTTGCTGAGCGTGGTCTATCCGAACGGCGTGCACATCTACGGGTACGACAATCCGAACCGGGTGACGAACGAAGCCATGGCCTGCCATCCAAATGTAATGAGGCCGAATTACATTGTTCTTGCTTTGATGCCTGCGGGTTCATCGGTATCCGCGCAGCGATCGCCCGCGTCCGTTTTGATTGTAAAGCGCCCGCACCCAAGGGCGGCGGGAAGAAGTAGTGGATCGAGTATCCTGCTGTTTAGTTTGGGTTGAGGTGAGCAATGTCGTCATGGAAATGGTTTTTGCTGAGTCTTTTCGGGGGCGGGATTGCCTTCTGGATTCCAGACGTAGTAATCCCTGCTTTTGACCGCAACGAACAAGGTTACGCCGTGACGGCTGCATGCCCCATTGTGTTAATTCTATTCTACGTCGCCGCGTTGCGACTTAGGAAGGGAGAGCCCTCGGGGCCTTCGACCGCCGTTTTTGCCATTTTGGGAATGTGGGTGTTAGCTCTGTCATTTACTATGCTGGCGCAGACGGTTCGCGTAAACGGATTCAAAGGAGGGAAGTGGACGCGCGGCGATTTTGGCTATCTTTTTGTTTCGAGCTTTCTTCCAACGCGAATCATCGAATTCGTGACGCTGGAGGGCAGTATTGTCGCGCTATGCATCGGAACTATAGCCATGGTCATCTGCCACGTGGTTTTCGAGAGGACCCGCTGGATAGTTCCTCCCAGCTTGTGGGCCGCGCTCCATCGCCGGACCAGTGGATGAACAAAACCGCCCCGTTCGACTCCAACGGCAACACCCTGACCAACGTGGTCGGGTCAAACACCACGAGCTATGCCTGGGACTTCGAGAACCGCCTGAGCAGCGTCACGCTGCCCGGAACCGGTGGCACAGTCAGCTTTAAATACGACCCCCTCGGCCGGCGCATCTACAAGTCTTTGTCCAGCGGCACAAGCGTCTACGCCTACGACGGCTACAACCTGGTCGAAGAAACAAACGCCACCGGCGGTGTCGTTGCCCGCTACGAACAGCCGCAGAACATCGATGAGCCGCTGGCGATGTTGCGAAGCTCTACGACGAGCTACTTCCATGCTGATGGTCTCGGCTCGGTCACTTCGCTCAGCAATGCAGCCGGATCCATCGCCAACACTTACACGTACGACTCCTTCGGCAAACTAACCGCTTCGAGCGGTTCGCTCGTAAATCCATTCCAGTACACCGCGCGCGAATCGGACTCGGAAACCGGGCTGTATTACTACCGCGCCAGGCACTACGATCCATCCACTGGCAGGTTCCTCAGCGAAGACCCGATTGGATTCCGCGGGGGTTATGACTTCTATCGATACGTTTACAACAACCCTGTTGGGTCAACTGACCCAACGGGACAAAGCCCTGCGGACGTTCAGCGAATACGAACAGCTTGCCAGCAGTGTACCGATAAACTTACCGGGCAAGGAAATCGGCTGCCGAGCGGCGCAGGCCCCCTAGGAGACCACTCATGGGGTAGCCTGCTTAAGCGGTTGCCTTTTGGCGAAGTTACCGACTGGGGACGCGATTTAAATATTGGGACAATCGAAGGCTGCCGCGGACAGGCGGAAATGGCACAACCCTGCCTTTCCGCATCACCCACCGATCACGGCTGGACGTTCGACGTCGTGCCTATCTGGTTGCATACCCACTTTGTCGTCCGAGGCCGATCGAGCAATCCATCTGACCAGGTCACCATGTGTGATCCTTGGCTCTACAGATTTTGGACTGAACCTGCGGGGAAGAAATGATGGGAGCCTTTTGCAGTGCGGACAGGGTTGTTAAAAAACGCCATTCTCATCTGCATGAGCGCTGGCATTCTTTCGACACCAACTGCTCGCAGGAAGTCGAAACCGCAAAGCGACTTCGATCAAAGTCTTCCTGGAATACGCTTGATGGAGTTCAGTAGGTATGAAGCGGGCACCAAGGTGGTTGGCGATAATCGTTGCAGTCATTGGAATCCTCTCTAATCTTCCGGCCATGCTGTTTGGCCTTTCGCTTCTGTGGAATTGGATTCGTTTGCACGCATCGGGCAGTGCGTACTTTCACTATAGTTACTTCCACTATGCTGTGCTTTGGTTTCTCGTATCTACACTCGGGATGGCAGCCGCAGCGATAACAATCTGGAAGCAAAACACGTATGACATTTTCCCAGTTCTGTCCGTGATCGTGGGCCTGATTTGTATGGTCGCCTTGCCAAACGTTTCCCCTCGATTGGACTTGGCAGGGGGGACAACGAAGCTAATCGGGCACGCAGATCATAGCCTCTCCGACTGGGACGAGTCGCACGGGAGGTTCCCATCCGATGAACGCGAGCTTCGCGATGCCTTGGCCGTTCGACCGTTGTCCGAGCCTGCGATCTTTTTCCGAGATGGCAAACCAATCCCCTACGATGTAAAGGTGCTAACAAATGCTGTTGCGCCGAAGCTGGAACTCATGCCCCCAAACCCGGGGACCATAGTTTATGCGGTCAATTCAGACTACAAGGAATACTGGCTGGTCATCTCGACGCTGCAGACTCCTGTCGGGGGACCGGTCGTCTTGCATCACATCGCTGGTGATTTTGAGACAGGCCAAATTCTCGTGCTTAACAGGAGGCACCACAATCCTGGCGAGGGGTATCAACCCTTCATGGAGTAGATTGATGTACGATGCGGTTGTAAAGTTTTTGGAACCAACGTACGACTCCAACGGCAACACCCTCACCAGCGTGACCGGCTCGAACACCACCACCTATGCCTGGGACTTTGAGAACCAGCTCAGCAGCGTCACGCTGCCCGGTTCCGGCGGCACCGTCAGCTTCAAATACGATCCCTTCGGAAGAAGAATCTATAAGTCCTCAGTGAGCGGAACTTCTATCTATGCCTATTATGGCGACAACCTGATCGAGGAGACGAATTCCTCCGGAGCAGCCGTTGCTCGTTACGAGCCGACGCAAAACATTGATGAACCGTTGGCAATGCTCCGAAGAGGTGCAACCAGCTATTTCCACGCCGATGGTCTCGGCTCGGTTACTTCGCTGAGCAACGCGGCTGGCTCGATCGCCAACACCTACACGTACGATTCGTTTGGGAAGCTGACGGCCTCGACAGGCTCGCTCCTGAATCCCTTCCGGTACACGGCCCGGGAATCTGACACGGAAACTGGCCTCTACTACTACCGCGCCAGATACTACGATCCAGCCGCAGGACGCTTTCTGAGCGAAGACCCCACGACGTTTGAAGGCGGAATCAATTTTTACGATTACGTTTGGAACAACGCCAGCAATCTAGTTGACGAGTCCGGGCTGGACGGCCATACGCGGGGACCGTTTACTTGGTACACCAATCAAGAGGGCATGAGCCAAGCTCAGATCAACGCTGAAAGAGCTCACGAGAAGCAACATCGATGTGACTTCTGGAATGGAAACATCTTCAAGCCGTGTGAATTTCTTGAATCGAGAGGCTTTGCAGCGGAAATACCCATCCTGCAGCAGCAAATTCAGCAACTACAGCAGCAAAAAACACTGACCGTAGCTGAGAAGCAGGAACTACAACAGTTATTGGACGAATTGGGTCGAGCGCAAGGACTCTCCAACCCCAAGGGGCCCGAAATTCATTACTACTGCAATCCGCGGTCTGCGTCTCCGAACCCGCAATATCCGACGCCTCCGCACTGCGGTGGATTTTCTTGCCTTGATAATAGGTGAATGAAACGATGCCAGCAGAAGAAAGGCTCCAATGAGGACAGGGAAAAAAACAGTTCTTCTCCTTGTCTTGGGATTTTTGGAAGTAGTTTTCCTCTCTTGGACCTTCGCGTCCAACCTTCCTCGCCGTTCCGCAGATATCGATGCGTTTATGCGGTATCAAAGTGCGCCGACCGAGGAGAACAAGGAACTTTGGCTTAAAGAACGGCAAAAAACCCAAAACGAGGTAACGCTGATGACATCCCTGGGAGTTTGTCTCGCGGTCGGAAACGGCTTTCTAATGGGATGGGTAGTGCGGAGGCGAGCAAAGTCCCCGCCGGGCGGTGACGCGCCGAGTTCTTCGGATGCTCCAATCAATGTACGATGAGTCGACCCACGAGTAGGCGAGCGTTCTGAGGCGTAGCGAGGGGCTGTCAACGTGCAATTTAACCCAGGGCGCCCCGGAGCGCCCGAAGAGCGGTGCCTTCGGCACCGGGAGTGGGGGTAGACACGATCACCCCAAACCGTGATGTGCGCTGGGGACGCAATTCGCACGAGAAAGCTGCGAACCATGAGGAAATACGCTAAAATTTCGCAAGGAGATTCACAATATGCCCGAGAGCATAATTGTTAGCAACCCGGCTATCCTCAGCGGTGAACCCGTCTTTCGCGGAACGCGAGTTCCTTTCAAGTCGCTGACAGACTATCTGGAGCACGGGCGGCCGCTGTCTGAGTTTCTGGAAGATTTCCCCAGTGTAACCGAGGCCGAAGCTATTGCGGCGATTGAAGAAGCCAGAACGAGCTTGACCGCCACATTGAAATGAGACTGCTCTTGGATGAGTGCGTCCCCAGGAAGGTCAAGTACCTGTTTTCCGAAGGCGGTCATGAATGTGAGACCGTTCAAGACGCAGGATTCAGCGGCAAGGAGAATGGGGAGCTGCTGGCCCTGGCTGAAGAGCAATTTGACGTCTTCGTCACAATAGACAAGAACATTCGGTATCAGCAGAACATGACGGGCCGGAACATCGCTATCTTGATCATCCGCCCGGCTTCGAACGATCTGGATGACATCCGGCCGCATGTCCCACATGCGCTCATCGCACTGCAGTCTCTGAAGCCCGGCCAGTTAGTCGAAGTCGGGATCCTGGGGTAAGACCCACTACATATTTTTCGATGCGTGCGCGGACCACAACGGCGTGAGATCGCTGTTGGTTGCTTAGCAGCGGCTCACGTAGAATCCAGCCATGCGAGCGTGGGTCGTGCTTCGTCAACTTCTGGCGGCAACAATCTGCGCTGTGCTTGCACTGCCCGCCTGTTCGAATGCTGCTCCTCTCAGCAGCTCCACACCAAGCCACATCTACGACACGGAGACGTTGTCAAAAACTCGTGTCTGGGGATCAAACGAAAAAAACCTGCTGGCAAGTGAAAAGCAGCACTGGGGTTACGAGAAGTGTAGATGGGAAAACGTGGTGGGGTCAGTAGTTACCTACGACTACGACGCCTTCGGCAACTTGATCCACCAAACAGGCACGACCTACAACAACTACCTCTTCGCCGCCGAACAATTCGACCCCGACCTGAATCTTTACTACAACCGCGCCCGCAGGTGAAGAAGTTCGGAAAGATCGGGCGGGCGCATAAACGCGCTGAACCGGCTAAAGACCCTGAAGGAGGACGGAGCGTGTAAGACAACCTATGCGTAATCGGGAATTGGGGGAGTCCCTTCCAAGCCCCTGCGAGGAAAACCCCCCGTGGCGGCTTGTTCCTCGACATTACGAGCGGGAAGTAGGCCCGGCGAAATGCTAGCGTAGCTAGACTGCGGCGCGTTCGTCGGCCTGGGCTTGCGCCACATCCATCAATGCCTTTTCCAGCTGATCCTGCAATCGGCCGCGGGCGGCGATAATCCGCCGGCGGAGGTCGTTCAGCTCGGATGGACCCTTGGACAAAAGAGCTTCAATCTCGCCTCGCCGCTTGGCAATTTCGTGGTCCACGCGTTGAATGTCGGCGGGGTCGATGCCGCGGCTGGGGTTGAACTTAAATGTGGTCTCCAAAGATTGCCGCCAGGTGATGAGCTGTATGATCAGGAAATGCCCGAAGCCGGGAACGGTTTCGAGGGCTGACCGCGTGACGTCCGCAGCGTCGTCTATCCCGTATGCAGAGAGCATCGCTTTTCGCCCTTCTTTGATATGGGGAATATCTGCCGAGGCGATGTCGAATTGCTCCAAGTAGCGGCGCAGTTGAATTTCATACAACGCGCGTTCGAGCTCGCGAATCTTTTGTTTCCTTCGTTCGGGCAGTTTTCGATACTCTTCCGTCAGAGTCCTCAGCCTGTCCAGTTCGGCATCGAACTCTTCTCCAGAGGCTTCGCGCTGCCAGGAGTATTGAAGGTTTCGGAGGCGGGCTTCGGCGGCTCTAGCGGCTCGACCGAACTCGTCCGGGGCGTCACTATCGAAGAATTTCTTCAGTAGAAAGACACCCATACCGAGGAAGTACATGTACGCGAACCCATCCGGAGAGAACACGACGAATCCAAAAGCGACAATTGCACCTACGACTACAGCGGCGATCTTGTAGCGCTTTCTGCGCGCCGCGGCCTTGGCGCGCGAGGATGGCTCAACAGAGGAAATGTAGCTGAGGAGAGAGGGAATATTTCCCGCGCCGGGACTTGGGACGGCGAGTATGCGGGACCAGATCACTTCGACGCTGAACCCAGTGGTCGTATCTACGATTGTGTAGTCGACGAATAAGAGAACTCCGGATGACTCGATCTGGCACCAGGGGCAAGAAGGGAGACTATTGAAAAAGAGATGTGCCTTGTTGTTGGAACAGACGATCAGCTGGCTGGCCAGTGCATCCAACTCCGCAATCCACTGCCTGCCGTCAGGCCTGCCGCCCGCAGCACCGTCCGAACCGAAAGCGCTGACGAATAGGTCGCCAATTTCTTGAGGCAGGTGGGCGAGTGTGATGCAGGCAGGAGGGGGCAGCATTTGGGTGCGCTGTGCGTCCCTGGCGAAGGCGAAGCGTTGTTCGGCGATCGCTTGCTCGATGGGCATTTCGCCCCGGCCCAGGAACTTGCCCGCGAATGGGTGACGGCCCATGATCAGTAGGTGAAAGATGAGGACAGCGAGTCCAAAGTTATCGTGATTTGGCGTTCGGACGACTTCCCTGAATTCCTTGTCCTGCAATTCCGGGGGAGTATACAAAGGGACGCCGACTTCACAAGGATAAACTTTTCCGTTTGCGGAGATTTGAAAGCTATCGCAATCGACAAGGCTCACGATGGCCGTTTCCGGGGAGACGCGAACGTTGCTCTGGTTGACGTCGCCAATTACGTGGCCATAGTCGTGGACTGCGGCGAACGCTCTGGCGACGTTCGAAGCTGTGTGAATCAAGAATCGCCAGTTGGCTTTCGGGGGAAACTCGCGAGTCCGGCTTTTCGGATTGTAAAGAAGGTGAATGTCCTTGAAGCGGCTGACATTTTTCATCAGAAAGCCGGCCATTGACCTGTTGCGAGCGATGAATAAGGTTCCGACTGGCCACGCCGAGAGGGCCAGCAGGCGCTCGCTCTGGAGTTTGACCATTTGCGAGAGCTTTTCCGTTTTTTCCGCGCCGGGTGGCTCGTGATAGATTTTTGCGACGAGTTCAGGCTGACCCTCGACGGAATAAACAGCGGCTTCGCCACCGCGGCCGAGTTCCGCGCCCAGGCCGACGCGTCTTCCCTGGTCGTCAAAGAGTGCTGTCGGTGGCATTGCTTAAACCGCCGGTATCGCCAAACCTGAATCGGTGCGACTGGCAAGAACCAGGGTCTTGTCGTCGTCCGTTTTTTCATTCACGCGCGGCGAAGTGAGAAAGGCCGCAAGAGACTCGGAAAGTTCGCGAGAGCAGCCTTCTTTCGCGGTCCGCAGCGGTGCGAACAATCCTTTGAAGAATGGCTCGTGGGCGGTTCGTTGCTGGTAGTTGAGTGCGATTGTCTGCAATCCGTCGGTAAGAAGAGCCGCTTCCACGACCCGCCGCTTGACGGATTCAAATTGAAGATGCTCGATGGCATCGTCCTCTGTTACGAAATGAGTGGTATTAGCATACTCACCCCTATCCGGCCAGAAGACGTGTCCGTAAGCGTGTTCCTCGGAATCTGCGAGGACTATCACGCCGTCTCCGACTTGAAGGCAGGCGACGAAAGACTCACTGACGATGAGACCCAAGATTGTACAGGCGAAATCCCGGCGTTCGCGGGAGACCGCCTTGGCTTCTTCTTCCAGAAGATTTTGAATGGTGGTTATCCAAGACCTGACCGTGTCTTTGGTGACTTGTTCGACGGTCCTGCCTGAATCCAAGTGTTCATCCATGAGGCCGAGCAACGCGCGACATGTTCTTGCCGCACCTGCACCGCCGCAAACAGCGCTCCCAGCCCCGTCAGCCACGGCTGCAGCCAGGACCTTTTCTCCAGCAGGCAGCGCATAGATCTGGCAATCATTTGCGTCCTGGCATGCGCCGCCCGCTTTTTCGTGGGAAGTTCCGATCACGGAGGCGGCAACATAGCGCCAGCCTCCCATGCTCATACGGAAGCCCATCCTTCAGGCGTGGTGGGATTCTGTAAAGGGACCTGCTCGTCCACGTTGGAACGCGAGACCGCGCTCAGTGAGTTAGAAAGCCAGATGAAGAGATCCCGGAAGCGGAGTTCCTTCAGCTTTAACGGTTTGCGAACGGCGATCTGTTCGAGCGTTTCAAAATTGGCGCCTTCGACTCCGACCGCAAAGAAAGAGAGTGCCTTAGCCTCTTCGCCAGCGTGTACCTTCTTAGCAGCTTCCTTCCAGGCGTCAGTTGGCGCACCATCCGTGACGAGGAAAATCCACGGACGATAATAGGAGATTCCGTTGGATTTATAGGCTTGTTTGCGCTGATCCAGGATAGCCAAGGCCTGAAGTATGGCAGCACCCATGGGAGTGTCGCCTGTAGTCTCAAGGTGTGGAGGCTTAAATAGGTCGGCGGTCTGAAAGTCAGAATGGACCTGAACAGGGCCGAAAGTGATGAGCGCTACCTCGACGCGTTTCTGCGCGAGCGCGTCGGCCGAAAGCTCATCCTTGAATGTGACCAGCCCGTCGTTGAGCTGGGCTATCGGCTCACCCTTCATCGAGCCAGAGGTATCTAAGAGCAAGATGCAGGGGCACCGGGGTTCAGGGTTCTCCGCAAACTCGGCGCCTCCAAAGGGCACTTGATCCAAGGGGTTTGGCAAAGCAGCCTCCAGTAAGTACGGTACGGATAACGCGTAGTAGTTACCATGGAAGAAATAGGATAGGCAAGTGCAAGGGAACATCGAAGAAGAAATCGGTGGTTTTAGCCGTGCATTTGCGGGAAACGCCTTTGGCGTGGCAGGCGGTCGTGACCCCAGCCGGATGGGACCACGCCGAGCGCCACCTGGCTGGTTTTTGGACGACCAAGCGCCAAAAAGAAGAGCGGTGCCTGCGGCACCGGGTGACGGTACAGAAAACCAGAAGGCACTCGCAGTGATTGTGATTGTCTGGTTAAATGTGGGCACAGGCCCATGAGGTTTTCTCTTTCTTGGTGATGGCAGGGCTACGAAATTCCCGCGCCAAGGGCAAGCGTCCAGGCCGGCCGAAAGTCGTGGCGGATGTCGATAGGATTGCAAATTTGCGGGCACAGGGCCGCTCCTGGCCGGACGTAGCGGCGGAGTTGGGCATCGGGAAAGGGACTGCGCAACGGGCCGTCGCCGGCCTGCCCAAAATCGTGTGAATTGCGCCGGCCGACGTTTCTAATCTGAATTGCCTCATTTCAGGACGGTTACTTGATGAGTGGCGAGTTTGTGGGCAGCCCCGTCCATGGCCCGGTGGCATCTGTTCGCTCACTCGAGTATTGCCTTCCCCCACTTGATTAACGCTCGCAAGCGGACAAAAATCCTATTCTACCGGCGTGTGTAACTGCTTCATTCTTCATGACTGCCGACGAGAAAACCGCGCAGCGGCAAAATCACAAGATTTTAGGCAGTGGAAATTCACTGTTTCGTTGCTAATCTTCGTTGGTGAAACGGATTCCGTACGAGGTTCCAGCGAGGCGCACAACAAAATCACGATGGTTGGCCTCAAATTCGGCTCTAACGTCACCAACGTAGCGCCAATCGCCGGGCCGTGGCTTCTTATCTGGACAATAATCACAGTAGGTGCGCTTAAATTCCGCGTACGCTATGTCCTGCTCTCGGCCTTCGACGTGGAAATTGTGAAGTGTGCAGTGAACTGCCTTGGAGCCTGCTGTGCTGATATTGAAGATTCTCCGTATCTGCCGAGCGGTAGGTCCTGTCGCCCCGAGACTGACAAGCAGATGTTCACAGTTGGCGAGTATGCGCTCGGGACTGTCATCCCTGGCCGCAATCTTAAGCCCGCGTACCAGTGGGCTACTCTGGTCGCTGATGTCAACACCGAGTCCTGCCGCCATGTTCTCAATAATCTGCCATATCGTATCCCCCTGGTGGTCCCCTTCAACAGGTTCGTGCCGCCAGCGCCGTTTGGCTCGATCAATTAGTCGAAGTGCGTCTGAACGAAGTTCTGGATCGACTATGGCGTTGATAACCTGCATAGACCATTGATACGCCTCTGAGTTTTCTGAGTGAGTCGTCATAAGTGCGTCGAGCATTGCCAGCTCGACGCCCTGACCGTCACCTGTCTCCTGACATATCCATGCTGATGCTTTGCAGATTTGGAGGGCCGACCGCGCAAATGCGTTTTCCGATTCCACCATGCCCTCTGTGCTGAGAGTTATGAGGTACGGTGCAATCGCCTTTACGATCCTGAGGATTGCACGTCCGAGCATCCATCTATCAGGATAATTGCTTGCGTATCGGGCTAATCGAACGCAGCGGTTGTATTTCGTCACGATGCGTTGCGTGAGGGCCGCGCGCCTTGCGTAAAGTCCAAGCACCATCATGGGATTCCCTGCGTTCCAAGCATGCTGCTGGAGTGCCATGAAAAGGCCCAGACTCTCGTGCACCAGAATCTCCAGTTCAGCGGCTTGTCTCGCGATCAGGGAATAGAACTTGAGGTATTTCGGTCCCGATGCAGTCAGTTCCTGAATTGCCTTCGCGTGCTTGAGAGTCACCTTTGGCAATTCGCTTTGCGGCTTTCCGCACTGGACTGTCTCACTAAAGTCGATGCCTTCCAGTTGGGTCTGCGCCCAAAACTTTGTTTCGACCGTAGAATCTGGGTCTGCGATTATTCCATCAGCGCGGAGCCTTGCTTCGTCGTACTTCCTCTCGTTGTAAAGATCGCTGATTTTGTAAAGCTTGAGCAGGTCATTCTTTCCCTGGAAAGCTCTGTATAGCATCCCCTGGTCGGGCAAGGTTCTCAAATTCTCAGCAAATGACTGTGCGGGAGCTGATGTAAGCTCTCGGGTGGCTAGTACGAGATGAATCCTTTCAACGCTTTTGAATAGCTCAGGGGCAGTGGCCGGGAGCTTCTGGCGAGTCGGAACCCTAAATGTAGTCGACTCCGCTTTTGCGTTAGTTGTGTTACTAAGGACCACGACTAGATGGCGGTCCAATTGAGGCGCATACCAATAGACGCTCTTTGATTCCACGTCGGCGTGAATCACTAGCAATGGCTCACGCATTTCCAGTGCGTAGTGTCGAGCGTGATCCACGGTAATTTCTTGCGAAATGAATGTGCGGTCAGCGGAATACTGCGAAGAGGCGGAGCTTTTTAGTTGGACATGAAACCACGTCCCGCTTGGAGACGTTCCATCGAAAATCTGGACGTTGTAGTCTATCCCATAATCTCTTTCCACCGCATTAACCACGCACCCCAGTGGCTCAAGGACTTCTCGAAGCAGACGTTCGCCAGCACTGTCAATGTCGTGTGCTTCTGGCTTAGTAATCACAGTCGGGCGCTTTCGTTGGGAAGTCCGTTCGAATAAATTCTACACTTGCAGGTCAAGAGCCGCGCCCTCTATTGCGACTCTGCTGCGCGGCGGCTGTGTGGAATTGAGGGCGGAAGCTCCCAGTTAGCAGGCGAGCCATAATCACTTGATTGTGCTGCGCATTAATTTCCGAAGACCGACCCCTTGATTTCATGGAGTTGCAGGCATCGCTCGGTCAGGGGTTTCTGTCACCATGGGGTAGGAGGAAGCCGCAGCGTCACCAAATTTTGCCGCTATTTTCAGGCAGGCCTCGCAAAACCAGGTGTCCTCGGTCGGGACCGGATTCCCAAAAGGGACTTGAAGCTCATGGGCAGGGGATCCGCAAACTTCACTGCGACCTTTGAACGTAGCGACGTGCTCGCCGGCCTTGTCATACAGTCGGAATGCGCCCGATTTTCCGCAACTGGTCAGCTTCGGCATGAGACCCAATTTTACCATACGCCGTCGCCTCGGTCGCGGAGGCGCGAAGCGCAACGCTGCGATCCAAATCGGCCGCCGCGGAATGGCGATACAAGTCCTCTGTCTAAAATTGTGAAAACGGCGAGAACGCAACCGTTCGCCTGAAGTGTTACGTTACGGAGTGCCGAAGAACCATTCGATCGCGGCGAGTACCGCCGAGGCAGCAGCTCTCGCATTTGTCGTCGAGACTTCCATCTCGCCTTTGTGGAGCAATTTATTGCGAAGCTTTGGAAGCTCGTTCAGGATTAGACGAGCGTATTCCAAGTGTTCCTTCACGATCCCGGTAGATAGATCGATCTCATCCTGAAGGAGTGCGCAGCCCTTGGCAGTCTCCGCAAACTTGCGGAGCAGTGGAATGCTTCTACTGTCTGCGGCAACGAGATACGCCGGATCCCGTTTCGAGGCGACTTCCGCAAGGTAATAACGAAGCGCCGTCTCCCAGGCAGCGCAGGCCATGATTATTCCGCGAGTCGGGTCACGCTCGGCGAAATACGTTGCGTCTAGTGCGAACCGAGTGTAGACGGGCACGGGTTGGTTTCGCTTGAGCCGCTCAACTGCCTCAGTCCACCATGTATCGGTCAGTTGGATTGCTTCCATTCCTCGGCGTCCCATGCTCTGCACAATCGGCTTGCCATCGAAAGTCCAATCCACCGTGCAAAGACGCACCAAAGGATTGGCCTCAATTTCGTGAGTCGGAACAACAGGGTATATGAAGACGGTGTTGTCTAGACGCAGCGCCGCTTCACGGATCGCCTCGAAGAATTGCCAGAACGCCCGCGCCGCGTCCGTGTCCATTTGAAAATTGTTGAGTCGCCTAGCGCGAATGTCAGCTTCGGCGGGTGTACATTCTCTTTCGACGCGAAGAACTATCTCGTCAAATCCATCGAGCGCTGGCTGTTCTGGTGCCGGCCCTGGTTTCGGATATTCAATCGAAGCGGTGTTGTTCGTATCGGTGAACTTGACGACTGCCGGCTGTTGATTGACCGCATGTGCGAGTAAGGGGAACGACAAACGGACTCGGAACACAGCCTCTAATTTACCCATTGCTTTGCCTCAGATTCCGGACTCCCACCACGCATCATCTCCTTCAACTTCGATTTCGACATCGACATCGACGACGGAGTCAATCGGGATGCCGAATTTAACTCGAAACTTTACGGCGCCAATCAGTTCAAGGCGTTTCCTGCCGGGATTCTCGTCGCCAACTTCATGCGAATCAGGACGCATAATTACGGCCTTGCGACCGCGGATAAGACACCGCTGGAGCTTAATCGTTTCGTTGGTATCGTGCACCCTGTTGTAGGGATACTTGTCCGGCGGGATGATCGCGTCTTCCCTCACGATGTAGTCCTCCGGAATTAGGACGTTGAGCGTTCCCTCGACAAGATTGGTCAGCCCCATCTTGTTCTCGATGAGCCTCATGACCGGAGCTAGGTTTTCAGATGCGACTCCCCATCCATGTCCTTTTTCGACTGTGCCTTTGAGAATTCTCATTTTCCTTAATGGAGCAACTCAGTACATCGCCATCATAGCCTCAGCCGCGGCCTCTGACGCCTGTGAATCCGAAGTGCTGACATGGACCATCGTCGAGCTGATCGCGCGATGGCCGAGCGTAAGACATCTGTTTCTGCCACATCGCAAGCTCACTTGCAAGAATCCGCAGACGCGAGGGGCGAAAGTCGTAGGGGATTTTGCCCCGCCCTTCGGGCAGTCCGAGTCGCACAGCGTTCCTGCCTCGCTATGTTCCGGCAGGAGCGCCCCTGTTTGCGCCGTTCGGCTAAAGCCGCCCAAAAACATCTGTTTGTGGGCACCGATATCCGCAAGTTTCCACCCCCATAGAATCAGATATTTGCGCGCAGCGGTGGAGAGAGGGTTTTTGGGCAACCCGCCGCCGCAGCTCCGCAGTGGCCTCCAATAAGTACCAACTTCAGAGATCCCCGTTTTAGCCGACCAATGGTTTCGTTCCATCACGACGACCCTCTACCCACTTTCATGAATACACAGTAGAAGCAGCGCGACGATCTCCAGGATTGCCGCTGCGGTAGTCCCCACAGTCGATGGGCACTCCTAGCCACTACTGGTGTCCAATTCCCCATGCGACGTTGTCTGCGAGCGAGGAGAAAATCTATCCGATAGCAGATAAAGGCCGCAAGAAACGGCGAACGAAACGTTCTAGATAGGAGCGCGAGAGAGCCGCAGGGGCGCCGACGAAAACAAATGTGAAGGAGACGGGTCATGAAAGCTCCGATTGTAGACGTGCGCCCAAGCAGTTTTTGGCTGTACCTGATCGTGGCTTTACTCGCAGCGGGCATCGCAGTAGTACTGTTGGAACCATTCCAAACGGCCAACGGGAATACAGCCGTGGTCACCTACACGCGCGGAGTTCTGCACGTAACCATTCCTTATCACGCTGTTCACTCGGCCGACGGAAAGCTCACAGTGGAAGTTTTAGACCCGGAAGACAAGGTTCTGGGGCACGCGGAAACGCAAGTGGCCATACGCGAAGGATACGGGCGCTGGCAGGAGGACATCCGGTTGGACAAGGCGCTGGGCGTCGAAGACCTGGTGTGGCACCGCGTGCGATACAGGTATGTATACGACGATCAAAAGCCCGCACTTGAGGGCACGGAATCGATCTCACAGATCTTGCGCACGCCCGTCGTGCACATCCTGGGGCAGCAGTCGTATTTGAGCGGCGGTCCGGCAGCGGTACGGGTGATCGTGACGGATTCCAAGAACGAAGCGATTGCCGGAGCCGGGACAGTGCGCATTGAACTTGCCGTTGGCGAGCAGAAGCCTCGCGCTCTTTACACGGGGCGGCTGAACCGTCGGGGAACGACGGAAGCGCAGTTCCGCTTTCCCGACGGTGTAGCAGGAAGCCAGCAATTGCGGTACGTGGTGGACACGCCGATCGGCTCGACGGAATTCACGCAAGCGGTGCGGCTAGAAGACAAGGTTTCCATCCTGCTCACGACGGAAAAACCCATCTATCAGCCAAGCCAGACCATACACGTGCGGGCGCTGGCGCTGGACCGCGCCAATCACGAAGCGGCTGCCAATCGGAAGCTGACGTTTGAGGTGGAGGATCCGCGCGGCAACAAGGTGTTCAAGAAAGCGACGGAGACCGACAAGTTTGGAATTGCTTCGGCAGAATTCACGCTGGCCGATGAAGTGAACCTGGGCACTTACCACCTGCGCGCGTTGCTGGGCGAAGCCGAAGCGGCGCCGCCAAACATGGCGGAGATCGCACTGAACGTCGAGCGATACGTTCTGCCGAAATTCAAGGTGGCGGTGGAGTTCGCGGGAAACGGGGAGAAAACGAAGCGGGGCTACCGGCCAGGCGATCATGTGAAGGGCACGGTGCGAGCGAATTACTTTTTTGGGAAGCCGGTGGATGGAGCAGAAATCAGCGTAAAGGCTTCCAGCATGGACGTGGCGGTATTTGAAGTTGGGTCCGTGCGGGGGAAGACCGATCGCGACGGAAGTTATGAATTCGACCTGAAGCTGCCTGGGTACTTTGCGGGACGGCCGCTGAGCCAGGGAGCAGCGCGGATGCTCATCGAGGTCACAGTGAAAGACTCCGCGGGGCATGCAGAGAGCCGCGGAGAACCAATCACCGTTAGCGAAACGCCGCTGCTGGTCACCGCGGTTCCGGAAGGTGGCACGCTCATCCCTGGTTTGGAGAACCAGGTCTTTCTGCTCACTTCGTATCCGGATGGAACACCGGCGCGAACGGAGTTGACGATTCAAGCCGGGGACAACGCCGACCAACGCGCGGCGACGGACGACGGCGGAGTGGCAGTGATTCGAATCAAAGCGGGTGCGGGAACGCAAACTCTCACGGTGGAAGCAACGGATAGGGAAGGAAATCGCGCGTCGAGCAGCGTGCCGCTGCAAACGCGAGGAGGGCAGGACCAAATCCTGCTGCGCACGGAACGCGCGGTTTACCGAGCGGGAGATGCCATTCGAATGAAAGTTTTCTCGACACTGAAGCGAGGCACCGCTTACGTTGACATCGTCAAGGAAGGGCAGACGATTTTGACGCGCGACCTGGACATTGAAAATGGCCAGGCGGAACTGACGCTGGCGGCCACGCCGGAATTGGCGGGAACGGTGGACTTCAACGCCTACCTGTTCGGCCGTGATGCGCGCCCAGTGGGGGATCACCGGCTGGTATTTGTGCAGCCGGCAGATGAACTAAGGATCGAGGCTACGGCGAATGCCACGGTGTACAAACCAGGGGACGAGGCACGCATCCGCTTCCGCGTGACGAACGCGAAAGGACAGGGTGTCAGCGCGGCGCTGGGCCTGCAGGTCGTGGATGAAGCCGTATTTGCGCTGGCGGAGAAACAACCTGGATTTGCGAAGGTTTTCTTTTACCTAGAGCAGGAAGTGTTGAAGCCACGCTATGAGATTCACTCGATCGCCATGCCGGAGGTCGTGGCGCCGGTGGAAGAATCTCAAGGGGAACAACATGACCGAGCCGCCCGAGCATTGTTCTCTGCCACGGAGATGGTGACCGCGAACAAGTTCGAGACGGAATTCGGGCGGACAGTGCCACAAACGAAATACGACGAGTACGCGAAACGATACCAGACACGTTTCCTAGCGCAGATGCGCAGTTTGTCGGAAACTCTTGGCCATGCGTATGCGGAGAGCACCGGGCATGGGGACCTGATCAAGACCGTGGAGAGGATGACGCGCGGGGGAGCGGCGGGGCTTCGGGACGCGTGGGATACGAATTTGCGGATGGAACACGCTGCGTGGGATCCAAACAAGACACATTACCTGGTGCGCGGCGCTGGTCCAGACAAGCAGTTCGGGACCCCCGACGATTTGTGGACTTATGTGGAAGTACGGCGCCGAAAGATTGTGGGGCGCGCAAGTTCAGGCGCCAGCGCGATTGCCGTGAACATAGAGGACGAGCGCGGTTCATTCAACGAGCGTGCAGAGATTGTCGGAACGGCGGTGGACCAGTGGGGCGGGGCGCTGGAAGGGGCCTCTGTAGAATTACGCTCTATTCGGAGTGGAAAGATGCGCAGGGCGAGCGTGGGCGCTGATGGGCAGTTCCGGCTGGGAGCTGTTCCGGCAGGTAACTACCAGATCGGGATTTCCTCGGACTCCGAGAGCGTTTCGAGCAGGCTGGAATTGAACCCGCGCGACCGCG
>Ga0066659_10000134_pt1 | contig 21506 bp, 24 predicted proteins | sample GraSoiAngelo_108_FD_75176 | JGI IMG/M metagenome (GOLD analysis project Ga0066659, IMG submission 75176) | Grasslands soil microbial communities from the Angelo Coastal Reserve, California, USA - 14_0903_09_40cm | ecosystem: Environmental > Terrestrial > Soil > Grasslands | place: USA... | reverse complement strand
CACGAGCTTTTCCCTCGAGACGCTGCCTTGCAGATAGGCCTAACCTCGGTTGCCTTCGGAATTGTGACGCTGCTGATAGTTTTGAGGTGGTATCGTCGCGCAGTTGCTTGCGCTTGGGCGTGATATGGACTCTGGATAGCGCCCATCTTTTTTGTAGCCCGGTTCCTTGAGGGGGTCTTCCTGGGAGAGGAGGCCAATCCAGGTCCCCCTGTTCGAGATACTGTCCCTAGTTCCGCTGCTCCTACCCTACAGGAAGTTCTTCCCGAGAAAGCAACCTTAGGCGCGGCTCCAGTCACAGGGCTGGTTGAAGACAAGATTCAGCAGACGCTTTAGTGTCGCAGAAGTCTCGTTCACATTTCGGGATACACTTCTCCTCAATCCTAAGGCAGAAAAGTGGAAGACAACACATGAGCCATGTTAGAAGCATTAATTCTCGTCGGCGCTTTCCTCGTCGCTCTCGTTCTTCTCGCTAACGGATTGTCAATGTTCAGTAGTGCGAACTATCTTCAAGACCCAGTACACGCATTCGAAAATCAAGCATCAGGACTGATTCAGATAGGCATTGGCTCTACAGTCCTCTTGGTGCTCATCGGCGGTATAGCGGCTGTTACTGCTCTACTTGGCTTCATTTCAAAGGCAGCAAAAGAGTCTAGGCTCGGAAGAATTATCAACCTACTGTAATCTTTCAGGACTCTCGACTCGGTTCCGCGTTGAGAGAATAGCATATCCCCAACCAGCGATGCTGAGTCCAAAAAGGGCCTCGAATATGAGGAATGCGGCAAAGGCTATTGCGCTTCCAAAGATAGAGGCGAGCCCGATAATTTGGAGAACAATGAGCCAAAAGCCCCATCTGGGGAGGACTCTGGCTCGAACAACCGCCACGCTGAAGACAAGATATCCGGAAACGAGGGCAAAAAAACCTATTAGAAATATTGCAATGAAGCCGTTGTTCGTAGATAGGGCGTCGTACAGCGAGGGCGAGTTAGCCGCCATGTAAGGCCCGAGGAGGAGATCGCTCCACAGTGGGTATCCCACGCCAGTGGCAAGCGCCAAAAAGAAGAGTAGAAAGCCCGAGGTGCCAAGTCTGGCGAGGCTGGCTGAGAACCGCGAGTACCAGCCTACAAGCCCCAGGAGGATGGTCGTCCACCCGGCGTACTCAAAGATATGCGCTGGGACCCAGAGCGACTGTTGAACAAACTGGGATCCAGCCCCTTGGGGGTGTATGATAGACGCTACGACAATCATCCCTCCGCCGAGCAGGAGCAATGGCCCGCTCCATCTCTCAACGGTATCCAAGCTATCTCTGGGCAGGATTCTGTATGCGAGTATAAGGCTTCCTTCAAAGAATCTAACGAGACGGTCCGAGCATGGTCTCGGTCCCGTAGCGAATGCTCTCCTTTCCTATAGATGATAGGACTCCATTCTGACCCCATATCACGGCGAGAACAAGGATAGGGGTTTATTGCCGACGAATCCCATGTTTTTACGAGGAGAACATAATGCCCGATTTGAGAGACTCTGACCGAAGCTTCGATGCTCGCGACGTTTCTTCGAGCACCAGTGTTATGAGTCGAGGTTCTCCGGACTTTAGTCATATTTAAGGGCGCTAAGACTGGATATCGGAACTTTTCGCGGGGCAGGGTCTCGGCCGAGTCCCGAGACGACAGTCCATACTTGACGAGTCCTTGTAATTTCTCAGGAATATGACCAGCTCGATCCATAGTTGCTTTTACCAGTCCCTGTCATTTCGGTCTGGAAGGGAAGGTCAGGAAAACCGTGACCTCTCTTTCTCTTGTGTGGTTACGTCCTGATTATCGCTAGGCGAGAGCTAGGCTCTAACTGGTCACAAGGTGAAAGAAGTGGCGATTGAACTTACGCCCACGAAGATCAAGGGTAGCAAGTATCTCTTGATTCCGAAAGACCTCGCGAGGCTTCTTGAGATTGAGGATAAGAGTGTTCTTAACCTGACTATCGAGGAGTCCTCAAAGGGCCCGAGACTAGTCTACTTAGTCAGCGAACGAGTCCCACATCACACGGAAAACTAGACTTTCAGGTTGCTAGCGGATCGATGGGGCTGCTACCCGAGTTCTTCACGTTGCTGGGAATTGAGATATTCGCAGCATTGAGTCTCGTGAGCGTACTTCTCGACCGAGATATTCCATCCTCCGCACAATGGCTCTTTCAGGGTGCGGCTGGGCTGGGGCTGGGACAACTCGTTGTGACTGAAGGATTTGGGACGAGTAGCGTAATAGATGCGTCGCGCTTTTGGATCAGCATCTTCTATCTGATACTGTCCGTTTGCAGTGTTGCGGGCCTGAACGTCTACCTCGTCTCTGTTCGTAGAAAAGCGGCGATAGCCTCGGTCTTTTCAGGGACAATTACGACACCAACGGTGACTGTCTCCGTTCTCTCCATTTCTTCTTATCTTGGCGGTGTTGATGTTAGTTTCACTCCTCTCACAATTGTGATACTTGTCGTCCCGGCCGTCCTCGTTGGTGTAGGCGCGTATGGGTTCTTGCACAAGACCTTCAAGCGGATTGGGAAATCTGCTGGACGGGAGTTATCGCCAGCTTCAGTTTCCGCTCCGGTGGAGACGCCGAGGAAATACGAGTCGTTGGATCTGAAGGATATTCTCGGAGAGTGGAGGAGTCCCAGAAGAAGGATCGAGTGGCATAGACGATGAAAGGGATGAAGGGGCTCTTCGATCTTGGCGGCAAGAGTGTTCTCAGGCTTGGGCTTCTAGTGTTATCGACACTATTGATCGTGGGTGGAAGCGTATTCTTCTACGACAGGTTGGTCTACGAAAGAGCTCTAAGTGTGGGCGGGGTGATCACAGGCTCGGGCTCGACGACCCAGACAGGACTGAATCCAGCACCTGGGACAATTCTCTTACTTGCAGTCTCTGCGGTCCTCATCAGTCTCAGCGGGTTCGGGTTTCTACGTGAAGTGTTCCGTGGTAAGCGCAGCAGAAAGGCCCTGGCCAAAGAATCATCACCAACAGCCTCAGTGTCGTTGCCTCTGGAAATTGGTCCACCATTACAAGTGCCGTCAATGCAGAGAGACTGGGAGGAATCTCCCAAGAAAGAAGAAAGCAAGCACTAGGGGCACCGGTCCGTCTTTGAGTTTTTGATAGATCAGGAATGAATCGTGGAAGAATATGCACCAAGGGAATTGCCTCTGATGATTACACGTGGTCAACATAGTACCCGTTCAGGTTTCATAGGGTAACACAGACTAGAAGTCGCGCTACTCGCGTGGTCCGTCGTTACTAGAGGAAAAAGGATTGGGGAGGTGAGAGAGTAGAATGAAGTTTTTCAAAGTAGAATGGACAAAGAAGAAGGGCACCATTGCTCTCCTGGCGACGGCCCTTGCCGTCTCGAGCTTCGTGCTGGGAGGTTATGTGGCGACAGGTAATTGTAATCCCTGGGGCAACAGACTCTACTACCAAGTTCTTAACGCCAATTTCCAGGAGTGTTATACTCCTGCAGGCGGCGTTCCTGAGTGTCAGTCAAGTCACAATGTGCTATTCAACACTGGCGCGCAGTATGTAGAGAAGTTGGTGACTTCAAACAACGAAGGGTTCTGTACAGTCAGTGCAACCTGCTCGTTCAACTTCATTGCCATGTCAAGCACAGTTACCGCTCCAACCGCTGGTGAGTCGTCTACAGGTACAACTACCGCAGCAACGAGTGGTGACTGTGGTGTTGCAGGCGGTACTGGTGGTCAGAACGGTGCAGAGCTTACGACTAACGGCTTCGCAGCCGCGGCAGGTGCTGTCACGGACATTTCAGGGAATTCTCCACAGAGCTCGACAGTCGTAAAGACCTTCACTGACGCAACCGCGGCCACTACCGTTGCACAGAGTTGCCTCGTCAATCAAGCAGCCAACGCCTCCGCCAACAGAGTCGATCTCGCGGCAGCAACCTTCACAGCCATCACACTCCAAATCGGTGACACGATCCAGATCACCTGGACGATCACTTGGACGTGGAGCTAAGACAGATCATCGAGAGCTCACAAGAAAAGACTAACACCCGAGCTCGGATGTTTCAATCTCCGAGTAATCCACGATTCTAAGAATTGATCTGTTCCGACCGCTGCGACTTCGGTCTTTATGGAGTTTCAATGGCTAAGTGGTTGCTATGCCTCGTAGGTTCCAAGAACCAAAGTCATCTGTTACAACACGTGTATTCGTTGCCAGTTGCCTAGGTTCTCGAAAGAAAGGGCCTGTAGATGAGACTCCGCACGAGTTCTGCGCTTCAATTGCAAATTTGGATTGAGCTGGTGCACCGCCTAGATCAGAGGTAAACTTTCGAGTGTGAAGAGTCGTGACTATCAACCTGTTTTCCATGGCGCACGGTCGGGTCCGGATGAGAATTCACCGCAAGCGGCTAGTATTCGGTTTCCTGATCTCGCTTTTTCTTCTCGTCGGGTTCGTTAGGCCTGCTTTTGCTGCTGGTGTCACTTTTGTAACATCTGCCACAAATGCGGGGGCCAATTTCGTAGCGACAACAGCGGCAGTGAGTGTCAATGCTGGGGATACCGTTGTTGCCATTGGCGGTGCCCAAAGTGGAAGCGTTGTATTCACCGATAGTGAATCTGATACCCCGACTCTAGTAAACACTGAGGTTGACGGCGGTGCAACTATCTTTGAACAAATGTCGTACTTCACGGTGGCCACGACAAGTGCGACCTATACTGTAACCGCGACATTCTCAGGCGGAACGTCTGGTAGAAATTCATTGGTCGTTCTAGTGTACCGCGGGGTAACTAGTGTAGGAAGTAATGCTATCAATACTGGCTCGAGTACTAGTCCGAGCGTTGTTTTAACGACCGCCAGAAGTAACGATTATGCGGTTGCGGGATTCAGTTGGGGCGGGAACAGTGGTGACTGCACTACGGGTCTCGTGGGCAACGACAGGGCTCTCGTAGCCTCGGGCGGTTCAACCTCCCGAGTCACCGGTTCCGGATTTGATAACACAGGCAGTACCTCCGTTACGAATACTGAGTGTCTCGGAACAAGTTCAGCGTGGGTAGCGATCGCAGTTGACCTCAGAGGCAATGTCGCGTCCACCCAGTCCCTCTCCGCTTCAGTAGGTTCATCGTCAAGCCTTTCTGAGAAGAACTCGGTCTTCCGGTCACTGAGCGGTTCTTTGACTCTAGCATCAAGTCTCACCCAGAAGGACTCGGTCTTCAGATCCCTAAGCAGTTCTCTGACTATAGCCTCGAGCCTCGCTGAGAAGAGCTCTCTCTTCCGAACACTAAGCGGTTCTATGAGTCTAGCCTCAAGTCCCGTTGAGAAGAATTCTATCTTCAGAACACTCAGCGGATCCCTAGCACTTACGATGAAAATGATGTTCACATCAACTCAAGCTTCCAAGACTACGTCTGTCTCCTGTACCCTTCAAGCTGGGGTGGCTACCAGCTGCACTCTCAATCCAACTTTCTCGATTACCACTGCACCGAGTGTTGCAGGGAAGAACTCTATTTTTAGAACGGTCACTAGCTCCTTGACTCTCGGTTTAAGCCTCGCCGAGAAGAATTCCATTTTCAGATCGTTTACGAGTTCACTGACGATTAGCTCAGGGTTCGCAGAGCACACTTCGTTGTTTAGAAGTCTAAGCGGCTCTTTGACCCCGGCCTCAAGCCTCGTTGAAAAGTCGTCATGGTTCAGGTCTCTTACCGGATCAGTGACCATAACGAGTGCTCAGACAAAGGGTCTGACCCGAACGCTGACTGGATCGTTCGGCGCTTCCTTCTTCTTTACTGAGAGATCATCGCTGTTCAGATCTCTAGCCAGTTCTCTGACCGTAGCCGGTTCAGAGACAAAAAGTCTCGCGCGAAGCTTGAGCGCCTCCTTGAGCACCGCTTCTACCTTTGTCGAGCATACTTTCCTGTTCAGATCCCTGTCTGACTCACTAAGCATTGTGGAATCTCAGACTAAGAGCTTCGCAAAGATCCTCAGCGATTCTCTCGGTTCCGCTTCCGGATTTGCCGAACACACTTCACTCTTCAGGACTCTAGTTGGTTCTCTGACTCTAAGTGGTTCCGAGATCAAAGGCCTCGCCAAAGCTTTGACCGCCTCACTGGGCTCGGGGTCAAGCTTCGGCGAGCATGCCTCTCTCTTCAGGAGTTTCTTCAGTTCATTGAGCCCGTCAAGTTCCGTGTTGAAGGCTCGCACCATAACTCTGACCGGTTCATTGGGCTCGGCCTCAGGCGTTGCCGAAAAGAATTCCCTATTCAGGTCCCTGTCTGGATCACTGTCCTTAGCGTCTAGTTTCGTTGAGAAGTCATCACTCTTTAGAGCTCTCTCAGCTTCCCTGGGCTCCACCGCAAGCTTCGTGGAACATACTTCCCTGTTCAGGTCCTCATCATCGTCTCTGACTCTAGCTGGTTCCGGGACCAAGGGGCTTACCAAGGCCTTGAACGGTTCCATGGGCTCAGCTACAGGTCCCGTAGAACATACCTCTCTCTTCAGATCCCTGACCGATTCCTTGACACTATCCGTCTCTGAGACGAAGGGTCTCGCCAAGACTTTTAGCGCATCAATCGCCTCAATGTCAACCGTCACAGAGCACGCCTCATTGTTCCGATCCTTTTCCGGTTCGTTGACTCTTTCGAGCTCCGTTCTGAAAGCCCGTGCCGTAACCCTAAGCGATTCACTCGGTTCGACTTCAAGTATTACCGCGAAGAATTCGCTATTCCGGTCTCTTTCCGGTTCCCTGGGAGTTGCTACTTCCCAGATCAAGGGTCTCGCCAAGTCTCTGATCGGTTCTATTGGTGGGTCCTCGAGTATTGCAGAACATAATTCGCTATTCCGGCTGCTGACCGGCGCGCTTGGCTCAACTTCGAGTTTTGTAGAGCATGTCTCATTGTCTAGGTCTCTGACTAGCTCTATTGGTTCAGTCTCAGGTTTCGTTGAACGGACCTCACTCTTCAGAGCTTTCAGTGGCTCGCTGGGTTCAGCCTCAAGTTTCTCAAAGCACCTATCACTCTTTAGATCGCTCAGTGGTTCGTTGACCGGGGTCTCAAGTTTCGCAGGGCATACTTCCCTGTTCAGATCCCTTTCAGGCTCGCTAGGTTTTTCGAGTTCTGTTCTGAAAGCTCGTGCTGTGACCCTAAGCGGCTCATTTGGATCGGCTTCGAGCCTCGCCGACCATCTATCTTTGTTCAGGTCCCTGATCAACACACTTGGCTCAGCTTCCAGTTTCGTCGAGCATACTTCGCTTTTCAGATCCCTGAGTACTTCGCTTGCTTCTGCCTCGAGTTTTGTCAAGCACCTGTCGGCGGTCAGGTCGTTAACAGGCTCTATAGGTTCAGCGTCGACTCCAACCGAGAGAGATTCATTCTTCAGGTCTCTAACTGGTACGCTTGCCTCGGCTTCAAGTCTGGCCGAGAAGTCATCCTTTTTCAGATCCTTCTCGGGCTCGATAGCTTTAGCATCGAGCCTCGCTGAGAAATCAGTCCTTGCAAGATCTCTCTCAGGATCGATAGGCCTCGCGAGTTCTGAGACCAAGGGCCTCTCCAAGGCGTTGAGTGCTGCCTTAGGTCCGGCTTCGAACATTGCTGAGAAGTCAGGGTACTTTAGGTCCCTAACTGACTCTATGAGCCTTGGAGCCTCTCTACTCAGAGGCCGTGCTGTAAACCTGGGCAGTTCGATCGGGTCTGCGTCAATCTTTGCTGAGCATACTTCCCTGTTTAGGTCGTTTTCTGATTCGATAGGCCTTGCTTCTTCGTTCTTCCGAGGCCGCACCCTAACCTTGACTGCGACAGTAGGATTGGCTTCGAGTCAGGTGGAGCATACATCACTATTCAGAACATTTTCGGATTCCCTGAGTTTTGTTGCTTCATTCTTCAGAGGTCGCACTCTCAACTTGGGAGGATCAATGGGATCATCCTCAACCCTTACCGAGAAGACGTCACTCTTCAGGTCCTTTGCTGGTGCCTTGGGGTCAGCCTCTAACTTTGCAGAACATGTCTCGCTCTTCAAATCGCTCTTTAGTTCGTTCGCCTCAGCCTCGAGCCTTGTAGAGCATACCTCGCTCTTCAGATCACTGACTGGTTCGTTCTTCCCGACTTCAGGCCTTGCCGAGAAGAGTTCATTTTTCAGGTCGTTGATCGGTGCGCTTGCTCCAGCTTCAAGCTTCGTTGATCACACTGGCTTCTCCAGATTGATGAGCGCTTCGTTTGCTTTGGCTTCAAGCATAGCGGAAAAATCGTCCTACGTCAGATCACTTAGTGGTTCTCTGACCGTAGCCAGTTCGGAGACCAAGGGTCTGGCCAGAACCCTGACCGGCTCGATAGGTTCATCATCAGGTTTTGCCGAGCACACCTCATTGTTCAAGTCTCTGAGCGATTCGATTGGTCTTGCTAGTTCTTTCTCCAGAGGTCGCAGCGTAACCCTCATAGCGACCCTGGGATCGGTTTCAAGTTTCACAGAACATATCTCGGTGTTCAGATCTCTATCTGATTCGCTCGGTTTCGTAGCCTCCTTCTTTAGAGGCCGCACCGTCAACTTAAGCGCCTCAGTAGGCTCAGCCTCAAGCCTTGGAGAACACACATCGATTTTCAGATCCTTCTCAGATTCACTAGGTCTCACAGCCTCTTCATTCAGAGGTCGAAGCCTGACGCTGACCGCGTCCATAAGTTCGGGTTCGAGTCTTGCAGAACACACGTCCCTGTTCAGGTCTTTGACTAGTACGCTAGGCCTTGCAGGTTCACAAACCAAGGGCCTTGCGAGAGGGTTGGTCGCCACACTAGGTGAAACGTCCACTCTCTTGGAGCATACTTCTCTCTTCAGGTCGTTGACCGGTTCAATTGGATATGTGACATCTCAGTCGGAAGGCCGTGCCGTAGTCTTAACCGCGACAATAGGCTCAGCTACAACGTTCTTTGAACATTCTTCACTTTTCAGGTCTTTGTCCGATTCTCTGGGTTTTGCAGCATCCTTCTTTAGGGGCCGCACCGTCAACTTGAGCACTTCAATTGGTTCGGCCTCGGGTATCACAGAGCGGACCTCATTCTTCAGGTCTCTCTCAGGATCCCTGACGCAAGCCAGTTCGCAGGCAAAGGGTCTCGCGAAGGCCTTGAGCGCATCACTAGGTTCAGCATCAGGCTTCCTAGAACATATCTCGCTTTTCAGATCTCTCGCAGATTCACTTGGTCTTTCAAGCTCTCAGCAAAGGGGTCGAAGCATAACACTGAGTGCTTCGTTGGGAATGGCCTCGAGTTTCGCCGAGAAGTCATCTGTCTTCAGGTCCTTCAGCAACTCCGTTGGTGTCGCTATTTCTCAGAGCAAGGGTTTCACCGAGCCCCTCACCGCCTCGCTAGGTGGCGCTTCCATATTTTCTGAGCACACTTCGTTGTTCAGATCATTGTCCGACTCGATCGGTCTAGCCGCTTCCTACTTCAGAGGTCGCGCCATCTACCTGGGCGCCTCAATAGGTTCAGCATCAAGCTTCTCTGAACAAGTCTCACTGGTGAGATCTCTCTCTGGATCGTTATCTTCAGGTTCGAATGGTGGAGAGAGTTCTTCGTTCTTCAGATCTCTGAGTGGTTCATGGAGCATGAAAGCAGTTTATGCGCGGGGAGCAAAGTTTGTGCCTGTGTCCCTGGGGACAAACTTTGGCAGTGGAGAAGTTCTAATGGGCCGCTATGGTTGTTTCAATTGTAGCAGTAATACAGGGGACTTCGCCTTCCTCGTGATCGCTCTCGGAGTAGCAGCTTTCGGTGTATACGCTGTTAAACAACGATGGCAATACAGTAGGCCTGAAGAAGATCATCAAGATGATGAGCAAGTAATAGTGGATCAGGGAGGATGGGAAACGAAATCTTTCGACAGCAAGGAATCGTCGACAAAGGCATCCGGGGATGATGAAGGCTGGGAAACCAAGCCTGAAGGCTAGGAACGAAATCTCCAGCTCACTGTATGGTGTTCGAAGTCAAGGATTTCCGTAGCTATTATAAACACTGAATCACAGAATGTCCCCTTCCATGGATAGGATGGAGAAGACTACAGAGAAGAAAAAGGGATTCGTCAGAGAATTTACCGACTTTCTCCAGACGTTTGGTGTGATCGGCCTCGCGATAGGCTTCGTGATAGGCGTCGCGTCGTCCGCCGTCGTGAACTCTTTTGTCAAAGATCTCATCAATCCGATAGTAGGGCTTGTCTTGCCCACGGGAAACCTGGCGTCGCTGAACGCGACTGTCACCTCTCCGGTCTCAGGGAAACCGTCAGTGTTCCTTTATGGAGATTTCATTTCGCAAGTCATCTACTTCATCGTTATCGCGCTAGTGGTCTTCCTAATGTACAAGCAGCTAAAGCGCATGGGCCTCGCAAAGCTCTAGTCCCGGAAGATCTTCTGAGCCGCTCACCGCGGGGGATAGTAGAACTGTATTCCAGCAAGAACGTATTGCACCGCAATGGCAGCTATGAAAAGAGACATTATTCTCGCAATTACCGCAGCTCCAGTCTTACCCAGCAGGCGGTAGATTCTGTCGGTTTGTCTTAGGACAACCCAGCTTACGAACATGACGATTACAATTGCACTAAGGGCAACTATGATTCCGGACGATTGAATCGAGATGAGGGTCAAGGTTATCGCTCCGGGGCCAACAAGTAGCGGGAATGCTATTGGGAAAACGGCTGTCTCCTCGGCGGAGACAAGGGTTAGTTTGTCCATGCGTTCACCGCGGAAAATGATCTCAATCGACAACAAGAGCAGAACCAGTCCTCCCGCGATCTGGAAGCTCTCTAGCGATATTCCGAATAATAGCAAGACTTCTTGACCGATCAGGGCGAAAGCAGCTAAGAGTATGGCCCCGACAACCGCGGCGGTTCTGAAAACCTTCCGCTTCTCATCAACGCTCATAGGTTTTGTAAGCCCGGCAAAAATGGGAACAGGACCCAGCGGGTCCACTATTACAAACAGGGCAACTGTTGCTTTCAGTAGGTCAAGGAGAAACGTGTCTATGGAAGCCATTTTGTCATCCTTTTTTTCTCGCTTGTTCGGAGCTTTTTGTGGTGGGCCGGGAGGGATTTGAACCCACGACCTTCGCCGTGTGAGGGCGACGTCCGTTCTGTGCAATCATATTGCTTACCAGGCTGGACTACCGGCCCAACGAGTGGGGAATCGGAAGGTGACTATATTTCATCTTTCGAAACGGGGAAATTCTACGGCTGTTTCTAGCGGAGAAGCCTAACGTTTGTGCCTTGAGGATTCTCTTCTATAAGTCGAAATAAGGGGATGCACCTTCCCCCGGCCTTCTCAATCTTCACAAGCGCCCGCGGAGAGAACTTGAACGCTGCAATTGTGAGCTTCTCTTTCGGGATACCCGACCCGAGAACCTTTCCTGGTACGACGATCACGTCTCCTGCCTTGGCTAGTCTCGATACTTGTCCTAGGTTGAGGACGATTCTGGTTCTTCGTGATTTGCCCAAGAAACTTGCGACTGTTAGCCAGAGGGGCGCTTGGTGTTGCCTGCCAGCGCGTTTGAGATAACTTATCGTATTGAGCATCTCGGGGTTTGTAGGTCGATGGTCTCGCACTGAAGAGTCCTCCTGGCAGGGAAGCGTTTCATCCTGAATCGGTACCAATAAAGCCTTTGGAGATCAGACCCGTGTTTCGAAAACTGCCACAGTAGTTAGAGCCTAGCTTATCGTCTGGACCTTCAGAATCTCCGTCTTGCCAGACGGGCCCTTAGGGTCACCGGCAATTATGACGACTCTATCGCCCTTTTTCGCAAGTTTCAATCGAACCACTGATCTCTCGGCCTCATGGAAAATCTCCTCGCTAGTACTGAACTCTCTAGTGAGTAGAGTTTGAACTCTCCAAGAGAGGAGCAGTTGCCGTTGCACTTCTGGATGAGATGTTAGGGCAACGATTGGGAGCGGAGGCCGATACTTTGAGACAAGACGTGCGGTTCTCCCGGTGCGAGTTGGTGCGACTATCGCCGAAGCTGAGACTTGCAAAGCTGTCTCGCAAGCTCCCAGTGCTAATGCGTCGGCTTGACCGTGTTCGTACCATGATCGACGTTGAGGCGAGATCTCTTTTGGAAGAAATCTCTCGGTTTCCTCGGCGACCCTTCCTAGGATCAGAGCTGCCTCGACGGGATATTTGCCGATCGCCGTTTCTTCGGAGAGCATTACGGCGTCTGTGCCGTCGATAATCGCGTTCGCGACATCCGTCACTTCGGCTCTAGTAGGTGTGGGAGACGAGATCATAGACTCTAGCATCTGCGTTGCGGTTATCACAGGCTTTCCGAATCTGTTGCTCTCGTGGATGATTCTCTTCTGTATTATCGGGACAAGTTCGAGTTTGAGTTCTACTCCGAGATCGCCTCTGGCAACCATGACTCCGTCGGCTTCCTGGACGATCTCCTCGAGATTATCGACTGCTTCTCTCTTCTCTATCTTGGCAACGACAAATATCTCATGGCCATTGGTCTCGGCAACTTTTCTCGCGGTTTTTATGTCGTCGACTTTCTGGACGAAGGACACGGCGATGATGTCGACTTTGTTCTCGACTCCGAACTTGATGTGTTCCTTGTCCTCACTTGTTACTGCTGGGACCCGGATTCTAAGCCTTGGGAGATTGACTCCTTTTCCCGAGGTCAGATCGCCGCCGTTGATTACGCGTCCTTCGACCTCGTCTCTCTTGGTTCGTAGGACTTCGATCCTGATGGTTCCATCTGCGAGGAATATCGTATCGCCTTTCTTGACTGCTTTGGGAAGGTCTGGATAGGCGATAGGAATCTTGGATTTGGCGTTGGTTGGCTTGGTTGTCAGGCTGATCTTGTCGAGTCTTTGAAGGTGAAGAGGTTCGCTTGCGAGTTTGCCTACTCGCAGCTTTGGTCCGGGCAAGTCTTGGAGAATGGCTACAGGACGGTGGAGACGTTCGCTGACCTGTCGAATAGTTCTGATGATGCGAACGTGTTGATCGTGCGTTCCATGGGAGAAGTTGATGCGTGCAACATCCATTCCCGATTGGATCAGTTTAGTTAGCACTCTGGAGGAATCTGATGCAGGGCCGATGGTGCAGACGATCTTGGTAGCTATGGTGCTCGCTCTAGTTGTCAGCGTGCTCGCGACCCGTTGCTAGTCCGATCCCATTATTCATAACACATTCCTCGGGGGCTAGGGTCGTCTTCTTCAAGTCTCCCACGCCTCCTGGTTCGCTGGAATCAAGAAGGGGGGATAGAGGTGTCTCTGAAACCGATATCCTTGGAGGCGGAGAATTCGAGGAAAAAATCGTTACGTTTTTCGGAAAGTAGCAGTGTCTTCCTGAGGATTGCTTATTGGGCCGCGACCAGAACTTCGACTGGTTCCGGCTCTTCCGTGATGGCTCGTGTTGGTTTAGCGAAGGTGTAGACTAGGGCGCAGCCTTTTTCGTCTATTCGGAGCTCTACGGCCCCTGTGGGTGCGCCCATAATGTCTAGCAGCTCTGCGACGTCTTTGGGAACGCGGAGGTATGCTGCTTGTTTGATGACTAACGGTTTCACGCTCTGAGTCAAGTTACATCTTCCAAGCAAGTAATGGTCGCGGGGTCGAGATTGACGTTCCGGAACCATCATAAGTTGCAAGCAGTGTCTTGGGATTGAAGGGTGTGCGTGTTCGTGTCTGTCTCGGCAGCATTTCAGAATATTATGGTTGTGCTTCCGATCCGTTGCCTCGAGCATGATTCATAGATCTGAAACTCGCCCATTATCAGCCCTGATCTCGAATCTGAGCCTACGGTAAAATTTCGGCTGAAAATCGTTCGGAAATCGCGGGATAAAGCAAGCAAACGCCATCCCATCGAAGTCCAGACCGTGCTTTGATCAGCTGGACTAGCCCAGAATTGGTGCCAGAGGGGAAATCTTCCAGGAAAAAAGGGGGTATGTTTCAGCGTCTTTGCGCGGCATGAGCGGTCGGCGCGGAAAATCCGAAGGGAAGAAAACTGGCCATTTCTCCACCGTGACCTTGATTCCGTCAGCAGTCATAGAACCCCAGCCGCTTTTCGCGCGCCCATCGCGAAAGAATCATTCATTACTCGTCTAATGCAACTAGAAGCTACTGTTACCCCTCTAGCCTAGTAACGTGTAGCTTTAGTTGAGTGATATGGCTCTCGTCGCTTGCTCGAACTGATTCCGAGAATAAACTTGCTGGACATGTGACTGGACTTAGCGAAGATACTTGCGGTTCAATCTTTCAAAGGTGGAACTGGGAAAAGCACTGTCAGCGCCAATCTGGCGGTCACACTTGCCAAGCTTGGCAAGAGGGTCGCCGTGGTCGATCTTGACCTGGAAGGACCAGGACTGCATGTTATCTTCGGAATATCAGATGGAGAGATACGGGCGACAATAAACGATGTTCTGCAGAGTTCCATCCCTGTCAACGATGCTGTCCTTGATCTAACCCCTCGACTGGGCATCGAATCTGGCTGTCTTCTCTTCTGTCCGGCAGGACACAGGCTCGAAGAGATTCTCAAGATGGTCGACACTGGCTTCAACCTCAGTCGCTTCAAAACAGTTCTCAATATTCTAGCTACTGAATACCAGCTTGACTATCTTCTAATCGATAGCCATCCTGGAATCGAAAAGGACACGATCCTTTCGATGGCGGTCTGCGACGTTGTCGTCCTCTTGTCCAGGGTCGATCACCAGGACATGTTCGGAAGCGGCGTCATGAACGAGGTAGCGAGCCAGCTGAGGAAACCCGTGGTCTTGATACTCAACATGATACCGAGCAGCGTGGGAGACAAGGAGTCCAAGAAGATCGGAGACAAAATAGCAGGCCTCTTCAACCTCCAAGTCCTGACAGCCCTCCCGTTCAACTCTGATGTCTTTGAAAATCTCAGCAGAGGAGTATTCGTTCTAGAACATCAGAAAGATCCACTCACCAAGAGATTCACAGAGCTCGCCGAGAACATGATAGGCGTTATCGATCGAGCATTGCAAGTCGGAGAAAACTATGGCGACGGATCAGCTCCCCAATCGGTCGGCTAGATTTGCTCAACCGCTAAACTACTCCATCGCTATCATAGCGCCCCCATATACTCTCTTTTTCAGATCAGGAGGAGTGTTTGCGGATCATAGAGCGAAATTGAACTACTAGGGTTTCGACAGATTTCTCGGTTCTTTACAAAAGTTGTTACAACTTCACTGAATCGAGCTAAAATTCAATCATGTCCAGTAGATTCGTGTCAACTTTCCAAATCTTCTATAACCCCCCACAGTTCTCGTAACCCGGCCTCACCTTGAGCTACCAGATGGCAGACGAATACTTCCAGCGGATACACCAGATAATGTCTCTACTAGACGATGAGAATGTGGAGATCATTGGCGCGATGAAGAAGTTCGGACCTCGAAACCTCCAGTCCATCGCCAGGAAATCCGGCGTTCCATACCCAACTGTCTATACTCGCGTCAACAAGCTCGGAACCCAGGGATTGCTCGACACCTGGACCTATCCCAACCTTGCCAAGATCGGATTAGCCCGATCCATGGTTCTACTAACCCCGAGCCCCGGTCGAGAGGTGATAGCCAGCGAAGCGCTCAAGATTCCAGGCTTCTGGCTCTGGGTTGCAAGATGCACGGGCGAATGCAACGGATACTACTCGCAGCACGCCGTCCCTGTCGAAAACAGACAGGACTTTGTCCAGTACTTGGATCAAATCGTCTCATCGGGTCTCGCCGCAAGCTACAGGATCTTCTGGCTCGGCGACTACCACTCCCACATTCCCAACTTCGAATACTACGATTTCAAGAAGAGAGCCTGGAGATTCGACTGGCCAGCATGGCTCAGCATGTTTACGAAAGGCAAGACGCAGAATGTATCTGAGGAGAAGGAATCGTCGAAAGACGACTTTGACAAGAACGACCTATTGATTCTCAAAGAGCTGATGAAGGATGCTCGAAAGAAGCTCTCCGAACTCTCGCAGATGATCGGAATGACGCTTCCAGCAGCCAAGTATAGATTCGACAATCTCGCCCGGCGAGGATTCCTACAAGATTATGTCATACAAGTCCTTCCTTACCCACCGGAGATATCGGACCTCTACGAGGTTCGGTTGGACTTCGGTGAACATAAGGCGATGATGGCAAAAGAGAACTTGTTCAAACGTCTACCATTCGTCTTGAACTACTCACGAATCAACGGGACAAACTCGATAACCATCAGAGTCTACCTCCCTCGAACAGAAGTTAACAACCTCTTGACATTGCTATCAGCTCTCGTCAGAGGAGGCGCAATAGATCGCTTCTCCTACATGCTTCTAGATCCGATGACTATACAGGCACAGACGTTCCACTACAAGGCTTTCGACGACAAGTCAGGATGGCACTACGACAATCACGAATACCTTGCAGCTCTCCGCAAGCTTGCATCATCCCTAGACAAGGCGGAACCTCCCCCTGTGACCTTTCAACCATCTAAAGGCCTGACTGTTACGATGATGTAGCAGCGCTTTCGGCGGGATCAATCCGGTCTGTAGACCGGTTCGGCTTTAGAATCTAGCTATTGGAAGCTCATTACAGGAGAGCTTTGGAAGGTCACTTGAATATCTTCCTCCTTGTCGAAAGCTGAAGACACTCTCCTTAGCTGCTCAAAGTATTCCAAGTTGTCGTACCGCCAACCCGTGTTGTCCTCGTAGAACTCGTAAGAGAAGGTTTGCGCCCGGATGGTCATTGGGTCGAGCATTACGAATGTGAACCCTGCAAGAACCCCGGTACGCGAAAGTGCGGAGAGCATCGTGAGAAGGTTGTTCATCTCGGCCTAGGAAGATACATTCTCACGGCGATCGAATTGGAACCTTCCACTCTAGACAGTGTCCTTACAATAGGAAGGGTGCTCAACACTCTCTCGCCGTGGCCCAAACCTTCCCTTGTCTTGAAATCCAGCACCATTTCGTAGAGGTCGGAGATTTCAGGGGCGAAAGGCAACATGTCGATGACGTATTCGCGGATGAATCCAGATCGCTCTAGATTGTCGAAGCGATACTTGACGGCAGGGACTGTCATGTCCAGAAGGCGCGCCAGTTGGGTCAGTTTTGTTCGACCGTCTTTGACAAGTTCTTTCAAAATGATCAGATCTTTCTTGTCAAAGCCTCCACCGAGTTGAGCCTCCTTGCGTTGAGTATGAAGAGGCTTTGCAGCCAGCTCCTGGAGCCATCTTGGCCAGTCGAAGGTCCATGTCTTTTTCATCGCGTCATAGTAACTGAAGTCCGGGAGCGGTGATATTGCCTCCCCTAACCATAAGACGCGATATCTAGTCGCGATTCCGGAAGCGACGATTTTCTCAAGGTATTGCTCAAAATCCCAACGTTTCCCGAAAGGAATCGCGTGAGTCGAGTAGTAACCATTGCACTCCCCCATACAACGAATGAGCCTCAACCAATAGCCCGGAATCCGAAGAGCTTCCGGCGCCAGAAGTTCCCTGCCTGGCTTCGTGGTAAGTAGGACCATCGCTCTGACCAGGCCTAGTTTGGCATAGTTGGGATGGATCCATGTTCTGAGAAGCCCCTCCTTTTCCAGTCTCGATACTCTCGCGTGGACAGTCGGCCGAGGAATTCTTGTTTTGTCAGCTATGAGCTGGAGGTTTCTGAGACCATACTTCTTCATCGCCGTCGCGATCTTGACATTCCCGGGATCTAAGAAGGAGACGAAGCGATTGATCCTCTCCAAGTATTCTTGGGGGGCGATCTGGCTCAAATATGGTCGAAAGAAAATAGGGAACGGTCGGAACTTTTCAAGGTTTTGCTTACATGGGAATCGTATTTGGAGTTGGAGGACTTTCATCGCCTCGATGGGACAGTAGACTCACCTCACATAGTAAGGGATAAGTCTTTAACTTATGTCATTCTGAGGAAGCTTTGTCGAGCGGAATCTTAACAATGTGGCGAGGTAGGTTTATCTCCGCTCATATGATGTCCAGATGCGGGGTAAGGGCGTGATTGGAGAGCAAGGTTGAAGAGGAAAGGGCGGCCTCCCCCGACAAGGTCAGGCTGTTTCTCGGACGGTATCCTGAATACGAGAAGACCCTTCGGCTGGCCGTTGCTCATGAGGAATCAACGGGTTCCTCGGATGGTCAAGGGTGGCAGTGGCACGACGTCGATACGCACCCAACCAAGTTAATTCGGCTTGTAACTGAGGGAATTGCTAAGATAAGTCTCAGGTCAAGGCAGGCGACTTACTATCTTCTAAGGGAAAGAGCTACGGTGAAGAAGAGCCTCAAAGAGGTCTCTTGATCGTCCAACCACTTTGAGAATGCAATCCCCAATGGGCGGCGCTTGACTGGTTCAGGCGCTTTGAGCAGGTCTGTTCTGACACTTAAGATTCCTAAGGACCAGATAACGGCGCGTTTTCGAGCGTTGGCCGAGAGAGTAGAGACGTTTGCATAGGCTGGGGGAGAAACTCTTACGGGCTTAGCCGATTTCTGTCTCGTGGAAACATCGTCGTTTCCCTAATGTTTTCTCTACCGGTCATTTTCATCGTCAACCGCTCCAGACCGATGGACCAGCCTGCATGTGGCGGGGCACCATAGCGGAAAGAGTCTACGTAGAACTTGAAGTTCTCGGGATTCAGTCCCTTCAACTTGAGCTGTTGAATGAGCAGAGCTGGAACGTGTATGCGCTGGGTTCCAGACGCGATCTCCAACCCTCGATAGATGAGGTCGAATGCTCTGGAGGTCTTACCATCTTGATCGGGCATTGCATAGAATGCTTTCTGTTCTGACGGCCAGCCGACTATGAAGAATGCTTCCTCCCTCAGAAGCTGGGAGAGCCTCTTTTCCTGCGTTTTTGAAAAGTCGTTTCCAACCTGGATCTCTTCGCCATTTTTGCGTAGAAGCTCGATTGCGTCTCTGTATTGCACGCGTTTTAGCGGCAGGAGGAGTGGTTCGAGTTTCCGACCTATTTTCTCCAGCTCTTCGATGCTCGATGCGGAAATCTTCCTGATGCATTCCGCGAGAAATTCTTCAAGGACCTTCATCACATCCTCGTCTGTCGAGAACGCCTGCTCGATGTCCATCTGCCGGACCTCGTTGAGGTGCGTAGGCTGTTCGAACTTTTCCGCTCTGAATACTGGTAGAACGGTGAATACTTTCTCGAAGGATATGGCGCACATTTGCTTGTAGAGCTGAGGCGATTGGGCGAGGTAGGCGTCTTTCTCGAAATATTTCAATGAGAAGAGTTCGGCGCCGCCTTCGCTTGCTGAGGCTATGATTACAGGCGGTTGTATCTCTACGTAACTTCGCGTGGTGAAGAATTCTCGGAAGGTTTGGAGGATGCGTGATTGGATTTTGAAGATGGCGTTTGATTCTTCGCTGCGGAAGTCTAGGAATCTCCAGTTGAGCCGGGTCTCTAGAAGAGTGTTCTGAACGCCTCTCGGGTCGAGGGGTAGAGGGGTCTCCGCTCGGTTCACCACTTCCAGCTGTTCTGGAATGACTTCGATTCCCTTCTTGGCGATCTTGCTCGAGACTACTCTGCCTTTGACTAGGATGACGTCTTCTTGGTGGAGTGTGCTGATCTCCTTGACGATGTCTATGCTCACCTTTGCCTTGGGAGCCGTTACTTGGACGATTCCGGCCATGTCTCGGAGAAGGATGAACGAGATTCCGCCTAGGACCCTTACGTCGTGAACCCAGCCTGCTAGGACGACATCCTTGTCCATGAGTTCTTTGAGCTGAGAGGTAAGAGCAGTGCGGATCAGATGGGACATTTGGCCGGAAGAGCTACCAGACAGGGCCGTTCAGCTTGGAAACGAACAATTGGATTCTTTTAGGGCTTCTTTTTCGGTTCTGTTAACTCTTTGTTGGTTGAGTTAGCTTCGGGGCATCGACTCCAGGGATTACCGTAGGCGTCGGGTTCCCCTTCATTGCTTCAGCTGCCCCGCCTTGCGCCTCTATTCTCACGAGAGGCTGGGAACGTGCGAACTTCACCCGTCCCCGCCGAGCCAGGTTGATAGCCGCCACCTGGTCTTGGTCCGATACCATTCGGCATCTTCCGCACCAGAGCTTGCGTTCTAGTCGTTTGTCTGATTGGAGTCTCTCCCCGTATCTCGGACAAGTCACACTGGAACCTCTAGTCTCATGCCTAGACAAACGGATAAGCGGTAGGCCTACTCATCGGGCCTTGTACTCGATCTGCCGCTGGGCCTCGCCGAAACTCCACCCATTCATCCTACCCGGATACTTTCTACCCTGACCGTTCCTTTCTGGTAGAGGGATCGAATGCCCTCAACGTTCTAGAGAACTATTGCTGTTCTCCGCTGCACCGCTAAGGCCTACAATTGTCTTTGTGGCGTTATGGAGCAGGTGGCCAGTTCTAGCGGTTCTTCGTCGCTATCCGCAGGGACTCGTTAACCATTCTCGAACAGCTCTAGCAAACGCAGAACATCACCTGCTGGAACATATTGTTGCCAGACAGATTTGACAACCAACACGAAGCAAGACAAAGGCTAAGCCTACCTAATACGTCAGAGAGACATCTGACGATAAGTTACCAGAATCTTTTCTACCAATTCTCGACATCGGGCCCTAAGGGTTCCCGGCAATGCTCCCGATTGTCATGGTCGTGCTGGACGGTGCTAGTGGTAGGGTTGGCGCCAATATGTCGCCTCTGGAAGCGGCTTCTACACCGAACCTAGATGCTTTGGCCGGGAGAGGTAGTATGGGACAAATGTACACCGTCGGCGAAGGTATTGCCCCTGAGAGTGATGCTGGCGTTTTCTCTCTACTAGGATATGATCCGCTTGAGACTCACCTGTCGCGGGGCGTAGTCGAAGCTCTCGGTGCTGGCGTCGAATTTGACGATGGTGACCTTGCACTGCGGGCGGGCTTTGCGACTGTCAAGGGTGACAAGCTTGTGGACAGGAGAGCTGGAAGGAACCTTTCGACACCGGAGGCTCAGAAGCTAGGCGCTGCTCTGAACAAGGAATTGCGTCTCAAATCAGCTGTCCGGTTTGTTTTCAAGCCGACTGTGGGTCACAGGGCGGTGGTGGTCTTCCGTGCTGACGGGCATCGGTTTTCCTCGAACATATCCAACTTTGATCCGGCCTATGTCAGAAAGGGCAACATCAGTTTGGCTCAGCCAGGCGTGAAAGAGTATGACATTCCAAGGTGCGAGCCGCTGGACAAGTCTGATGACGCCATTGTGAGTGCGGCACTAGTCAACGAATTCGGTTTCAAAGCGAGATCGATTCTAGATAATCATCCGGTAAACGAGACGAGGAAAAAGAAAGATATGATCCCGGCGAATTTTGTGCTGATGCGGGACGCGGGAATCTCCAAACCACACGTCCAGGCATTTCAGGCGAGATGGGGTGTGGACTCGTTGATGATCGCGGATCTCCCAGCTGAGCTTGGTATCGGACGATTGCTCGGGATGGATGTCAGGGAGCTAGAGCCTGGGACGGGACCAGATGACTATCGTAAGCGCGCAAAGCTTGTCCTTGATTTCATCGGCAGGTTTGGTTTTGTCTATGTTCACTTGAAGGGTCCTGATGAACCAGGCCATGATGGACTGTTCGAT
>Ga0066659_10000130_pt1 | contig 21614 bp, 12 predicted proteins | sample GraSoiAngelo_108_FD_75176 | JGI IMG/M metagenome (GOLD analysis project Ga0066659, IMG submission 75176) | Grasslands soil microbial communities from the Angelo Coastal Reserve, California, USA - 14_0903_09_40cm | ecosystem: Environmental > Terrestrial > Soil > Grasslands | place: USA... | reverse complement strand
TTGGTAGGGGCGGTGGGGATCGAACCCACGACCTTCGGCTTAAAAGGCCGCTGCTCTACCACTGAGCTACGCCCCTAAAATGGTTACTGCACAACAACTTGAGAGCCACCAGTCGAAGCGTCGTTTGGACTGGTGTCAACTTGTTGGGACCCAAATGCGCGTACCGCCTAGTCATCCATAAACTCTTATGCCGCAACAGGTCTGCAATATCTTCCAGCGGAGCGCCTTTCATTCGCAAACGGCTCGCAAATGTATGTCGCAAGTCGTGCCAACGAAAGTTCTTAATGTGCGCTTCGGCCACTACGTCGTCGAACCCGTGCCGCCCATTTTCGACTGGCTCCCCGGTCTTCGCCGACTGGAACATAGGCCCTCTGCCTTCGCCCCGGCTATGCGCAACCCTCAGGGCGGCAACCGCAGCTATTTAGCGGGACGTTTATAGGCTCTTCGTTCTTCGTCCGCGGAACGTTCAACATCCGAACTCTAAAGTCTACCATGTCCAGCGTGCGGCTGTACTGACTGCCCTTCCGCAAACCAGAGCGCGAGATCTCGCTCGGGAAGGTGCAAACGCCAGTTGGCCTCGATGACCTTTCGGATCTTTTTTCGCTCTTCTTAAGTGAGAAACCGCAACGCCGTATTATTCTCTCGACGGTGCGTCACCGACCGGGCAGGGCTGCCAGTGACTTTTCTCTGATCGCGGATGTTACTCCGACAGATTTTCTGGCGCTCGATGGACCAAGGAGGAAATTCCCCTACTGGCGAGCTTCAACCTGTTCCTGCTGAGTTCTAGCCAACAGCGCTGCCAGAAGCCCGCACGCAGCTGCGAAGGACAACCACAATCCAGGAACCGCTCGGTTCCCCGTGCGATGAATGAGATAGGTGCTGATCGCTGGTGTAAAGCCACCGAAGACAGCGGTGGCCAGACTATATGCGAGCGAGAATCCGGAGGTTCGTACGTTGATCGGCATGATCTCCGTCAAGAAGACAACCATGGCACCGTTGTAGCTGCCGAAGATAAAAGACAGCCAGAGTTCGACTGTCAGAAGGCGAGTGAACGAGGGCTCGCGCGCGAGCCAGAGCATCGCCGGATAGGCCGTAACCAGCATCAATATAGTGAAAGCGAATAGTAAGGGTCGCCGCCCTATGCGGTCGGACAGGGCCCCCATCAGGGGAAGCCAGAAGAGGTTGGATGCACCAACACAGAGAGTCACCACCAGGCTGTCAATGTTTGCCAGATGCAACACCGAGTTGCCAAACGTCGGCGTGTAAGCCGTAATCATGTAGAAGGAAACGGTCGTCATCGTGACCATCAGCGTCCCAATGACCACCACCGTCCAGTTGGCCGTCAGCGAACGGAATATTTCCGAGGTTGTCGGCCGGTGCTTCCGCGCCACAAACTCATCCGTCTCTTGCAGCGACCGCCTCAAACGGAACAAGAACGGTATGATCCCGCAGCCTAGCAGCAGCGGAACGCGCCATCCCCACGCAGCCATACTCTGGGGCGGCAGAATCGAGCTGAGCACGACCCCCACAAGCGCGGCGAACATAACCGCCACCTGCTGGCTGCCCGACTGCCAACTGACGTAAAAGCCTTTGTGCCCCGGTGTAGCAATCTCCGACAAATACACCGACACCCCGCCCAATTCCATGCCTGCCGAAAATCCCTGCAGTAGCCGCCCAACCAACACAAGAAGTGGAGCCAGAAACCCGATCGTTGCGTACCCAGGTGTGCAGGCAATCGAAAAGATTCCCAGCGACATCAGCGTCAGCGTCAGAATGAGTCCGGCACGCCGGCCGTGATGATCCGCATAGGCCCCGAGCACAATCGCGCCCAGTGGCCTCATCAAGAATCCCGCCCCAAACGTCATCAGCGACAGCATCAGCGACAAGAATGGATTCCCGCTCGGAAAGAATGCATTCCCAATCGCTGTCGCGTAATACCCAAACACCATGAAGTCGTACATCTCCAGAAAATTCCCGCTGGAGACACGCACTACCGACCAGACTTTTGTTTTCCGATCTTCTGAGAAGCTCATAAGAGCCAGGCGTTCCGTAGCAAGACCGGCTACTCCAGTATTGACTGTACGGCGGTCATTCACTTCAAGTTCTTTCTCATGCTTCCGCGGTCTTCCTGCGTGTCTGCTGGAGGACGGCATAGGCGGACCTTGGTTCTGGTGCCCCAATCGGCGCGCCGACTCCAGTTGAAAGATCTGCGGCAAACTCGATGCAGGCCATTTAGACGGAGGACCGCCGCTTGCCAACGTTCCTCCGCCTGTGGCGTTCCTGCTCTCTTACCAGACCAGCTTCAACCCCAGTTGAATCTGCCTTGAGGAGGTGGATGTAGATCCTATTACACCGGTATTCGAACTTCCGATCGAATTGTTGGCATCATTCAAGAAATTAGGCGCCGCGAAGTTAGGATGATTCAGGATGTTGAAGAACTCCGCGCGGAACTGCAACTTCAGTTGCTCCGTGAACTTGAAGTTCTTGAACGCCGAGAAATCGACGGTCTTCAGACCTGGTCCATAGAATCTGTTGCGTCCCGAATTTCCCACGAGCGCTCCGCCAGCCACAGCGGGAGCCGTTGTAAAACAACTGGTGTTGAGATAGTTCACTCCGCCGTGAATCGGGTTGCATCCCGGCACGAGGTCAGCGTAGTCCATGGAGAAGTCCCCGTTAAAGCCGGTGTTGAGCGGATCTCCGCCTCCACCGGTGGTTACAGTGAAGGGCGAGCCGCTAGTTGCCGTTAGGATCGTGCCCAGCTCCCATCCTCCCGCCACGTAAGAAGCGGTCCCCGACTTGGGACCCGGGACATCCCAAATAAACGTCCCCACCACGGTTTCTCTTATATCGAAATCGCAAGCACCGATTCTGTACTGTTTGCTCAGAAGAAGTGGCACGGCAATGGAGTTTACGTACGTGTCGCCAGTTACGGGAGCAGAACTGGTGTCCTTGCAATTTCCGTGCGTGTAAGACAACTGCCCTTGCAAACCGTGGCTCATCGCCTTCTTCAGCTGCGCCTGAAAACCGTGATAAGTCGATTCGCCATCAAAGATCACGGGCCGAATGCCGGCCCCGCCTGGGGCGCCCGGAGTGATGCCACCGTTTGCACCTGCCCAGTTGGGATCGATCTGATACGTATTGGATGGAATCATGATCCCGGCAGAGGTCATTACGGGCGGGACCAGGTTGATATCGTCGGCGGCGACCGACAAGTGAACCGAACGGGATCCTACGTAGCCGAAGGTCGCCGTCCAGCTCCGGGTTACCTCGCGTTGAATATTAAAGTTCCAGTTCAGGATGTCCGCTCGTTTCGGGTTCTGGTCTACAAACCGGTTCCTGATCTTGTTCGGATTAAAACTGATGTTCGTGTCAATGCCGCCGCCCAGGGTTGCGGCGGGGTCAAAGCCGATAATTTGGAAAGGAGCAGTTGCCGCGGTATTGAGTCCGAATTCATACGGGAGTGGTAGCACATCAAAGATGCTGAACCCCCCGCGAACTGCGGTCTTCCCATCCTTGAATGGGTCCCAGGAGAAACCAAGCCGTGGCTCGAAGTTCTTGCTGGTGGGGTTGTTCGCGATGAAGCCGTGGACGTGAACCGGACCGCAAGGACTGTTAGGGCCAGGTGCGACGCCCGGCGTAGCGCAGTTCGTCAGTGTCGTGATTTCCTGAATCCGGTTGTTGGCATCCTTCGGCAGCGTTGTGAGTTCGTACCGCAACCCAACGTTAATCGTCAGATTCGGCCGGAACCGCCAATCGTCCTGGATGTACCCGGCAAACAAACTCTCGCGAATCGCCACCTCGTTGGACCCTCCGGGCGCCAAAGCATTGAGTCTGTCCGGAGCGTTGTCCAACAGGGCAGCGAGATTTGGATAGTTGTTCAGCCTACCGTCAGGACTCAATTTCTCTGTCACGTTATATAGCATGCGCTCGAAAGCAAACCCGACTTTGATCGAGTGCGTGCCTCGCGTCAAGAATGCGTCGTCGTAGAGCTGACCCGAAGTCCAACGGTGCAGGAAGCGGTTCAAGCCGCCCAAGCCGATCGCGGTAGTCAGCACGCCTGGTACTCCAATTTGCGGCGGACCTATTGCGCCCGGAGCAATCGCGAGAGCAGTATCAGTCGCCACGGCATCGCCCGACACCGGACCGTTGATGTCACCTCTCACACGGCTCACACCTGCACGAAACGTGTTAACCAACGCGGGACTAAAAATATGTGTCTCTTCGGCGTTCGCCATCTGCCGGCGAGAGAAAACCTGGTGAATGGCGTTTTTCAGGGGGTCAGGCTGAGATTGCGGACCGGAATCCCAGAAATAGCTTCCCGAGAGATTGTCCTGGTCCGAGATCTTCTGGTCTACTCGTCCCGTGAAATAGTTCTCGTTCGAAATCGTCGGTAGGGCCACGTTGAACCTCTGGATCGTGTCGCCGGACGTAGGATCGATGATCAGGGGGGTTCCAGCCGGTGCCTCCGGCCAGAGCTTGAGGTAAGGCGCAACCGCCGCAACCGCAAGGGCACGTGTCGCGTCAGAGGGTACGAAGATAGTTTGGGATCCCGGCTTGTTCTGCCGCACACCTTCATAAGTACCGTAGACAAAGGTCTTGTCCTTCACGATCGCGGTACCTGCAGATCCACCGAACTGAACGCGCCGGAAAGGAGCGATTGGACCTGCCGGATCGAAGAAATTCTTGGCGTCAAAGATTTTGTCGCGGTCAAAGAAGAATGCCGTTCCATGAAATTCGTCCGTCCCGCTCTTGGTAATGGCGTTGATGACCGCACCGGACGTCCGCCCGTATTCTGCCGTGTAGTCGCTTGTTAAAACGGAAAATTCCTGGATCCCATCGACGCCCAGGTTGAGGCCCGATGCACCGCCAGGTGCTCCGTTTGAATAGTCATTGATGGCTATGCCGTTCACGCGATAGGTATTTTCATTGGCGCGATGGCCCCCGTTGCTTAGCTGGTTTCCAAAACCGCGATTCCCTTTGTTGGCGCTAAATCCGGTTCCTGCTTGACTCGGAATGTTGGAAACTCCCGGCTCCAGCGCCGCCAGTGATGTCCAGTCGCGGCCATTCAGCGGTAATTCGCGGACGGTATTCGAATCGACCGTCGAGCTGATGGTGGAGGAAGACGTCTGCACATCCGGCGGCGCCGCACTGACTTCGACCATCTGGTTGAGCTGCCCTACTTTCAGGCTCATGTTCAGAGCCTGCTGCGCTCCCACAGTTAGACCAATCTCTTTTTGCACGAAAGACTGGAACCCCGGCGCAATCACCCGCACTTCATAAGCACCGGGAAGCAGGTTCGGCGCGGAATAGAAACCATCCCCATTCGTACTGACTTCCCGGACCACCCCGGTTCCCACATTCTTGATGCTCACCGTCGCATTCGGCACGGCTCCGCCCTTTTCGTCGGTAACCAGCCCAGACAACGCCGCTCCCACCGCTTGGGCGTGGGTCGCCGCGGAAAACCCTCCTATGTCAACGAGCAGCGCGAGTGCCGCTACGCCGAATCTGAATCCCAGGCCAATCTGTCTTCCAGCAACGCGCATTTCGTCCTCCTGAATTGCCCAGCAGGTGATTCGAACACCAAGAGCTCCCCCGCTCCATGACAGGCATCACTTGCTCAAACTCTCGACAGGTTGTTCGGGCCTTGATACGTCCGCCTTACGCGGCCCCAGCATGAGCCGCACTCTGCTTCCCACCTCCAAGCATTGCAAGTCTTATAGCGTCACATCGAAAACACTTATTCATCACATGCTGGCTTGTTCAAAACAAACCACTTAGAAGCGTGGGTAACCAACTCGATGTTTTGCCTTCGCTAGCAGTCGGGTTATACTGGCAGTCGTCTCTTCTCACTAGGCCATGAAAAACTCTACTCTTCAGGTGAACTCGCTGCGCTTTGGTGCGTACGAGTTCGACCTTCGGGCCGGTGAACTGCGCAAGCACGGGATGCGCATAAAGCTCCAAGAGCAGCCCTGCCAGATTCTCGCCATTCTTCTTGAGCACCGCGGCGAAATGGTCACTCGTGAGGAATTGCAGAGCCGCCTCTGGCCCAGTAACACTTTCGTGGACTTCGACCATAGTCTGAACACTGCCGTCATGCGTCTTCGTGAAGCGCTCAGCGATTCCTCTGAAAATCCGCGCTTCATCGAGACACTTCCGCGACGGGGATACAGGTTTGTGGCTCCGGTCGAGGAGAAATCCGCCCCGCTGATCGAATCGCATCCTCCGCAAACTGCGCGGTTAGGCGCGTCTCCCACAGCTAATCCGAATGAGAACCCTGCCCTCTCTCTTGCCTCGCCCGAATTCCCGGCGACTGCAGCGAAGAAGAGTGACCGCGTCCTGCGACCTCGGCTTTTCTCCCTTACGATCTTCCTAATCGTGATTGTCCTCGCCGCCTCTTTCGGTTTTCGCTACCTTCCGAGGCCATCCGTTGCCGTCGCACCTCAGGGTCGGATGACCTCGCTCGTTGTCCTGCCTTTCGAAAACCTTTCCGCGGATAAAGACCAGGCGTACTTCGCCGATGGCATGACCGACGAATTGATCGCCCATTTGGCAAAGATTCGTTCCTTGCGCGTTATTTCGCGTACCTCGTCTATGGAATACAAAGGGACGCACAAAGCACTTTCACAGATTGCGCGGGATTTGAATGTAGATTCTGTAGTGGAAGGTACTGTGTTGCGTTCAGGTGACCGCGTTCGAATCACCGCGGAACTTGTGCAGGTGGCTACCGACCGCCACCTCTGGGCAGAAACTTACGAAAGCCAGTTGGGGGATATCCTCACTCTGCAAAGCCATGTCGCCAGCGCCATCGTCAACGAAATCCGAGTCAAACTGACACCCGAAGACCAGGTACGGCTCGCCACTACTCGCCCCGTCAGCACCCAAAGTTACGAGAACTACCTCAAAGGCCGCTATTACTGGAACAAGCGTTCCCAGGAAGGCCTCACCAAGGCCATCGATTATTTTCAGCTCGCGATCGAGAAAGATCCCAATTACGCACTCGCCTATGCCGGTTTGGCGGACTGCTACAGCATCATCGGTTCTGCAATTGTCGGGACCGTTCCTGCCTCGGGAGTAGCTCCGAAAGCGCGCGCCGCCGCCCTCAAATCGCTCGAACTAGATGACACGCTTGCCGAAGCCCACACTTCGCTCGCAACCGTGCGATTCAACTACGACTGGGATTGGAACGCAGCGGCCAGCGGATTTCGCCGCGCCGTGGAGCTGAACCCCAGTTACGCCACCGCTTACCAGCGAAATTCCCTCTATTTAATGAGCATGGGACGCACCAGCGAGAGCATCGCGGAAATGAATCGCGCGCATGACCTGGACCCTCTTTCCATCAGCATGAATTTCAGTTTAGGCTGGCGACTCTACATGGCCCGCGAATATGACCAAGCCATTGAACAGTTGCGAAACACCATTGATATGGATCCAGCCTTTGTGCTTCCGCACCTCGTGCTTGGTCAGGCCTACGAACAGAAAAAAGCGTATGACCAAGCGATTGCGGAGCTGCGGCGCGCCACAGAGCTTTCACTCGGCAGTCCGCCTGTCCTTGCTGCCCTTGCGCGAACCTTGGCAGTTTCCGGAAGAATCACGGAAGCAAGAAATCTGTTAGAGCAATTGCAGCTATCGAAGAGACAATATGTTTCGCCTTTCTACGTGGCGATCGTGTATGCGGGCCTGGGCGAAAATGAGCGCGCCTTGGACTGGCTTGAAAAAGCCTATGCCGACCACTCCAACGCTATCGTCTTTCTCAAAGTTGACCCGCAGTTGGATACTCTGCGTTCCTATCCGCGGTTTCATGAACTGCAGCGCAAGCTGCGTCTGCCTGAATAGCCAACCACATTATTGGTCGCTCGCAATCCCCCAGTCCTGCTCAATGGGGATAAGGTCGAAGGCCTACTCCGCCTGGCTCACCCTTGTGGCGATGGCTGCCCCCAATTCTTCGGTCGTGGCCGTGCCACCGATATCGGGAGTGCGGACTTTCGATTGCGCCAGAACTTCCGCGATGGCGTTCTCCACGGCATCCGCGGGCTCCGAAGCGCCGAGATGCCGGAGCATCATCGCACCCGACCAAATCTGTCCAACGGGGTTCGCAATTCCCTTGCCTGCTATATCCGGTGCCGAGCCATGTACGGGCTCAAACATGGATGGAAATTCTTTTTCCGGATTGAGGTTGGCTGAAGGGGCGATGCCGATCGATCCAACGACGGCGGGACCAAGGTCGGAGAGAATATCGCCGAAAAGATTCGATCCCACGACCACGTCGAACCAGTCCGGATGGCGCACGAAATGAGCGGTCAGGATATCGATGTGATACTGGTCCGTGCGGATGTCCGGATAATCCGCGGACACCGCCTGAAAGCATTCGTCCCAGAAAGGCATAGTGTGAATGATGCCGTTTGATTTCGTGGCGGAGGTAAGATGTTTTTTTCGCTTCCGCGCCAATTCCAAAGCATAACGCATCACACGGTTCACTCCGCGCCGCGTGAAGACAGTTTGTTGGACAGCCATCTCGTCGTCGGTTCCCTCGTAGAGACGCCCGCCGATGTTTGAATATTCTCCTTCGTTGTTTTCACGGACGATACAGAAATCAATTTGACCGGGCTTCCAATTTTTCAGCGGTGTCTCAATTCCCTCAAAAAGCCGCACGGGCCGAAGATTGACGTACTGCCGAAAGGTTCTGCGGATGGGAATCAACAGCCCCCAAAGCGAAACGTGATCTGCAACGCTCGGATGCCCCACGGCTCCCAGAAAGATGGCGTCGAACGGCCGCAGTTGCTGCAGACCATCAGGAGGCATCATCTTTCCGGTTTTCACGTAGGTTTCGCAGCTCCAATCGAACTGCTGCCATCCGAATTGGAACCCAAAGCGCCTCGCTGCCGCTTCGAGCACGCGGATGCCTTCGGGAACGACTTCTTTCCCAATGCCATCGCCGGCGATGACAGCAACACTGAACGTTTTCATTTCCGCTGAAGTCTATCCCTTCTCGGCTGAAAGAAGCGGTGAAAGTACGCTGATATCGCGAGTCGAGTCCAATGTCTTTACGTAAGTGATTAGTTTCTCGGTCTTTTGCCTGGGCCACTCTGCGAATTCTGCACATCCCCTGAATTTCGCTGCCGCTTCGTCGAAGCTCATTGGGTTTGCCGGGCTGCCTTTGGCAAAATCCGCGCGGCCACTGATGACCCGTCCATCTCTGAGGTGAATTCTCAAAAGAGAGGTCATTTTGTCGAAGCCTGCGCTTTCAGCTTCTGGCTCCACATAAAAATGGACGCGGCCAATCATCTCCTGCACGTCCGCACTTTGGACAACAGGGTCCGAGAACTCGCTAAGTCCTGCCTTCCCGCGCAAAAGAAGAATTGCCAGGCAAAATTCCATGCTGAACTTGGCCTCCAATCCGGTCTTGGGCCGGTGATGAAGCAGCGTGGTCGTCATCTGGTGATTTGCACCGATATCGAGCTTCTGCACTTGCGTGGGTTGCAATTTATGAGCATTAATCAGCCGCGCCAACTCGGTCATTGCGGGATGAGAGAGGGAACCCGACGGATACGGCTTGAGCGAGATACCAGGAGAAGTGAACGTCCAAGGTTTTCCCAGACGATCCATGATCGCACCGGGATCGAACGACCCTCCGAGCGCATGGAAAAACCCGCGCTCCGCTTCCAGAATTTGCTCCGCCGCCGTCCAGCCTAATGAGACAAGTCCAGCCGAAAGCAGACCGCTCTCGGCAGCGCGGCCGGCCTGAAACGGTTTGGTCATTGTGCCGAAATTTTCCCGCAAGCCGCCCGACTGGCTGGCGGCCAGGCCAAAGGTATTCTGTATTTTCGAAAGATCGAATTGAAGTAACTTCGCGCAGGCTGCCGCGGAGCCGAATGGGCCGCAGGTCCCCGTGGAATGAAAGCCATCTTGATAATGGCGGGGCGAAATGGCCTCGGCGATCTTGCATTCCACCTCGACCCCCAGATGGTAGGCCAGCATGAATTCTTTACCGGAGATCGCTCTGCCTTCGGTCACCGCGAGGACGGCGGGCAACACCGGCACGGTTGGGTGCACCAGCAATCCGTATACGCGATCTTTAGCGGCGGAAAGTTGCGTGTCGTCGAAATCATCTGCGTGAATGGATACGCCGTTTACAAACGCGGCGAAACGGGGAGAGGTTTTTATGGAAGAGCCGATGATAGAGGATTTTCCGTCGCAGATACCAAGCTGCCCAAGGTACTCCCGGCAAATCGATCCGGTTTGTGCGCGCGATCCCGCCAGCGCCAGACCCAAACCATCAAGGATGGACTTCTTGCCAAGCTCGATGACGCCTTCGGGGATATCCTCATACCTTGTTGCAGCAACGAATTTGCCGACATGCTCTGTCAAGCCCGGAGCCCTAGGAAATTCGCTGCCGGGCACGCCTCGCGCTCTTCCTGGCGAACCGGCGAGAATGGTTGACCCCATCACCCCGAGAGAGGCTTTGCCAAAATCACGCCTTAACACGTTGCACCTATTCCGAACGCTTACTCCCGCCGCATCGGCTTTATACGGAGAAATTCAAATTGTCACGCCGGACCTGGCCACTCTTCATCATTGGCTTCGGGTGTCTAAGCCCCCGGGAGTTTAGAACTTCAGGATGCCGGCCTGGCAGACGGAGCCGCGCAGATATTGCATACCGTCGAGTTGCTTGCGTCAAGTTCCGGTTTCCTGTCTTCCTGTCGCCGAGGATCCCGGAGTCGTCTTCAACACCGTGGCGAGTCCCGCACCGACGACGGTGATAGCGCCAAGGTATGCGAATCCTGAAAGAAAGTGTCCCGATTTCTTGTTTAGATAACCCACGATCAGAGGCGCAAAGTAAGCTCCGAGGTTGCCGATGGCGTTGACGAATCCCATCACTGACCCCACGATTCTTGACGGCAAAGTCTCGGTCGGTATGGCCCAAAAGGCGCCCATCGGTCCATAGGCACCCACTCCGCTGAGGGCGATGAACGCGAACGCTAGCAAGTGCGAGCGAGATATGGTGGCAACCGCAAGGAGGATGCAGGATCCTCCGAGCAGCATGGCTCCGGCGGCGTGATAGCGGCGTTCATGCACCCTGTCCGAGTGGCGGGAGATAATCAGGAGAGAGACAGCTCCAACGATGAACGGGAGAGTATAAAGAATTCCAGTCGAAAAGCTGCTCAGTTTTTTGAAATTCTCCATCGCGCTGGGGAGCCAGAACAGGAGTCCCATTTGGCCGCTGATGAAACAAAAATAAACGGCAGCCAGCAGAAACACTCGAGGACGCAGCAGAGCACGTAGGTAGGGAACCTTTTCCTGCCCCTCCAGTTCGGAATGTTCCCTGCGCAGGGTTTGCACCAGAGAAACTCGTTCGCTTTCTGGCATCCAGGCCGCCTGCCCCGGATGGTCTTGAACAAACTTGAGCCATATCGCGAGCCACAGGAAAGGCAGCGACCCCTCGGCAACCAGCATCACGCGCCAGGACCAATGGTCCAGCATCCATCCGGAAATGGGCGAGGAAACGATCACCGCAACCGGCAAGCAGAGCAGCCAAAACGCATTGGCGCGCGCTCGTTCAGAACGGGGGAACCAGTGTGAGAGGAGAATTAACGTTGCGGGATGAACGCCGCTCTCGGCTACTCCCAGCAACAAGCGAAGCAACAAGAGCTGGTGATAGCTACGGGCCAGACCGCAACCGACGGCAAAGATACCCCATGCGACCAGCAGGATGCTGATGAACTTCTTGGCGCTCCAGTGTTTGGCCAGATGGCCGCCAGGTATTTGAAGCGCGAGATAGCCCCAGAAGAAAATTCCGGCAACGGTTCCTGCTTGCTGCGGATCCAAATGCAGGTCCCGGCTGATTCGCGGCAGGGCAAGCGAGATGTTGGTGCGATCGATAAACGCGATGGTGTACATGATAAGAGCGACGGGAATGATGCGAACCCATCGCTGGGACGCCGCGTTGCGGGTCATCGCCGCTGATGCATGGGAGGTCTGTACAAGCTCGGCCATATGCGCTGTTTTCTTCGGCTCTGGTACTCGATGGCTCTTTGTCGATGCCACGGTGAGGCCGTGTTTACCCTCAGGCGCTCGGTCATAAACAAGGTTTCAACGCGGAGTATATTTCAGCATCAGATCCAAACCTAGAAATAGTGCGGCCTGCGGAAACAGATAAATGTAAATTAATCTGTCGTTAAGCTCGCATTGCGAAGGCTACGATATCCTTTGGCGCCATGAGCTTCCAGGGGAACCTACTCGTTCTTCGGTCGTGACCGCCCCGCGGGATAGTGAGGCGGCTGCACCTTGGCTTGGAGCCGACACGTATTGCAGAAGGACAAAATTGGGTGTGAACCTCAAGCGTGTCGCGTGTGTGCTCGCGGCAACATTGTCACTCCTATGAGCCGTACTGGCCGGCACTTTCTACAAATCCCGGGTCCTACGAATATTCCCGATCGGGTTTTGCGGGCCATCGGCCAACCCATTATTGATCATCGTGGCGCGGAATTTGCGAAATTAGCAAAAGAAGTCCTGGAGGGTTTGTCCTCCATTTTCCAGACAAGTTCCTCCGTGGTAATGTACCCATCCTCTGGGACCGGAGCCTGGGAGGCGGCGCTGGTCAACACGCTTTCTCCAGGCGACCGCGTTTTGCTGTTCGAGACGGGCTACTTTTCGCTACTCTGGGGACAGCTCGCGCAAAAGATGGGCTTCCAAGTGGAAAGCGTGCCGGGAAACTGGCGCGCAGGTGCGTCGGCTGGGGAACTGGAGTCGCGTTTGAGCGCGGACAAGAGCCAGGTCCTCAAAGCTGTGCTGGTGGTTCACAACGAGACTTCCACGGGGGTAACGAGCGAAATCGCCGAGCTTCGTCGCGCAATGAATCGCTGTGGCCACCGTGCGCTCCTGATGGTGGACGCGATTTCTTCCTTAGGATCGATGGAATACCGCCATGATGAGTGGGAAGTCGATGTGACAATTGCAGCCTCACAAAAGGGCTTGATGATTCCTCCGGGTCTGAGTTTTAACGCGATTTCACAGAAGGCCCTGTTGGCAAACAAGATGGCGAAAATGCCGAGATGTTATTGGGACTGGCAAGGCATGTTGAAATCCTGTGAGACGGGCTTTTACCCTTACACACCGGCAACGAACCTCATCTATGGCTTGCGAGAGGCTTTGCAGATGATTCGCGAAGAAGGACTGGAGAACGTATTTCGCCGTCATGAACGACATGCGAGAGCGGTTCGTGCCACGGTTTGGGAGTGGGGTCTGGAAATCGTCTGCAGCGTGCCTCAAGAATATTCAAGTACCGTCACGGCGGTATTCACCCCAAAGGGTCACGACGCGGACCGACTGCGTGCCACGATCCTGGAGCATTTCGACCTGTCCCTTGGCTCCGGACTGGGAAAGCTTGCGAACAAGGTGTTTCGCATCGGTCACCTGGGACACTTCAATGATTTAATGTTGACGGGGACCCTGACGGGAATCGAAATGGGCATGCGCTTGGCGAGTGTGCCGCACAAAGAGGGAGGCGTCATGGCTGCTCTCTATCGCCTGGCACCTGCAGGAAAAAACCTGGCGGCTCCCAGTTAAGCGCAGGGATCGAGTCGTGAGCAGCGGTCGAACAAAGAATTCGAGTCATTGAGACAGCTTGTCTTTTGTTCTACAGTGAACATGCCTTGATGCAACTCCCGCCACTTCCTCTCAGTTCTCATGCAAAGCCAGTTGACGTTTTTCAGGCAGCGGCAGTGCTCGAGAAAGAACTCACGCAAATAATAAAAGGGGAAGTGAGATTCGATCGCGGCAGCCGAGCGCTTTACGCCACGGACGGGTCGAATTACCGACAGATTCCCATCGGCATGGTGGTGCCCCGCGATGACGCAGATGTGATCGCAGCAGTGGCGGCGTGCAGGAAGTACGGCGCTCCTGTTCTAGCCCGAGGGGCGGGGACCAGCTTGGCTGGCCAATGCTGCAATGTCGCGGTGGTATTGGATTTCACAAAGTATATGAACCAAATCCTTGAGCTCAACACTGGATCGCGGTTCGCGCGAGTTCAGCCGGGGGTCGTTCTGGACTCCTTGCGCAATGGCTCGGAGACCCACCAATTGACGTTTGCACCCGATCCTTCAACACACAATCGCTGCACGATCGGTGGAATGATCGGGAACAATTCGTGCGGAACACATTCGCTGCTCGGTGGGAAAACGGTCGACAACGTCGAAGAGCTGCGAATCCTGCTTTACGACGGCACGCAGATGACGGTACGCGCTACGAGCGAAACGGAACTGGCTGAGGTCATTGCCCAAGGCGGCCGCCGCGGCGAGATTTACAGCAGATTGCGCGCAATCCAGGAGAACTACGCTGGATTAATCCGCGCGCGATTCCCGCAAATTCCGCGACGGGTCTCCGGCTACAACCTGGATGAGCTGTTGCCTGAAAGAGGATTCCACGTCGCGCGCGCACTCGTCGGAACAGAAGGTACGTGCGCGATCGTGCTCGAAGCCAAATTGAAATTGATCCCCAGTCCCCAGCATCGCGCCCTCGTTGGATTGGGGTATCGCGATGCGTTCTTCGCAGCCGATCATGTTCCAGAGATACTGCAGTTCCATCCGATCGGACTGGAAGGTTTTGAAGGAAGCATTGTCGACGGACTCCACAGGAAAGGAGCTCCGAACCTAGACCTCCTTCCCGAGGGCCGCGGGATATTGCTGGTGGAATTCGGCGCTGATGATCCGAACGAGGCGCGCCATCGCGCCATGCAACTCATCGATGGTCTAAAACATGTCAGCGAGGCACCGAGCGCCCGGCTGTACTCGCAGAGCGAAGCCCGTAAGGTGTGGCAAATACGCGAGGCCGGGCCGCGGGCGGCCGCCTTTGCTCCCGGCGCACCGGCGGAGTGGGAAGGCTGGGATGATGCGGCGGTGGCTCCCGAAAAGCTAGGGGGCTATCTGAGAGACATCCGCAGGCTGATGAATGAATACGATTACCGAGGTGCATTCTACGGTCATTTTGGACATGGTTGTGTCCACATGCGCGTCAGCTTCGATCTTGAAAGCCAAAACGGGATTCGCAAGTATTCAGAATTCATCGAGCGGGCGGCTGACTTGGTGGTTAGTTATGGCGGTTCGCTCTCCGGCGAGCATGGCGACGGCCAATCGCGAGCCGCGTTGCTTCCGAAGATGTTCGGCGCCGAGCTGATCAGAGCTTTCGGCGAGTTCAAGGCAGCGTGGGATCCGGATAACAAGTTGAATCCGCACAAAGTTGTCGATGCTTACTTGCCGACTGAGAATCTGCGGCTGGGGGCGGACTATAGACCACTGGAACCGGAAACGCATTTTAAATTTCCCGACGACAGTGGTTCGTTTGCCAGGGCATCTCTCCGCTGCATCGGGCTCGGAGCGTGCCGAAAGCGTGATGGCGGCGCGATGTGCCCGAGTTACATGGTGACGCTGGAAGAAGAACACAGCACTCGGGGACGCGCTCACATGCTCTTTGAGATGCTCCAGGGCGAGGTCTTGCGTTCGGGTTGGGAAGACGAACACGTTAAGGAAGCCCTGGAGCTCTGTCTCTCTTGCAAAGCCTGCAAGTCGGAATGCCCTGCAAACGTCGATATGGCAACCTACAAATCGGAGTTTCTGTCGCACTATTACGAAAAGAAGCGGCGACCGTTAGATGCCTATGCGTTTGGCCTGGTGGAGCGGTGGGCAAGGATCGGTTCGCGCATCCCCGGAATCGCAAATTTCTTCAGCCGGGCACCAGGATCCCGTCATCTGCTTCAAAGACTCTTGGGATTAGCTCCGCAGCGGCAATTGCCGCGACTGGCGACGATGAACTTTGGGCGATGGGTGCGACGGAATCGTCCTTCCATCTTCGGCGAGGACGAAAACTTGAAATCGGCACCGTCCAACGCAAGGCCAGTCATTCTATGGGTAGATACGTTCAACAACTACTTTCATCCGGAAACTTGCCGGGCCGCGCTGGAAGTGCTGGAGGATGCAGGTTTCATGGTGATTTGCTCCCGGCGTCCGCTGTGCTGCGGGCGACCACTTTATGACTTCGGCATGCTGGAGAAAGCCAAAAACACTTTGCGGCAGATCATGAGTGCTCTCGGACCCAGGATTGACGCCGGGTCGCCAATTGTGGTTCTGGAGCCGAGTTGCGCATCTGTGTTTCGAGATGAGCTCCGCAATCTATTTCCCACCGACGAGCGCGCCAACCGGCTCCGAAGCCAAACATTCTTGCTCAGCGAGTTCTTGCAAGATTATGCCCCAAACTACCCTTCTTCGAAGTCCTCGATGAAAGTTCTGCTCCATGGTCACTGCCACCAAAAAGCGCTCATGAAGATGGATCATGAGGAAGCGCTGCTGCGAATGTTGGGGGCAGAGCTACAGTCCCCGGATTCCGGGTGCTGTGGAATGGCTGGACCGTTCGGATTCCAGAAAGACAAGTTTGCAGTGTCGCAGGCCGTGGCCGAACGAGTTCTGTTGCCAGCTGTTCGGAACGCTGCGCCGGACACATTGATCGTCACGGACGGCTTCAGCTGCCGTGAGCAGATCCTCCAGAGTACCGGTAGGCGGGCGATGCACCTGGCTGAAGTGTTGAAGATGGCCTTGCATCGCAGAGAGTCCCCGGACGGACGTTAAGCAAGTGATCCGCGCGATTCTTTCACATCGGTGATGGATCCAATTTCTTACCGACCTCGCTACCGATCACCGAAGCTGATCGAGATGCAGCCCCGGCAACTCCGGCGTTTTTTCAATTCTCACGGCGTCCAGGTCATCTGGATTCAGTCCTAACGCTTTGAGAATGCTGGGAGCAATCTGCGATGTTTGCACGGGAAATTTGATTTCCAGACGAGTGAATTTTGGGTGCACGATAAGAAGGGGAACGTTCCTATCCGTGCTCGCGTTGCCGCCATGTTCTGCGATGAATGTGCTCCCGGCATCCACATAGATTTGCCCCGGAGTCGGCTGAATTATGATGTCCGGCGCACGCGGATCGTGCTTCGGGTCGTTGAACAAAAGCTTCAAGGATTCGCCAGAATAGATCTCCTGAATGTGTGCCACCTCTTGTATTTTCCGCAGTGCGTTGACCACTTCCGCCGTGCGATCCTGATCTGAGAGCCATAGCAATGCAACACTCCCATCCTGCTCCAAACCGGCCAACAATCCTTCATGCACTGCATGAACAGCCTTGGGGATCGCTTCCAGGTCGGCATGTTTCAACCTTGCGGGATCAATCGGAGAATCCGCGTGCTTGGCACTGATGATGACGAGCGTTGAGTCAAGCAACTTTCGCTCTTTCAGCCCGGCCATGATTTTTCCAATAGACTCGTCCGTGTGGACAATGGCCTCATCTAACGGTGGGCTTGGACGGCCGCTCCCGTCAAGATAACCTGCTCCAAATGTTTTTTGCGCAACACTGATCGCCTGGAAATTCATTCCAAATATTGCCGGTACACCCACTTCACGGGTCCCCGTATGGTCCTTTCCGACGATCTCGTTCAGGATCGCCGCCACCTTCAGGTCATCGTACGATTCAACATTTTTCACGCCCCGGAAGGAACGCACTTCTGGGGTAAACAGGTCGTCCACTCCAGTGCCTGAAGGACCGTTTACCAAGTCGTATGCCGGATGCTTGTCACACCACGCGGTACGGCCGCCGCTGCTCTTTATGACTTCAAAGATCGTGTTGACCCGCACGAAGTTGTGAGGAAATACCGGCGTGCAGCCCTTCTGGGGATCTCTCGGCAGCCGATCGGGATCAATGCCTCCTCCGCCATCGACCGCATCCCGATTCTTATCAATCGAGGAATCGAAGATCACTGTCGTTCCGATTTTGGAGCAGTCGGAGGCGGGCGGCGACAGGCTGTGGTCATAGGAATTCTCGAAAATTACTCCTGTTACATTGGGAGAACCACCCGTCACCATGGAAACCAGGCCCGGCCAAGAGTTGGATGGGAATGACGTGGAAGCATTGGTGTAGGTCACGGCGTGCAGGCTCAATTTCGCAAGCGCCGAAGCGGGCCTGTCTTTGACCAGATTGGCGAGGTCAAGGCTATGCATTCCGTCGATACTGAGGAGTAGGACGTGTTGTACGGAATTTCCCCGTGGCTTTGCACGTTGGTGAGCAGAATGTTGCGCATTTGACGTGATTGGCGCCAACAGCGAGGTCAGGGACACCAACACTGCGCTCAAGAGTGCTGCCAACTTAAGTTGATTGTTGCTGCTCACTGTTTGCTCCTCGAAGCAGTGATACTCTTCCAATCCTGCGGTGTCCTCCGAGGTCCTTACGAACTTTCGTGGAGAGCAGCCTGATCCTTCTCGCACGGCTTGTTTCCTTGAGTTCTACGAACAGGTCTTTCGCCCTCTTGAACAATGAAGCTCTTTCTGAACAAGCTTACCCGCAGCCAGAGTTTGGTCAATTATCCTTTTTGAGTTAAACAGAAATTAATCTTGTTTTAAGTCGGAACCGTAATGAATCCACTATGCTCCCTCGTGCTGTCCTCTTGCGGAGTTGGAGTGGTCCTCTGAACGGTTCCTTTGTGGCACGGATTCGGAGAGGGCCATCTCGGCCCACGCCAGAATTCTTCGATAAGGCTGTTGCCCGTGGCACGAAACGACGGTCTGGCACAGCAGGCGGCAAGGCAGTCCACCGCACGGATCAGGCGGGAGAGGAATCAAGCCGGACTGGCAAATGGGCGTCATGTGAAAAGCATTCCATCTTAGGGAGCGAAAATGAAGAAACGGTATGTAGTGCTAGTCGCGATCCTCGGGATATTCGTGGATCAAGCCCGGTGCCAGAGGGCTGCCCCTATCAAGCTGCGCCAGACTTATGAGCTGCCGGCAGAAGTCAAAGGGAACTTCGACCATTTCGGAATTGACGTCAAACGCCGGCGGCTATTTGCCACTCCGGAAGGCTACCACGCCGTAATTGTTTTTGATCTTAAGACAGGCAAGCTGCTCCACAAGATAGATGGAATCGGCAAACCGCACGCGGTGCTCTATCGGGAAGATCTCAACCGCATTTACGTAACGGATGGGGACGCGGGCGACTTGAAGATCTTCGACGGCACAACGTACAAGCTTCTATCGAGCGTGAAACTCCTGGAGGACGCAGATTCCATCGGCTACGATCCGGCGACAAAGTACCTGTATATCGACAACGGCGGTGGTGACGTTCATCAGACGTACTCGATGCTGAGTGTCATTGATACGACTGCCGAAAAAAAATTGGCCGACCTCAAGATTGACGGAGAAACTCTCGAGGCCATGTCGCTGGAGAAGTCCACCCCGAGAATGTATGTAAATAACAGGGCCAAGAACCAGGTGTCCGTCGTGGACCGGGAGAAACGCGAACTGGTAGCAAGTTGGCCCGTAACGCTATGCAAGAACAACGTCGCCATGGCCCTCGATGAGGCGAACCATCGTTTGTTCGTTGCCTGCCGCACTTCCCAGATTGCGGTACTGGATACTCAAACGGGCAAGGAGGTTACCTCCTTCCCGATCACTAAAGGCGTTGACGACATCACCTATGATGGGGCCACTAAACGCGTCTATGCTGCTTGCGACGGCGCTGTCGATATTTATGAGCAGTCCGGCCCAGATAGTTACAAGTTGCTCGCAAACATTCCCACAGGCCCCATGGGGAGGACAGCGCGTCTCGTGCCCGAATTAAAGCGCTACTTTGTGGCCGTGCCACAGCACGACACCACAAGCGCTAAGGTACTGGTATTCGAAGTCCTCTGAAAAGGCTCGTGGCTCGAAACCGAGCAAGGATTCGAGATGACGCGACACGGCCCGCCGAGCATCTCGTTGTGCGAGAATACTGAGTGCGCCCATGCGGATCCTGCTAGTTGAAGACGAACGGAAGGTCGCCAGTTTCATTGCGCGTGCCTTGAGAGAAAACACCTACGCAGTGGATGTGGCGGAATCCGGTCAGAAGGCGCTCGAATTGGGAGCTGACGTTCCCTACGACGCCATCCTTCTCGACGTGCGGTTGCCCGACCTCAGCGGGATCGAAGTCTGCCGGGAGTTGCGTCAACGAGGAATTGAGTCTCCCGTGATGATGCTTACCGCACGAGGTTTAGTCGAGCAGCGGGTTGAAGGCCTTGACGCGGGCGCAGATGACTATCTGACGAAGCCATTTGTTCTGGCGGAACTCCTGGCCCGGGTCCGGGCGCTGATTCGCCGGGGCTTTCATAGCAGCAACGCAAGGCTTCGCTACTCCGACCTCACACTCGACCGCCACCGCCGGCGCGCCACGCGCGACAAAGAGACGATCCCGCTGACTTCCAGAGAATTCGCTCTGCTCGAATTGCTTCTGCTTCGGGCACCTGAACTTATTACCCGCAGTGAAATTGTGGAGCATGTCTGGGACTGCCACTTCGACAGCGAAACCAACCTAGTCGAGGTTTATATCAACCGTCTTCGTCAGAAAATTGATCAAGACCGTTCCGTCAAGCTCATCCATACCATCCGCGGCGTGGGATACCGCCTGGGGACGCCGGGATCATGAAAATCAGGACGCTCCGTCTCCGCATGATGTTGCTTTTCTGCACCGTCGTCGGCGTACTTCTAGCGGCGTCCTACTTGGCGTTTTGGGGCCTGTTGGCCCATGCGGTCCATACCCAACTTAATCGTCAGCTGCTGGAGACCGCCCGCCCCATCATTGCCGATATGGTTTCCGAACCGAACGCCAAGGACATAAACCGTTTGGACCTTCCCGGTGAGTTTTTTGAACTTCTGGATCAAGACGGGCGCCTCCTCCAGCAGTCCAAGAATCTCGCGGCGCCAATGAACCTGAAGGGGCTAAACCTTGGCGATCCTGGTTCTACTTTCGGAAGAGCAGCTCTAGATAATGGCGAAACGGTGCGCGTGGCGCTCATTCCTTTTCAGCAGGGGAGTGAGAAGCGGATCTTTGCCGTCGCCATCCCGACATTTGGGACCAACCGAGTGCTCGACAATTTTGGAGGAGTGGCGTTGTTGCTTTTTCCCCTCAGTCTTCTGGTAACAGCGGGAATCTCCGCGTTGTACGTGGGGAGAAGTCTTGTGCCCATCAAGCAGTTAACCAGGCATGCTGCCCTGATGGCCAAACGCGTGACGAACCGGCAAGGATTTTGGACTCCGCTGCCAGTGGCCGCCCCTCATGACGAGCTTGGGCGATTAGCGCAAACGTTTAACCATCTTTTGAAGAGCGTTGATTCGGCCGTTCTCCAGTTACGACAGTTTGTGACTGACGCCTCTCATGAATTGCGCACTCCGCTCGCCGTTCTTCACGGCGAGACAGAACTGCTCCTCTCCAAGCCGCGCAGCGCTGAGGAATATCGTCAGACTCTTTGCGTTTTTGACGAGGAGTTCAAGAAACTGACCCGCATCGTCGAGGGTCTGTTTACCCTCTCGATGGCCGATGCCGGGCAACTACATTTGGTTCGAGAACCTCTTTACATCAACGAGGTTCTTGAGGAAGCCTGTTGCCTTGCTGCTTCGCGAGCACGCGCCAAGAATATCTCCATCGTACGAGATTTGCATGAGGAACTAGCCTGTACCGGAGACGAGGCCTTTCTGCACGAACTGTTCTTGATTTTTCTCGACAATGCGATCAAGTATTCCCCCGATGGCACGTGTATCCGCGTCACACTGGAA
>Ga0066659_10000120_pt1 | contig 22027 bp, 21 predicted proteins | sample GraSoiAngelo_108_FD_75176 | JGI IMG/M metagenome (GOLD analysis project Ga0066659, IMG submission 75176) | Grasslands soil microbial communities from the Angelo Coastal Reserve, California, USA - 14_0903_09_40cm | ecosystem: Environmental > Terrestrial > Soil > Grasslands | place: USA... | reverse complement strand
GGAGCGGGGTGGGCGCGTCGATCGCCGCGAACAAAGTGCCAGGCATTCGCGCAGGTCTCTGCCACGATACCTATTCAGCTCACCAGGGTGTGGAACATGACGATATGAACGTGCTGGTGTTGGGCGGGCGCGTGATCGGCGTGGAAATGGCACGCCAGCTGGTCCGCGCCTTCTTGGGAGCCCGCTTCAGCGGCGATGACCGCCATCTCAGACGACTCACAAAGGTGATCACCATGGAAAACCCGTTGAACGCGCTGCAGAACTATGGGCAGTCGGTGTGGTTTGACTACATTCGCCGCAGCTTGATTACCAGCGGCGAGCTGCAACGAATGATCGACGACGACGGCTTGCGCGGTGTCACGTCAAACCCGGCCATCTTCGAGAAGGCCATTGCCGGGAGTACGGATTATAAGGATATCCTGACGGCCACGGACTCACGGAAGCTGGACGCCAAGACGTTGTACGAGCGGATTGCCGTCAGGGACATTCAGGAGGCCGCCGATCTCTTGCGGCCGGTGTATGACCGATCGATGAAGCGCGACGGCTACGTGAGCCTGGAAGTCTCGCCGACCCTCGCGCACGAGACACAAGGGACCCTCGAGGAGGCCCGACGATTGTGGAAAGCCGTGGCGCGGCCGAACGTGATGATTAAAGTTCCCGCGACGGGGGAAGGCATTCCCGCCATCCAGCAATTGATCGGCGAAGGCATCAACGTCAACGTGACGTTGCTCTTCTCACAGGAAGCGTACGAACGGGTGGCCGAGGCGTACCTGGCGGGCCTGGAGAAGCTCGCTGCGAGCAAAGGTGATCTCAGCCGCGTCGCCAGCGTCGCCAGCTTCTTCGTCAGTCGGATCGACTCGGCGATCGACGGCCTCATCACCGCTCGCTTGAAGACCGTGACGAACGCGAGAGAACAGGCGCTCCTTCGCAGCCTGATCGGCAAGGTGGCCATCGCCAATGCGAAGCTGGCCTATCAGCGGTATCGCGAACTCTTCAGCAGTCAACGGTGGCAGGCGCTGGCGGGCCGAGGCGCGCAGACCCAGCGCCTCTTGTGGGCCAGCACGGGCACCAAGGACCCCAATTATCGAGACGTGGTGTATGTCGAGGAACTCATCGGCCCCGACACCGTGAACACGATTCCGCCGGCGACGTTCGAGGCTTTCCGCGATCACGGGCGGCCTCGTCCCAGCCTCACCGAGGAGGTGGACGGGGCGTTCGATACGATGGCCACGCTGGCAGAGGCCGGCATCGCGATGAAGGACGTCACGGCCAAGCTCCTTGCGCAGGGGGTGCAGCTGTTCGCCGATGCGTTCGAGAAGCTGCTCACAGCGGTCGGGCAACGGGATAAGGAGGTCGGAGCAGGCAAGATCAATCACCAGACCTATAAGCTGCCTGCGCCCCTCACCGCAGCCGTAAAGGCCTTGTTGGATGAGTGGCGGGCGCACGCCAATGTGCGGAAGCTCTGGGCGCGCGAGGCCTCGCTGTGGACCGGGGCGGATGAAGGACAATGGCTCGGCTGGCTGGGCATCACGAACGGACAACTGGCCCATATTGACCGACTCAAGACCATCTCGGAAGCCGCGAAGACCGCCGGATTGTCGCACGCCTTGCTGCTCGGCATGGGCGGGTCAAGTCTCGGCCCGGAAGTGATGAAAATGACCTTCGGAAAGATCGCCGGCTATCCCGAACTGCACGTTCTGGATTCGACTGACCCGGCTCAGGTGAAGACGTTCGAACACAGCGTTGACCTGGCGAAGACCCTCTTCATCGTCTCGAGCAAGTCCGGCGGTACGCTAGAGCCGAACATCTACAAACAATATTTCTTTGAGCGAGTGAAGCAAGTCGTGGGGGAGAAGGAAGCGGGCAACCGGTTCATCGCGATCACGGATCCTGGATCGAAGATGCAGAAGGTGGCCGAGAGTGATGGCTTCCGCCATATCTTCTTCGGTCTGCCGAGTATCGGCGGCCGGTACTCGGTCCTCTCCGATTTCGGCCTGGTGCCCGCGGCCATCATGGGTGTGGACGTGCCCAAGTTTCTCGATCGGACCGAAGAGATGGTGTACGCCTGCGCCCCTTCCGTCCCGATTGAGGAGAATCCCGGCGTCGTGTTGGGTCTCATCCTCGGAGCGGCGCACAACCAGGGCCACAATAAGCTGACGTTGATCACGTCGCCAGGAATCGGCGATCTGGGCGCCTGGCTCGAGCAATTGGTCGCTGAATCAACGGGCAAGGTGGGGAAAGGGATCATTCCCGTGGACCGGGAATCGCTCCGCGCTCCGACCGCGTACGGCAACGACCGCCTGTTCGTGTATGTGCGGCTTGAGGCGGCCCCCGATCGGGCGCAGGACGCGGCTGTCGAGGCGCTGGAACGGGCAGGACACCCGGTCGTGCGCATCGGGGTGGACGAAATCTACGATCTTGGCGAAGAGTTCTTCCGCTGGGAAATCGCGACCGCCGTGGCGGGGGCGGGCATCGGTATTTACCCGTTTGACCAGCCTGATGTGGAGGCCAGCAAAGTGGCGACGCGCAAACTGACCTCGGAATACGAGCAGACCGGCTCGCTCCCACCGGAGACGCCGATCCTCGAGGAAGGCGGCATCAAGCTCTTCACAGACGACAAGAATGCGAGCGCGCTCGGGGCAGCGGCGGGAAAGAGCCCGTCGCTCTCGGCCTATCTCAAGGTCCACCTCAACCGGATCAAGGCCGGCGATTACGTCGCTCTGCTGGCCTACATCGAAATGAACGAGGCCCACGAACGTGCCCTCCAAGCCATGCGGCATGCTGTGGGGGATTCCAAGCGGGTCGCGACCTGCCTCGGCTTCGGCCCGCGCTTCCTCCACTCGACCGGACAGGGGTACAAGGGGGGGCCGAACACGGGCGTCTTCCTGCAAATCACGTGCGACGACGCCGCAGACTTGCCGGTCCCCGGCCAGAAATATACGTTTGGCGTGGTCAAGGCCGCGCAGGCCCGCGGCGATTTTGAGGTTCTGGCGGAGCGTGGTCGCCGGGCCCTACGCGTCCATCTGGGTAAGGACGTCGGCGCCGGGTTGAGAACGCTGGAAGCGGCCATCAAGCAGGCGTTGACATAGGAGGAACACACGATGACAATCACGCAATACCTCGGCGACAAGGCCGACTATTTGCTCGACTTCAAGGACCCCAAGATACCCAAGGAACGGCTCCATGTGCCGGGACCGGATTTCGTCGACCGGATCTTCGCGCCCTCCGACCGCAACAACCGGGTGCTGAGCAACCTCGAGCGGATCTTCAGGCAAGGCCGCCTGAGTCACACCGGGTACCTCTCGATTCTACCGGTCGATCAGGGCATCGAGCACTCCGCGGGCGCGAGCTTTGCGCGGAACCCGGATTATTTCGACTCGGAGAACATCGTGCGTCTCGCGCTCGAGGGTGGCTGTAATGCGGTCGCGACGACATTCGGGGTGCTGGGCACCGTCGCCCGCAAGTACTCGCACAAGATTCCGTTCCTGGTGAAGATGAACCACAATGAGTTGCTGACTTACCCGAACAAGTTCGACCAGATCCTGTTCGGCACCGTGAAACAGGCCCATGAGATGGGCGCGGCTGCGGTCGGCGCAACCATCTACTTCGGCTCCGAGCAGAGCGCCAGGCAGATCGTCGAGATCAGTCAAGCCTTCGCCCTGGCCCACGAGATGGGGATGGCGACCGTCCTTTGGTGCTACTTGCGCAATAACGCCTTCAAGGCGGACAAGGACTACCACTTGTCCGCCGACCTCACCGGACAGGCCAACCACCTCGGCGTGACGATCCAAGCCGACATCATCAAGCAGAAGCTCCCAGAGACGAACAGCGGATTTAAGGCCCTGAACATGGGCGGCTCGAGCTACGGCAAGCTGGATGAGCGGATGTACAGCGATCTGTCCAGCGATCACCCGATCGACCTGTGCCGCTATCAGGTCGCCAACTGCTATCTCGGCCGCTCCGGGCTCATCAACAGCGGTGGCGCCGCCGGCAAGAACGACTTCGCCGAGGCGGTCACGACGGCGGTCATCAACAAACGCGCCGGCGGGATGGGACTGATTTCCGGTCGCAAGGCGTTCCAGCGTCCCATGAAGGACGGGGTCGCGTTGCTCAATGCCGTTCAGGACGTCTATCTCAGCCGAGAGGTCACGGTGGCGTGAGGAAGACGTGAGGAGTGAGGCGTAAGGAGTAAGGAGTGAAGAGAATGGTGGGAAAGACACGAGGTGGAATGGCAACGGCCCCTGTGGTGTTCCTGTTCGACGTGGACAACACCCTGCTCGACAACGATCGTGTCACGGCCGATTTGAAGCAACATCTGACTCATGAAGTCGGCCCCGAGCGACAGCAACGCTACTGGGCGATCTACGAGCAGTTGCGGGCTGAGCTGGGGTACGCCGACTACCTGGGCGCGTTGCAACGGTACCGGACTGAGTATCCGCGCGATCCGCGGCTCCTGACCGTCTCGCGCTTTCTGGTCAATTATCCGTTTGCGAACCGGTTGTTTCCGAACTCGCTCGATGTGTTGGATCAGTGCAAACAGTGGGGGAAGGCGGTCATCCTCTCCGATGGCGACGTCGTCTTCCAGCCCCGCAAGATCGAGCGCTCAGGCCTGTTTGACGCGGTAGATGGGAACGTGCTCATCTACGTCCACAAGGAGCAGGAACTGGACGATGTCGCGCAACAATACCCCGCCCGGCAGTACGTGTTGGTCGATGACAAGCTGCGTATCCTGGCAGCGGTGAAGAAAGTCTGGAGCTCGCGTGTGACCACCGTCTTCCCCCGGCAAGGTCACTATGCCAGAGACCCGCAGGCGGCGGCGAGTTATCCGGCGGCAGACGTGAGCCTCGAGCGAATCGGCGATCTTTTAAACTACGATCTGAAGAAGCTCCTCGAGGCGGCTCGTCCCGCATGACCTGACGGCAGGGCCGGCAGGGCAATCCGGACCTTCCCCCTGACCCAGTCCACGGGCAAATGGAAGAACGACAATGAGCGACGACAGTCGCCCGATGAGTCTTCCCCCGTTCTCGCCGGACTATCGCGTCTCCGGCGTGCTGCTGCACGTCACGTCGCTGCCCTCGCCTTACGGCATCGGCGACGTGGGGCCGGCTGCGCTGAGGTGGGTCGACCGCCTCCACGAAGCCGACCAACGCTGGTGGCAGGTGCTACCGCTGGGTCCCACGGGGTACGGCAACTCTCCTTATCAATCCCTTTCGTCTTTCATCGGCAACTGGCTCCTGATCAGCCCCGATTGGCTGATCGAGGATGGACTGTTGCGGTCAAGCGACTGCGAGGACCGCTCATTTTCTGCAACCACCGTTGATTACGACGTCGTGATCCCGTTCAAACGCCGGTTGCTCGAAAGGGCCTGGACCAACTTCAGCGCGGGGACGTCCCGGGAGCTGCAGCCCGCCTTTGAGCAGTTCCGCCACGACCGGGCGTACTGGCTGGAAGACTATGCCCTGTTCCGGGCGCTGAAAGCCAGGTACCATGGCGACTCCTACCTTGAGTGGCCTGCAGAGTTGGTTCAGCGTAAGCCGGCAGCCCTGGCCCGGGCCTGGCAGGATCTGGCGGACCAGATCAATCAGGTTTGCTTCGTGCAATTCCTGCTGTTCCGCCAGGGGAAGCGGCTTAAGGAACATGCGCGCGCCAAGGGCGTGCGCTTGATCGGCGACCTGCCCATTTTCGTGTCTCCCGATTCGAGCGATGTGTGGACGAACCCGGAGCTGTTCCTGCTGGATGAACAGCGCCGGCCGCGTGTCGTCGCGGGTGTGCCGCCCGACGATTTCAGCTCCGAGGGGCAGCTCTGGGGCAATCCCATCTATGACTGGGACGCCCTTCGTCGGACCGGCTATCGTTGGTGGTTAGACCGCCTGCGCGCCCTGTTGGCTCACGTGGACGTGATTCGCCTGGATCATTTCCGTGCGTTCGCGGCTGCCTGGCATATACCGGCCGGGGCCCCGACGGCCCAATCCGGCCGATGGGTGCCTGGTCCGGGCGCCGAGTTCTTCAGCGTGGTACGGAGAGAACTGGGCGCTCTCCCGTTCATCGCCGAAGACTTGGGGCTGATCACGCCCGACGTCTACGTCCTCCGCGATCAGTTCCACATACCTGGGACGCGGGTGCTTCAGTTTGCCTTCGACGGCCATTCGGACAACCCGCACCTCCCGCGCAACTATGTCCACAATACGGTGGTGTACACCGGTACTCATGACAATCCCACGACGCGCGGCTGGTATGAAGAACTGCCGGATGACCAGCGGCAAATCATGTGGAATTACCTGAAGCAACCCGTGGGCGAGAGCGACGAGGTTGCCTGGGAGTTGATCCGTCTGGCATGGTCGTCGGGGGCTGCGATCGCGATCGCTCCGTTACAGGACGTGCTCAACCTGGGGAGAGAGGCTCGAATGAACGTGCCCGGTAGTACGGAAGACAACTGGCGCTGGCGCTGCACTGATGAGATGCTGTCTGCGCCTGCCTTCCAACATTTGCGGGACTTGACGAACAAGTCAAACCGGTCGAGCGTTCTTCGAAGTCCGCTAACCGGCAGCGTGTCGGCGATCTGCTGAGCGACAACATGGAAAGGAGATGCCCATGAGCTTACATCCGTTAGCTGGCCGGCCTGCGCCGGCGGATCTCCTGATAGACGTCGGCAAACTCGAACGCGCCTACTACGAGCGCTTACCTGACCTCAGTGACCCCAATCAACTGGTGAGCTTTGGCACCAGTGGGCACCGTGGCTCGCCGTTCGACGGCTCGTTCACCGAGGCTCACATTCTGGCCATGACGGAGGCGATCTGCGACTACCGCCGCAGCCAAGGCATTGATGGCCCGCTGTTCATGGGCAAGGACAGCCACGCCGCCTCCCCACCGGCCGAGCGCACGGCCCTGGAAGTGTTCGCGGCCAATGGCGTGGACGTCTTCATCCAGCGCGACAACGGCGTCACGCCGACCCCGGTCATCTCCCACGCGATCCTGGTCCGCAACCGCGGGCCTCACGAGCACCAGGCAGACGGGATCGTCGTCACCCCTTCGCATAATCCACCGGAGGACGGCGGCTTCAAGTACAACCCGCCGCACGGCGGTCCGGCCGATACCGACGTGACCGGGTGGATTCAAGATCGGGCCAACACGCTCCTGCGCGGCGCCAACAAGGAGGTGAAACGATTCCCGTACGCCATAGCCCGCAAGGCCTCGACGACCCACGAGACCGACTTCGTGGCCCCCTATGTCAGGGATCTGGCCAGCGCGATTGACATGGAAGCCATTCGCTCGGCGGGCCTGAAGATCGGGGTCGATCCCCTCGGCGGCGCGGCGGCGGGCTATTGGGGACCGGTGCGGGAGGAGTTCGGCCTGAACATCACGGTGGTGAATCCGAAGCTCGATCCCACCTTCCGGTTCATGACCCTCGATCACGATGGCAAGATCCGCATGGACTGCTCCAGTCCCTATGCGATGGCCGGCCTGGTCAAACTCAAGGACCGCTTCGACATCGCGTTCGGCAACGATCCTGACTCGGACCGGCACGGCATCGTCACGCGGTCGGCCGGGCTCTTGAATCCCAACCATTATCTGGCGGTGGCGATTCGGTATCTGCTCACACACCGCCCGCAATGGGCGACGAGCGCGGTGGTGGGAAAAACGCTGGTCAGCAGCTGCATGATCGATCGGGTAGTGCAGGACCTGGGGCGGCACTTGTCCGAGGTGCCGGTGGGCTTCAAATGGTTTGCGGCCGGGTTGCTGGACGGGTCCTGTTGCTTCGGGGGCGAAGAGAGCGCCGGCGCGAGTTTTCTCCGCCGGGATGGCACAGTGTGGACGACGGACAAGGACGGACCCCTGCTCGGCTTGCTTGCGGCAGAAATCACCGCACGCACGGGCAAGGACCCCGGCGTGCACTATCAGGAGCTCACCGCCAAGTTCGGCCAAGCCTACTACGTACGCATCGACGCGCCGGCGACACCCGAGCAAAAGAATCGGCTGGGGAAACTGTCCCCGCAAAGCGTGAGCGCCGCCAAACTGGCAGGCGACCCGATCGAGGTGAAACTGACCCGCGCCCCCGGAAACAATGCTCCCATCGGTGGACTGAAGGTGGTCACCAAGCGAGGGTGGTTTGCGGCCCGCCCCTCCGGCACCGAGAACATCTACAAACTCTACGCGGAGAGCCTCAGCAGCCAGGCTCACCTCGATACCATCGTCGAAGAAGCCCAAGAGATTGTCGGACGCGCCCTGGCGGACTGATCGCGTGACCTGACCGGACTCGGTTGAAACCTACACCTTAGAGGTAAATTCACGTTATGGCAAAAACAGAAGACAAGAACGGGAACGGAGAGTCCAAGCTCAAGCGTAAGAAATATGAGAAGGAGCTACGCCGGCTTCAGGCCGAGCTCTGCCGTCTCCAGGAGTGGGTGAAACACAAGGGACTGCGGATCATCATAGTGTTCGAGGGACGCGACGGCGCGGGGAAGGGCGGCACGATTCGCGCCATCACCGAACGTGTGAGTCCCCGCGTGTTTCGCCTCGTGGCGTTACCCGCTCCATCCGACCGCGAGAAGAGCCAGATGTATATACAGCGCTATATGCAGCACTTCCCGGCGGCTGGCGAGATCGTGATCTTCGACCGCAGTTGGTACAACCGTGCCGGTGTCGAATACGTGATGGGATTTTGTACCAAGGAACAGCACCGGCGCTTCCTCGAACTCTGCCCGGTGGTCGAAGCATACATCGTGGATGGAGGGATCATCCTGATTAAGTACTGGCTCGAGGTGAGCAACGAGGAACAGGAGCGGCGATTCGAGGCTCGGATCGAGGATCCGTTGCGCCAGTGGAAGCTCAGTCCAATAGACCTGCCGTCACGTGAAAAGTGGTACGAGTACTCGCGTGCCCGGGACATGATGCTGGAGGCGACTGACACGAAGCACGCGCCGTGGTATATCGTGCATTCGGATAACAAGCGCAAGGCGCGCCTCAATTGCATAGCCCATCTGCTGAAGCTGATCCCCTACGAGAAGGTGCCGCGCGAAACAGTGCGGCTGCCCAAGCGATCGGACAAGCACAAGTACGATGACCAGGCGCCATTGAAGGGAAGGCACTTTATCCCCGAGATATACTGACGCCCGGCATCCCTCGAACGGCCCCCCAGGCTACCGTGAACGACCTGAGCACGTTGCTGGCCCGCTCGACGCCGGGTCTTCAGCAGCGGCGGGCCTACCGGCGTGAAGCGTGGAGCCCCGATTCACCCTCTACCTGCTGTATCAGTTCTAAAGAAATCCCATTGCCTCCGCGCGGCGCGTTGGTGTATGCTCCGCCTCGCCGCCGGCTGACTGCTGTCCGAAAGAAGTGAGAAGTGATGTCCGTTAAGCAACCGAAAGGCGAAGTTACTCCCGGTTTCTCTACTCCGGTCGGCACGCGCAGGAAATTCTTTCAATGGGTCACTCGGATGGCTGCCGGGTTGATCGGCTTGAGTCTCGCTATTCCGCTCGTCGGGTATGTGATCTCGCCGGCTCTGAAGCGCCGCGACAAGCCGTGGGTGGAGGTTGGAAGGGTGGACGAGTTAACTGCCGGCCAGCCCAAACAACTTGAATATGTTGCCACCATTCGGGATGGCTATCTGGAAGCGAAGACCCATAAGGCAGTCTGGGCGATCAAGCAGTCAGACGGGCAAGTGACCGTCTTCTCCCCCCTGTGCACCCATTTAGGGTGTGGCTATCACTGGGACGGAGACGAGCGGAAGTTCAAATGTCCCTGTCACGGGAGCGTCTACGATGTAAGCGGCAACGTGCTGCACGGCCCGGCGCCTCGCCATCTGGATGTGTTGCCAGCAAAGGTCGAAAACGGACGCCTGCTGGTGGTCTACAAGGAATTCAAATCCGGCACCTCAACGGCTGTGGAACTCTAGTAACTCCTCACTCCTCACTTTTCACTGGAGGGACACGAGTGTCCCGACTCTACGACTGGCTCGATAGCCGGCTCAAACTGAAGTCGGTCGAACGCACACTGCTGGATGAACCGATCCCGGGCGGCGCCAGTTGGATCTATGTGTTCGGCTCGGCCACGCTCTTCCTGTTTGTGCTGCAAGCTGTCACCGGCATGTTCCTCGCCGTGTACTATGCTCCGACGCCGGATCATGCCTATGACAGCGTGCAGTACATCGAAAACCAGGTGACCTTCGGCTGGTTCGTCCGCGGCCTCCACCATTGGGGCGCGTCGGCAATGGTCGTCGCGATTGGCCTGCACATGCTCCAAGTCTTTCTCTATGGAGCCTTCAAGCCGCCACGCGAGCTCATGTGGATGGTGGGGGTGGTCCTGTTCCTGATCGTGATGATGTTTGCGTTCACCGGCTATCTCTTGCCCTGGGATCAGACCGCCTACTGGGCCACCCAGATCGGCATCAATATGGCAGGCACGGTCCCCCTCGTCGGGGACTTCCTCGTGAAGGTCCTGCGCGGCGGGGAGACGTTGGGAGCCCTGACGCTGTCCCGGTTCTTTGCGGTGCATGTCCTGTTCCTGCCTGCGCTGATCCTCGCGGGAATCATGCTGCATCTTTTTATTCTCCGGCGGGTTGGACCGGCCGGCCCCTGGGATGAGGCGAAGGCGGCTGCGGGCAGCGAGACCTTTTATCCCCGTCAAGTCTATATGGACGCGGTGGTCATGCTTGGCGTATTTATCGTGCTTGCCGCGCTCGCCACCCTGGTCCCCTTCCCGCTGACCGATAAGGCCGATCCGTCTGACACGAGTTTCGTGCCGGTGCCGGAGTGGTACTTCCTCTTCTATTACGAGTTCCTGAAGCACGTGCATGGTCCGCTTGAACCCGTGGCCACCTGGATCCTGCCGGGCGCTGCGGTGCTTGTCATGCTCTTCTGGCCGTTTCTCGATTGGCAGAAAAAAGTTCGCGCCCCGGCCTCGCGTCCTCTCGGAATGGCGCTGGGGGTCCTGTTCTTGGTGTTCGTCTTCTCTCTGCTCGGGATCTCTCTCAAGAATCTCTACGCCGTCAAGCGCGTGGATCCCGCCATCGCCCACGGCAAGGCGCTCGTCAAGCAATTCGGCTGCACGGCCTGTCATCGGATTCACGGCGAAGGCGGAGCCATCGGTCCGGAGCTGTCGTACGTCGGCGATCGACGCCCCGAACGCGAGTGGCATTTCAAGCACTTCCGCAATCCGCAGTCGGTTTCCCCCGGCTCCATCATGCCTAAGTTTCCGCTCACAGATCAGGAGCTCCATGACCTCACCAGCTACATGCTCAGCCTTCGGCGTGAGACGTAGGCTTCGGCGAGCGGGTCACCGCTCCGCCAAACAGACGGCGAGCCACAATTTGGATTTATCGCCACGAAAGGAATGAATCGTATGCAACTCGGCATGATCGGACTCGGCAGGATGGGCGCCAATATGGTCCGCCGCTTGATACGCGGGGGACATCACTGCGTCGTCTACGACCGAAACCGCGAGGCGGTGAACGGGTTGGTCAAGGAGGGCGCCGTCGGCGCCACCTCTCTCGATGAATTTGCGGCCACGCTCGCGAAGCCGCGCACCGCGTGGCTGATGGTGCCGGCCGCCGTCGTGGACAGCACACTGAAGGACCTGGCCGCGCGGATGCAGGCCGACGACGCCATCATCGATGGGGGGAACTCCTACTACATCGACGACATCCGGCGGGCCAGGGATCTGCAGGCGAAAGGGATCCACTATCTCGACGTGGGCACGAGCGGCGGCATCTGGGGCCTGGAGCGCGGCTATTGCCTGATGATCGGCGGCGACCTGACGGCGGTGAAGCGTCTCGACCCGATCTTCAAGACCCTGGCGCCGGGGAGAGGCTCGATCCCGCGCACACCGGGACGCGAGAAAGTGAGGGGAACCGCCGAGGACGGCTACCTGCACTGCGGGCCGAGCGGAGCGGGACATTTTGTGAAGATGGTCCATAACGGCATCGAATACGGCGTGATGGCCGCCTATGCCGAGGGTCTGAACATCCTGAAGCACGCGAACGTGGGCAAACGAGGTCGCACGATCGATGCGGAGACCACACCCCTTCGCGATCCTGATCATTACCAATATGACTTCAGTCTCGCCGATGTGGCAGAACTGTGGCGTCGTGGCAGCGTCATCGCCTCGTGGTTGCTCGATCTCAGCGCGATCGCCTTGCTCAAGCAGCCGGACCTGGGGACATTCTCCGGCCGGGTGTCCGACTCTGGCGAAGGGCGATGGACGATCACGGCCGCGATCGACGAAGGCGCCCCGGCGCCGGTCCTGAGCGCCGCGCTGTATCAGCGGTTTACGTCACGCGGCGAGGACGATTTCGCCACGAAGGTCCTGTCCGCCATGCGCTTCGAGTTCGGCGGCCACGTCGAACGGGCAACGGGGGGATAGATAGGAACAGTGAGGAGGAAGGAGTAAAGCGTAAGGAGTAAAATGTGAGGAGTGAGGAGGTCTAAGCGGTGGCAGCCGGTTATCAAACGAGCAGTGCAGGACAGTTCAAGCTCTCTGCCGATGCCGTTCCTTCCGATGCCCTCGTGTTCTTTGGCGCGACGGGCGACTTGGCATACAAGAAAATCTTTCCCGCGTTGCAGGGCATGATCAAACACGAAACCCTGTCGGCTCCCGTCGTCGGTGTCGCCAAATCCGGTTGGACGCTGGAGCAATTGCGGGCGCGGGCCCGTGAGAGCCTCAGCCAACACGGGGGAGGCGTGGATGAGGCGGCGTTCGGCAAACTCCTGCAGCAGCTCCAGTACATCGACGGCGACTATCAAGATCCTACAACGTACCAACAGTTGCGAAAAGCCCTTGGCGACGCGACGAGACCTACGCACTACCTGGCCATTCCGCCGAGTCTGTTCGGCACGGTGGTTGAGGGACTCAGCCGCTCGGGTTGCGCCGAGCAGGCACGCGTCATCATCGAAAAGCCGTTCGGACGAGATCTGGCCTCGGCCCAGGCCTTGAACGTCACCTTGCGCTCGGCGTTTCCGGAGTCCAACATCTTCCGCATCGACCATTACCTCGGGAAAGAGGCGGTCGAGAACCTGCTCTTCTTCCGTTTCGCAAACACCTTTCTCGAACCGATTTGGAATCGCAACTATGTGCACAGCGTGCAGATCACCATGGCCGAGAAATTCGGCGTCGCCGGACGGGGGAAATTCTATGATGACACCGGCGCGATTCGCGATGTGGTGCAGAACCATATGCTCCAAGTGATCGCCTTCCTGGCCATGGAACCACTGACGCTGACGTACCATGAATCGCTTCGTGATGAGGTGGTAAAGATCCTTCGGATGATTCCGCCGCTCCAACCCGCCGACCTGGTGCGCGGGCAGTTTCGGGGCTACCTCAAGGAGCCGGGAGTCTCCCCGAATTCCCATGTCGAGACCTACGCCGCGGTGCGCCTGCGTATCGATGCCTGGCGCTGGGCCGGGGTACCGTTCTTGATCCGCGCCGGGAAATCTCTTTCCATGACGGCGACCGAGGTGCTGGTCAAGCTCAAGCAGGCTCCGATCAGCCGACTCGGCCCGGCGCAAGGCAACTACTTTCGTCTTCGCCTGGGACCGGAACTGTCGATCAGCCTTGGCGCCAGGGTGAAACGTCCTGGTCCACAACTGGTCTCTATGGCTTCGGAGCTGATGGCTGTGAGGCAGGATTGTTGCGACGAGATCGACCCCTACGAGCGACTGCTCACCGATGCGATGCACGGGGATGCCCTACTCTTCGTCCGCTCGGATGCGGTAGAAGCCGCCTGGGCGATTGTCGAGCCTATTCTGGGGAATGCGACCCCCCTCTTTGACTATGAACCGGGGACCTGGGGGCCGATGGAAGCCGATGGACTGGCGTCGGAGATCGGTGGCTGGCACAACCCGCAGGGCGTGGCATGAGAATCCTGGTGATTGATGTGGGCGGGAGCAATGTGAAGGTGCTTGTCTCCGGTCAGCGCACCCCGCGGAAGGTCCCTTCCGGGCCGGCCATGACTGCGTCTAGCATGGTTCAAGGAGTCAAGCGCCTCACGAAGGACTGGGAGTACGAAGCCGTGTCCATCGGGTACCCGGGGCCGGTGCTGCACGGACGTCCCGTCGCCGAACCGAAGAATCTCGGTGGTGGATGGGTGGGAGTCGACTTTCGCAAGACCTTTGGGTGTCCGGTGAGGGTGGTCAATGATGCCGCCATGCAGGCGCTGGGAAGCTATGAGGGTGGGCGCATGCTTTACCTGGGTCTCGGCACCGGTCTCGGTTCAGCCCTGGTCATTGACGGTCGATTAGAACCCATGGAGCTCGCGCATTTACCATACAAGAAGGGCCAGACGTACGAGGACTACGTGGGTCTGCGAGGGTTGAAGCGGTTTGGGAAAAAGAAATGGCGTCGCCATGTCGCGAAGGTGGTCGAGTCACTGAGCAAAGCTCTTCAGGCTGATTATGTGGTGCTTGGCGGTGGCAACGCGAACAAACTCAAGAAGCTGCCCAAAGGCGCCCAACTGGGGAACAATAGCCACGCCTTCATCGGCGGATTTCGCTTGTGGGGCGAGGCACAGCAGAAGCAAGACCGTAGGACCGCGCTCACCCTCCCCTCTCCTCCTCCGAGGGGGAGAGGATTGCTGGAACGGCACTAGCGGGCGCGCTGCCGCGCATGGAGGCTAGGGTTGTATCCAGACGATACAAAGGGGTCAGACCCCTTAGGTTCACACGTACGGAATTCCATCGCTTCCCTTTTATTGAAGTCGTCGATCCCCTCCAGGCATAGCCCCGCCCCGTTGGTTTCCGCGCAGCTTAGGCCTGAAAGTCCCGCGCGTACGCGTCCGGCGGTGAAGGCGAGGCACGACGGCTCATTTCATCCCGGCCAGGAGATCCAGCAGAGCCTGATCTGCAAAGTCGAGCCGAATCAGGCCGAACCGCGGATAATCGAGGTCGAAGATCACATACACGGTGGCCGTCAGGACAAGGGCAAACGCGACCGAGTGGAGCATCACATTGCGGGGCTTGCTGCCGGCCATGACATATCCGGCAAGCATCGAGCAGACCAGCGCCAGCATGACGAGCAGGCCGAAAATCAACAGCGGAGTGTGGGTGAGCGCCGCATTCGTGCGAGCCGTGGGGATGTTGATCATCTCATTCATCGCCGGAATCACGACGATCGTGACCTGCGGCGGCGCCTCCCGAAGGGCGGCGATCGTCCCGGTCCAGATTTCTTGTTGAAGCGAGGCCGCGACGGCCGCCTGCTTCTTCGAGGCATCGATGTCGGGCAAGAGACGATAGACGGCAACCCGGGCCTCCAGGTACTGGCGGAACTTCTCCCGCAGGGCCGGTTGTGCCGAAGCCGGCAGCATATCCAAACGCAAATAGGCCGTGCCGATGGTATTCGCCTCCTCCACCACGAGCTGCCGGCGGAGCTCATACCGCCCTGCCGCTCCGAAGAATGTAAACGCGATCAGTAAGCCCATCAGGCCGAAAATGGCGGCCTCGACGGCGGTCAAACGCGCCCGCGCCGCATCCGTCTCTTTCGGGAGATTCCGCCGTCCCAGGCGCTGTCCGACCGTGAGCAGCAACAGCATGCCGATGAAGAGGCCCAGGACTAGTAACACGACGGAATAACTATAACTCATGCCCGACTCCTCCCTGGTGATTCTCGCCGAACTGGCCGGTGGTGTACCCCTGCTGCTTGAGCAGGTCGGCGATCGTCGTCTTGAGTGCCGATATCAACAATACGCCGAGCACGGCATGGCCGATCCCGGCGGCCCACAGCAGCATCCCCCCGAGGCTCAATCCTACCGCAGCCCACATAATGACCACGGCAGCGAGCACGTTGTAGCTGGTGATCCCGATGCTCACCGCCAGACCGGCGGCACTGCCGACATCATCACGAGCTTTCAGACAGGCCAGCCCAAGCGCAAACACCCCTGCGCCGAAGAGTCGCGCCAGGACTGCTGCGATCGCGTCCGTCGGCCCTCCGAGCAGCAACGAAACCGACGTCGCCGGGCTGATCAGCGTCAGCACTCCCACCACCGCTTCAAGACCGCCAGAAATTATCAGCAAGAGTCTCAGCGACATCTCTGCTCATCCCTCCATTCAGAACACGGCATCCGCGCCGTCGACAACTTAGTCCATAGCCCCAGAACGACGCGAGAGCCGCGGCCGGTCTGACGGTATCTGGAGCCTGTTATGGGCGATCGTCAGCACGTCGTCACGCGCGCTAGCGGTGGCATCGAGCGGCGAGCGCGAACTCAAGAAAGTACCGGTCGAGGTCCCCCAGCGTGGCGCCGTGCTCGCAGCCGCCCAATGCCGCGTCACAGAGCAGCTCCCGCGCGCGGGCGATCTCCCTGAGCCGGCCGCGCCAGCGAGGATCGGCGAGGGTGAGGTCGAGTAACTCGAGCGCACGATCGAACGCGCCGGCCGCGAGCCGCTCGTCCTTGCCGCGCCAGCGGCGCAGTCGTCCCACCTCGGTCCCGACGTTGCCGAGCTGCTCGGCAAGCGACAGCCGACCCCACCCCCCCGCGGCCAGTTCCTGGTGTCGATAGGCCGAATCTGTCATGCGCCGATGAGTCTCGTCACGACGTTCACGATCTGCTGCCGCAGGGCCGGATCCTCGACCGAGCGCGAGCGGTTCCCCTGCGACGGCCGGACGTTGATCATGGAATCGAACTCGATACGATCCGTGCCCACCCGGTCTGGATAGAGGTTGATCCCCCAGAGGTCCGCCTGATGGCCCCCCTGCTCGATGAGGAGGGCATCCTCGTCGGCGTGGAGTTCCCCTCCGATGGCCATGACCCCCAGGCGCACATCTACGACCGCCTTCACGAACTCACCGAACTGCCCGTGGGCCAGGGAGCGCAGCTCATCGAGCGTGATCGGCTCGCGAACGATCTGTACCGCCATAGAAGTTGACGTTCAGTGAATGGCCAGCGCCGCGTCTTGCGCCAGTCGCTGGATTGTCTGTTGATCCGCGATAGCGAGTTTCGTCGGCTCCAGATCAATGTCCACTTTTTTGAGTTTCATCGCGACCTCCCCTGTCTTGCCGCGTACATCAGGGTTTCGTCCCCACGACCGGATAGACGCCGGTCAGACGCGCGATCAGAATGGCCACGTACATCACGCCTGTGACCATCTCAAAGATTGTCAGGAAGCGGGATTGAACCAACACAGGAGTAATGTCGCCGAATCCAGCGGTCGTGAGCGCCGTAAAGCTGAAATAGATCAGCTCCCTTAGGTCGAGTGCCTTTACCGTTCCCCCGAGCGCATAGGCGCCGGGGTAGAAATACTGCAGCACCCCGCTCAGGAATGCCCAGAGTATGGCGATCAGCATGTATGCGGCTACCGCGCCGTACAGCTTGTCAGCCGTTATCTTGTCCTTGCGCAGCACGTAATGCAGAAGATGGCCAAGGGTGAAGGTGTAAAGGACGGCGTTACAGCCCCAGGACAACGCTTTGTACCCCGAGTCGCCCGACTGCAACACCAGGAGCTGAAAGGTGAGCGTGGGCACAGCCAGGGCAATGGCAATGGCTAACGAGACCCTGGACCGTCCAACCGCCGCGACCGCGGTCACCAGCATGCTGATGTTGACGAGACCAACGATCACACGACCGTGGGCGGTCTCGCCCAGGAACGGAATTGCGACAAGTAGCGCAAGCAGCGCCAGGAACAGGAAGAAGCAGCGCTGCTCGAGCAACTGCGCCAAGCGCGGGTGAGGCATTACGATCGGCATGACGAATCATCCTCTCTCGCTTGCCGGCGAACTTGGCCGGCGGCTTGTCGCGGCGATTCAGCCGCGTGCCGCAGCCCTCGCTTAGGTTGAAGGATCGACAAATCAGGGGAACAGGCGCCTCTGTGGGCGGAGTCAGGATCGTCTTGCGCACGCTCTGTATCCTGCCGGCAGGCTGGTCCTGGGCGTACGCCGGTACGGCGAACGCGGCACAGAGGACCGGCAGGGTCACGGCTTGATCTTGCTGATCTTCGTCCCCTGCACACCGAGCCCGGCCATCAGCCCCGTCTGGTCAAAGAAGAAGACATAGATGTCGGCGCGGGCCGATGTCGTCGAGAGGGACCCAGCTGCACCCTTATTCACGACGACGAGGCTTGGCGACCCTCCGATCTCCCAGCCTTCACTTTCATCGAGATACTTCAGCTTCTCCTCATTCATGAAGAACACCGCGTAGCCGAACGTCTGCACGCCCGCCTGCAGACCGTACGACGCCGCAACCGCGTTATAGTAGCCTGCCGTCTTTCCCTGCACGCGCAGAGCGCCTTCGCCGTACATCCCGCCGATGATGAAGCCGCCCTTGACGATGCTCGGGAAGACGAGGATCCCCGATGCCTTGTCCGCGAGGGCCTTGGCCGCTGGCTCACTGCCCAAGAGTTTCTGCAGTGCAGCGGTTACGTCACGGTCTATCTCGGCCGTGGAGGCCGCACTGGTCGAGCGCGGACTCACCAGGATGGTGACCGTGATCGCCATGATGACTGTGGTCCAACCGAGTAGATGCCACCGGGAAAAGGCACACTCTCTTTCGAACGTTGTGGATGTCTTGGCAGGCATCGAGTCCTCCTCTTTCAGGTTACAAATGGCCTCCGTTGGTCCCATGGTATCAGCGCCTCTCAAGGGGCGGAGGGAATCGTCAGCAAGGGGGACGCCGGCACCTGGTCGGGTCGCCGCGTTGCTAGTCGTTCTTTTGCCCGCCCTTCACGGCAGCCTTGAAATCATCCTCCGAGATCTTCTTGACCTCCGAAGACTGTAGTGTCACCACGCTGCCGCTCTTCTGATCCGTGAAAGCGATGGCTCCGGTCTTGGTCTGTTCGATTTTAGTCGTGTAGTACTCTTTCGTTCCGGCCGGATCGTTCACTCGATAGTAATCGGTGCCGCAGCCGGCCACGACCGCCGCCAGGCCGCACAGCATCCACAAGGTGGTCTGACTTATACGCATCGCCTCCTCCTCTCCTCCGCTCGCAAGGCCGTTAGTACACCAACGGGATTTCCATGGCAAGCTGGGCCTTGATCACGCTGCCGAAGGGAACCATTGCGTGCTCGACTCTACCTGATTGCTCCGCCAGATTTCTACCGTCGCGATGCGCCCTTCACAGCCGCTTCCGCAGGCGATCATAGCCCCTCTTCAATTCCTCCATGGCCAGACTCAGGGCCGTGCCGACGGATTCCGCCGTCTTGCCGGCTTCCTCCCTCGCCGCGTCCAGTTTGGGCCTCATCTCTTCCCACTGCTTCTCCAGCCGGGCCCATTCGTCCTTCGCGTCCGCCTTCGCCAGGTGCAGCTTGACCCGAAGCTGGTCGCGCTGTTGCTTGAGATGCTCCGCCGCTTTCGTGATCTGCTCCTTTGCATCCGCCATGCTCCTTCCTCCCTTGTTTCACTTCAGCCAATCCGCCGTCACCGTGTTCGAGTGGCGCCCGTATGCTGCCGCTCACCGCGGCGCCAGGCGCCAAGGTCGTCGTAATGCTTCAGGATGTGACGGCAGGTGCCGAAGGCGAGACGCCTTGGGTGGGGTCGGCGTCGCCTTTCCTCCCGGTCGCCGAGTCGCCTGGTCAGACTCACTTGTCCTCAAGTTTGACCTCCTTGACCTTCGCCTGGATAATCCAGCCCTCTTTTGCGAAAAACTGCGACAGATAGGCGACGGCCTGCTCGGCGCTTCGAGCGGCCATCTGTTCGTGCTCAGATCGATAGATTTTGACGCCGCTAACCGCCACGTTGGCCGCGGCCATGCCCGCCGTGGCCCCTCCTTGCGCGGCCGCGCCGGCTCCCATCGTCACCGCGGCCCCCGGAAGCTTTCCGCTATCTCCATGTGTCATGAAATCGAGAAGCTTCACGCGGGCGTCCGGCCTTACCTGATGCACCAACACGCGCACGTTCACCCGCGCGCTGCCGGAACCAAACCCGATGATGACGCGCCGCAACCGATTGCCTTGATCCACGTCGAGGAAAGCCCCTTCGACCGTAAGTCCGTTGGGAGGGATGGCCGTCTCTTTGTACGCGCGCCGCGCCGGCAGACCGAGCTCCGAGATCCCGCGGACCAACTCCTCCGCCATGGCCTCCGCCGCCTCGCGGCCGATCTCGCGCAGGCGTTGCTCAGGGGTCATGTCACCGTGGGATTCCATGAACTCATGAATGATGCTCTGGTTTTCGATGACCTCCGTCGGACTGACGGCAAACGTGTACACCAGGACTTGCGGGGGACGAGGCAACCCGCGCTTTTCGGTTTCCGTCACTGGCTGCACGACCGTCTTCGCGCAGCCGGCAAGGCCAATCACGCACGCGATGATCACTAACGTGGAGAACGATCTGTGCTGCATCATGTTGCCTCCTCCAAACCCAAGTGATGGTTCAATGATTTCCTGAGGCTATGTGGTGGGGGGCATGATGATAATCACTTGTCCCCTTTTTCTCAATAGAAAAATCGGGCGGCCGCGATATTGGAATGTGAGGGATTCCTCCCGACGCATCAGAACGAGAACTGGAGACGGACGCCGATGACGGTTACCGTGTCCACGGCTTTCCCGGTCGCGATGACCTGCTTTTGGCCGGGCCGGATGACCTGGACGTCCGGCGTGAGCCGGATGCCCGGCACGACCGCGACGTTGTAATAGACCTCGACTCCCTGCTCATCCCTCCCTAACTCCCTCGTCCCCGACGCTACGGTGACCTTCAGCGGATTGATGTCCAGGTAGTAGTACCCGATGCCGAAGCTGTCTCGGGGCCGGCCGGGGATCACCCCGTTGACGCCGATTCCGGAGCTGTAGAAATAGCGCGCGGGGTTCGGATTGCCGTCTGAGATCCCCCACCGTGCGAAGATGCCGATCCCTTGCCCGGAGCCTTTTTTCGTCTCGTATAGATACTGATCGAAGTTGTAGTACACGTTCCACGAATTGGGCTTCCGCTCAATCGTACCGGTCTCGATGACGAGGCGCGCATTCTGGTCCAGCGACGTAAAATTCTTGGACGAGTACATCCCGCCGATAAGCTGGTGCCCGGTGAGCCCGAAAAAATTCGTCCTCACCCGCCCCTCGAAGTTATAGGTGGTATTGCCCTTGAACACCGTGTCAAAGCCGGTGGAGTTCGCTTTACCGTTGGAGTCAAACGCTGTCAGGGAGAGGAACGCGGCGTCCGAGTCTTTGGTCGGAAAGAGGACGACACCGACGCTCAGCGTTGAGTAAGGCGACGGTATCACAGTCACCGGATTCACGTTGAAGGCGAGATTGAAGAACTGAATCTCGCCTTTGCCGTTGCCGTAGGCAAACTCATTCGCATCCCCGAGGGTCGTATCGACTTTCCCGATGCTCAGGCCAACATAGGGAGAAAGAAACTGCGTGTACGTCACGGCGGGGATGGCGAGCGCGTTCCTGCCCGGCACGGGGTAGAGCCGATTGCTGTTCACCGGCATGAGTGAGCCGGTTCGGAGATTGACGGCATTGCCCCAATTGCCCTCAACTTCCACCCACAAATTTCCCCCGCGCCACCATCCGAGCGTTTCAGTGTCCACGATCAGGATCCCTAAACCGTGGCCGCTGTACGCCGAGCCGGTATCCTTGCCGCCGCTGATCACCGCCTGCCCGATCTGGGTCATTCTGAGATCAATCGCCACACCCTTCGCCACCATGGTGTTGCGGACCTCTTCCCAGTCTGCGTTCAGGGTTGAGAGAGACCACCGCGCGCCGGAGTCTGTCTTAGCCCCTTCCTCTGCAAACCCCGTGGTTGACAGCGCCAGGAAGGCCAGCAGCCAGGTCAGAAGGAGAGTGATGAAAAGCCCCAAGCTAGAGACGCGCTGGTCGCGGCAGAGGCTCGTCACCTTGATGGAGACATCCCAATCGCTTGATACCGACCTTGATGTTCCAGTCATAGGCCTGCGGGATGCTTTTTCCTCACAACCCCACGCAGGGCCGGACAAATAGTCGCCAACCCAGCGACCTCAATGGAAGCTCAGAACGATGCGAACGTGCGGCGAATGCCCACTTCGATGTTCCAGTCATAGGCGCCGATAACATCCTGCCCCCACACACCAACACCGGGGCGTACGAACATCCCCAAACTTCCCACTACATTCCGGCCGACCTCGAATTCGAGCGTCATGCT
>Ga0066659_10000117_pt1 | contig 22266 bp, 15 predicted proteins | sample GraSoiAngelo_108_FD_75176 | JGI IMG/M metagenome (GOLD analysis project Ga0066659, IMG submission 75176) | Grasslands soil microbial communities from the Angelo Coastal Reserve, California, USA - 14_0903_09_40cm | ecosystem: Environmental > Terrestrial > Soil > Grasslands | place: USA... | reverse complement strand
CTCACGCAGAAGCTCTGAGGGCGCTTCACTCCGCACCAATTCCCCTCCCGGATTGCTCACTTGTCTGGACATGAATCGATTCTCCTTGCGCTGGACGGCCTCCAGTTGTACCAGGCAAATGGCCTGGGTACCCCGCGCATTCCCAACAAATACCATGACTTACCTGCCCCCTCAAGCAAGTCAACCCCTGCTTCTCCTCTCCGGTAAACACCCGAGTCCCGAGTTATCTTCCGAGCGGAGTACCGCGCTGGAGAGTCGTTCGAAGGACCGTACCGACGGGTAAAAAAAAGGCCATCTCGATGTCCTGGCTCTCCCGGAGTTCTTCGCCACCAAGGCGGGTTGCGCCTCCGAGAAGCCGGCTAGACCATCGGCGGCCTGGCAGCCACGCAGCGCCAAATCAGGGATGGCTCGAGCGCTCGGATGCACAAGCGGCACTCCACGCGCTCCTCTAGAAACAATCGTGGCCGAACTCCGTCCGGCGCGAAATTCAGCTCTCGCCATCCGCGTGCCACCGCTTCCCTGGCGCTAATTCAGGGTCGCCAGGTTAAGCGCTTTACAACGCCCCGCTCAAAACGTACATTGGCGCGGCGTGCCCGCTGGGCAAGCGAATCGCAGTACTTTATCGAGAGGAAACTGACCTGATGAACGCTCTAAAACAAATGTCTCCGCCCCTGCTAGCTGTACTTGCTGCATTGCTGGCGGCGGCCGCTAGCGCTACTGCCCAATCGAGCTACGACCTGCGCTCTCCTGACAACCGGATCGAAATCAGAATCCGCACCGTTCCCGCGGTGCGCTACGACGTGCTCCTAAGAGGCCGGGCCTTGCTTCAGGATTGCACTCTGGCTCTCGACATTGACCACCAGACGCTGGGGTTGGACGCCAAAGTGCACGCCGCAAGAAAACGCAGCTACGACCAAACCGTTGAACCTGCGGTTCGTCAGAAGTTTGCCAGGATTCGCGAGAACTACAATGAATTGCGCCTCGAAATGGAAGGCGGCTACGCCGTTGTCTTTCGGGCTTACAACGAAGGTGCCGCCTACCGATTCGAAACGTCGCTTCCTCAGCAGCAGGTAAAGGTCTACGGCGAAGAAACAAAGTTCAATTTCCCTGGAGATTCCATCGTCTACTATCCGCAGGAAGACAGCATGTTTTCGCACAACGAGCGAAAATATGTTCCGCAGCATTTGCGGGAAATCGATCCGGCGTTCATTGCCACCATGCCGGCAATTGCGGATGCCGGAGAAGGCGCCAAGCTCGCGATCGCGGAATCCGACGTCGAAGATTATCCTGGAATGTGGCTGCGCGGCACCGGCGGACGCGGACTGGCCGGCACGTTTCCTCCTTATCCGCTAAAAGAAAAACTAGAAAGAGACCGCGATTTCAGAGTCGTTGAAGCCGCAGACTACATCGCGGTTACTTCCGGCACGCGCACTTTTCCCTGGCGGCTCATGGGTATCGTCGAGAAGGACCGAGACCTGCTGACGAACCAGCTTGTCTGGCTGTTGGCCAAGCCATCGCAATTCGAAGACACTTCCTGGATCAAGCCAGGCAAGGTCGCGTGGGACTGGTGGAACTTCAACAACGTTTACGATGTGAATTTTAAGGCCGGAATCAACACCCAGACCTACAAGTATTACATCGACTTCGCCGCCAAATATGGCATCCAGTACATCATTTTGGACGAAGGCTGGTACAAGCTTGGGAATGTGCTCGACGTCGTTCCCGAAATCAATATGGAGGAGCTGACTGCTTACGCCAAAGAAAAAAACGTGGGCATCATTCTTTGGGTAGTCTGGAAGTCGCTCGACGATCAATTGATCCCCGCTCTCGAGCAATACGCCAAGTGGGGCGTCAAGGGTATCAAAGTCGATTTCATGCAGCGCGACGATCAGCTGCTGATCAACTTCTACCATAAAGTCAGCCGCGAAACTGCGAAACGCAAGATGCTGGTTGATTTTCACGGCGGGCAGAAACAAGTCACCATGACCCGCACGTGGCCCAACATGATCAGTGGCGAAGGTGTTCGCGGGATGGAGTGGAGCAAATGGAGCGCGGAATCCGAACCAACCCACAACGTCACGCTTCCTTTTACAAGAATGTTCCTCGGCCCAATGGACTACACGCCCGGCGCCATGCGGAACGCTACCAAAACGACCTTTGCACCCATCTTTCAGCAGCCCATGGCACTGGGCACGCGCTGCCACCAACTCGCTATGTATGTGGTCTTCGAAAGTCCTTTGCAGATGCTCTCTGACAGCCCGTCGAATTACTTGCGCGAACCGGAGGTCATGGAGTTTCTTGCTCCCGTTCCATCGGTCTGGGATGACACTCGCGTCCTCGACGGCCGCATCGCCGAATACGTTGCGGTGGCAAGAAGAAGCGGCAACGACTGGTATGTGGGCGCGATGACCAACTGGACAGGGCGCGAACTGGAAGTCGATTTCTCCTTCTTGCCGGAAGGAAATTTTTCGATGGAAGCCTATCAGGACGGTATAAACGCCGACCGCATGGCCAGCGACTATAAGAGAGTAGCAATGCCGCTCAACAAATCCGCGAAACTAAAAATCAAATTGGCGCCGGGCGGCGGATGGGCAGCGCGCATCCATCCTTAATTCACGAGTCACCCATCAGCCGCAGAACGCGAGAAAAGACAGGAAGCGGCCCTTAATGTCGGGGTTCCCCGCCCTGCGGATTGGCCGGGCGCGGACCAAACATCGACCGCGCTCCCAGAAAGAGCATGACCGCGCCGAACACCAGCAGAACGGAACCCCAGACCAGGTTGATATTGATCCCCAGCGATTGTGCGTACAGCGCAGGGTTGCTGAACACGCCGAAAACGATCAGCATGATTCCGAAGATGGCAAAGATCATTCCGATGGGTAAACGAATATCCAGGCCCATGAGCGCCTTTCTCTAGCGGAAGATGAAATTCAACAGCACGGTGACTCCCAGAATCGCTACGCCCAGGTAGGCCGGCCGCTTGTACCAACGCAGATTTCCCTCCTGCGGGCGTTCCGTCAGGGAATAAACAAGGCCGACGAGGCGTGATTCGTCCGGAGCCTTGGTGACGAGACTTACGAGAATCGTAACCACAAAGCAGGTGGTCCACGCCAAGATCGCGGTCCAGAAGTTTTGCGCCATCTCGCTAGGATAAGTGTGCAGCACGCTCAGCCAGCCGCCTTTCACCCCGGGAATCGCCTCCGCAGGAATTGTCAGCGCATGATGAGCGGCGGCCGCGAGTGTTCCCGAGAGCAGCCCAATGAAGGCTCCGTGCCCGGTTGCTCGTTTCCAAAACATGCCCAGGAGAAATGTCGCGAATAACGGAGCGTTCACGAACGCAAAGACCAGCTGCAGCATATCCATGATGTTGTTGAAGCGGGTAGCCAAATACGCGCCGGCAATGGACAGGGCTATCCCGAAAATGGTGGCCAGGCGGCCCATCATTAAGTAGTGTGCATCGCCAGCGTTCGGCTTGATATACGGCTCATAGATGTCGTGTGTCCACACGGTGTTGAAGGCGGTCACGTTGCCGGCCATGCCGGACATGAAGCTGGCGAGGAGTGCCGTGAGACCGAGACCAAGGATCCCGGTTGGGAAATAATGGAGAAGAAGATTGGGGACGGCGAGATCATAGTCCAGTTGCGGACGGCCGCTGTTATCCAGCACGGGCTGCCCCGTCGTGGCGTCAAGCTTGGCTGGGATGAGACCTTGGCCGGTGGGAGTTCGAACCGCCGAACCTTGCGGACCATTGAGGATAGCAGGCGGTTCGGTGGGAAGCGCAATGGCGATCAATCCGGGAAGAATGACGAGGAAGGGAAAGAGCATCTTAGGAACAGCCGCAATGAGGGGAGTGCGCCGCGCGGAAGCCATGGAGTCAGCAGCCATAGCGCGCTGCACGACGAGGAAGTCCGTGCACCAATATCCAAACGAGAGCACGAACCCAAGACCCATGGTCAGGCCGAACCACTCCACGCCCAGGCGGTTCGTGTGCGGGCTGCCCAGACCAATCCACGAATGCATGTAAGAAGGGCCGAGCGCGAGCTTCAAACCAGACCAGCCACCCACGTTCTTTAAGCCCAGCCACACGAGAGGTATGAACCCGGCGACGATGAGAAAAAACTGCAGCACCTCGTTGTAGATCGCGCTGGTCAACCCGCCGAGATAGATATAGGTGAGCACTACCAGCGCCGACACGATGATGCCGGTGTGAAAAATCCACGCCTGCGGAATGCCGAAACGCCGAAATGGCGCGTCCAGAAAGTGCAGTGTCTGGATCAGTTTGGCCATGGCATACATCGAAATGCCCGAAGAAAAAATCGTCATGGTGGCGAAAGAGATGGCGTTCAGCCCACGGGTTTTTTCATCGAAGCGCAGCCGCAAATACTCCGGCACGGATCGCGCGCGCGAGCCGTAATAGAAGGGCATCATAAAGACGCCCACGAACACCATGGCCGGGATGGCGCCGATCCAGTAAAAATGACTCGTGAGGATGCCGTACTTTGCGCCGGATGCGCCCATGCCGATGACTTCCTGCGCGCCCAGGTTAGCGGAGATAAACGCCAGGCCGCAGACCCACGCGGGAATCGACCGTCCGGCGAGGAAAAAATCCGCGCTGGTCTTCATGTAGCGCTGCAGGGCCGCGCCGATGCCAAGGACGAACGCGAAGTACACGGCCATGATGACCCAGTCGATGGTGGTTAATCCCATTCGTTCGCATCTCCTCAACCTTAACATCCCAAAACTAATGTACGCGCCGCGGTCTGGCCAAACGCACTCTCACCACAAGGTTGCTTCTTATTCGAATTGCCTTTTGAACTCTGCGAATTGTTGCCTTAGGTCGGCGATCTCCTTTTGAAGGTCTCGGACGTCGCTGCGAAGTGCGGCGACCTCCTTTTCCAGATGCAGGTGTTCCCCGTCGGCGGACGCGGGAGTGAGGGGCGGTTCCGGTACTGGCTTGGCATCCCACTCTTCCACGTCGCCGGACAAGAGATGTGCATAGCGGGACTCCTTGGTGCCGGGCTGGCGGGGAAGAACTTTGACGAGCGCGGGCTCGCGCTTCATCAGATGCTGCAGGCTGGATTGCACGGCACCCAAGTCGTCGAACTGGTGCATGCGTTCAGTACGGCCACGGAGCTCGCCGGGCGTTTGCGGGCCGCGCAGCAACAAGACACAAAGGATGGCGATCTCATGACGATAGAAGTTGAAGGCTTCCTGGAGTCGGTGCTCGTACTTGGTCACCCGGCTGTCGGCGGCGCTGACATAGCGAACCAGGGATTGTCCGTCCAGAGAATACAGGGCCTGGCGAACGGCCGCTTCGTCGAGATTCATGAGGGGATCGCGATTCGATTTCTGATTGCAGGCGTTGACCAGGGCGTTCAAAGAAAGGGGATAGTATTCGGGGGTGGTGATTTCTTTTTCAATCAGGGAACCCAGGACCCGGCATTCGACTTCGTTCAGGAGGATGTTCACGGAGTGAGATGATACAACGGATTGCCAACGTTCAATCGTGACGAGTGACTGGCGAGGACGTAGAGCGCATCGGGGACGGGGCCGGACGGGGCCGCTAGAGATTTCCTTTGAGACAGAAAATGAGTAGAGTAGCGTCTCGCGCCGAGATCATGGCGGCTGAGGCATATGGATACAGGCAGACCGTCGAGGTATGCGGGGCTCGCTGACAAAACGGTCTTCATCACTGGTGGAGGAAGCGGTATTGGTGCGGCCGTCACGCGCGCCTTCGCCGGGCAGGGGGCGCGCGTGAGTTTCGTGGATATTGCGGAGGAAGCGAGCCGGATGTTGGTCGCTGAGATTCAGAAAGAGACGGGGACCGCGCCACACTTCATCGATTGCGACCTCCACGACATCGCCGCCCTGCGGGCGGCCATCGAGAAAATCCGTGCCGAGTTGGGTGACATTGGAGTGCTCATCAACAATGCCGGCAACGACGACCGCCACACGCTAGACCAAGTCGCACCGGACTACTGGGATGAGCGGATCGCGGTAAACCTGCGGCACATGTTCTTTGCGGCGCAAGCCGCCGCGCCACAAATGAAGCGGCTTGGCGGAGGCGCCATCATCAATCTGGGGTCCATTATTTGGAGGCTGAAGCTAACGGGGGCTCCGGTTTATAACATCACCAAGGCTGCGATCACGGGGTTGACACGAGTATTGGCCCGCGAATTGGGGCCCTTCGGCATACGGGTCAACACGATTTCGCCCGGAGCTATCTGGACTGAGCGGCAAATCAAATTGTGGTATACGCCGGAGTTCGAGAAGGAAGTTATGGCCGGTCAATGCTTGAAGACGCGTGTGCTTCCAAGCGACGTCGCGAACATGGCGCTGTTCCTGTCTTCCGACGCGGCGGAAAAATGCACGGCGCAGGACTTCATCGTAGACGGAGGGTGGAGTTGAGGGAACGATGAGAACCATCAAAGGACCAGCGATTTTTTTGGCGCAGTTCGCGGGTGATCGAGCACCGTTCAATAGCTTAGAGAGCATTGCTCTGTGGGCCGCCAAGCTCGGCTACCGGGGCGTGCAAATTCCATCCTGGGATGCCCGGCTATTTGATTTGAAGCTAGGGGCGGAGAGCAAGACCTACTGCGACGAGGTCCGTGGCACGGTGGCGGGTCACGGCCTGGAGGTCACCGAACTCTCGACGCATCTGCAAGGCCAGTTGGTGGCGGTGCACCCCGCGTATGACCTGGCCTTCGATGGATTCGCGCCGGAGAAGATGAGAAGCAACCCAAAAGCGAGGCAAGCCTGGGCGGTTGAACAGTTATTGCTCGCGGCGAAAGCGTCCGCGAATCTGGGACTCAGCGCCCATGTTACATTTTCCGGGGCACTTGCTTGGCCGTACTTGTATCCGTGGCCGCAGAGACCTGCCGGGCTGATTGAAACGGCCTTTGATGAACTGGCAGCGCGCTGGCGTCCCATCTTGGATGCCTTCGACAGCGCGGGGGTAGATCTGTGTTACGAAATCCATCCCGGCGAAGATTTGCACGATGGAGTCACGTTTGAAATGTTTTTGGAGCGCACCGCCCATCATCCGCGATGCAATGTACTTTTTGATCCGAGTCATTTCGTGCTGCAGCAGCTCGATTATCTGGAATTCATCGATCTGTATCACGCGCGCATCAAGATGTTTCACGTGAAGGATGCGGAGTTTCGTCCGACCGGCCGGCAGGGGGTTTACGGGGGCTATCAACCATGGGCAAATCGAGCGGGGAGGTTTCGTTCGCCGGGAGATGGCCAAGTTAATTTCAGCGCGATATTTTCCAAGCTGACACAGTATGACTTTCCGGGATGGGCGGTGCTGGAATGGGAGTGCTGCATCAAGAGCAGCGAGCAGGGCGCTCGGGAAGGGGCGCCGTTTATTCAGCGGCATATCATCCAGTCTGCGAGCACCACTTTTGATGACTTCGCCGGTTCGGGCGCGGATCAACGCGCCAATCGGCGCATGTTGGGACTAGGGTAGTCTCCAGCAAACAGGCTGCATACCTGTTGACGCGGACGGGCGGGCGGGCTCGGCTCCTACAATTGACTGCGAGTCGCGAATCTTAGAAATCATCCTGGGGCGCGATACGGGATGGAAACGGGACGAGAACGATGACAGAAAATCCACAAGCGAGTGATGCAACAGAGCGGCGGCTCCGCCTAGGCATGGTCGGAGGCGGACCGGGCGCTTTCATTGGAGCGGTGCACCGCATGGCGGCTCGGCTCGATGATCGCTTTGAGCTGGTTGCGGCGGCTTTGTCTTCCGATCCTGCGCGCAGCCGAGCCGCTGCATTTGATCTGCATGTCGCGCCGGAACGTGCTTACGGGAGTTTCGCCGAAATGGCCTCGGCCGAAGCCAAGCGGCCTGACCGCATTGATGCCGTCTCGATCGTCACACCCAATCATGTTCATTTCCAGCCGGCGAAAGCGTTTTTGGAGGCCGGCATTCATGTGATCTGCGACAAGCCATTGACCACCGCGGTGGAGGATGCCCTGGCGCTGGCGGAGATCGTTCGGCGCAGCGGGCTGATTTTTGGCTTGACTCATAATTACACTGGCTACCCGTTGGTGAGGCAAGCGCGAGAGATGGTCCTGGCCGGAGAGCTGGGGCGCATTCGCGTCGTGCAAGTGGAGTACGCGCAGGACTGGCTGACCACGCCGGTTGAGGCTACTGGGCACAAACAGGCGGTTTGGCGCACCGATCCGGCGCAGAGCGGACCTGCCGGTTCCCTTGGGGATATTGGAACGCACGCATACAACATCGCGTGTTTTGTGACTGGACTTCGCTGCGATCAGGTGGCGGCGGAAGTTTCCATATTCGTGCCGGGGCGGCGGCTTGACGACAACGTGCAAGTGCTCCTGCGATTTGAGGGCGGTGCGCGAGGAATGTTGTGGGCGAGCCAGGTGGCTACAGGAAACGAGAACAACCTTCGGCTGCGGGTTTATGGAGAAAAGGCGGGACTCGAGTGGGGGCAGGAGAATCCGAACTATCTGCGTTTTGCACCGTATGGCAAGCCGCCGGTTACGATCAGTCGCGCCGGGGCCGCGGCCACGGCGTCGGCGAAGCATGCGAGCCGCATCCCGTCCGGGCATCCGGAGGGATACCTAGAGGCCTTCGCGCAACTGTATGCTGACTTGGCTGAGCAGATCGCCGCACGGAACGCCGGGCGCGCTCCATTGCCCGCATCGCTGCTGGTACCGAATGTGCGGGACGGAGTAGCGGGTGTTCGTTTCATCTCCGGAGTCCTGGAATCATCTCGTCAAAACTCGGCTTGGGTGAATCTGCCGCCGTCCCGCTAAGAAGAGAATGCCAGGCCGGACTGATTCCGGCACGGCACAGTCGGCGAGTAACAACCAGACACCGGACATCGGCCCGCTTGTCCGAAGGTGGGACGGTTAATCCCATTTCCGGTCGATTTGAGGAGATTCTGGAGAAAGAATTCCGGCTAATTCATTGAAACTAGATAGACTTAGCGAAGGGAACCTGGGGCCGGAGAGTTGCGTTCTAGAAGGTGACGACATATATGGACATCCAACGACCATCGAACGCTCGGGCCAAGAAGATCAGAAGGATCGCTTACGGCACCGTCGCACTCATCATCATCGGAGGGGTAACCTATGGGCTGTCGAAGCTCCGGCCGGCCGCGCCCAGTGTGGACCGGGCCACGATCTGGCCGGATGAAGTGAAGCGCGGCCCCATGCTGCGGGAAGTGCGTGGGTTGGGGACCCTTGTTCCCGAAGACATTCGCTGGATCCCTGCGCAGACGGACTCGCGAGTGGAGCGCTGGGTATTGCGTCCCGGGGCTGTCGTTAAGCCAGATTCCATCATTATGGAACTGAGTGACCCAACGTTGCAGCGAGACGCGCTTGACGCGGAATTCCAGCTCAAGGGCGCGGAAGCAGAGTACGCAAATCTCAAGGTGCAGGTTGACAGCGATCTGATGAACCAGAAGGCGAACGAAGCCGCCGTACGCAGTGATTTCGAGCAGGCCCACCTGCAACATGAAGTAGACGAAAAGCTATTCAAGGAGGGCATCGGGTCTGATCACGTCAGGAATCTCTCCAGAGTGAAGGAAGAACAGCTGGCCATTCGCCTAAAACTGGAGACTGAAAGGACTGCGGTGGCTGCCGATTCTGCGAAAGCCCGACTCGCCGCGCAGCAGGCGAAAATCGATGAACAGAAGGCCCTCTATCAACTGAAGAGGAGCCAAGTGGATGCGCTACATGTTCGCGCGGGCATCAATGGCGTATTGCAGCTTGTGCCAGTGGACGTCGGCCAGCACGTGACTCCCGGCACAAACCTGGCACGGGTAGCTGATCCAAAGAAACTCAAAGCGGAAATCAAGATTCCGGAGACGCAAGCCAAGGATGTGACGCCGGGACAAAAAGCTTCGATCGATACGCGGAATGGGGTGGTAAACGGGCACGTTTCGCGGATCGATCCATCGGTGGTTAACGGCACGGTTACGGTGGACGTGACTATCGACGACCCCCTTCCCTTGGGTGCGCGGCCGGATTTGAGCGTGGACGGCACGGTCACTCTCGAGAATCTGAAGGACGTGCTTTTTGTGGGCCGGCCGGTACATGGGCAGCCGGACAGCACGATCGGAATTTTCAAGATTATTGATGACGGATCGGAAGCCGTGCGCGTCAATGTTAAGTTGGGGCGGAGTTCGGTGAACACCATCGAAATCGTGCAGGGACTAAAGGTCGGAGACAAAGTGATTCTCTCCGATATGTCCGCCTGGGACGCCTTCGACCGGATCCGCTTGAAGTAATAAGGTGTGTTGAACTTAGCCGGGGCTTGCGAATCAGTGATTCCCGATCTCTGCGCCCACCAAGCAACCGCAACGGGCGCTCGCAGGGGGAGTGAAGGTGCACACGCTCTTCGAAGATGTGCGTTACGGCCTGCGGATGCTAGCGAGAAGTCCGGGCTTCACGGCTGTAGTGATTTTGACGCTCGCGCTTGGAATTGGCGCCAACACGGCGATCTTCTCGATGGTGAATGCCGTGCTGCTGAAGAGTCTGCCGGTCGAGAAACCGGGAGAGCTGGTGGTCCTGAAATACTCCGACCCGCAATCAGGACAACTGAATGAAGATTTCTCCTACCCGATGTATCAGGCTATTCGCGACAAGAACGCTTCTTTTTCCGGAGTGCTGGCGCGAAGCGGGGTCGAACTGAACGTCGGCTATGGTGGGCAGAGCGAGCAGCTCTACGGTGAACTGGTATCGGGAAATTACTTCACCACTCTTGGCGTGCAGCCCTGGCTGGGGAAGCTCTTTACAGATGACGACGATCGCCTGCCCGGCGGGCATCCCGTGGCCGTGCTGAGCTACGGCTACTGGCAGCGGCGGTTCGCCGGCGATCCGTTGATTGTTGGAAAGCAGATCATTCTCAACGCCAGACCGATGACCGTCTTGGGGGTCACGCCACCGGGTTTTTACGGCACGGAATTGGCGCGTAATCCGGGTGTTCGCGTTCCCATGATGATGGCCACCGTTTTCAGGCCAGTTCCCGCCAACCGGCTCGAGAACCCCCGCCATCGATGGATGACCATCCTGGCGCGCCGGAGGCCAAGGGTCTCTGCTCTGGAAGCGCAAGCGGCGGTCGATGTGCTCTATCGTCAGACGCTCGCTGAGGAGCTCGCAGAGAATTCACCTAACCTGACCGAGCATGATAGGAAGCGCGCGCTGGGCGGAAGAATTGAACTGGTCGCCGGTGAACAAGGGTTTGCCCATCTCCGCGCAGAGATGGAACGTCCGCTGCTTTTGCTTCTTATTGTTACCGGCATCGTGCTGCTCGTGGCGTGCGCGAATCTTGCCAACCTGCTGCTTGCGCGCACGGAAAGGCGCAAACAAGAGATCGCCGTGCGCTTGGCGATCGGAGCCGGAAAAGGAAGGCTGATACGGCAGTGGCTCACTGAAAGTTTTATGCTCTCCGCCATGGGCGGTTTTGCTGGAATCCTGCTTGCAGCTTGGACGAAAAGTGCGCTCGTCGGGTTTTTGCCCGCCAGCTATTCAGCAAACCTGGATGTGCCGTTGGACTTGCGCGTCCTTGGATTTACGCTGCTGGCTTCGTTCCTGACGGGTCTCCTGTTCGGTCTCGCCCCAGTCTGGCAGCTTTTGAACTCCTCGGTCTCTGGCGCTCTGAGGGATGAAGCTCCCTCGGTAGCTTCCGGCGGGCGACTTTTTAGTCTGCGAAGCGGCCTGGTATTCCTCCAGGTGGCCCTTTCTCTGCCGCTGCTGATCGCCGCCGGACTGTTCTGGCATAGCCTCGAAAACCTGCACGGAATCAACCCCGGTTTTGTAAAAGAAAATGTGTTCCTCGCGCAGCTCAATCCGTCTCTGAACGGCTATCCACAGGAAAGAATCAAAGGCCTGTACCATGATTTGCTTATGCGTGTTGGCAGCTTGCCGGGAGTGCAGGCCGTAAGCTTGGCCTCTGATTCTCCGCTTTCCGGTGGCTGGGACCAGGAGGGCATCCGCGTGGAGGGCTATCAGCCGCGGCCGGACGAGGAGATGAGCATCAACGCAACCATAGTCTCGCCGAGATATTTCGCGAGCCTGGGCATTCCCCTGACCGCCGGAAGGGATTTCCGGGATCAAGATGACGCCGCGCATCCCATGGTAGCCATCATCAACGAGACGATGGCCAGTTATTTCTTTGGGGCCAGGAATCCCATGGGAAGAAAAATCGGTACGAACGACGATCCAAAAGCTCAGCCGGATATTGAAATCATCGGAGTGGTCAAGGATGCGAAGTATGTTCATCTTCAGGAAGCGGCCCGCCGCCACTTTTACACTCCGATGGCGCAACAACCACGCCTCTTTGACATGACGCTGCACGCGCGCACGGCGGGCGATCCTGGAAAGCTTACAGAACTGGTGCGCACCGAAGTCAAAGACCTGGACGCCAACCTACCCCTCTACGGAACAACCACCTTGGAAATCCAAACGGAAGAATCGCTGACCGAGGAAAGGGTAGTTACTTGGCTCTCGAGCGCGTTTGGCTTGCTCGCGACTCTGCTTGCTTCCGTAGGACTCTATGGAGTAGTGGCTTTTGCCGTCGCCCGACGCACGCGGGAAATCGGAATTCGCATGGCCATGGGGGCGCAACGGGGAGACATTCTTGGCACCGTCTTGCAACACATGTTCATCGTCGTTAGCGCGGGAATTGTTGCGGGTGTCGCGGCCGCCTATGCTGGTAGCCGCCTGCTGGGCACCATGCTCTTTGAAGTCAAGCCCACGGACTTATTGTCGTACGCGGGAGCGTGCTTGCTCCTGATTTGTGTCGCGGGCACGGCGGCGTATGTCCCGGCGCGCCGCGCGACGCTCGTCGATCCGATCGAGGCGCTGCGCTACGAATGATGGCCGTTTGGGGATCAAGGATTTTAAGGATCTAGAGGATGCCCGAGCTTTATCAAGACGTGCGGTACGGCCTACGGATGCTGGCTAAGAATCCGGGATTTACGGCCATTGCGATCCTCACGCTGGCGCTCGGCATCGGCGCGAACACGGCAATTTTCTCGCTGCTCAATCAAATCCTGTTGCGGCGCTTGCCGGTCGAGAATCCCCAAGAGTTGGTGGTGCTGACGTCGCCCGGACCCAAACATGGACATGTGTGGAGTGACGGCGATGATTCGGAGATTTTTTCCTACCCGCTGTACAAGGGGCTGGCAAAAAACACCACGGTTTTTGACGGGGTGCTCGCGCGATATGAATTTTCGGCAAGCATCGCGAGTCAAGGACAGACGGACCGTGGTTCGGGCGAACTCGTAACGGGGAACTATTTCGAGGTGCTTGGTGTGCGGCCGGCCCTCGGCCGAGTGCTGTCGGCTGCCGATGACGATGTCCAGGGGGCCCATCCGGTACTCGTGTTGAGCCATGCTTATTGGACGCAGCATTTCGGCGGAGATGCGGGAGTTTTGAATCACACCATCCTGGTGAACAACACGGAAATGACCATCGTCGGCGTTGCGCAGGCAGGATTCAGGGGCATCCAGGTGGGACACACGCCGGACATTTTTGTGCCCATGACCATGAAGGGGCAGATGACGCCGATCCGGAATGGGCTGGACGACTGGAATGATTCGTTTTTGGCAGTGTTGGCGCGGCGGAAGTCGGGCGTGTCCATGGAGCAGGCGCAGGCGGGAATCAACGTGGACTACCCGGGCCTGCTCGAACAGCAGCTGGCGGCCATCCCCAACCCCAATATGGGAGCCAAAGACCGTCAGAAGTTTCTCGCCAAGAGGATTGAGCTGTTTCCTGGAGCACAGGGAAGAACCGTCGTACAGCGCGATTCCGGGCCGGGTCTGATGGCGCTGTTTGCCATGGTGGCACTGGTGCTGCTGATCGCGTGCACCAACGTGGCGAATCTGCTGCTGGCAAAGGCAGCTGCACGACAGCGCGAGTTTGCCATCCGTTCCGCCCTGGGAGCCTCGCCAGGGCGGATGATGCGGCAATTGCTGGTGGAAAGCTTTCTCTGCGCACTGGGTGGAGGCGTTCTAGGACTCATTTTGGGCGGCTGGATAATGAACATTTTGACGGAAGCCGTCGTTTCTGAAGCAATGGTACAGGGGATCACCGCGCGGGTCGATGGAAGCGTATTGGCGTTTGCGACGGCAGCGACGGCGGTCTCGGCGCTGCTGTTCGGGCTGATCCCTGCTTGGCGGGCGACGCGAACCGGGGTTTCGCAGACGCTGAAAGACCAGGGATCAACAACATCGGCGGGGCCGGCCCACGTGCGATTCCGCAAGTACCTGGTTGCAGGTCAGGTGGCATTCACGCTGCTGTTGCTGACAGGCGGGGCGCTGTTTTCCCGGACGCTGTGGAACCTGCGGACACAAAACCTGGGATTGAGCACGGAGAAGCTGATGACGTTTTCGATTTCGCCGCAATTGAGCGGCTATGACGCGTCGAGAACGGTGGCCCTGGTCGACCGGCTGAGGGAGAGGCTGGGTGCGCTTCCCGGAGTGCTCGGTGTGGGATCGTCGCAGATTCCGGTGCTGACGGGGACCGATATGAGCGGGAACATTACCGTGGAAGGCCGTCAAAACCTAGATACCGATGACCAGCACGTGAATTATGACGCGGTGAGCCCGAACTATTTCTCGACCATGAGAATTCCGCTGCTTTCCGGTCGCGAATTCAACGCCGGAGACACCGCGGCAAACACGAAGGTGGCGATCGTGAATGAAGCCATGGCAAAAGAGTTCTTTCCGAACAGAAATCCGATTGGCATGCACTTTGCGCTGGGCGGGGGAAATAACGTCAAGCCAAATATAGAGATCGTTGGTGTTGTGAAAGCGGTAAGAGAGGGTCACGTCCGGGATGCCGAGCGGCCGTTTTTCTATCAGCCCTATTCGCAATTCGGAAAACTCTTCGGCATGAGTTTTTACGTTCGCACCCAACAAGATCCCCTGTTAATCGCCAACACGCTGCGGGAGACGGTCCGGGGAGCGGATGCTAATTTGCCGGTGTACGAACTAAAGACAGTCGAGCGCGTAGTGGACGAAGATCTATTTGCTGAGCGCGTGATCGCGGGGCTGTCCGCGGCGTTTGGCGGTTTGGCGGCGTTGCTGGCGGCACTGGGAATTTACGGGGTGCTAGCCTACCTGGTCGTGCAGCGGACGCGGGAAATTGGAATTCGAGTGGCGCTGGGGGCCCCGGCTGGACACGTAAGAGGGCTAGTGTTCAAGGAAGTTGGATGGATGCTTTTGGTGGGCGCAGCGGTGGGATTGCCACTGGCATACGGGCTAGCTCGGCTAAGCGAGTCTCTGCTGTACGGGGTGCACGCGGGCGACGTTCTGGTGTATGCGGCATCGTTGGGGATTATCTGCCTGGTGGCTTTCGCAGCGTGCTACCTCCCATCGCGGCGAGCAACGCGGATCGATCCCATCGTGGCGCTGCGCTACGAATAAATCCTGGTTCTTCGAAACACGACGAACCAGGAAAGAAGCGAGGAGCGTGCGCTGGAAATAAAGGGGTTACGGTTTCTTTCTAAGGAATAGCCGCAAGCTAGATTTTGTCTGGTGAGCACCAGGACCAAGTGCAGGTGAAAAGAGCTTTCAAGATCGGATACGAGAAGGAGAGCAAATGACGGACCCAAACGCAACACTCATCAAGATGGAAGGCGTGAAGAAAGTGTTCTATACGGATGAGGTCGAGACGCACGCTTTGTCCGAGATCCACCTGGAGATCAAGAAGGGGCAATACATCTCGATCGCCGGGCCTTCGGGCTGCGGCAAATCGACCTTGCTCTCCATTCTCGGGCTTCTCGATTCACCGACGGGCGGGGAGTATACGCTCAACGGGTCGCCGGTCGCGAATCTCTCGATCAGCGAGCGCACGCGGATCCGCAACCGCGAGATTGGATTTATTTTCCAGGCCTTCAACCTGATTGGCGACCTGACAGTGTATGAAAACGTTGAACTGCCATTGACGTATCGGGGCACGAGCGGTGCGGAGCGGAAGCAGAAGGTGCAGCACGCGCTGGAACGTGTGGGCATGGCGCACCGGCTACGCCACTATCCCTCGCAACTCTCCGGCGGTCAGCAGCAGCGTGTGGCGGTGGCCCGCGCGCTTGTCGGTGATCCGCTCATTCTGATGGCTGACGAGCCGACCGGAAACCTCGATTCAAAGAACGGCGAGGCCGTGATGGAGCTCCTTCGCGACCTGCACCGCAACGGCGCGACCGTTTGCATGGTCACGCACGACCAGCGTTACGCCAATTTCGCCGAACGCACCATTCATCTGTTCGACGGGCGCATCGTCGAGGAGACCCAGGAAGCGCCGGTAGGCGCCTGACGCCGAGGCGGCTCATGGATACGTTCTGGCAGGACTTACGATTCGCAGCGCGGATGCTGGCGAAGAGTCCCGGGTTTACCGCCGTGGCCGTTTTGACCCTTGCGCTGGGTATCGGCGCCAACACTGCAATTTTTACGGTTGTATACGGAGTGCTGCTCCGCCCGCTGCCCTTCCCTGAGCCCGACCATATCGTCCAGCTTGCCGAGAGCTATCAAACACTATCCGATGAGATGAGTTTAACGGCGGAGCAGTTGGAGCTTCTGCGGGAGTACGGCAAACTCTTCGAACATATCGCGGGTTACACCGACGTTGGCTTCAATTTTGCTACCGGGAATGAAGCGGAACATGTTCGTGGTGTGCCTGTCTCAGCCGAGTATTTCCAAGTACTTGGTATTCGCCCCGCGCTCGGCCGTGACTTTCTTCCCGAAGAAGATCGAGCCGACGGGCAGCGCGTTGCCATACTGAGTCATTCCCTATGGAAGCGCCGCCTGGGCGGGGCTGAGGGAGCGATGGGCCAAAAGGTTTTGCTCAATGGGGATGCTTACACGGTGATCGGAGTGATGCCCGCTGGCTTTGATCCGCGCGCCAATTCTGATCTGAGTCCGGGTGTCCGGGCGGAGGTGTGGATTCCGCTGGCGCTGGTGGCGAAGACCGCAGGGAGCGGCGAAAACATCAGTGTTATCGGCAGGCTGAGGCCGGGGGTGACGCGCGATCAACTGCAGTCGCAGATGGACATCGTCACCCGGGATTTCCGAGTTCGCTATCCCAACGTTGTGGGGCAACAGCTCATCATGAGTTTCAGGCCGTATCAAGCCATGATCGGCGCGGGGATGCGCCCGTTCCTGCTGGTTCTGCTGGGTGCGATCGGCTTTGTACTTCTGATTGCTTGCGCCAACGTGGCCAATTTGTTCCTCGCGCGCGGAAGCTCACGGGGGCGAGAAATTGCGGTGCGCGTCGCCATGGGAGCCTCGAGGGTTCGACTCATCCGCCAACTGCTCACAGAAAGCATGTTGATTGCTTTGGCGGGGGGAGCACTCGGTTTGGCTGTGGCCGGCTCGGGATTGGGTTCACTCCTGGCGATGGCGCCCAGCAATTTGCCCCGCTTGAGCGATATCCGCCTCGATGCCTGGACATTCGCATTCACGCTTCTAATTTCCATTCTGACGGGCGCGGTGTTTGGGATTGCCCCTGCGCTCTATGCCACCAAGACTAATCTCAGCGAGACGCTTAAGGAAGGCGAGGGAAGGGCCAGTGCGGGAGTCGGCCGCGCGAGGCTGCGGCAGGGATTGGTGATCGGAGAATTAGCTCTATCGCTCGTGCTGCTGGCCGGAGCGGGTCTGATGATCGCCACCTTCGCAAAATTGATGAATGCAAATCCCGGGTTTGATTCCCACCACGTTCTTACCATGCAATTCTGGATGACCGGGTCGAAATACAACTCCACTCGGGAAATTACTCGATTCTACAGGGACATCGAGCAGCGCATTGCAGCTTTGCCTGGCGTGACCGCTGCGGGCGTCGTTGCGGCGGGATTGCCCCTCGAAAGAGGGGGAAATAATGGCGTGAGGATTGCCGGGCCCAAGGAATCGGAATGGATCTCCATGGATTACAGGGAGATTACACCGGGGTACTTCCAGGCCATCGGAACACCCTGGAAGCAAGGGCGTGGATTCACGGAATCCGATTCCGAATTCTCGAGTCCCGTGGTCATTATCAACGAAGCGGTCGCCCGCAAATATTTTCAGGGGCAAGGCTCCCTCGGAAAGTACCTCTACGTCAGTGGCGTCCTTTGTGAAGTGGTAGGCGTGGTGGGCGACGTGAAGAGCTACGTGGATCAGCCCGCCGAACCGACCACATTTATTCCAGCAGCGCAAGCTAAATTGGGAACCTCCAGCCTCTTCGAGGCCTGGTTTCCGCGAAGCATCGTGGCACGAACGACGGGGAACCCTCTCATGCTTAACCAAGCCCTGCGGGAAGCGCTGGCCGCGGCAGATCCGCTTGTGCCGACTGGCGCGGTTCGGTCCATGGACCAAGTGCTCGCAGGTTCGCTGGCCCTGCGAAGCTTCATGATGCTGCTGTTGAGCATCTTCGGCGGCCTCGCGCTGGTGCTTGCGAGTGTGGGCATTTACGGAGTCATCTCCTACGTGGTATCCGAGCGAACGCGTGAAATCGGGGTGCGCATGGCGCTCGGGGCAAGGCCCACGGATGTGCTAAAGATGATTCTGACGGAAGGGTTGAAGCTGGTCGCCAGCGGCGTAGTGTTCGGCGTCGCAGCGGCGCTGATGCTGACGAGACTACTCGAAGGCATGATCTACGGGGTGAGTATGAGGGACCCCCTTATTTTCGTAGCAGTGAATTTGCTCCTGGTGACGGTCTCGCTGGCAGCATGCTACGTCCCGGCGCGGCGGGCGATGCGCGTAGATCCGCTGATCGCGTTGCGATACGAATAAGTCATGGTCCCCGCAGGATGAAAGTAGCGGTGCGCAGCAGAGCCGTTATTTTCAGTGAGATAGGGGGCTTCTTTCCGAGGAGTAGGAGCTACTAAGTGCACACCATCTTCGAGGACATCCGGTACGGCACACGGATGCTGTGGAAGCATCGCCTGGCAACGCTTGTCTGCGCGACGGCGCTGGCGCTGGGCATAGGCGCGAATACGGCGATGTTCAGCGTAGCGGAGGCGTTCCTATTGCATTCGGTGCCATTCGAAAACCCTGACCGCATCGTGGCCATCGTGAATGTGCGCCCGCAGCAGAACATCGAGACGAATCCCGTGTCTCCGGCAACGTATCGGGATTGGCAGACCCAGGCAAAGTCGTTCGAACAATTGGGCGCCTACAACTGGGATGAGGTGAACTTGACCGGCAATCGCGAGCCGGAAAGAACCCAAGGATTTTGCGTAACGGCAAATTTCTTCGGCCTTTTGGGCGTTCAACCGAAAATGGGCCGTACGTTTCTGCCGGAAGAAGAACAGCCAGGAAAAGATCAGGAGATCATTCTGAGCTATGGACTCTGGGAGCGGCGGTATGCGGCCGATCCGAATATCCTCAACAAGAACGTGAAGGTGGATGGCAAGAGCTTCACGGTCGTAGGAGTAATGAACAAAGGGTTTGATTTCCCGATGCCAGCGGAATTGTGGATGCCCATGGCTCTTACCGTGAAGCAGCGAGCCGAGCGGACTTCGCGCTGGCTGTGGGTTCTGGGCCGGCTGAGACCGGATACCTCGGTCAATCAGGCGACCGCAGAAATGACCGCAATTGCGCAACGAGAAAGCGAGGCGTATCCGGATTCTTACAAAGGGTGGCGGCTGCGCGTGATGCCGGTGCGCGAATTTGCGACCACTGATATCACGCGGCAGTTCACCTTGCTGCTCATGGGTGCCGTGGGGTTCGTGCTGCTCATCGCCTGTGCGGACGTGTCCAACGTGCAATTTGCGCGTGTTTCCGGTCGTCAAAAGGAGCTGGCCGTACGAGCGGCCATGGGAGCGAGCCGCGCCCGTCTCGTCAGCCAACTGCTGACAGAAAGTATCCTTTTATCCCTGCTTGGCTGCGCGGTAGGATTGCTGTTCGCGAAATGGGACATCACTCTCATACTCGCGCACATGCCGACAGACGTGGCCAAGTTCGTTGCCGGATGGAAGACGATCAGCCTCGATGCAAACGCGTTCGTTTTTACGCTGGCCATCGCGTTATTCAGCGGTATCCTTTCTGGAATTGCGCCGGCGCTGCTGACGTCGCGCACAAACCTAAGCGAAACACTGAAAGAAAGCGGCCGTGGATCTTCGGCCGGCCGCGCGCGTCATCGTTTGCGCAACGCATTCGTGGTGGCCGAGATTTCCCTTTCCCTCGTCCTTCTGGTGGGTGCCGGTTTGCTGGTGAAAAACTTTACGGCGCTGCTCAACGTGAATGAAAAGTATCACCCGGAATCCATTCTCGCGATGAACTTCATCCTGCCGGAACTGCGCTATCAGGCGCAGCCGAGCCGGGTGTCTTTCGACGAGCAAGTGCTACAGAGGCTCTCGGCGCTTCCAACTGTTCAATCTGCGGCGATGGTCACCCAAGTACCCTACGCAAACGGGGGAGGAGCCGACATCAGAGCCTTCTCCGCTGAAGGGCACACGACAAGGGATCGCGGCGAAGCAAACAGCGCGATCGTCCAGACTGTCAGCCCGAACTATTTTCTGTTGATGCACATTGCTCTCTACGAGGGACGCCAACTGGCTAACACGGACGGCGATGGCACCCTACCTGTCGCAGTTATCAGTAAGAGCCTGGCCAGGCGGTATTTTCCAGAAGAAAAGCCCCTGGGAAAAAGGCTGAAAGTCGGGCAAGCCGCAGAGCAGTCACCGTGGCTGACAATCGTCGGGATCGTGGATGACGTGCACTACAGTTGGATCAACAAAGATGACATCCCAACAATCTATCGGACCTATCGGCAAGCGCCGTCTTTGTATGCCTCGCTGGTCTTGCGCACCGCCGGAGATCCGCGCTCACTCGTCCATAATGTTCGCAGCGAAGTAGTCGCGGTAGATCCTGAGCTGTCTCTGTACAGCATCAAACCCTTGGACGAGGTCATCAGCGACTCCATTGTCGGTATCGCCTATGTGGCGGTCATGATGGGCATCCTGGGGATCATCGCGCTGGTGCTCGCGTCGGTCGGCGTATACGGCGTAATGTCTTATGCAGTTAGCGAGCGCACCAACGAAATCGGCATTCGCATGGCCATGGGCGCCACGGCCAACGACATTCAGCGAATGGTCCTCAAAAAAGGTGCATTGCTCACGCTGATCGGTATGGGCATCGGACTTCCAGTTGCGTTCGCTCTGGCGAGCGCGCTATCCAGTTTGCTTTTCGGAGTGAAGGTCGCTGATCCCGTCGCATTCATCGTGCTTCCGCTGGTGTTGGCGGCTGTTGCCACCTTGGCCTCTTATCTTCCATCGCGGCGTGCCGTACGCGTGGATCCGCTAGTTGCGTTGCGGTATGAGTAAGTCATGGCTCTGGAGTAGGGTAGAAGTCTTGTCGTAACGACATGCGCTAAGATAGAGGCGCGATGCGCTGTGCGAACCGCAAGGAGCCGATGTGGAACCATTGATTCAGCTACGAAACCTGGAAAAAGTTGTCGAGGCCGGTCCGAATAAATTCTATTTGTTGCGCCGAATCAATCTTGATATTCAGCCCAGCGAATTTGTCACCATCATGGGCCCTTCCGGCGCTGGAAAATCTACTCTGCTGAGCATCATTGGGATGCTCGATGGCGCTTGGACCGGGGACTACTACTTCCTCGGTGAAGCTGTCCACAAGCTCAACGTCAAGAAGCGGAACGAACTGCATAAAGCCAACATTGGCTTTGTGTTTCAGAGTTATCACCTCATCGACAATCTGACCGTTTTCGAAAATCTGGAGGTCCCGCTGTCCTACAAGAACGTGCCGCACAAGGAACGCATTAGCCTGGTTTGCGACGCCCTCGACCGATTTCACATCGTGGGCAAGAAAGATCTTTTCCCGAACCAGCTCTCCGGCGGCCAACAACAGCTTGTGGGAGTCGCCCGCGCGGTGATCCTTAGTCCGAAGTTGATCCTCGCCGATGAGCCGACTGGGAATCTCCATTCCGCACAAGGCGACGAGATCATGCAGCTTTTCAAGAGACTCAACGACGCCGGCACAACAATCATCCAGGTCACACACTCAGAGAGAAACGCAGCCTATGGGAGTCGCATTATCCAGCTGAAGGACGGGTGGGTTGTGGGTGACAGCGCTACGGCCGGCGCACACGTCGGCGCGGCACAACCCGCTTGAGCAGAGGCCTGCTGGCCGAAGGCGTCGCTTCCATGGTTTTCCACCGTGCTGGAAAACGGCAGTAGGATGAACTTCACAAACACATTCGAATGAAGACGACTAACCCGCACTCTTATCGAGTTCTTTTGGCTGACGATCAGGCGGACATTCGCGACGCTCTGCGCCTGCTCTTAAAGCG
>Ga0066659_10000114_pt1 | contig 22388 bp, 20 predicted proteins | sample GraSoiAngelo_108_FD_75176 | JGI IMG/M metagenome (GOLD analysis project Ga0066659, IMG submission 75176) | Grasslands soil microbial communities from the Angelo Coastal Reserve, California, USA - 14_0903_09_40cm | ecosystem: Environmental > Terrestrial > Soil > Grasslands | place: USA... | reverse complement strand
TTGACGAAGTGGAGCGGGCGAAGAACCGGAGCAAGTCGAGGGTGCGCTCGAAGGTGGAGCACGTGTTTGCGGTGATGAAGCTATCGGCAGTTGTCCACAGTTGTCACGACCCTATCCTCCCGTATGCCATGAAACAGTAACGGATCGAAGACGTGCTCAGTGGGTAATGCCTGGATTATGCGCACTTCAGGGTACGCGGTAAATGGGTTTGCGAATCACACCCTTCCCTACAATCACACCCTGTCCCTACAAAGGTGCCCGACACTCCCTTATCTGACGATAGCTAACAGCCAGCTTCGACCCGCACCTGAGTGCATTGCCCAGAAACTGGGAAGGTTCATCATCGATAATTCCGTACACGATCGCGCGTTTGTCGTCGCAGTGCTGCACGCGTATCCACAGCGACAGTGCGACGGCAGCCGTTCCCGAAAAGAGTTCAACCCGGAGGAAATCGCCCTGGCTATATGTCGGCGCAGATTGCTTGCCGCACGACGGTTTGCTCAGTTTTGCCACGTTATGCTCTCCCTTTGCAGCTTCCGTCTATGCATAAAACTGAAGTCAGCATTGTCTCTGCGATCTATCGAAGCCAACTGTTTATCTTGCCAGTTCTCTTGCTGTAACGGTTATAGAGTTTTTTAGGTCACCATTGCGAACCGAGGAGGTTTCATGCTCCGCAGCGTGGGAGGTCCACACTTCTTGATATCACTGCAGGTTCGTGCTTTCGAAAGATATATACAAACAATGTTTTTCTTGTTTGCTGGATTTCTTTGTTTTTGTGCCCAAACACGCGGACAGGACGTCCATATTATTCCTGGAGCAAAACCCTCGGACCACAGGTAAGGAGTTCCACTTCGATAAAGTCCTCACGCCCGAGCAGGCTGCTGAAAAACTACTGCCCTTCTACAAGGCGATCATGCACGGTGAATGATGTGTTCTCCACAATATAAGTGTCATCCAGTCCTTCTATACGCAATCAAGCAGCAGTGTTCGTCATCCGCGATGAGATCTCGCAGGGGATCGGCAGAAAGTTTGGTCTCGCCGGTACCACTCAAACCAAAAAGCAGCGAAGAACGACCGGATTGTTTATCCGCAGTGGCAGAGCAGTGCATGGGCAGTATGTTTCCCGGGGCGCAAAGTAATTCGCCACTGCCTTTCTTCATCTCACCGGCGTATTCGGGAGGTTAGTTTGCGAGCCCTAACTCATCGCACCCGGAAGCAGATGCCAATCTAGAAGATTTTGGGCATAGCGGCTATGAGTATTGCTAGTTGACGATCCAGTGCCTGCACCCCTAACCTGCGAACACCGCAAAACCAGCCCTGCGAAGGGTGCCGTCTCTAAAATTGAACTAAGTTCAGGAGTAGACAAATGACACAGCAGGACGAAAAGAAATGGCGGGAGTTGTGCAATCAAGCCATCGCTGAGAATGATCCCAATAAGCTCCTACATGCATGGCTGGCGGCGAATCGCATTATGGAGCAAGAAGCGAGCACCACTCGTGCCCGCCCTCGGATGAAATCATTACTGAAAGATCGTGAAGCGAGTAGACGGCCATCACGGTGATGCGTTGCGCCGCTGATCGTCCTGAGACCCGACGACTCAACCCTGGCACTCGTGGGCAATCTCCGAATCGACCATGGCACCAAGTATTCGGTGCAAAAGCCGCCCATGAAATCGGCCATCGCGCCGGGCTGACCCATTAAGCCATCTTACGCGACTGGCTGCTAGGTGAAGCTGAAATTCTCGGAGAGCAGAGGCAACGGCTGCCAGCGACGTAACCGACCTACGCAGCACGTCCGACCAAGGGCTGCCTGAGTCGTCTGAATATTATGCACGACGTTTTTCGGGTTGTGTAGTGGAGAAGGGGTTGCAAGATGGAGAACAAAGCAATTGATTCTTTGAGCGATTGGGCGCTGGTCGCACCTAAAGCTTTCTTTGAAGCGCAACAATTGTTTGCGACTTTTTTCGACTCCTCAACGGTTGGCCTTGGCATATTCGACAGCCAGTTGCGTTTCCAAGCTGTCAACAATGCTCTCGCCGCAGTGAACGGCCTACCAGCCAGGGGCCCACGTGGGCAAAACTGCACGAGAGGTTCTAGGAAATTTTAATGGCTTGGAACTTGCTCTCCAGCATGTCTTGGTAACCGGAGAACCTGCTTTCGGCCTGCAACTCTCCGGACACATGCCCAACCGCGCAGAAGTGGTTCATTGGATCGGAAACTACTTCCCCATAAAAGACAACTTGGGCAACGTAAGGCAGATCGGGGCAGTTGTGACGGAGGTCAGCAAACAAAAAACTCTGGAACAGTCATTAGACAAACTCACCAACCGACTGCTTGAGATCAGAGATGATGAGCAACGGAGGATTGCCCGCGAACTGCATGACTCGCTTGGTCAATATCATGTTGGGCTCAAACTGAGTCTCGATACCTTGCATCGCAAGAAGTTGGCCTCAGACCAGAGAGCTCAGATTCTCGCCGAATGCACGCAATTGTTGGATAGATGTATATCTGAAACCCGCACCATTTCTTATCTCCTGCACCCGCCTTTGCTGGACGAGGCAGGCTTTGCATCCGCTGCTCGCTGGTATGTAGACGGTTTTGCACAGCGCAGCAGAATCAAAGTCAATCTGTATTTACCACCCGATTCTGCCCGACTACCACAACGCGTGGAGATGGCGCTCTTTCGGGTCTTGCAGGAGAGCCTGACTAACGTTCACCGCCACGCCAATACTTCAGCCGTCGACATCCATTTGGAACGCAACATCGAGGCCGTTGCTATGGAGGTAAAGGATTACGGCCGAGGTATCCCCCCCGAAGAGCTGCAGCGGTTGCAAGAGCCAAGTAGCATTGGGAGTGTAGGACTAGCGGGCATGCGGGAACGGGTGCACGAACTCGCGGGTCGGTTGGACATTCGATCCGATCACTGTGGAACGGTTGTGAGCGTTACGATTCCCGTTCCTTGCACTGAGAGAAGATGCATCAGGTCCGAGCGCAAGATTTAGATTTACCGTTGTAAGTTTGCCTAACGGCCAGATCGCGAATATGAGGCTGGAAACACTTTCAGTTCGGGACAGGTTCTTGTTCCATCCGGTGGTTGGCTTGCGCCATGACACAACCCCAGTCCAGTTGCGCTCATTCAGCGCTGGGGTCCGCACCCTGCTGAGTGAGCACGCCAGTGTCGATTCATTGTCCGTGCGTGTCCGATTTGTGCGTTTCGGTGCTTCTTCCGTTGACGTGGACATTTTCGCCTACGTGTTTGCCCATGACGGGAACAATTTTCTCGAGATTCAGGAAGAGTTGCTCTACGGCATCATGGATATTGTTGAGAAGGCAGGAGCGGCGATTGCGTTGCCGTCGCAGAGCCTATATCTAGCAACCGACAAGTCAGACAAAATAACCCAAGCGACTCCTGATTACAGCGAACGAAGCAAAGGTGACGCGCTCCATTAACTACGCCAAGTCCTCGCCGGCCCGCGGGTGGATGCTTACAACACTATTGTCAAAGGTGTCAGGACGAAGCAATTCGCGAGAGTCTATAGCAGGATCAGTCATCTCCAATCGCAATTTCCAAAACAAGACCGTCTCGGAAATGTCGGCGCGGACAACGCAAACGATAAAGGTCTGCTAGAAGTGACAGTTGTCAGTAGCGGCCTGAATTCCTATTCTGGGCTAGTAATCCGCAATATCAGCTTGATGCTGGAGAGAGGTTCGTAAGTGTCAGAGCTCTTGGCCACCAGAGCCAGAGTCCTCATGGGCGACTCCCCCCTTAGATTGTGGCACGCCCTTGCGGAATCTCGACACGGAAAAAGATGAGGGATCGCAAGAGGCCAAATCGGCTTAGAAGGAGGCAGCTGATGTTCCGCCGCGTCACAGGCGTGATTGGAGCCGCACTAATACTGATCACATCGACATACGTTCGGACCCAGGAAACGACACCCACACCGCCAGCCGATACGCAAAAGACGGACACGCAAGAAAAGAAGGAGGAACGGTCCACCGGGTTGCCGGAGAAGGTGAAGTGGAAGTTCAATTTTGATGCTGCCTGGGGCACGTTCGGCTTCGGAAATTCCCTCTACACCGATGTGAGACCAGATCCCTCCGGCAATCTCAGCGAAAACTGGTTCGAGGGTTTCATTAAGCCGGCGCTTTCCGCTAGCTTCGCCTTGGGAAACAGCGAACTCTATGGAAAGGTCAGTGGCGTGGGTGAACGAACTTACGGAGCGCCTCCATCACTCGTAGGAGAGAGCGCCTCTTCCTTCAAACAGGAAGACGTGTACATCGGCTGGCGCTCGGGAAAGTCCCTGGGTAGCTCGGAAAACCTCCTGGACTTCACCTTTGGCCGTGCACCGTACACGATTGGGCACGGCTTATTGGTATGGGATGGCACGGGCGAAGGCGTCAGCCGAGGTGGATTCTGGAGTAATGCTCGTAAGGCGTGGAAATACGCCGGAATCGCCCGGCTCAAACCGAAGAATCACACAATTGAAGGATTTTATCTCGACCGCGATGACGTCCCGGAGAGCAATACGGGAACTCGTATGGCTGGCGTGAACTACGAGTACGCTGCCGGGAAAAACTCGACTTTTGGCGCAACGTATCTTAAGGCCTTCGCCCACGCGAGCGTCCTACCTGATCGCGACGGGATGAATCTATTTACCGCACGCGCCTACACAGCACCTATTCCTAAGCTATCCGATCTCTCATTCGAATTGGAATATGCATACGAGGAGAACCACAAGCGCATGCACTCAACCGCATGGAATGTACTCGGTGCATATCAACTCAGCAAAGTTCCCTGGAAGCCAAAATTTTCCTACCGCTACGCATTCTTCGAGGGGGATAACCCCAATACACCTGAGAACGAGGCCTTCGACTCGTTGTATCCCGGTTTTTATGACTGGGGCACGTGGTGGCAAGGTGAGATCGGTGGCGAGTACTTCCTGGCCAACTCCAATAACATCTCGCACCAGGCGCGCATCCACATGTCGCCCACCCCAAAGCTGGGATGGGGTGTGATGGGCTACTGGTTCCATATTGACCAGCCGCGCACGTTTGGACCGGGTGCTACATCTTCAGACGCTGCTTTCGAATTCGACACCTACGCCGACTGGAAGTTTTACAAGAACTTCACCCTGACCCTCGTCGGAGCATTCGCGAATCCACACAAGGCCGTGCAACAGGCTTACAACCGGACGAGCACTTTTTCTTACGGGATGGTGTACATTGCCTACTCTTTCTGAACAGGTCGCCGGTACCACCACAGAGATCACGACCGACACTGTCGGATCGACTGAACACACCGCACGTAGCGCTGCGCGCACATCGCGAACCAGGATCAAAACACCCACGATTCCCATTCCTTTCCACAAGTTGCTTAAGGTCGTCGTGATCGTCGACGTCGAGAGTGCCCAGATCCGGCAACTCCTCGATCGGATCAGTGCAGAGAACTTCAAGGTCGAAACGAGCCCCACCTTCGACCGAGATGTCACCGAGGACGCCGCTGTCGGTGCATACATCGCAATGGTCGACGGCGACCGTCTCGATCGCGCTCGTTCCCTGGTACGCGCCGTCCGCGCTGCCGGGTTCCAAACGCCTTTGTGGGGTCTGGCGGACTCGCACCGCATCTCCGACATCAGCAGCTTCGATTTTCTCGGCGAGGTCACGGGCTACATCTATTTGGGACAGCAAACACCCGCCTTCTACGCCAAGCAGGTGATCGCCAGTCTGATCGACTATGGAATGGGGCTGTTGCCCCCATTCTTTGGCGGGCTGATGGCCTACGATGCCGAGGCCAATATCGCCTTCGACTGTCCGGGCCATCAAGGTGGTCAGTTCTATCGGAAGTCTCCCGCGGGTCAGCTCTTCTTCAAACACTTCGGCGAGAGCATTTTTCGAAATGACCTCTGTAATGCCGACGTGGGGCTCGGGGACTTGCTCATTCACGAAGGGCCCGCCGCTGAGGCCCAGCGCCACGCTGCCCAAGTATTCGGCGCCGATAAAACCTACTTCGTCTTGAACGGTACGAGCACTTCCAACAAGGTTGTCACAAACGCGGTGCTCAAACGGGGCGATCTGGTCCTCTTTGACCGAAACAATCACAAATCCCTGCATCATGGCGCTCTAATCCAGGCTGGCGCAATCCCGATTTTTCTTCCCACCGCGCGCAATCCTTTCGGCATGATCGGCGCTGTCGATTGGGACGCTTGGGACGAAGATCACCTTCGCCAGCAGATCCGCAAGAATCCGCTCGTGAAGGACCCACAACGTTACAAGGCAGAGCGACCCTTTCGGCTCGCATGCATCCAGCTCGCGACGTATGACGGAACCATCTACAACGTCAAGAAGGTGTTGGAGCAAATCGGACACCTCTGTGAGTACGTGCTCTGGGATGAGGCGTGGATTGGGTACAACGCCTTCCATCCGCTGTTCAAGGACCACAGCCCAATGCGCCTGGAGAACCTCGGCGCGGAGATGCCGGGACTCTTCTCCACGCAATCAGTCCACAAGCAGGGCGCCGGCTTTTCCCAGGCTTCACAGATCCACAAACGAGACGAACATATCCGCGGCCAGCGACGCTTCATCGAGCACAAACGGTTCAACGACGCGTTTCTGATGCATGCGTCGACTTCCCCCTTTTATCCCTTGTTTGCGTCATTGGATGTGAATGCGAAGGTCCATGAGGGAAAACCGGGGGAGATGCTCTGGGATCGTTGCATTGAACTCGGCATTGAGACCCGCAAGAAACTTCGTGAGTTGGGACGTCACTATGCACAGGTTGGCCAAAACAGTGAGGAGAAGTGGTTCTTTGATCCTTTCGTTCCCGACGTGGTGACAATTCGTGGATCGCAATTCACGCGAGATGTCACAGACATTCCCTGGGAGGATCTTCCGACCGACGTGCTCAAGCGCGAGCAGCAGTGTTGGAACTTCAATCCACAGAGCAAGTGGCACGGTTACTCGGGATTTGCCGACGGTTACGCGATGGTCGATCCCAACAAACTTACGCTGTTGACTCCCGGCATCGACCGCCGGACCGGTGAATACTCGGGGTTCGGGGTTCCCGCCACAGTGGTGGCCAACTACCTACGAGATCAACATATCGTTAATGAGAAGTGCGACCTGAACAGCATTTTGTTCCTGATGACCCCCGCCGAAGACGAAAGCAAACTCAACACCCTGATCGCCAAGCTTGTGAAGTTCAAGGATTTCTGGGATCGCGATGCAACATTCGCCGAAGTCCTGCCGAGTCTATATGCCGCACATCATGATCGCTACGCAGGCTACACGCTGAGAAAGCTCTGCAATGAAATGCACGGGGTCTACCGAGATGCAGGCATAAAGGAACTACAGCGGCTCTGTTTCCGCGACTCGAGTTTCCCTGAGATCGCGATGACCCCACAGGACGCCAGTCAGGCGCTGGTCGCAAATGAAGTGGATTACGTGCCCCTCGAACATATCAAGGGTCGTGTGCAGGCAACACTAGCCCTAATCTATCCGCCCGGTATCGGTGTCGTGCTCCCTGGCGAGCGGTGGGACGACAAGGCTCAGCCGATGCTCGACTACTTCCTCGCTTTCCAGGAGTCGTTCAATCGCTTTCCAGGCTTCAACTATGAAGTGCAGGGAGTCTTCCAGGAACGTGTGGACGGAAAGATCAAGTTCTTTACATATGTCGTCCGCCAGTGATGCCCCACAGCAATGGGCAAGCTGTGAGAGTCCGCAAGACAAACGAAGGACTCGTAGGCAGAAAGCGAGGGAGAGTATGGAACCAAAGAAAAAGATGACCCTGATGCAGCTGACAGTGATCGTCGCTGTGAACATGATGGGCTCGGGAATCATCATGCTACCCGCAAATATGGCCAAAGTTGGCGCCATCTCGCTGCTTTCGTGGGGAGTGACGGCATTAGGTTCGATGGCGATCGCCTACGGTTTCGCACAGGCCGGACTATTTAATCAGAGGCCCGGGGGCATGTCGGCGTACGCAGAGGACGCTCACGGGAAGGCCGGCTTTTTCATGACCTTCTATCTCTACTTCTTCTCATTGGCGATCGGGAACGTCGCGATCGCGATCTCCGCAGTGGGATACCTCGCGACATTCTTCCCTCGGCTATCATCGACGCCGGTTGCTACCTGTATCGGGGTGATCGGTCTGGTCTGGTTGACGACGGTCGCCAACTTCGGAGGCCCTCGCGTGACTGGGCGGATCGGGTCGGTGACGGTGTGGGGAGTGATCCTTCCCGTCGGTCTTCTTTCGATCATCGGTTGGTTCTGGTTCAGCGGCCACACCTTCGCGGCTGCCTGGAATCCTCAAGGCATAGGAATCGCAAAAGGATTGGGCTCTAGCGTCGCGCTCACCTTATGGGCTTTCCTCGGCATGGAATCAGCAGCGCAGAACTCGAGCGCTGTGGAAGACCCGAAGAAGAACGTCCCCCTTGCCTGCATGCTGGGCACCCTTGGTGCTGCGTTTGTATACATCCTGTCGACCACAGTGATTCAGGGCATTGTGCCCAACGCTGAACTGATGAAGTCGACAGGCCCGTTCGGCTTGGCCTTCGCCAAGATGTTCAACCCGACGGTCGGATCAATCGTCATGGCGTTGGCTGTGATGGCCTGTTTGGGCTCGCTTCTGGGGTGGCAGTTCACGATCTCACAAACCGCAAAGTCGGCAGCGGACGACCGGATGTTCCCCTCCATTTTCTCGAGAGTGAACAGCATGGGCGCTCCTGTAGCGGGAATGATCGTCATGGGAGTCGTCCAATGCGTGATGGCTCTGTCCACGATCTCACCAAACCTCAATGATCAGTTCAATGTTCTTGTGAACCTCGCGGTTGTCACCAACGTGGTTCCATACATCCTCGCGCTATCTGGCTTGATGGTGATGATGCAAAACGCTCATGTACCCGAAAGGGTGTATCGGAGGAACACGGTAGTGGCTACGGTCGCAATGCTCTACAGCGTCTATGCCATTTTCGCTTCCGGTAAAGACGCGGTACTCGGAGGCATGATCGTGATGGGAATTGGCTACATGATCTACGGGTTCATCGCACACCGCTTTGCATCAGAGATGCCGGTCGCTATGAAACAGGTTCAGGCCGCATAGCCGCGGAAGGCTATCGCGAAAGGAGACACTATGCAACTTTTACCATTGCAGAAACTGGACGGATGTCGATTGTGGATTGCGACCCTCGGACTTGCCCTGTTTGCGCCTGCATTCCTGATGTCGGCCGATAAGACCCAAGCGCCAGCCGATACATTGGCTCGAGTGCGGCAGACTGGTACCTTCAGGCTCGGTTATTACGCCGATGCGGGCCCGTTCTCGTACCAAGATGAAACGGGCAAGCCAGCGGGTTATGCAATCTCGTTATGTCAGCAGATTGCCAAGGACCTCAAGAATGAGATCGGCCTCCCAAACCTGGATGTCGAGTTTGTTCTGGTGACTGGCGCAGATCGCTTCGATGCAGTAAGGCAGGGTAAAGTCGATCTGCTTTGTGGACCCTCTGTGGAAACGTTTGCTCGGCGAAGCCAAGTCTCGTTCTCAATCCCGATCTTCCCGGCTGGTTTGGCGGCGCTAGTCCGTGCGGATGCTCCTGCCCAGATCCGAGATGTCCTGTCAGGGCATGAACCGCCCTATCGACCACTGTGGCGTGGGTCTATTGGACTGGCCTTGCAGAATCGCACTTTTTCAGCTGTTACAAACACGACGGCGCTGAACTGGCTGACCGGCAAGCTTGATGAATTCAAGATTGATGCCAAAGTCGTTCCAGTCGAGAGCCACGATCAAGGCGTCCAGCGAGTGCTCAATCGAAGTTCGGACGTTCTGTTCGGAGAGCGCTCCATTCTTCTGGACGCAAAGAAGCGTAACCCGGCAGGGGGAGACTTGATTGTTCTCGATCGTCTGTTCACATACGAACCGCTCGCACTTGCGCTCGCGCGTGGTAGCGAAGATCTTCGGTTGCTCGTAGACAAATCCTTGAGCAGCCTCAGCCGATCCGGAGAAACCCAGAACCTTTACAAGAGATTCTTTGGAGAACCCGACGAGAATGCGCTCACATTTTTCCGAATGAACACAATTGCGGACTAAAGCCCATGGTTTGCTGCTTTCTAGCTGGGTGAGTGCATTCATGTACGTCAGACAGGAGGTATCGTATGCACGAATTTGGTGTCCATTCCGAGGTCGGCAAGCTGCGCACAGTCATGGTCTGCCGTCCTGGCCTAGCACATCAGCGTCTGACGCCAGGCAATTGCCATGACCTGCTCTTCGACGATGTGATCTGGGTTCAAGAAGCACAGAAGGACCACTACGACTTCGTCCTGAAGATGCAGGAGCGCGGCGTCGAGGTTCTGGAATTCCATGGTCTGCTCGCCGAGACACTGGAGAACAAGGAAGCCCGAGAATTCATCCTCGACCGTCGTGTGACCCCGAATTCGGTTGGTGCCGGGACGGCCGAGGCAATCAGGCCATGGCTGGACGAAATGCCTTCTAAGAAGCTCGCAGAGCACCTGATAGGTGGATTTGCGATCTCTGAGTTACCCGATATTGAGGTCAAGTCGATGCTCGCGGAGGCATTCGGTGGTACCGAATTTCTTTTGCCCCCAGTCCCCAACACGCTATTCCAACGGGACCCATCCTGCTGGATCTACAACGGTGTCACTTGCAATCCGATGTTCTGGCCCGCGCGAAAACCCGAGTCATTGCTCCAGAGGGCGGTCTACAAATTCCATCCAATGTTCAAGGGTGGAGACTTCCGCATCTGGTGGGGAGACTCGGACGAAGATCACGGCAGCGCGACTATGGAGGGCGGTGATGTCATGCCGGTGGGGAAAGGCATCGTCCTCATTGGGATGGGAGAGCGCACGACTCGTCATGCGGTGATGCAGGTCGCCCAGGAACTCTTCAGACAGAAGGCCGCAACGCGCGTCGTCGCTTGCTTGATGCCAAGAAGCCGCGCCGCGATGCATCTGGATACGGTATTTAGCTTCTGCGACCGCGATGTGGTCACAATCTTTCGCGAAGTTGTAGATCAGATCCGCTGCTACAACGTGTATCCAATCGACGACCAAGGGGGGTACGAGGTTTGTAAAGACAGCAAGACGCTCCTCGACGTGGTCAAAGAAGGTCTCGGACTTAGCAAGCTTCGCGTGGTTGAGACTGGAGGCAACGCTTACCAGGCCGAGCGTGAGCAGTGGGATGACGGGAACAACGTCGTGGCGCTCCAACCGGGCGTGGTCGTGGCCTATGACCGCAATACCTACACAAATACGCTCCTCAGAAAAGCTGGTGTCGAAGTCGTTACAGTCCGTGGTGCCGAACTCGGTCGCGGACGCGGTGGCGGCCATTGCATGACCTGTCCAATATGGCGCGAGCCGGCGTACTGATCGGAGAAACCTAGAAATGACCGATTTCACCTGCTAGGAGACCAATCCATGAGTTTTAACATGCGCAATCGTTCTCTTCTTACCGTTCAGGATTACACGCAACGGGAGTTTCGCTATCTGCTCGATCTCGCCCGCGACCTCAAACGCGCGAAGTACGCCCGGACCGAGCAGAAGCATCTAAGTGACAAAGAGATCTGTCTCATCTTCGAGAAGACCTCCACACGCACGCGATGTGCGTTTGAAGTCGCGTGCTACGACCAGGGGGCAAACGTAACCTACCTCGATCCGGCCGGGTCGCAGATCGGCCACAAGGAGTCGTTCAAGGACACGGCCCGAGTGCTGGGCCGGATGTTCGATGCTATCGAGTACCGCGGGGCATCGCAATGTGGGGTTGAGCAGCTCGCTGCCCACGCCGGTGTGCCTGTGTACAACGGGCTCACCGACGAGTATCACCCCACCCAGATGCTTGCGGACATCATGACCATGCGCGAACACAGCGACAGGCCGATCTCCGAGATCCGTTACTGCTATATCGGCGATACGCGATCCAACATGGGTCATTCACTGATGATCGCCGGCTGCCTGGTGGGAATGGACGTGCGGATCTGCGGTCCGAAGTCACTGTGGCCCTCAGATGAGTATCAGAAGATCGCGCGCGAGCTTCAGGCCAAGAACGGCGGGAAGTTGACCATCATCGATGATCCCACAATCGCCGTGAAGGGGGTGGATTTCATTCACACCGACGTTTGGGTATCCATGGGTGAAGCAAAGGAAATCTGGAAGAAACGGATTGAGCTGCTCAAGCCATACCAGGTGAACATGGAACTGATGAAAGCGACCGGCAATCCTCACGTGCGATTTATGCATTGTCTGCCTGCGTTTCACGATACGGAAACTACTCTCGGCAAACAAATCGCGGAAGCCTACGGGATGACCAACGGGGTAGAAGTAACCAATGAAGTCTTCGAATCCGAGATGAACATCGCGTTCGAGCAGGCTGAAAATCGACTGCACACTATCAAAGCGTTGCTCGTAGCGACGCTGGGAGACTGAAGCCATGCGCATCGTGGTTGCTCTGGGCGGCAATGCATTGCTGAAACGCGGCGAACCGATGAACGCGGACGTGCAGCGCGCTAACGTCAAGATTGCTGCGCAAGCGCTTGCACCGGTCGCCGTAAAACATCAACTGGTCATCAGCCACGGCAACGGACCACAGGTCGGACTGCTTGCGCTCCAAGGAGCAGCTTACGGGGCTGTCGAGGCTTACCCCCTGGACGTGCTCGGAGCCGAAACCGAAGGCATGATCGGCTACATGATTGAACAGGAACTCGGCAATCTGCTCCCGTTCGAAGTCCCTTTCGCGACACTTCTGACAATGGTCGAGGTGAATGCCGACGACCCTGGTTTCAAGAATCCCACGAAGTTCGTCGGACCGATATACGAGAAGCCGGAAGCCGACCGCATCGCAGCCGAGAAAGGCTGGTTGTTCAAGCCGGATGGCCCCAAGTGGCGACGCGTGGTGCCGTCGCCGGTCCCGCAACGCATATTCGAAATCCGCCCGGTCAAGTGGCTCCTCGATCACGGCACGATCGTGATCTGCGCCGGCGGAGGAGGCATCCCGACCATGTATGAGCCGGGCGCAGATCGCAAACTTGCTGGAGTCGAGGCCGTCATCGACAAGGATCTCTGCTCCGAGCTTCTTGCGCGTGAGCTCAATGCTGATCTGCTGGTCATGCTGACCGACGCCAGTGCGGTTTATGTGGACTGGGGCAAGCCGACGCAGCGCGCCATTCGGCGCACATCGCCGGAGGCACTCGCCGGAGTTACTTTTGCGGCGGGTTCGATGGGGCCGAAAGTAGAGGCAGCATGCCGATTTGCGGCGGCAACTGGCAAGCTGGCAGCGATCGGCGCGTTGCAGGACTTAAACCGAATCATTGCCGGAGAAGCAGGAACCACGGTGTGCCCGTCCGGCGGTGGTGTATGCCGAAAAACAAGTGGCTGATACGGCGCAATCCGGCTCAGCAGCAGCTTAGGGCTCCTACCATTTGCACCGGGATTCTGGTAAGAACCCGGCGCACTCGAGCAACGGCAGGAGATCCTAGCCGCCTGCAGCTCAGAGGAGGCCGTTTATCAGAACTAGCGGAGGGACACTATGATCGAGCGCCGCGCGAAGAGAATCCATTTCAAAACCCTGATTGTAGACGACGAACTCGGCCAGTCCACCGCCGGGGGCCGTGCGTTACGTGCACTGATCGAGGAACTTGCTACTTGGGAGATCGAGGTTGTTGAAGCCAAGTCGGCAGAAGATGGAATGTCGGTGATTGTGTCAGATGCCGCGCTCCACGGCATCCTGCTCGACTGGGATTTAGGGGACGAGAGTCCCAAGACCCACTCCAAGGCACTGGCGTTGGTCAAGCTCGTGCGCTCTCGCGACGAAAAAGTTCCGATCTTCTTGATGGCAGGACGGGAAGAAGCCTCTGAGATTCCGGTGAACGTAATGCAAATGGCAGACGAGTTCATCTGGAAGCTGGAGGACACAGCCGAGTTTATCGGCGGACGAATCCATGCTGCTATGGAGCGTTATCGTGACAATCTCTTGCCGCCTATGACGGCGGCATTGGCAAAATTCAGGTTCGTCCACGAGTACTCCTGGCATACACCTGGACACACGGGGGGCACGGCCTTCCTGAAGTCCCCTGTCGGTCGAGTGTTCTACGACTACTTCGGAGAAAATCTGCTGCGTTCAGACCTTTCCATCAGCGTGGGGGAATTAGGATCGCTGCTCGATCACACCGGACCAATCGGGGAGTCAGAAAGATATGCGGCTCGTGTTTTCGGTTCTCACCGCACCTACTGCGTCACCAACGGAACGTCAACTTCGAATCGCATTCTCTTCATGGCTGCAGTTTCGGACGGTCAGATTGCCCTGTGTGACAGGAACTGCCACAAGTCCATCGAGCATGGCCTAACAATGACAGGGGCCATTCCAAACTACCTTGTTCCCATGCGCAATCGATACGGGATCATCGGACCCATTGACCCTAACCGCATCACGCCTGGGGCTCTAGAGGCGAGCATCGCCTCTAATCCTTTGGTGGCTACGTCGACGGAGAAGAAGCCCGTGTATTGCGTAATCACCAATTCTACTTACGACGGGCTGTGCTACAACGTCAAACGGCTCACCGAACTACTTGACCCGACGGTCGATCGCATTCATTTTGACGAAGCATGGTATGCCTATGCGCGGTTCAATCCTATATATCGGGAACGTTTTGGCATGCATGGAAGTCCCGCAGACCACAAGGGCCCAACGATTTTCACCACGCACTCTACTCATAAGTTGTTAGCAGCTCTCTCGCAGGCTTCGCTCCTGCACGTACGCGATGGGCGCAATCCCATTGATCATCCCCGCTTCAACGAATCATTCATGATGCATAGCTCAACGTCCCCACTCTATCCGATCATCGCCTCAAATGACGTCACAGCCGCGATGATGGATGGCCCCGGGGGTATTGCCCTCACAACAGAATCCATCCAAGAAGCAGTTGCATTTCGTCAGACGATTGGTCGAATCCGTAAAGACTTTGCGGCAAAGAAAGAGTGGTTCTTCGGAACCTGGAATGCTGATGAGGTCGTCGATACGAAGACTGGCAAGCGGATCTCTTTCGAGTTAGCCCCTCCGCAACTCCTGACAACGGAACCGAATTGTTGGGTGCTTCATCCGGGTGACAGTTGGCATGGATTCGAAGGGCTGGAGGATGGCTACTGCATGCTCGATCCAATTAAGGTATCGGTGGTGACTCCCGGGGTCGCGCTCGATGGCTCCTTGAAAGAACCAGGAATCCCGGCAAGCTTGCTTACTTCTTACCTCGGCAGACGCGGAATCCAAGTCGAGAAGACTACCGACTTCACCATCCTCTTTCTATTCTCAATCGGAATCACCAAGGGGAAATGGGGTACGTTGGTCAATGCTTTCCTCGATTTCAAACGCGACTACGATCTGAATGCACCACTCGCACAAGTCTTGCCCGCCTTGGTCCCCGCCAACCCTGAGCGCTACAGCAACCTCGGCCTGCGCGATCTTGCTGATGTGATGTTTGCTCAACTTCAGGAATCGAGGCAGACACACTGGCTTGCTGAAGCATTTTCAACCTTGCCAAAACCTCTAATGACACCTCGTCAAGCGTATCGTCAGCTTGTCTTGAATGAAGTCGAGAAAGTACCTTTGGACGGCTTGGCAGACCGCGTGGTCGCCACCGGAGTTGTCCCCTATCCTCCGGGCATTCCCATGCTCATGCCTGGTGAAAGTGCAGGAGCAGCTGATGGTCCATATCTCAGCTATCTGCGTGCCCTCCAGTCGTGGGATAAGCGCTTCCCCGGCTTCGGCCATGATACGCATGGCGTCGAGAACATTGGTGGTACGTATTACATCTACTGCTTGAAACAGGCTGAGCACGGGGTTCGCCTCTCAGATACAGCTATTGAGGTGATAGTGAGCGATGAGCACACCTGCCTTAGTGCGTGATAAAGTGACGAGCGCGCAAAAGAAAGCGCTCGGACTTGCAGCGTGCACGGCTCTCATCATGGGCAATATGGTGGGGTCGGGATTCTACGTGTCGCCTGCATCGCTGGCACCGTATGGTCTGCTGGCTATTGTGAGCTGGATCGTCATGGGTGTCGGGGCTGTCTGCCTGGGGTTGGTGTTCGCACGGCTCGCGCACTCCTATCCTGCGACGGGCGGCCCATACGCATACACCCGCGCTGCCTATGGCGACTTCGCGGGGTTTCTGGTTGCGTGGGGTTATTGGATCTCAATCTGGGCCTCACTCCCGGCGATTGCGGTCGCCTTTACTGGCTACCTCGCACAACTTGTGCCGGCGCTGAAGGAGAGTCGTCCTGTAATCGTGATGGTGACGATAGGCGTGATTTGGTTGGTTGTGCTGATTAACCTGCGCGGTGTTCGTGAAGCAGGCCTCTTCCAGTCGATTACAACTTTCACCAAGCTGATACCCTTTTTCGCGATTGCAACACTCGGACTCCTGTGGGTGCGGCCTCACAATCTTGCCGCGTTCAACCCTAGTGGGAAGCCGTTGTTCGAAGCCAGCGCCGCGGTGGCACCCCTCATCATGTTTGCTTATCTTGGCTTAGAGTCTGCCACAGTGCCGGCGGGCGATGTCCGAGATGCACAACGAACGATCCCGAGGGCGACCCTGCTTGGTATCTCTGCGGCGGCGTTGCTCTACGTGCTCGGCACCGTGACGGTGATGGGAGTGATTCCGCGTGAACAGCTCGCACACTCATCCTCGCCCTTTGCCGATGCCTCCTCCGCCATGTGGGGCCATTGGGCCGGGGGCTTAATTGCCGTCGGCGCATTGATCTCTTCGCTCGGTGCGCTTAACGGCTGGACGCTGCTTATGGGGCAAGTTCCCATGGCAGCGGCACAGGATGGACTACTGCCAATTTGGTTCGGAAGGCGCTCAGAACGTGGCGTGCCGGCAATCGCCATCCTGATCTCCGCCAGCCTGGCTACAGCTCTTCTTCTGGTCGAAGCCTCGGGCGGGAGTGGTTTCGTGGCTTTCTACAACTTCATTGTGAACCTGGCCACGATGGCAGCGGTAATACCCTATGCCTTCTGCGCGTTGGCTGGGGTAATGCTTCGACGTACGGACGTCGTGCCTACCGGAGGGACAAGGTCACCATTCAAGCTCGTAGAGATTGTCGCCTTTGCCTTCGCCATCTGGACCATTTATGGCTGTGGCGCGGAGGCCGTGTTGTATGGGCTTCTCCTCCTGCTGCTGGGTATCCCGCTCTACGTATGGATGCGAAGTCGAGGGGCCGAACTGCGAGCACCGATTGCTCGACAGGCTCAGCACGGTGGAACTGACTTCGCTCAAGCTTTACCCACAGGCATACCTGCGCCGAACCCACGCTAACGTTCACTCGGCAGCAAAGGCTGGCTTTTAAGCACCAAAGTAAGAGCAGGCTTGAGGACGATGCCTACGAGTGGTGCCGAGGTAATAATGTATTGCTCAGAAGTCCGATGGATCGGACTTTCTACCAATACATCGCCTGTGCGAAGCAGCGCCACGTCGCCGGAGACTTCGAGGACCGGTCCCTCTGGCGTTTCCTTCGGCGTCAGTACCAGCTTCTTGATTCACTTCTGAATTTCCTGCCGTGCGAATTCAGGGTCGCTCGTCAGCGCATCGCAGAGGTCCTGACACTCTTGTCGTAAGAATTCTGCGATCTGCTCGTACGTGAATTTTGGCAGTTTCGACGCTGGCTTGGCGATCAGTAGCCGGTCGATTTCCGCCATGCGAGATTCCACCTTGGAAAGCTGCGCCGAAAGGACCGACAAACCTCGTATGTTGATCCCTCCTTGAGCGCACAAGAGATGATGCTTGCTCAATTGCTCACGAATGCTACAGATTACTCGAGAGTTTTCTGGCTCGCAGAGCGGACAAGCATGTCCCTTTTGTCACGGGTAGCCGCTCTCTGGTGCGCAGGTTCCCTTAAGACCTGAGAAGTCATACTGTGATCGACTTGTTTTGCCGCTCGCCGCTCCATCTTCTCGCCTACCGGCGGGAAATCACGAGGGAGTTCGTCTCTGGCGTGTACCGTCGTCATAAAATCCATCCAGATTGGCAGAGCAGCCATTGCTCCAGTTTCTGTGTTGCCTAAAGATTTTTTCTGGTCAAATCCGATCCAAACGCCACAGGTCATGGAAGGTGAAAAACCTATGAACCAGGCATCTGTGAAATCATTAGTGGTACCAGTCTTGCCCGCCACGGGGAATTTCATGCGACTCGCTGCGATTGCGGTCCCGTGCAATACCACGTCCCGAAGCATGGATGTCATGATACGAGCAGTATGTTTGCTTATAACATCCTGAACAGGAGGATTATTCTGCTCCAACACTCGCCCGTCATAGTCCGTTACCTTCACGATGTAGCTAGGAATGACGCGTATACCGTCATTAGGAAAAACAGTAAAAGCGGAGGTATGTTCCAGTAAAGTCAACTCCACTGCTCCCAATGCGACGGTCAGTAAAGCGGGTATGTGTACGCTGATACCGAAGCGGTGGGCGTAACCGACAACGGTTTGCATGCCTAAATGCGCTGCCAACTCCAGGGCGGGAACGTTCCTCGACTCAGCCAATGCATGTCGTAGATTGATGGTACCCTCGAACTTCCCGTCGTAATTGTGGGGGCTGTAAGGACCGGAAGCGGTCATGAATGTGACTGGGACATCGAGTATGGTATCCTCCGGCATGGCTCCTTGGTCAATGGCCGCTGTGTAAACGTATGGCTTGAACGAAGACCCCACTTGGCGCAGCGCTTGCGTCGCGCGGTTAAATTTAGATTGGTTGAAATCACGACCTCCTACCAGGGCCTTGACCTGCCCACTCGCGCTGTCAATCGCCAACAACGCGCCCTGCACTCCAGAGTCCTCTTCCAAGCGGACACGCGCTGTTGAATCTGCACCGAAAGATATGACTTTTATATAGGCGATGTCTCCTGCGGATAGCAGTTGAGGTAGAACCCGTTTCGTCCAGGCAATATCGTTGGCACCAATGTTGGCCCTGTACCGTCCAAACCTCAACGACGCCGTTGACGGAGAAACCGACATTACCACAGCATGGAGGTAGGTTCCTGGCTCGATTGTCTGTCCCCATTCGGGCATGCTGTAGCTATCCAAGCTTGCGTCTACATCTTTCACATTTTGCAAGCGGACTCGCCATCCGTGACGGCGGTCGTACGCAGCGAGGCCATCTATCACTGCACTGTTGGCCGCTTTTTGCACGTCCATATTGAGAGTCGTGTAAACTTTCAACCCGGCTTCGTGAACTTGGTCGTTGCCGTATTTTTTCTCCAAGTATTGCCGAATCTCTTCGACAAAGTAGGGTGCGAGGGAATTCGGATTGTCTTGGATGTGAAGTCGTATTGGTTTCTGTTTGGCCGCAGCCGCGTCGGCTATGCTGATCTTGCCGGCTGCCAACATGGAATTGATAACCACATTGCGTCGCCGTAACGCTCGTTCCGGACTCTTGATAGGAGAGTAGTTGTTCGGGGCCTTGGGTAGGGCGGCGAGAAGAGCGGCTTCTTCCAGTGTGACCTCTCTCGCATGTTTTCCGAAGTAGAACTCTGCACCAGCTGCAAAACCATAAACACCATGGCCAAGATAGATTTGGTTAGCATAGAGGGTGAAAATCTGAGATTTGGTGAAATGCCGTTCGATCTGTACGGCCAGCATTATCTCGTGGAGCTTGCGACTGTAGGTGCGCACTGGAGACAGAAATAAATTACGCGCGAGTTGCATCGTCAAGGTGGACGCGCCTTGAACGTTCCCTCCGGATATGACATCGCGGTAGGCAGCGATCACCGTCCGCCAAACTTCGAATCCCGGGTGTTTCTCGAAGTCTTTGTCTTCGATTGAAAGGACTGCATCGTACAAGACCTTAGGATAATCCTCGTACCGCGCGATCGCCCTACGTTGCAGGGCGAATGACCCAAAGACGCGGCCTTCATCGTCATATAGGACCGTAGTGGAAATCGGACGATAGCGCTCGAGTTTCTGGGCCTGTGGAAGATTGACGAAATATACACACGCCAAGCCTGCCACCCCTCCTATCGTCGCTGAGGCAACGACCAACAAAACCAAAACGCCCCACCGGGGCAAGATTCGTTTGTCAGTATGTTGGAGCTTGCGCACGACTTGGTCCCCCTGCACTCCCGCTCTGTCTTTGGCGAGGCATGATCTGAAGGTTCTGAGCGAACAGTGCACTGATGCTACGTTTACGTTCGAAAGGAAAATACTGCCACTTGTGACAGTTGAGGCCACCAATTGGGGCGGGCATATAAAGGCAATAGAGGACAAGGATAGTCGGCTTCCAGCGCCAGACGCCGATATCCAGAAGGCAGCCGATGGCGCCATTCGAATCCTGGGCACGAAAGAAACTGTCTTCGGACGGTGCCTCTCCGCCGCAGAACATGCCTGTCTATGTCCGGAACTAACTTGCGGGGAAGTTGCAATTGCAAGGGGATTGGCCGCTGCAGGGCTTGAAGCCCGGCACTCAGGCGAATCACCGGGCCATCACGGTTGGATGAACTGGACTAGATAATCGTACTGAGCCTAAAGATACAAGGTTTGACACGAAATGTTACTACAATCATCACATTCCGCATGCAGCAACTGCTCGGATCGGTCCTACAGGGAGCTTCTGTCGCCTCCTTGGAATACCCTGCCGAAGGGACCGCTGGCGTTCAGAACCGCACTCCGACCGTAATAGGTATTACCTGAGTGGCAACAAATTTGTTTCGAGCATAGTGATATCGAGATTCAACGTAGAACTTATATGGAGAATCAGGGAACCTGACGGTGAACCCTATACCTACATTCCCGCCCGGTGCCGTTGAACTGGACCCTGCGAGCGTCTGGTTGCTTGTTACAGTACCTGAAGTGCAGTTAAATCCCCACCACGACCACGCCGGAGTACACATTACAGAACTCCCCACTGTTACGTGCTGCGATAGACTTGCATCACGGTAATACAACCCGCCTCCAGCAATGAAATAGGTTCCGAACCCCTTACCCTCAAATTGCAATCGATAGTTCGCGGTCAGGGCCACGAGATTACCATGCCCATTGATGTTGTTGTTTTGCAATGCTGTCCGGATCGGCGTGAGTGCTCCATTCGTAGCCGACAGTCTGTTCCACATGACCTCACCAATGACGGAGTGGTGCTTGCCGAAGTTGTACCCAGCACCATACACAAAGCCCCACGTAGGGGTCGCGTATTTCGCAGTCGGGTTCAGAGGCGCACCTATGGTGAATGCGGCATTGCTGTTAAGTTTGCTAAAAGTCGGGGGCTCATAATTCTGTGCATGAAGAGGAAGAACGCAGATGAAACTCCAAATAATGGCGCCTGCAGCGTGCGTTATATCTTTCTTCATGGGATAGCTCCCTGTCCCGTTTATCGTGCTAGCCACAGTGGGACAACTGGCAGAAATATCAGTTCTCGGGGACGCGACGATGGAGGCTTCGGCGAGGGAAGATCACCATGAAGTGTGCAGACGCTAGAATGGGGTACTTTGAGCAAACTGACAACTGCCATCAACCGAGTGTAAACATTAGCTCACTCAGGTTGCGGGCTTGCAGTGCCGTTTTGTTGCAGGTATAAAGAAGGGGTCGTCTTTGTAGTTCAACGTAAGCCCATAACCCGTGAGTTCCGGATATGCCCGTCACGGCCAAATAATGTCTAACGGTACTCCACTGGAGTGCGACCGATGGCCCAAGCTACTGACAATCGAACAATCGTGCCACGTAGCGTCGGAAGATATCTTGCCCAAGTTGCCATTGTGTCTGCCGCGCAGTTTGGGGCAGGCAGACTGGGCGATGTGCTCCAGACCATCAACAATGGTGGTATCGGGCCTGTGTGGCCCGCGTCAGGGATTGCTCTCGGCGCACTGCTCCTCTGGGGCTATTCAGTTTGGCCCGGAATCGCAGCTGGGGCTTTTCTCCTTGCCTCCCTCAGTCCGCTTCCTCACCGGGCTGCTGCCGTTTACGCCGCTGGAACCACTCTGGCAGCATTGCTCGCAGCGTTCCTGCTCCGTCGCATTGCTAAATTTGACCATTCTCTGTCCCACTTGCGTGATGCGCTCGGACTCGTTGTGTTGGGCGCCTTCGGCAGCAGTGTGGTGAGCGCCTCAATCGGAGTCTCCGCTCTGTACGCAGCCCACATACGTGGCTGGTCAGGATTCGGCTCAGCTTGGCTGATTTACTGGCTTGGAGACAGCACGGGCGTGTTGCTAATAACGCCCGTCATGTTGACGTTCCCTGATTTGCTGAGAATTCGTTCTTGGTTTCGTATTCCGGAATTTGTTGCGGGCTTATTCCTGCTCACGGTCGTGTGCTTCATCATCTTTGGCGATCTGCCCCTAATTCCAATCCGATTGCACATTTTGGCGTTCGCAGTCCTGCCATTCGTAATTGGGGCGGCGATCCGTTTTGGGGTGAGCG
>Ga0066659_10000111_pt1 | contig 22693 bp, 21 predicted proteins | sample GraSoiAngelo_108_FD_75176 | JGI IMG/M metagenome (GOLD analysis project Ga0066659, IMG submission 75176) | Grasslands soil microbial communities from the Angelo Coastal Reserve, California, USA - 14_0903_09_40cm | ecosystem: Environmental > Terrestrial > Soil > Grasslands | place: USA... | reverse complement strand
GAGAACTATCTTGAAGGCTTTTGTCACAGGAGCGACCGGCTTCGTCGGCAGCCACGTGGCCCGGGTATTGGCTGACCAAGGCGCCGATCTTCGCCTTCTCGTCCGTTCCACCAGCAATCCCAAGAACATAGAAGGTGTTCGAGCGGACCGTGTCGTTGGTGACTTGCGCGATGCGGCCTCCTTGGAAAAAGCTATGTCAGGATGCGACACAGTCTTCCACGTGGCCGCCGATTACCGTCTGTGGATACACGATCCGGAGCAGATGTACCGGTCGAATGTCGAAGGTACACGAGCCATTCTGCAGGCAGCGCGCAAGGACGGCGTTCGGCGAGTGGTCTACACGTCAAGCGTGGCGACTATGGGCTTCACTGGAAACGGCAAGCCCGCGGACGAGAATTCGCCCCTGTCCCTGGACCACATGATCGGCCATTACAAGCGCTCCAAGTTCATGGCCGAACAGATTGCGATTGAAGCAGGGAAGAGCGGCATGGAGGTCGTGATTGTGAATCCCACCACGCCAGTGGGCGAGCAGGACATTAAACCCACGCCGACGGGTCGCATCATCGTTGATTTTCTGAAGAAAAAGTTCCCGGCATACGTCGATACTGGCCTGAACCTGGTGGACGTTACCGAGTGCGCTCACGGGCATGTGGCCGCCTTGGAGAAAGGCCGAAGCGGAGAACGCTATATTCTAGGAGGCGAGAATTTGACGCTGAAGCAGATTCTCGACAAACTGGCGGCAATCACGGGCTTGCCCTCGCCGCATGTCCGGGTGCCATACTTCGTGGCGCTGGCCACAGGAGTGGTGGATGAAATTGTGACCGGCCGCATTCTTCGCCGTGAACCGCGCGCCACGATTGACGCGGTGCGCATGGGCCGCAAGAAAATGTGGGTCTCGTCGGCGAAAGCCGAGCGCGAACTAGGCTGGAAGGTGGTGCCCGTACAGGATGCCCTCCGCCGCGCCGCAGACTGGTTTCGCGCTCACGGTTACGCGTAAGGAATATGGAGGGACGGGCGTCCGTCCAGCCGGGCAAAGCTGGGCAAGTCGCGTAGGTCAGCGAAGGAATGTGCGAAGTCCCGTTGCGGACAAAATTCGTTAGCCCAGCGCGGGAGCGCTGGGTAAGCTTTAGCAGAATGCTCTGAGTCCCGTAGGAACGACACAGTTATGTCCAACCAAATTGCCATCGTCGCCGCCCTGGAGTACGAAGTGAAAGCCGGTCTGAAGAACTGGCGTGTGAACGAGCGTGAACACTCCGGCCACCGCTTCAAATTTTACGAGAGCGAACGCGCTGTCCTTGTCTGCGGCGGAATCGGACCAGAGCCGGCGCGGCGTGCCACCGAGGCGATCATTACCCTGTACAAGCCTATGTTGGTGGTTTCGCTAGGTTTTGCCGGCGCTCTGGATCCCCAATTAAGAGTTGCTAGCCTGTTTACCCCGCGCACAGTCGTTGACGCTGGCGATGGCAGCAGCGTGGGCACAGGGGTTGGAAACGGCGTGCTGGTGAGCTTTGCGGAAGTGGCCAGCACGGCCCAGAAAACTAACCTGGCCAAAGCCTTTAACGCCCAAGCGGTAGACATGGAGGCATCCGCTGTGGCGCGCGGCGCCAAGGCACGCGGTGTTCGCTTCGGAGCGGTAAAAGCTATTTCGGATGAGAGACATTTTGTGATGCCTCCCCTGCAACGTTTCATCCAGGATGGTCAACTGCAATATGGCAGGTTCGCGTTGTTCGCCGCCGCCCAGCCCTGGCTCTGGCCAACCGTGATAATCCTAGCCCTAAACAGTTGGCGTGCCTCAAAGACCCTCTGCGGATGGTTGGATCAGTACAATTGCCAACCAGAGTCTCTGGAGACAAAACCTGCTGAGATGCATCCTATAAGCAAGGACAAAATCTAAGACATGGCAACCGCAGGGCAGACGGTTCTCCGGGGGAGGCAAAAGACTATCCCGACCACCATGCTGGCCGCTGTGTATCGCGGGGTGGACGACGTGCGCATGGAAACCGTTCCTGTGCCTGCCATCGGTCCCGGCGAACTCCTGGTCCGAGTGCATACCTCGGGCATCTGCGGCACAGACCTAAAGAAGATCGCGACTGGCTCCCATTCCGCGCCCCGTATTTTCGGCCACGAGACTTCGGGTGTAGTGGCTGCGGTGGGCAAAGGCGTAAGGAGTTTCCAGCTTGGCGACCGCGTGATGGTCTTCCATCACATCCCTTGCGGTGCGTGCTACTACTGCCGTCATAAGACCTTTGCTCAATGCCCTACTTACAAGAAGGTTGGCTGCACCGCAGGATTCGAGCCGTCGGGCGGGGGATTTGCCGAGTACGTGCGCGTTATGGATTGGATAGCGCAGAGGGGCACGGTCCGCATTCCGGACGGCGTTTCTTACGAGCAGGCCTGCTTTGTCGAACCGGTCAATACCTGCATGAAAGGGATTGAGACCCTCCATCTGGCAAAGGGCGAGACGGTCTTGGTAATCGGACAAGGCCCCATTGGCATCATCCTGGCCGTTTTGGCCCGGCAAGCCGGGACTAGCGTAATCACTTCCGACTTGTATCAGGAAAGGCTTAAAATAAGTAAAACCTTTGGCTTAGGGCTGACAATGGATGCGTCGCGTGGCGACACGGTCAGGTCGATACGCGAGCGAACTGAGGGTCGGGGTGCCGATGCCACCGTTCTTGCCGTGGGTGGCAACAACCTGATTCGTACAGCCATGGATGCAACCCGTCCGGGAGGACGTGTGTTGTTGTTTGCGCAAACCGTGCACGGGGAGGCTACGATTGACCCGGCGGCAGTTTGTGTAGACGAGAAGACACTTTTGGGCTCATATAGCGCGTCCGTTGATTTGCAGGAGGAATCAGTGCGCTTTGTCTTGAGTCAAGCCATGGACTTGACGCGCCTGATCTCCCATCGCTTTCCGCTGGCCGAGAGCGTACAGGCTCTAAACTTGGCTGCCCACCCCCAAGCCGACTCTTTGAAAGTCGTGATTCAGCCGGGCAGCGCGTGGGAAGGAATTTTGTGACAGGCAAGATGACGGCTGCCGTCCTCTACGGCAAAGAGGACGTGAAGATCGAAAAGGTTCCAATCCCTCGCCTGGACGAAGGGGAGGTTCTGATCAAAGTCCAGGTGGCACTCACCTGCGGCACGGACGTGAAAGTGTATCGCCGCGGCTACCACGCCCGCATGATCGCGCCGCCTGCTCTTTTCGGGCACGAGCTGGCGGGGACGATCCACGAAGTCGGACCGGGAGTTCGCAAGTTCAAGAAAGGGGAGCGAGTCGTCGCCCTCAACTCGGCTCCCTGCGGCGTCTGTTTCTTCTGCAAGAAACATCAGGAGAATCTCTGCGAAGACCTGCTGTTCAACAATGGCGCCTATGCTGAATATATTCGCGTTCCGCGCCGCATTGTCGAAACCAATATGTTGACCATCCCCGACTATGTGAGCTACCAGGATGCGGCGATGGTGGAACCCCTGGCTTGTGTGCTGCGCGGTTTGCACGAGACCGGAGTCGAAATCGGCGATACGGTGGCCGTGGTCGGCGGTGGTCCGATTGGGCTGATGTTTGTCCAGGTGGCGCACGCGATCGGCTGCAACGTGATTGCGGTTGTGAAGCGCGATTCCCAGGTGGTGGCGGCCAAGCGCAAGGGTGCCCACGACGTGATTCAGGTTGGCCAGGTTAGCGATCCAGTGGATGCGGCGCGGGTAATTTCTTCAGGTAAGCGCGGCCCGGATGTCGTGATCGAGGCAGTCGGCCGTCCGGAAGCTTGGGAATGGGCGGTTAACATGGTGCGCAAGGGCGGTACCGTGAATTTCTTCGGTGGATGCGCCGCAGGCACTAAGGTGCAGCTCGATACCAACCGCTTGCACTATTCCGAGATCACGCTGAAGGCGACCTTCCATCACACACCGGAAACGGTGCGCCGTGCTTTCGCCTTGATTGCCGAGAAAAAAGTGAAAGGCTCCGACTACATCACGGGAGAAGCCCCTTTGTCTCGCTTGCATGACGTGCTGCGTCTCATGCTGAATCGCAATGGCGATATCAAGACCGCAATCATTCCCGGACACTGACACACGTGCCAGACACGCTCGCTATGCCACCCATCGTCAGTAACGCGACTCAATCTACCAGTTCTGCGCTGCCCGGCTGGGGGAGCCTTCCTCCTGAATACGCAATTCCCGACAGCGCGCCCTCGGAAGACGAAGCTCGCGATTACTGCCGTCGTCTGGCCCGGACCCATTACGAGAACTTCTCGGTTGCCACCTGGTTCTTGCCCAAGCGTCTGCAACAACACTTCTTCAACGTCTACTCCTACTGCCGAATCTCGGATGACCTGGGGGATGAAGTTGGCGATCCAGCCGCCTCTTTGACGCTTCTTGACCAGTGGCAATCTGAGTTGGATGCCTGCTATGCGGGAAGGCCCAAACATCCCGTCTTTGTTGCGCTCGCCGAAACCGTGCAGACCTTTGAGATTCCCAAACACGAATTTTCTGATCTGCTGACCGCATTCCGCCAGGATCAGACGGTTGCGCGCTATGCGACCTTTGAGGATGTGCTGGGCTACTGCAGATTTTCAGCCAACCCTGTGGGGCATCTGGTCCTGTATGTCTGCGGCTATCGCGACCAAGAGTGGCAGAAGCTTTCCGATTTCACTTGCACCGCTCTGCAACTGGCGAATTTTTGGCAAGACGTCAGCGTGGATTACGCGAAAGGGCGCATTTATCTGCCCATCGAAGACCTGCGCCGCTTCAGTGTCGGTGAAGATGACATTGCGACCCAGCGGAACACCGCTCCGTTTGTGGAAATGATGCGCTTCGAAGTGGAACGTGCCCGGGAATGGTTCCGGCAGGGTTTGCCGCTGGTTGAAAAGGTGGACCGCGCCCTCGCCATCGATATCGAATTGTTCAGCCGTGGCGGGCGGGAGATTCTGAACGCTATCGAGCGCCAAGGATATGCGGTGCTCGGCCAGCGTCCCGCCATCTCGAAATCCCGCAAACTGGCGCTGCTGGCCCGCGCCGCCCTGGGAAAGCTGATATGAGTGCCAGCGTGCAACAAGCTCCACTCCAGCCCGCGGTTCCGCCATCGCAACTGGCAGTTGCTTATTCGGTCTGCCGCACTATTACTCGCCGTTCGGCCAAGAATTTCTACTATGCATTCCTGGTCCTTCCACGACGAAAACGTTCCGCTCTGTGCGCCGTGTACGCTTTCATGCGCCGTTGCGATGACATTGCAGATGAACCCGGCATCTCGCTCCGCGACCGGCGCCTGAAACTCGCGGACTGGCTCGATGCCATGCACCGCGTGGTCACCGGCGAGCAGACCGACGATCCGGTGCTGCTCGCCTTATCCGATGCGCATCGTCGCTTCAAGATTCCCGTAGAACTCCTGGACCAGCTTGCCTTCGGCACGGCCATGGATCTGCAGGAAAGCACCACTCCTGTAGATGGAACCCGGGGGTTGGCCGCTAACGAACTCACGGCTCGCTACAAGACTTTTGACGATCTTTACCAGTACTGCTACCGCGTGGCATCCGTTGTGGGACTTGTCTGCATCCGGGTGTTTGGCTATCGCAGTCCGGAGGCCGAACCTTTGGCCGAACGCTGCGGATTGGCGTTCCAGTTGACCAACATCATCCGCGACGTGAGGGAAGACGCAGCGATGAACCGGGTCTATCTGCCTGACGAGGATCTGGCGAAATTCGGTCTCAGCGCGACCGAGTTACGCGGCAATCCCCAGGTCGCTCGCTTCCGGCCGCTGTTGGCCATGGAGGCCGATCGCGCCCGTGAGTACTATCGTTCGGCTGATGAGCTGATACCGCTGATTGATCATGACAGTCAGCCTGCGCTCTGGGTGCTGACCACGATTTACCGGCAGCTCTTGGAAAAGATCGCCGTCAGGGAATACGAAGTTTTTGGCGAGAAAGTCAGCCTCACTACCCGGGAAAAGCTGAAGGTCCTGCTTAAAGGCTTTCTGAAACGCCTGGCCGGATGAACCAGCGCTCGGCAGAATCACCCACCGTGGCTGTAGTCGGCGGCGGACTGGCGGGATTGGCCGCCGGATGCGCTCTCTCCGCAGCTGGTTTTCGCGTGACTCTCTTTGAGCGCCGCCGCTTTCTTGGCGGCCGTGCTTCTTCCTATCAACATCCGGGGACGGGTGAAATTGTCGACAATTGCCAGCATGTACTTTTGGGCTGCTGCACCAACCTGATTGAGTTTTATCAGCGTACGGCCGTAGCCGACAAGATTCGCTGGTACGATCGACTCACCTTTCTCGAGCCGGGCGGAAGAGCTTCTGTGATCGGCGCTTCATTCTTGCCCGCCCCGTTCCACACCGCCCCATCATTCTTGGCAGCCGACTGCTTAGGCCTCCGAGACAAACTGGCGATTGCCCGGGCCATGCTCGCTCTTATGCCGCCACCCCCGGGAGACATGGAGGAATCCTTTCTAGATTGGTTGAAGCGCCATCATCAAACGGCGCTTGGCATCGAGCGCTTCTGGAAGACCGTGCTGGTGAGCGCGCTCAATGAAGATCTGGAGCGCATCGCCGTTCCATACGCCGCGCAGGTCTTTCGAGAATCCTTTCTCAAATCAGCTGAAGCTGGACGCATGGGAGTTCCCAGCGTTCCGCTGACCGAGCTCTATAGTGCTGCGGGGAATTACATCCGTGCCCACAATGGAGACGTGCAGTTGCGCGCGGCCATAGATTCTTTTCGAGCCGAGCCCTCGCAAGTCAGCCTGTCGATCAACGGGCAGGAATTTGGTTTTGACTACCTCCTTCTAGCAGTGCCGTTCGACCAATTGGACCGGCTCCTGCCTAATGTGGCGGACGCTCAGCCCTTGCGAGAATCGCTGACCCAATTTGAGCCTTCGCCTATCACTGGAATTCATCTCTGGTTTGATCGTGAGATTAGCGAGCTTGATCATGCTGTGTTGCTCGACCGCACGATCCAGTGGATGTTTCACAAATCCCGCTTGCTTGACCGGGAGCGGCATACGGCCGCTTCCGGCAGTTACATCGAACTCGTGGTTAGCTCCTCCAAATCACTGGTCGAAGAATCTCGTCCTCAAATCATCGACTTGGCTCTGAACGAGACGCGTGAGTTCTTTCCTGCAGCGATGGCGGCAAATCTTGTCAAAGCCACGGTCATCAAGGAAGTGCACGCCACCTATTCACCGCGTCCTGGAATCGATCGCTACCGCCCTGGCAATGCGACGGTCTGGCCACGGGTGTTCCTCGCTGGGGATTGGACCGCGACCGATTGGCCAGCCACCATGGAAGGCGCAGTGCGCAGTGGCTACCGGGCAGCCCAGGCACTCTCTCATGCGGCGGGGCAGAGCGATGCGACTTACCTGGCTCCCAACCTTCCCCCATCCGGCCTGATGCGGCTGTTCCGATAAGAGCATCCTGACAGAATTGCCGCACAAGACTGTCTTGGTCTTGGATTCAACGTCCCCGCCCCAGACACCTTTCCGCTTGACGTTCGCGGCATCGTCACGACGAGAGTCTCTAAGTAATGAAATTACTGAAGGTTACTAAAGGTCAGGGCTTGTCTGGTAATTGGAAAGGTTCATGCAACAGCTTAGGCTAGAGTCTCTAGGCGCCTTTTGGCATTTGGCTAACTCCTCCAAGTTTCAGCGCCATTGCCTCAGGGACCCTCTGAGGCTGATACCTATGTTTCAGCAGCCCATAAGTACGCGGTGGAGTGTCGATTGACTATTTGGTCCCAAACGCGGCCAGCACGCTTCGCGCGTTGGGCCGCAATGACCGCACTGCTGTTGTCGGTGACATTCGCCGTTTGCCAGGACGCCACTTCCGATTGGCAGCAACGAGTGCGTGAGCACGTGAAGAATCAAGAACTAGATGCCGCCCTGGCCAGCATCGAGCAGCGCCTCACCGGCCATCCTGAGGACCTCGAAGCTCGTGCCTGGCACGGGCGTGTGCTCGCCTGGAAAGGACGATGGGCGGAAGCTGAGACGGAATATCGCAACGTTCTCGACCAAGCTCCCAATGACACCGAGACCATGACCTCGCTTTCGGACGTGCTGCTATGGCAGGGACGACCCCAGGATGCGCTTCGCATTCTGAATCGTGCATCAAGTCTGGCGCCGCAGCGGGCCGAGGTCCTGGTGCGCCGCGCTCGAGTTCTACGTGCCCTGGGACGAACCACCGAAGCCAAGAACGACTTTCGACAAGTACTGGTCTTTGACCCTGAGAATAAAGAAGCCAAGACCGGACTGGCCGGACTGGCAGAGGAGACTCACCACGAATTACGTCTCGGCATCGATGTCGACACGTTTAATTACACCGATGCAGCGCAAGCGCAAGCCCTGACTCTCGGTTCCCGCTGGAGTCCCCGCTGGTCCACGCTCGTAGGGGCAAATTTCTACCAGAGATTCGGGGAGAATCCGGGCAAGTTTTTCGCCAGCTCGGCATTCCGCTTCAGCCACAAAGACTGGCTCAACGTGGGTGGCGCGATCGCGAACCAGAACGATGTTATTCCTACCAACGGGGCATTTTTCGAGTATGGGCACGGATTCAAGTTCGAAAACACCTGGGTGCGCGGTCTGGAAGCTTCCTACCAGCAGCGCTGGCTGTGGTATCGCGGAGCCCATGTTCTTACTCTGGGCCTCACCCAGATCTATTACTTGCCCCAGGACTGGACTTGGGCGCTTACGGTAACCGGCGCGCGCAGTGGCTTTGCCGGCACCAGCATCGAATGGGTTCCCTCCGGATCCAGCAGGCTTGGTTTTCCGCTATACCGCCGATTGAGCGGCAACTTTTCCTTCGCGGTAGGCAGCGAAAATTTCGCGCAAGTCGACCAGATTGGCCGTTTTTCGGCACGTACTTTCGGGGGTGGAATTCGCTATCGTTTTACCAGTCGTCAGGATCTCAGCGGCTACATGGCCTCGCAGTATCGCTCGCAGGGCCGAACCCAGAACAGTTTCGGGTTGAGCTATGGATTTCGTTTTTAGGCTGGTCTCTCAACTCGGTCCTGTAGCCGGGATGGTGCTGAAGGCCATCTTCTTTTCTCTGCTGGGCATATTCCTGCTCGTCGCCTTCATCGTGACTCGCCGCTGGTATCGCGCCCGCTACTTCCGCCGGCTCAACGAGCGCACTTTTGCCTTGCGCTCGGTTTGGGACGACCTTGTTGCCGGACGTGTCCCCGCGAAAGAATGGCGATTGAAACCGTTGGATTGTGACATCGTCGAAGCCATTCTGCTGGACAACATCGAGACCGCGACTCCCGATCAATTACAGCCATTGCTGTCGTGTCTGCGCAACAGCGGATTATTGGACATGCGCATTCGAGAGGCCAGGATTTCCGGCAACTGGAATCGGCGCACCGCCCTGGTGGCACTAGGAAGAACTCGCGCGCCGGAAGCGGTCCCTGCGCTGGCCGAGGCCCTGGACTCGACTTCAGAAGAAACACGCGTGGCAGCGGTACGCGGACTGGGGCGCACCGGCCTTCCTGGTGCGGCTGTACCGTTGCTCGATCGTCTGGTCGGCAACGAATTGAAAGCGCCTGAGCACACCATAAAGAACGCACTGGCGAATTGCTGTCGGAAGTCACCGGGTGTGCTGATCAGTTACATGAACAAGTCCACCGGGCAAACTCGTGAGCTGATTGCCCGAGTGTTGGGAGAAGTGGCGAACGCGGAACTGGGCGACGAATTGATGATCCTTGCCGCCGACCCGCTGGCGGAAGTACGCGCCTCGGCAGCGCGAGCCCTGGCCGCAGCGCCGCCCTCCATCGCTCTGCCGGCCTTAACCGTCCTGGTCTGCGACGACGAGTGGTTTGTGCGGTTGCGGGCAGTGGTCGCTCTAGGATCGATGCGACACCAAGGACGAGTGAGGCCGCTGATCCGGGCGCTGTGCGACAGGAACCGCTACGTGCGACAGCGGGCGGCATGGGCATTGGCTCGGCTTGGCCCGCAGCTCGAGGACGTGCTTGAGCAGGTGGTCGACACGCGAGACAGTTACGCCCTGCAAGCGTTCGTCTCGGAACTGGAGCGTTCGGGAGCGATAGAAAGAGTGATTGCGGCTCTACCAGAATCGGGCAGCGACTCCTCGGCGGGAAACGTCCTGCTGGACGCTCTGAATGCCGGCAGGAAGCGCGTGGAAGCAGCCTTGGTCTCTGCAGCTGCTGCAGGGAGCCGCTGATGCGCCGAATTCTCGATCTGGCGAACAACACGCTATTCGTCTATTACCTTGTTTCCAATCTCATTTACCTGGTGCTGCTTGTAACTGCGCTCACCAAGAACACCTTGCATCGTCACCGGCTGGGTAGTTTGCGTTTGGAACGTCTGAAGAACTCGCCGTTTACACCGCCCATTACGATAGTGGTCCCGGCGCATAACGAGCAAAACTCTATCGTAGACAGTATCCGCTCACTGCTGACCCTCGACTACCCGGAGATGGAGGTGGTGGTGGTCAACGATGGCTCGCGCGACAACACGCTGGAAGAGCTGAAGCGGGCCTTCGAATTGCGTCCTGCCCGGCTTCTGTACATTCCGGATGTTCCGAGTGCTCCGGTGAGGACAATCTACACCAGCTGGACCGAGCCTCGCCTGCTCGTTCTGGACAAGGATTCTGCGGGAAGTAAGGCCGACGCTATCAATGCGGGGCTGAACCTTGCTACCAGCCCGTATGTTTGCGTGGTCGACGCGGATTGCATTCTGGAGAAGGAATCGCTGCTCCGTATTATGGCGGGCATCTTCTCCGACCCGAGCCGCGTGGTGGCAGTCGGTGGTATTGTGCGCGTACTCAACGGCTGCCAGGTCGAGCACGGAGAACTCCGGGAGGTCCGCCTTCCAAGACGTGGGATCGAGGTTCTGCAGGTAATCGAATACCTGCGTGCGTTCCTGATCGGCCGGGAAGCGTGGGCGCATTTCAACGCGTTGCCAATCATCTCCGGCGCCTTCGGAATCTTCCGCAAGGACCTGATCAAAAAGGTGGGTGGTTTTCGTGCCCACGCGATTGGGGAGGACTTTGACCTCGTAGTGCGCCTGCATCGCTACTTGCAGGAGAAAAATCAGGACTATCACATCAGCTTTATTCCCGATCCGACCTGCTGGACGGAAGTGCCGTCCGACATTAGATCGTTGGCGCGCCAACGTGCGCGTTGGCATAAAGGGCTGCTGGATGCGCTATGGCCCAACCGCGACATGCTCTTCAACCCGCACTACGGCCGCGTCGGTTCCCTGATTCTTCCTTACATGTGGCTATTTGAATTATTCGCTCCCCTCGTGGAGTTCGTAGGCTATGCGAGCATCCTGGTGGCCGCGATCCTTGGCTTGCTGAGCCATCAGTTCCTGCTGTTGTTTCTCATATTCGGATACGCTTTCGCCACCCTGATCTCCATCGGTTCAGTCCTGCTGGAAGAGATGACTTACCGCCGTTACAGCGATTGGCGAGAAGTCGCTCGCCTCCTTCTCTACTGCCTGGTTGAACATTTCCCGTACCGGCAGCTGACCATGATCTGGCGCCTGCAGGGTTTGTGGCAGTACCTGCGGGGGGACCTGAAGTGGGGCGAGTTGAAGCGCGTCGGAGCGAGCGCCGGAGCCTGATAGGGGCCGCTTAGAGAGTGAATAATGGACAGAGTGGTCAGTTGTCGGTTATGCGGCTAGCAGGAAGACTCCAGCGGCTACAAACACGGCCGCCATCCAGCGCCGCCCGTCGACTCTCTCTTTGAGAAAGATACGTGCCCCGAACGCGTTCGCCACAAAGGTAAGGGAAGCGGCCGCTGGACCCACCAAGCTAACGTCATTCCACGACAAGGCGAACAATAGGCTGTAGAAGGCAACCGCCATGCAGCAGAGGCCAAGGAGAAAAGTACGGGTACCGAGTACGCGTCCGATTACCACCAGAATTCCGCAGCGCCGTCGTAACTCGCCGACGTCCCCGACCTGTTTCATGGCACTCGAGAGGAGAACATCACCCGACGTGGAGGCCAGCACGACAGCGAAGACCGAGCACCATGTATATAGCTCTTTCATGCCCGTCCCCCACTCGAAACTGTCTCGGGTTCGCACTCTTCTTTCGGTTGCGGAGACTGCTCATGATGATGATGCTTAGTCAGTTCTGGACCGCCGGCAACAAAACCCACACCAATTGTGATCGATACAATGCCTACCCAGCGGGCGGTATTGATGTGTTCGTGCAACTGGTACTTCGCAATGAATGCCAGCAGAACGTAGCCGACTGAAGTCGCGGGCAGAACATAAGTCAGATCAGCCCAGGAGAGCGCGGTCATATAGCAAGCGAAGAACGTCAGCAAGAAAAGAATGCCGAGCGCGACCCAGGGGTTGAGTATGGCCAGGACGAGGTGCTGGGCGTTTCCGATGGAGATGTTGCCTACTTCCTTCATGCCGCGAGAGAGCAGGGAATCACCCATAGCGGAGAAGAGGGTTACGCCAGCCAGCACCAAGTACTTGCGAAGGGTCACATGGCTCCCTAAGCGTTGACGGGTTCGGCCGGTTCGGGAGCCTCGGCTGCGACCCTGGCCTTCTCTTTGACCAACTTGTTGCGCATCGAGCGCACCTTGAGGAACGTCTTGGCTTCTTTGTAGAGACGCTTGCGCTCGTCGCCGTCAAAAGCAGCTTTCTTCAGGATCCGGAACACGGCCTTCGGGCGGAAATAGTACTCATCGTAGAAGCGGTGGACCGAACCCAGGATCTCGTCGGCCGGCAGACCCGGGTACTGGATATGCGCCAGTTGATGCCCGCCCTCGTCGACCATCTTGCCACTGCTGACCATGAAGCCATTCTTCATAGCGTAGTCATAAAGCTCGGTGCCAGGGTACGCATGCGCAACCGAAACCTGAATGGTATCGACATCGAGTTCCTTGGCAAAGGCGATGGTGTTGTTGATGGTCTGGCGAGTTTCCCCGGGCAAGCCAAGGATGAAATCACCATGGATCACCAGTCCGAGCTTGTGGCAGTCCTTGGTAAACTGGCGGGCCCGCTCGACGGTCGCACCTTTCTTGATATTTTTGAGAATCTGCGGATCGCCGGACTCGAAGCCTACGATGAGTAACCGGCAGCCCGCATCCTTCATGGCCTTCAGCGTTTCGTAGTCCGTGGTAACGCGCGAAGTGCATGACCAGGTCAGGTTCAGCGGCTTCAACTTGGCACACAGCTCGATCGTTCGCGCTTTCTGGATGTTGAAAGTATCGTCGTCGAAAAAGAACTCTTTTACATTTGGCCAGTGTTCCTTGGCCTTCGCCATCTCGCGCGCCACGTCATCAGTGGAACGCTTTCGCCAAGGATGTCCGCTCAGAGTCTGTGGCCACAGGCAGAATGTACACTGAGCCGGACAGCCACGCGTCGTATAGAGCGAAACATAGGGATTCAGCAGGAATGGAACGTTGTAGCGCGTGACGTCAAGGTCGCGCTTGTAAACGTCGGTCACATGCGGCAAGGCGTCCAGATCCTGGACTTGGGGAGCATCGGGATTATGGACGACCTTGCCGTCCTCTCGATAGGAGACACCCAGGATCTCATCCAGCGGCTTGCCAATCGCGTAGTCAACGACCGCGTAGTCAAATTCCTTGCGGCAAACGAAATCGATGGCCGAACAATCCCGCAAAGACTTCTCTGGAAGCACGCTGACATGCGGCCCAACAAAGGCAATCCTGATCCCAGGGTTAGCTTTTTTTATCGCCTGGGCGAGCTGGATATCACCGGGGAACCCCGGTGTACTGGTGAACAGCACCAGGAACTCGTACCCTTTCGCGATGTTGATTGTTTCCTCCGCCGAGATGTAGTGCGGCGGAGCGTCCAAGAGCCGGGCTCCCTCCAGCATTCCCGTCGGATAAGCCAGCCACACGGGATACCAGTAGGACTCAATTTCGCGGGTAGCTGGCCAACGTGAACCAGCTCCTCCGTCGAAATTCTCGAAGGACGGAGGATTCAGAAACAGTGTTTTCAATGGCATATAAGATATCGGGCTATAGTAACACCCGCCCCCAGACTGCGGAACTTACCCCGTTATGCTCTTGGGTACACTTTCGCCGGGATGAACTTAAGTATAAGACACACAGCCGATTGCGACCGCCTCTTTACGCCGAACGCGCACTTTTAGGGGGTGGAAGGCGGATAAGGGCAGTGGGCGGGAGCGTAGGTAACACCGAGTAGCCAGTACCGAGTATCCCCGCCGCGCGTCTTTTCCAGGTACGGGGTACTCGGTGCTACTTTCCTCTGAGCGCCCATTGCTCCAGCTCGCCCGTGTTGCGAAGCAGCTGCACTCTCGCCTTGTCGAGCGCCAGGTTGGCGTCGATCAGAGCGTTGTAAGTCTGTTCCACCTTGCCGCGTGCGTCTTGCTCTTCGCGCAGCGTCCCGGTCTCAGCCTGTACTCGAACTTGAGCAGCCTGCAACTCCGATTGCGCCAGGTCGTACTCTAGCTGGGCGACTTCTACCGATGTTGCCAGTTGCTGCACTATGCGCTGCAAGCGCAGAGTTTCTAATGAGACTTTCTGTTTTGCCTCTTCTGCTTGTCTGCCACTGCGGATCGCTTCTGCCTTGGCCTCGGCGGCGCGGGCTCGCTGCACCGGATCAAAGAAGGGAAGCCGGAAGACCAGACCGCCGGTCGCGTTGTGATGCTGGAAATTCCTGATGTACACGTCGTAGTTGTTGAAGTTCGCCAGCAGAGCATATTGGGCGGCAAAGTCCACCGATGGCAGCAATGATTTGTATTCTCCCTCCGCGTTGAACCGCTTGGCGACTGCCTGCTGCTCGGCGGCCTTGACCGCAGGATTTACCTGCATCGCCTTGCGGGCGAGATCCTCATCCTGCTTGAACTCGGGAAGAGAAGGGATCGAGTTAGGATCCGTTGCCAGCTCTTCCACGGGCAATCCGGTAAGCTGCGCCAAATGCAGGCGCATTACATCCGCTGAACCTTGGGCTTCGGCCATGCGCATGCGCACCCGTGCCGTGGCCAGTTTGACCTTATTCAGTTCCACCGGTTTATCCACTCCTGCTTGAATACGTTCCTGCTCGACATGTTCCATCTTCTGATTGTTGCCCAGTTCCGCCTTCAGCAGATCGAGTTCCTGATTCCATTTGTTCAGCTCGACGTAAGTGAGCACGGCATCCTGAATCAGCGCATCACGCTGATCCTGCCCTTGCCATTTGGCAGATTGATAGCCGGAGTTCGCGGAGCGCACAAAGGACTTCTGCGCCGGACTGAACAGCACCTGTTGCGACGTGACATTGAAGAGGGAAGGGGCAGCATTTTCCAGGCTCAGCGGGAAACCGTAGCTTCCCCCGATTCCCGATCCCATAACCAGGCGCGGCAAATACGCGCTGCGAGCCTCACGGTACGCGGCGTAAGCGCGTGCCTGGTCCGGGTCGGCCATTCCCGTTACCCCGCTGTGGCTGAGGGTGAGTTCCACAGCGCGGCGCAACGTGATGGTCTGCGCAGCAGCACAGGTTGCTATCAATGCTATGAGTGACAAACCGTAACCAGCGTGGAGAATGCGACAGAGAACGAGCCTCATCAGGTTCACCTCAAAGCAAGATGATCAAAATAGAATCGGGAATCTACTTATCGCTACAAATTATCGCTACAAAGGCGAAGCGGTCGAGGCGTTCTAACGGCTGACGCGCTGAAGCGCCTGCCGGGCGCTGGAAAAACCGCTGGCGAGTGCCAGGGCGGCGGTGTACTCCCGGGCGGCGCCCTGTCTGTCGCCTTGCTTCTCGAGCGCGGTCCCCAGGACATAGTGCGCCTTAAACAGGGGAGACTTTTCGGTCGCGGAGTTGGACGTAAAGTAGCGACGCACAAATTGGGCGGCGGTGCGCGCATTGCGATTCGTACGCAGCAGGATCTCCGCGCATTCGACCAGGACTTCGTTCTGCGCGGTGCGCGCGTTGGCAGCCTGCTCCAGGGCCTGCTCCATGTTCTCAAACTGGTTTATGTGCTTGTAGAAGAGCGCCAAGTTCAGCCAGTCGTTGGCATTGCCTTTACTGTCCTCGATAGCAGCGCGGTATTCCTTCTCCGCAGCGACCCGGTCCTTGTTCTTCTCGGCGATTCGCCCGTTAACGTAGTGAGCCTTAGCTTGCGAAAGCGAACCAAGCGCGGCGGCTTGTGCGCGGGCTTTATCCTGTCCCCCGCCGACGATCCCTGGCGCATCCAGATAGAATTCGGCGAGATCGGCTCTCGCCTCTACACTTCTTGGATTCAACTGAACAGCGCGTTCGAACTCACGTCGCACCTTACCTGCCAGGCTTGCGGCAGAGAAAGGATTGACCCGGTCAGCTTTTTCGCCGTAAGCGCGTCCCAGCCAGAGATGGTAGTCACTACTGTCCGGTGCCAGCGCCACGGATTTCTCGCAAGCGGCAACGGCGTGGTCCCAGTCCGCCAGCGCGAAATAGGCGCGGCAAAGATAGTTGTAGGAAGCCGCATCATTAGGAGAAGACTTAAGTTGGGCCTGCAGCGACGCGATAGCGTCATCCACGCGGCCCGCCGCCAACAGATCGCGGGGCGACGCGGCAGCCTCGGTTGCAGGCAACAGCAGAGCGAACAAAATACCTAAAGCGACGGATTTCACAACAGACCACATCGTTAATAAACCACTTTCACGGGTTGCCCATCGCGCATGGGCTTGTTATTAAGCGGACCCAATGCCAGAAGATCCTTGTCATTCAAACCGCCCGTGACCTCCACCTGCGTGAGATTAGAAAGCGAAGTCTGCACCTCGCGGCGGTGCAGCTCGTCGTCCGCAATGCGGTAGACGTAGGGCTTGCTGGCGTCCATACGAACGGCCTCCCGAGGAGCAATGAGCACGTTCTCGTGCTCGGCAGTAATCACCTCTACCGTAACGTTGGTATTCGGCAGTAGCTTGAAATCGGAGTTGTCCAACTCAGTCGTGATTTCGCCGACGTTGCGTGTGCCGAAAAGCTCGATCGTGGAAGGTACCGTGGTGAGCGAACCTTGCCAAATGCGGCCTGGTAGGCCGTCCCACTTCACTTCGATCTTCTGGCCTGGCGTGAGACGTCCTACATCGGGTTCGTCGACGAAGGCGCGTAGCCTGACTTTGGAGAGGTCCGCCTCCTGGAGCAGCAACTGTCCCGGAGAGACGTAGTTGCCCTGCTGCACTGGTATGGCATAGACGATGCCGTCAAACGGCGCCCGGATGTTGGACTTGTTGAGGATATCCTGGGCGGCATCGTAGGCCGCCTGGGCCTCGCTCTGCAGGGCTTCCACCTTGGCGACTTCCGGCTGAGAGTAACGAGCTTTCAGTTTCTGTTCCAGCAGATTTACATTGGCCTGCGCCGTATTGTATTCAGCCTCGGCAGCACGCACCTCGCCGGCCGAGGCAGCCCCGTCTTTTTGCAATCGCTGCACGGCATCCAGGTTGCGTTTGGCATTGTCGCGATCAGCCCGAGCTTTGACGAGTTGTGCGTCCGTCGTCAGCACTTCCTCGCGTGTCCCCCCATGGGTTACGGCGTGGATGTCGGCTTGGGCGCCACGAAGTTGCGCAATAGCTTTGGCGGCGGCAGAGTGAGCCTCGGCGTCATCGAGCTGCATCAACAGCTGCCCGCGCTTGACCTGTTGACCTTCCTTTACGAGGGTGCGCTTGATCGTGGCAGCAACTGGGGAGTGAGCTTCGAAATGCTGGATGGGCTCGATCTTTCCGTTCGTGGAAATCAGGCTACGGATATTACCGCGCACCACCCGGGCCGCGCGCACCGGGATGATGTCGCCCCGCATGGAGTTGAAGGCGGCTAGCAAGACCACCGCGGCAACAATGGCGGCAGCTATCATCCACCACCGGTTCCGCGCAAAGAAGCTGGAATATTCTCTTGGCAAAGTTGCCCTTGGCCTCAATCCCCACTGTTTAAGTTAACACCGTATGCGCAGCGGTGGGCACTACTAACTTGATTACGTCCTTCTAGTTGGATGCATCAGCACGATTCCTGGACCGAAAATTTCCGCACTCCTGGAGGTGCAAATACCTGTCATGATTACAATGGAAACATGGTGAAATCGCCGCGCTATACGACGGAGCACGCGAAAGCAGGACTGGACGCGCGTTTCCCCGAAATAGAAACCTGGCCCAATCAGTTTCCCGGATACGAGATCGTAGTTGACGATCCGGAGTTCACCTCCGTATGTCCCAAAACCGGACTGCCCGACTTCGGCACCATCACTATCCGCTACAGGCCGCACAAGCAATGTTTGGAACTGAAGTCTCTAAAGGAATACTTGCAGTTCTATCGGAACCTGGGGATCTTCCAGGAAAATATCGTGAACCGCGTCCTGGATGATGTGGTGCGCTGCGCCAAACCAGTCTGGGCCGAGGTGAAAGGCGAATTTCGCCCACGCGGCGGCATTTCAACGGTAGTAGTGGCGAAGTGGCCCAGACCCAAGAAGTGATGTATCTCCGGATGGTGGCGCAAGCGCTGAATCCGAGCATGCTATAGTCCCTCCCGCGTGTCCTCTACTCGCCTCTATCCGCGCATGGCGCTGGTAGTTCTGACGGCGCTGAATCTGCTTAACTACATCGACCGCTCCGTATTGAATGCCGTTCAGCCGTTAATCCAGAACGAATTTCACGTCAGTGACGCTCAGATCGGCCGCCTCACAACCGTCTTTCTCATCTTCTATACCCTTGCTGCCCCGGTCATGGGACCGCTGGCCGACCGCTATTCGCGCCGGCTCATCATCGCGCTGGGCGCATTCGCGTGGAGCGGAGTAACCCTGCTGACCGCCTTTGTGCACACGTACGACTCATTGCTAATCCGGCATACTTTGGTCGGTGTCGGCGAGGCGAGTTTCGTAACCATCTCGCCGACCTTCGTGGCTGACCTGTTTCCTGAATCCAAGCGTGGCCGCGTTTTGGGAGTCTTCTATCTCGCGATTCCGGTCGGCTTCGCCCTTGGCTACCTGGTAGGTGGCTACTTCGGAACTCGCTTTGGCTGGCGCGCTCCTTTCTACGTTGCCGCAGGCCCCGGATTTCTGCTCGCTACCGTCATGTTGTTCATGCCGGAACCGGAGCGCGGCCACTTTGATACCTTGGGCGAGACTCCGGAGCGCGCCAGTGTCCTTGGCTTGGCTCGTAACCCGGCCTTTCTGACTGCCACTCTTGGCATGGCCATGATGACCTTCGCGCAGGGCGGCCTGCTGGTGTGGATGCCCACGTTCTTATCGCGCATGCGTGGGTATAGCTTATTGGAAGCCAACAAACTGTTCGGCTACATCATCGCTGCAGACGGCACGATCGCTGCGCTCTTAGGGGGATGGTTGGGCGACTATCTGTTGCGCCGCACCAAGAGCGCCTACTATCTCGTCTCCGCCACGAGCATGGGGCTGGGAATCCCGGTGATGATGATCGCTTTGTTTAATCGTGGCCCCGCCATGGTGCCAGGAATCGTCCTCGCCGGTTTTCTTCTTCTGCTGAACACCGCACCTCTCAATGCGGCGATTATTAATTCCGTTGGCGCACACATCCGTGCCACGGCTATTGCCGTGAACCTGTTCGTGATTCATTTCCTGGGTGACGCGTTTTCTCCCTGGCTGATTGGCAAGGTGTCGGATCGCTCGTCGCTGGAGTCCGGCTTCATCAGCACTGTGGTGGCGACGGCGCTTTCTTCTGCCATACTGTTCTATGGGATGAGATTCGCGCCGCCCGTAGCCAGTACTCAGTCCCCAGTACCGAGTACCGAGTGAATTCCTTGTGATTTTTCATACATGCAACCAGTCTTGTCGTCCTGAGCGCAGCGTCCCATATCGCCTCGCGAATGAGATGGGGAGTGGAAGGGCCCCTACCAAACCACTTCCATCGCGATACAAAAGGGAATTCGCACTGGAAGGTCCTCGAGACACGCATGCCAAGGCATAAACGATGACTTGGGTTCACTGGATCGCCGGCACCATTCTCGGGCTGGCCTGGTTTTCTCGCATCGTGGACGCGGCCCTTGGCATGCCCAAGATCGCCGACGTCGCCCGGCCGGAATGGGATCGCCGGCCCAGCAAAAACCCCCGAGTCAGCATCATCGTCCCGGCCTGTAACGAAGAAGCTGATATCGAGCAGACCCTAAGCCAGCTTCTCAAACTCGATTATGAGAACTATGAAGTAATCGCCATTGACGATCGTTCTACTGACCGGACAGGCGAGATCATGGACCGCATGGCGGCAACTTCGTCGGCGCTTGGAAAGTTGCGCGTGCTGCACATCCGGCAACTGCCTTCTGGTTGGCTGGGGAAAACCCACGCGATGTGGACAGCGGCCAAGTCGGCCAGCGGAGACTGGCTCCTGTTCACGGACGCGGATGTGCTGTTCAAGCCCGACTCGCTCGGCCGTGCCCTGGCGTATGCCGAGACGGTCAACGCTGATCACCTCGTGCTCTTCCCCCGCATGATCATGAAGAAGCCTGCTGAGCGCATGATGATTGCGTTCTTCCAAACCTTGTTCGTCTTTGGGCACCGGCCATGGAAAGTCGCTGATCCCAGTACTGACGACCACATGGGCGTAGGCGCCTTTAATCTGATCCGCCGCAATGTGTACGAAGCAGTTGGTACCTACGAAAAACTTCGGCTGGAGGTGCTTGATGACATGAAGCTGGGCAAAGTGGTGAAGAAAGCAGGCTACCGCCAGCGCAACGTCTTTGGCGAGGACTTAATCTCGCTGCACTGGGCTAAGGGCACATTGGGGGTTGTCAACAATCTGAGCAAGAATTTCTTTGCCATCCTGTCGTTCCAATGGCCACGTGCGCTGCTTTCCTGCTTTGCGCTCGCATTTCTCAACCTCATGCCTTTTGTTGGCGTCTGGATCGCCCACGGCTGGGCGCGCCTGCCATACGCTGTGGCCCTTGGCTCAATGTTCATGATTTATGTCGGAATGTCGTGGAAGTCTTCCATCCCACCCTACTACTTCGTGCTCCATCCCATCAGCACCGTGCTGTTCGTCTATGCCGTTCTGCGGTCTATGTACTTAACGCTCTCGCGGGGAGGCGTAGTATGGCGAGGCACAAAATATCCGCTGGACGAGCTGAGGAGAGGGATGGTGTAGCTGGTGAGCTACTTCTCGCCCCACAGTAGGTAGAGCGAGCCGACGGCAACACAGAGAAGGGAGGTCGCCCCTCCGACTAATGCATATCCACCCGACCATGAAAATACGTATTGCAGGGAGGCCGAATACCGGGACAACTCAGTTCCAGCCTGCACCAAATTCATCAGGAACCACGACAACGTGATGCTGCTGGCCAGGTACGCGAAGGTTCGCAGAAGCTCGATGGGGCGAGTCGCTTGCTTCATAGCACGATGCTTCAAGAGCAATTGAGACTTCCACCAGAGAAATTCCCGACTGGGCAGGGAGACGGATTCGCTCGTAGCGAGCCGATTTTCTTCCTGCAGGAACTCCGCTACCAGCAAGGCATCGGCGCACACCGAACAACTGCCGACGTGCTGGCGCAACTCCGTGTTCCATTGCCCGGATCGTGACGCGTCCAGTACTGCCGCTTCCTGATCACAGTAAAGTCGCCTCATACACTTAATTTCTCCTTCGACGGGCGGGCACAGACGCGCAGGACCCCGGCCAGCCTGCGACGGGCCCGGAAGAGCAATAAACGAATGCTGGTGGCCCGCAAGCCGGTCATGCCAGCAATCTCGCGGTGACTCGAGCCTTCTACGTACGCCAGCCACAACAGTTGTCGTTCCCGCGGCTTCAGGAGCAGGAATGCCTGGCGCATTTGTGCCCGGGCTTCCAAGTGTTCTTCAGTGACCTGCTCTACCTCGTCCAGAGTCGTGATGAGTTTACGTTGCCGCCAACGATCATTCATGAGGTTGGTCGCAATCCGAAAGAGGTAGCTCTTGCTCTCAGCGTGGTTCATCTGCGGCAACTGGGCAGAAAGAAAACGGCAGTAGCTCTCTTGCAGGAGGTCGTCCACGACGTCGCGATCACCCGAGATCCGCAGCAGGTAAGCCCACAAAGGGCGCGCCGTCCGGTCATAGAGGGCGCGAAATGCCGCCTCGTCCATGCTGGTCTTTTTTTCAGCGTCTTCAGCGATTTTGCCGACCGGCGCAGCACACGGCTTGCCCGATGGCAGGACTGCCCGATCTGGCAACCCAATACTCATCCTGGATAAGTCATGGACGATGGGCAAGCGGTTTGTCCATCAGCCCAAAAGATTTAGAAAGCATGTAAGACACCGCGGCCGACACCGCGAAGCCGATACCCAGGGTCAAAATCAGAGTCCCGAAGACCAGGAAAACCTCCTGTCCTCCCGAAACTCGGCTGCGCAGGAACAAAAGCGCCACGCCGAAGAACACCATGACGGTCGCTGATTGGGCGGCATTCAAGATACGCCCGTAGGGGGTCTTTTGTTCCACGGTGAGCGAATCTAGAAACTGTTTTCCTGCGTCACTTTGCACATAGGCCAGCAGTTCCTGGCTTGAGCCGAACTTATCTAGCAGCCGGGCCTGAATCTCTCCTTGCACCTTGGTAGTCTTGTAGCGCCGGATCGTACTGAAGATCAGCCAAGCGATCCAACTGATGGTGCCGAATATTACCGGTATTGCAACCAAGTCTTCGTTCATTGATTAGCTCCCGTGGGCTTCTAGTTCGCTTGAAAGGCCTCTCAATGGCTATAACGCGAGGGGTAAGGAACTGTTAACCGCCGCCTCCCAGATTTCTACACCCACAACCTGCTAGCCAGCCGTCATCCTGAGAGCTTGTGACTTTTTGATTTTGCGAAAACT
>Ga0066659_10000108_pt1 | contig 22826 bp, 26 predicted proteins | sample GraSoiAngelo_108_FD_75176 | JGI IMG/M metagenome (GOLD analysis project Ga0066659, IMG submission 75176) | Grasslands soil microbial communities from the Angelo Coastal Reserve, California, USA - 14_0903_09_40cm | ecosystem: Environmental > Terrestrial > Soil > Grasslands | place: USA... | reverse complement strand
TGTATACCGTCGAAGTCACCTCGATACGGCCGCCCTCGAAAACCGCGTTCACTCCCAGCGTTCAGCCTGTCGCTGTTCCTCTCAGTACTGGAATGTCAGGCGCGGTGGTACTGGCGGGTAGCCGGGTGGCCACTGGATCTTCGATTACCGCCGGTGCCGAGACCGCGATTGTTAGCCTCGCACGCCGCGGCGTCGTGCATGTATGCTCTGGAACGACGGTATCCGTCACATCTTCGCAAAACGGCCGCGATTTGATGCTGGGCATGAGCACGGGAGCGCTCGAAGCGCATTACTCTCTGGACGCTTCGGCAGATTCCATCCTGACTCCCGATTTCCGCATTCTGCTCGCCGGCCCCGGCGAATTCCACTATGCGGTCAGCGCCGACACCCGTGGCAACACTTGCATTCGAGCGTTGCCGGGGAATAAGGCCTCGGTCATCGTTTCGGAATTGCTGGGCGATGGCACCTACCAGGTAAAACCAACTGAACAGGTCGTGTTCCGTTCAGGACGACTGAGCTTACTCGACACTAGAATGCCCGAAAGTTGTGGCTGTCCGCGACCGCCTGTGCCTGTCTTGCGCACCTCGGTGCTACCTGTTTCAGACCCGGATTTGCCTGCTACCGTTAGCCTGGCCCAACCCAATGAGATAGCAAAGCCCGCCGGCCGGCCCAGATCCGTCACTGCGAGTTCACCGAGCGACAACAGCGCGTCGGAAATAACATTATCCCTCGTCACTCCTGTGACGACAGCCCTGCCCTCTACCCATCCGTCCGACGTACATGTTCAGGTAGAAGCCCCGCTCGTGTTCCGTGCCGATACTTCGCGACCGGCTTCCACCATCGAATCTCGTCACCTTCCAATGACAAACTCACGTCCCTCGGAAACGCTGAAGATGGCAGCCCTGCCGCCACCAGCCAACCAAATCAAACCGCGAAATCGCGGCTTTTTCGGAAAGATAAAGGGCTTCTTCGGCGCATTTTTCCGCTGACAGTTTGCCGTTGTAATATCGAAGCAAAATTCTTGCAAATGAGAGGAGCAAATGGGCGTCACAGTTGCCGAATTCAAGCACCAACCAGAGCCTGACATCACACCCATCCCGCTGATGCAGCTTGCCACTGCATTTTGGGCATTCAAAACCTTGTCCACAGCCATAGACATGGATCTGTTCACGCGGTTGGAAACTTCCCCCATGAATCCGCCCGAGCTTGCTCGCTGGCTGAATATCGAAGAAAGACCGGCCGAAATGATTCTCACCGGGTGCGCCGGTCTGGGCCTCTTGAGCAAGCAGAATGGCCGTTATCGGAACACTCCGCTGGCGGAAACTTTTCTGGTTCGAGGCTGTCGCTACTATTTTGGCGGTTTTGTCACCATGCTCAACCACCGGCTTTATGCGGGTTGGGACAAACTTCCGCAAGCCGTCCGTACCAACCGACCGACCACGTGGGATCCCGACAAGCAGAAATCGCTGTTCGAAGCTGCCGACCCTGAAATGATGGGAACGTTTTGGCAGGCAATGCATTCGCTTTCCATCTTCACCGCTCGCGGACTCGGAGAGGCAGTAGATTTCAGCCGCTTCCGAAAACTTCTCGACGTCGGCGGAGGTTCAGGCGCCTTCGATATTGAGCTTTGCACGCGTTATCCGAATCTTTCCGCTACCGTCTACGACCTGCCGTTCGTGACCGGAATTGCGGCTGAAAAAATTGCCGAATCTGGCCTGAGCGGCCGCGTCACGACCCATCCTGGTGACTTCTTCGCCGATCCGAAATATCCCGCCGGTCACGATGTCATTTTGCTTTCCATGATCATGCACGATTGGAACGAACAGGAAGATCGTGGAATCCTCCGCAAGTGTTATGAAGCCCTCGCCCCCGGCGGAGCGGTCGTCATCAGCGAATTGCTGGTGAATGACGAGAAGACCGGTCCGCCTCCAGCCGCACTGATGAGCCTCAACATGCTGATTGAAACCTTGGGGGGCCGAAATTACACCCCGTCTGAGTATCGCGCCTGGCTGGAAGATACCGGCTTCCGCGATGTGAAGGTCATCTGGTTCGAGTCCGCCGGTGCTAACGGCGCGGTGATTGGCTACAAACGATGATTCGCGATTTAATGACTCGCTAATCAGCGAAGAATTGACATTTCAGACCGCGTGACGGGAATATACTTACGCCGGCAGGTATTGATGTCGGTTGCAAAGAGCCCGCTAATTTCGCCGCAGTCCACTGCGGTTCCGCAGGGTGCGCTGCTTCCCACCTTGTTCGGAGAGGGCTACGGAGTTTATCGAACGCGGCCTTCTGCATTCGTCCTATCTTACGCTGTAAATTTTCTCATCATTGCTGTATTCATCTGGTCCGGTCATTGGTTCGTGGAACACCGTCACGAGATCAAGCAGCAAATGGCGGGCTTGGTCACCGACGTCAGCCCATACATTCTGCCTCTATCGGCAACCCGCTCGGGTGGAGGCGGTGGTGGCGGAGACGGCGATAAATCCGCAGCCTCCAAAGGATCGCCGCCGAAGTTTGCTTCCGACCAAATCACGCCGCCGGCCGTATTAGTCCGCAACGACAATCCCAAATTGACGGCTGACCCAACCGTGGTTGGGCCTCCACAACTTCAGTTGCCCCAGATGGCTGCGATGGGCGATCCCTTGTCAGTTGTCCTTGGTCCACCTTCCAACGGTGTAGGTTCTGGAGTCGGAATTGGCAGCGGCAGCGGCGGCGGCGTTGGCTCGGGCCGCGGTCCCGGCGTCGGCCCCGGTGCAGGTGGCGGGATCGGTGATGGTCTCTATCGTGTCGGAGGCGGCGTCAGCGCACCTCGCACTCTTTACGCGCCCGATCCCGAATATTCAGAGGAAGCGCGCCGCTCCAAGTTTCAAGGCAGCGTCCTGCTTGCCCTGATCGTAGGCCCCGACGGGAACCCGCGCGATTTGCATATCATGCGCTCGCTTGGTCTGGGCCTGGACGAGAAGGCGCTGGACGCGGTTCGAACCTGGCGCTTTGAACCGGCACGTAAGGATGGTGTGCCGGTCGCCGTGCGGATCAGTGTCGAAGTTAATTTCCGCCTCTATTGAAAGCGGCAAGCAAACAGCAAGCGTTTAACGTCTTACCGACTTGGTCAGCGGAGTGACTCTTTCCCGTACTTCTTCCGCGATCTCGGCTCCACGATCGATGGCATCTTCGGCAGCTTCTCTTGCCTGATCCTTCCAATCGTCGAGCGTTTCCCTGGCAGTTTCATATTTCTTGCGCAGTTCTTTTCGCATCTGTCTGCCCGTCTTGGGAGCGTACATGAGGCCGACTAGCGCCCCTGCGCCCAATCCAATTAGAAGGAAAGTGAGAGCCGTCCCGATATTCCCGCCGTCCTCAGAAGACTCATATTTACCGGACTGCATATATGTGCCTCTCTTTCAATTCACAGTTTTGTCCAAATTCACTCTACCATTTTATCCCTCCGGTTATAGCGACGTCGCCTGCCTGCCGTGAATCTGGAACGAAGGTGCAGGGACATTTCCCAAACCGGCTCAAGTCCGTGTAACATAAAGACTTCGGTCCCGTGCCCGGCGGAAACTGGCTCGAACCCGCCTTCCGCTGACCAGTTCACCGCACTCAAAGGAGATTTTCTTAGCAATGGCTATTCCTGCCACCCAGCTTCGCCCCGGCATGATCATCAAGCACAACAATGATCTGCATTCCGTTTTCAGCGTCGAGCATCGCACTCCCGGCAATCTGCGTGCCTTTATCCAAGCCAAACTGCGCAACCTGCGCACTGGCGCCATGTTCGAGCATCGTTTTCGATCGCCTGACCCAATTGAGCGAATCAATGTGGATGAAGTCGAAATGCAATATCTCTACAACGACGGCGATAGCTACTACTTCATGGACACCCAAAATTACGAACAAACGCACCTCACCAAGGAAATTCTGGGAGACGCCGTCGATTACTTGATCGCCAATCTGCTGATCAAAGTAGAATTTTTCGATGGCAAGGCCGTAGGAATCGAGTTGCCGCAAACCGTCGAACTGACGGTGATTGAAACCGAGCCCGGACTGAAAAGCGCGACCGCTTCCAGCGTGACTAAGCCAGCGAAAACTGAAACCGGTCTCGTGGTCTACGTTCCTCCCTTCATCAACGAAGGCGAAAAAATCCGGGTGGACACAGCCGAAGGCGCGTATTTGTCTCGCGCCTAGTTTGACATTCCGAAAGCCAGCATTTACCACTTAGCATTTGGTTCTTTAAAGCACCTACTCAGGACTTGAAGGGCTGAATGCTGAGTGCTGATTGCTAAATGCTGAGTCCTAAATGCTAAGTGCCGTCTGAGCCCAGCGAAGAGACTGCATGACCGAGCAAACTACTCACGCCCGCCGCTTCGTGGTTCGCGGGCGCGTGCAGGGCGTCGGCTTTCGTTGGTTTGTGGAACGCGAGGCGCGCGTCCTCGGCATTGCTGGTTGGGTGCGCAATGACGCCGATGGGAGTGTTGAGGTTCTCGGCCTTGGTACGCGCGATCAACTTTTCAGCTTTCGCGCGCGGCTCCAAGCCGGCCCACGCGCAGCCCGAGTGGATAATGTCGAGGAGTTCGAAGCGAAACCGGTTTCTGGCCTCACCACATTCCGAATCGAAGGAGCCTGGTAAATGCAAAGCCCCGCGGCGCCGATGAAAAACATTATTAATTGTGAGCCGCTAAAAAAACTGATCCGCGAAATTCCCGACTTCCCCAAAAAAGGCATCCTGTTCTACGACATCACCACTCTGCTCAAGGACAAAGTCGGCTTCGCCACATTGATCGACGCTCTCTCCGAGTTTTATCTTCTAAAAAACATTGATCTCGTACTCGGCATCGAAGCACGCGGTTTCATCTTCGGTCCCGCGCTGGCTTATCGCCTCAACGCTGGTTTCGTTCCTGTCCGTAAGCCGGGCAAACTCCCTGCTCCCACCGCCAAATACGATTACGCCCTGGAATACGGAACCGGCACGCTCGAAATCCATAAGGATGCAATCCAGAAGGGCCAACGCGTAATTATTGTGGATGACCTCCTAGCCACCGGCGGTACCGCCGAAGCCAGCGCCAAACTGGCTAAGTCCTTGGGCGCGGAGATCGCCGGCCTGGGCTTCGTCGTGGAATTGGATTTCCTAAAAGGCCGGGAGAAGCTCAAACAATATGACGTCTACTCGCTGCTGCGCTACGACAAGTAGAAAAATCTAGACCGTAACGCCGGCGTCCCGCCGGCCCCCCGAGGAAAGCGCGATTTGCTTACGCCCCTACCAGATCCAAAGTGGCAGAATTCAACGGAATGGCAAGCCATTGGTTTTTGTCGCTGGCCGTCCGATGCGGGCAATCACCATCGTTAAATCATCTTCTTGTTCGCCTGACCTGAATTGTTCCACAGCCTGCTCCACCTTCTGCACGATGGACGCGGCATCAAGACTTCGGCTTTGGCGTAGCAGCTCCAGCAGACGCGCTTCGCCAAATTCCTTTCCATCCTTGTCCGAAGCCTCCGTAATACCGTCGGTGTAGATACACAGGATGTCCCCTGATTCCAAATGAGCTTCCGCGACGGAGCACTCCCAGTCCCGGAACAATCCGATTACCGTGGCGGTCGCCGTCATCCGCTCCACGCTGTCCTTGCGCAACAGCAGGGGCGGATTGTGCCCGCAAATGTTGGGGCGCTGCTGGAGAGTTTGCACCTCTGGCCCAGTCTTCTAAGAATTGCTTATCTTGTGCCCACAGCACAGAATCGAGAACAATCATCGCCAAACAAACAGTAGAACAACACCTGCGCATGCACACCTCACAGAGACATCGCTTCTATAAACAGCCGTTTGCGCCACTGATCGAAGACTAAACCATCCCCCCATTCAGTAGATAGCCAGCCTTAACTTCTCTGCTGCTCCGCCACAATCAGCTTCGCGGTCTTCGATAGATACATCTTCCGCCGAAACCAATCCTCCATCGCTACCTTCAATTGGTCCAACGGAACTTTCTTGCCAATCTCCATCAATCCGTCCGCAACCGGCAGAGTATCGTCAAAGACGCTTGCATTCGTAAAGTTTCGCATCGAAAAATTATCCAGCCACTTCAACGGACAAGCCCGCCGCTGGCCATCCAATTCGTACTCCACGCGAATTTTGCGGGCAAACATAGCAACATGATTTAACCACAGACGCCGAGGAGTACACTGCTTGCCGTAACCGCCCATGCAGGAGGCATCGATGTACATCCTTTACATCATTCTCGTGGGACTGGTCGCCGGGTGGGCGACCGGCAAGATTATGAAAGGCTCAGGCTACGGCGTGCTCACCGACATTCTGTTGGGCATTGCCGGCGCAATCGTCGGAAGCCGCCTGCTCGGTTTGTTTGGCATTTACAGCAGCGGCGGCATCATTCCCAACATTTTGATCGCGATCGTGGGAGCGGTAATCCTGGTAGCGCTGGTCCGCATGCTGAGACGAGTCTGAAAGTGGAGTTGCCTCGACGACTTTGGGCGAGGATTTAGTTTTTTGCCGACCGCAACCGCTTCGCTAACCCTTCCAGCTCGCGGTTCATAGCCTCCGGAAGATGGCTGCCAAACTGGGCGAAATGCTGTTTGATCAACGGAACCTCTGCCAACCAGCCCTCGACATCCACACCAAGCAGTTTGGCCAGATTGGCAGCCGGCAGGTCCAACCCGCGCGTATCCAGGTGGGCAGGTTCGGGGACACGCCCAATTGCCGTATCCTTTGCACCCACCTTTCCCTCACAACGTTCGAAAATCCATTTCAACACACGGCTATTTTCACCGTAGCCCGGCCATAGGAACCTGCCTCGTTCATCCTGACGAAACCAGTTAACGTAATAAATCTTCGGCAACTTCGATGGCTCGGACTTCGCGCCCATCTTGAGCCAGTGCGCGAAATAATCGCCCATGTTGTAACCGCAGAACGGAAGCATAGCCATGGGATCACGCCGCAGTTGGCCGACCTTACCGGCTGCCGCGGCCGTCGTCTCGCTGCTGGCAGTCGCCCCCAGAAAAGTTCCGTGCTCCCAATTGAACGCCTCAGTCACCAGCGGGAGGACCCCGGCTCGCCGCCCCCCGAAAAGAATGGCGTCGATCGGAACCCCTTTCGGATCCTGCCACTCCGGAGCGATCACCGGACACTGGCTGGCCGGAGTGGTAAATCGCGCATTGGGATGCGCCGCCTTGCGACCGCTGCCCGGAGTCCATGGCCGCCGCAGCCAGTCCATCAACTCGCCCGGCTTGTCGTCCGTCATCCCTTCCCACCACACATCGCCATCCGGCGTCATCGCACAATTTGTAAAAATAGAGTTCTTGGTCACAGTCAGCATGGCATTGGCATTCGACTTCATACTCGTGCCCGGCGCGACACCGAAGAATCCGTATTCCGGATTGATAGCGTACAGCCGGCCATCTGAGCCAAACTTCATCCACGCGATATCGTCTCCAACAGTCTCCACCTTCCAACCGGGGATCGTCGGGATCAACATAGCCAGGTTGGTCTTCCCGCATGCCGAGGGAAACGCGCCCGTCATATATTTGACCTGCCCCGCGGGACTGATGACCTTCACAATGAGCATGTGCTCCGCCATCCAACCCTCATCGCGCGCCTGTACTGAGGCAATACGAAGTGCATGACATTTTTTTCCCAGCAACGCATTGCCGCCATACCCAGATCCGTAGGACCAGATCTCACGCGTTTCAGGAAAGTGGCAGATATATTTGTGCTCGGCATTGCACGGCCATGTGGAATCCTGCTCATTGGAGCCAAGCGGCGCGCCGACGGAATGCAGCCCGCGCACGAATTCCCCATCTTCGCCAAGTGCATCAAGCACCTGGATTCCGACTCGCGACATGATGTGCATGTTCGCCACCACATACGGTGAGTCGGTAATCTCCACTCCGATTTTCGCGATGGGCGAACCAATCGGACCCATGCTGTAGGGGATCACGAACATGGTGCGGCCAGCCATGCAGCCGGTGTAGTAGCCGGTCAGCTTCGCTTTCATTTTTGCCGGATCTTCCCAATGATTGGTGGGGCCAGCATCTTCCTGGCTGCGCGAGCAGATGAAGGTACAGTCCTCCACTCGCGCCACGTCGGCAGGATTCGATCGCACCAGAATGCTGTTAGGACGCTTCTCCGGATTAACCGGGATGGCCGTGCCCGCAAGCGTCATCAACTGCAGCATTCCCTGGTATTCCGCCTGCGAACCATTACACCAATGCACCCCTTCCGGCTTGCACATCCGTGCAACTTCCTCAACCCAACGCACGAGCTGTCGATTGACAGTTGATTCAGCTTCCATAGTTTGCGTCAGGCTGGCCATGAAGACGTCTCCTTACAACCGCGGCCTAAGTTACTTTTCGAGAAGAAATCAGCTGCCAGATCCATTCGTCGCGATTGCCTGCGACTCTATCTCTAGCTTCAACTCTTCGATATGGCGAAGAGTCTCGGCGACAGTCAGCGAATACATCTCGCGTCCCAGACCTTCCCCAGACTCAAGCGCCGTCTTAAGATAGTGGCCGGCAATTTCAACGGCGAGGGGATCGGTGATGACCTTGCCCGTGCGGTACTGATACTCCACCCAGGCGGGATGCGGCAAGGCCACCCATACCGGATGCCCGTCCACCAGGAACTTGATATCCACGGCATCGGCGTGTCGCGTGGCAATGGCCACGATTAGCGCCTGGTAAATACCGTGGACCCGTTTCTCGGTCCAACGGTCAACGGCGTGAAAGTCCTCATACATCGCAACAGAAAACTATACCAAGAGCAGGCGCATAGCAGCCAATCTGAAAACTAGCTGCATCTGATTCGTTCAAGCGCGGATTCCGCCAATTGACCATTGGTGAATTATCATGACTGGCTGCAAGCCGATTCGCATTCCATGAAAAATCTCGGCATTCTCCTCTCCGGACGCGGCTCGAACTTCGAGGCTATCGCCGCCAACGTCTCGGCCGGCCGCATTCCTGACGCGCAAATCGTCGTCGTGATCTCGAACAAGCCCGACGCAGGCGGCCTTGAAACTGCCCGACGCCTCGGACTCACTACCCTCGTAATTCCTTCCAAGGGTAAAGAGCGGGAAGCCCACGATCATGAAGTCGTCGCCGCGCTGAACAAACACAAAGTCGACCTGGTTTGCCTCGCTGGATACATGCGCCTGCTCTCACCCTGGTTCGTGCAGCAATTCCCGCATCGCATTCTGAACATTCACCCCTCGCTCCTGCCCGCCTTTCCTGGACTGGAAGCGCAGGAGCAGGCGTATGCCTACGGCGTAAGAGTCGCGGGATGCACCGTCCACTTTGTGGATGAAGAACTCGATCATGGCGCGATCATCGTACAGAAAGCCATTCCCGTGCTCGATTCAGACGATGAACATACGCTCTCGGCTCGTATCCTGGAGCAGGAACACATTGCTTACTCGGAAGCCATTAATATTGTGCTGTCGGGGAAGTATGAGGTGGTGGGAAGAAAGCTGATGATGAACGCTAGAGCGAGATAATTAGCGATTTATCACCGCAACCTTCACGCGTTTGCCGACCCGCAGCGCTATGGTCGCCGGAAGCTCGGCCACATATATTCGGGGACTATGTTCGACGCTGTCCCGCACTTTGACGGCGCCTTCCTTCAATTTTCGGGTTGCGTCGGTCGCAGAGTCTGCCAAACCGCACTTGACCAATAAGCGGTCCAACTTAATTCCTAGCTGCCCTCTTCCTGCGACAGAAGCTGCTGAATCCTCGCTGGTTGACCACTGAATGTCTCCAAACTTTACTGAGACTTGTTCGGCGCTAGCTGGTACCTCGTCTTTCTGGAACTGCTTTGCCCAATCGTCTGCAGCCTTTGCAGCGGCATCTGCTGAGTGAAAATCGGCCACGATTCTTCGCGCTAGGTGCTTCTTGGCCGTCATCGGATGAGATTCGCGTTTCATCTTTTCGATTTCAGGAAGCTGGACATCCGTCAGCAGCTCGTAATATCTCCACATCATCTCGTCTGAAATCGACATTATTTTGCCGTACATCTCGAGAGGCGGCTCCTGGATGCCGATCGCGTTGCCCAGCGACTTTGACATCTTCTGCACGCCGTCGAGTCCTTCGAGGATGGGCATGGTCAGCACGACTTGCGATTCCTGGCCGTAGGCGCGTTGTAGCTCACGTCCCATAAGCAAGTTGAATTTCTGGTCGGTGCCACCCAGTTCGACATCGGCTTTGAGCGCGACCGAATCGTATCCCTGGGCCAGCGGGTAAAGCAGCTCATGCATGGTGATGGGCTTTTCTTCCTGGAAACGTTTATGGAAGTCCTCGCGCTCGAGCATTTGTGAAACGGTCACCTTGGCAGCCAGACGGATCCAGTCTTCGGATTTGACCTTGTTAAACCATTCGCTGTTGAAGCGCACCTCGGTCTTGAACGAATCGAGGATTTTGTAGACCTGTGACATGTAGGTTTTCGCGTTTCGCATGATTTCTTCAGGACTGAGCGGCGGCCGGGTGGCCGAGCGTCCCGTGGGATCACCGATCATGCCGGTGAAATCACCAATCAGAAAAATAACCGTGTGCCCGAGGTCTTGAAAATGTTTCAGCTTCCGCAACAGAACGGAGTGGCCGAGATGCAGGTCGGGTGCAGTGGGATCGAAACCCGCCTTGACGCGCAAGGGAGTTCCGCTGGCTCGGGACTTCTCCAGCTTCGAGCTGAGTTCGGAGCCGCGGATGATCTCGGAGGAACCCTTTTTTATGTAGGCGAGTTGCTCGTCGACAGGCGCGAAGTTGAACATCGTTAACATTATTGCAGATTGAAGCGAATCTCAGCTTTCCTTCGTGCTCCTTCGTCCTTTGTGGTTAAATTTCGCCCTTGCGCGCTGCCGCCATCTTCGGCCTGGATTCCTCCACCAAAGATCTGAACGCATTTCAGAATGACCCGAACACAACGTGGTTAATAGGCTGCCCGTCGAATTCCGACGAAGCCGACGCGGTTCTCATTTTTGGCGGGGATGGCACGATTCATCGTTATCTTCCGCACCTGGTCAAGCTGCAACTGCCGGTTCTGGTCGTCCCTCGTGGAAGCGGCAACGACTTTGCCCGCGCGCTGAATCTGCGAAGCACCCACGATTCATTGTTAGTCTGGCGCAGGTTTTTATCAGCCAAGAACAACGTGCGCATGATTGATTTGGGCGTGATCACGCCTCTGAATCCCCAGCGTCTGAAGCCCGAGGACGCTAGCCCGTCCGGCACGGTTGAAGCCGTGCCCTTCCCAAACTCCGGAAACTGGAAACCGGGAACCAGAAACTCGCACTATTTCTGCTGTATCGGCGGTGTAGGTCTGGACGCCGAGATCGCCCGCCGAGCCAATGGCCTTCCGCGCTGGTTACGCGGGCATGGTGGTTACATCCTCAGTACGGTTCCGTCGCTCTTTCAATTTGCTGCGGTCCCGATACGAATTCTGCTACCACAGAAAGATCAGTCCGCTGTCATCGTCCGCAGTGAAAAGCCCACAATCCTGGCCACGTTCGCCAGCACTCCTACGTTTGGCGGAGGTATGCGGATCGCTCCCCGCGCCCAGCTCGATGATGGCCTGCTCGATGTATGTGTGGTTGCAGACCTCAACAAATTCAGACTGTTCCGTCTCTTTCCCACTGTATATTTCGGCCGTCACTTAAGCATTCCGGAAGTCGAATACTTCCAGTCCGAAAGCCTCCGCGTCGAAACCGAGAGCCCGCTGGATGTATACGCCGACGGTGAATACGTCTGCCAGACCCCGATTGAAGTAACAGTTGCGCCGCGAGCGCTGCCCGGCATTGTTCATCCATCACTGACAAGTTTCTAGTTTCGGGTTTCTAGTTTCTATTAGTGGAGGAGTTCGATATGGGACACTCGTATAAAGACCTTATCGTTTGGCAGAAAGCAGTCGCAATGGTGACGGACGTTTACCGTGCCACCCAGAGTTTCCCAAAAGACGAAACCTACGGCCTCAGCAGCCAGCTAAGACGCTCGGCGGTTTCTGTAGCCAGCAACATTGCAGAAGGCCAGGGCAGGCTTCAAAGAGAGAGTTTCGCCAGTTCCTCGGCCAAGCCCGCGGCTCTCTCGTCGAAATGGAAACTCAGGTGATGATTGGTGCGAATCTAGGCTACGTTTTCCAAGATACCCTTGGACGCCTAATGACGGTATCCGGCGAAGTCAGTCGCCTCCTGCACGGCCTAATGCAGTCCATCCAGCCGCCAGAATCTCATTAACCAGAAACTAGAAACCCGAAACTGGAAACTGTCCCCAAGTGCTACACTACCCAGACTGTATGCCTGATACCGGTCGTTCCCGCACTCTCCTGTGGATTGTCATTGGCGGAGGAGCCTTCTTCCTCTTCGTCCTGGCGGTATTTACCTTGGTCTATCTAACCCTGCGCACCAATGAAGAATCGACGGCGTTTCGCGGCTTCGGCAACAAGATTGGTGTAGTCGATCTCGAAGGCGTGATTATCACTCCGAAGACCGTTGTCGATCAGCTCAAAAAATTTGGTGACGACGATTCCATCAAGGCCATCATCCTGCACGTGAATTCGCCGGGCGGCAGCGTGGCGGCATCGGAGGAGATCTACCGCGAAGTCAAACGCATCCGTGACGATAAGAAGAAGCGCATTGTGGCTTCTATTGAGTCTGTAGGTGCTAGCGGCGCATATTATGTTTCATCCGCCACCAACAAGATCTATGCCGACAAAGGCAGCATCGTCGGTTCCATCGGCGTGATTGCAGAATGGGTGAACTACGGCGACCTGTTGCATTGGGCCAAGCTGAAGGACATCACCATGAAAGCCGGTGAATTTAAAGACACTGGCTCTCCCACTCGGGATATGACTCCAGCGGAAAAAGAGTATCTTCAATCGCTGATTGATAACATGCACGGCCAGTTCATTCAGGCAGTAGCCGATGGCCGTAAAACCAAGTTTGATGACATCAAAGCTATCGCCAACGGCAAGGTATGGACCGGGGAGCAGGCGCTCTCCATGAAACTGATCGACCAGGTTGGCGATTTCCAGGCTGCGGTTGACGATACCGCCAGGTCTGTCGGAATCAAGGGCGAACCCGTCCTGGTGCATCCCGAGCGGGACCGCAAGACTGTGCTCGACGTGCTCTTCGGGGATGTCTCGGAATGGCTGCCCACCCGGGAAAAACTCCTGGAGCATCATGTCGGTTTTTATTACTTGTGGAAATAGCCTCGGCTAAAACTTGCATAAAAGCCGTGAAATCTGAGAAGTTATGGAAGCCCGTCCGCTTGCGACAGGCCCCGGCCGAAGTAGATTCCTTCAATTCGACTAATTACGGAGCAAAACGCGTATGACAAAAGCTGATCTGATCGATGAAGTCTCCCGCCTGGCCGAGTTGACGCGCAAGGATAGTGAAGTCATCGTCGAGACCATCTTCGACAGCATCGTGCGCTCGCTTCGGGTAGGCGACAAGATCGAGATTCGTGGCTTTGGCAGCTTTCGCACCCGCCAGCGCAAGCCCCGTGTGGGCCGCAATCCAAAGACGGGCGACCGGGTGGAAGTTCCCGCTAAGAAAATTCCATTCTTCAAGCCCAGCAAGGAATTGAAAGACTTGGTGAACACCGGTGACCATGCGGCGCCTCCGCCCGCTCCACCGGCGCCATAACCAGGCTTCAAAACCGCTCAGCGCGGAAGATACATGTCCGCCACTTTCAGCGCGAGCGCTTCCGCACTGACATCCTCGCGATTGCACAGGACGATGATGGTGAGCTTGTCATCCACAAAGCGCTGGATAGCCGTCCGAAATCCTACGGTCTCTCCGAAATGCCACATTCGTGCGTGCCCTTTGTAAGAATCTAGAAACCAGCCAAAGCCATACTCCACAGGCTTGTCTCTGACAACTGCACTCCCAGCCGGCAACTTCGCCGGAGTAAACGCAGGACGCATCTCCGACTCGCTCACTAACCTGTGCTGCCGCAAAGCTTCATCCCACCTGGCCAAGTCATCGAGAGACGAATAAATACCGCCGTCGCCTAAGACTGCCGAGGTTGGACTCTGGTCCGTCTCCTGCCAAACACCCTCTTTCCTGCTGTGACCGTAGGCACGATGCAGAACTTCATTCTTGCCCCGGTCATATGCGACTGTATTCCGCATCTTCAGCGGACCAAAAATGCGCTCCTGCAAAAATTGCCCAAACTCCTCGTCCGACACCTTTTCCACAATCATCGCCAGCACAGCGTATCCGGAATTGCTGTATTCCCAAGACGTACCTGGCGCGAACTTAGTGGCCGTTTGCTGCCTCAAGAGCGTCAGCACGCCAGCATCTTTGATTTGAAAAATTTTCTCTGGAGATACACATCTACCTGCCGACATGAGGTCTTCGTAGTCCTGAAGCCCGGATGTATGGTTCAGCAAGTGGCGAACACTGATGGCTCGCCCATAGGCAGGAAAGTCGGGAAATATATCAGTTAGCCGTTCGTCGTAGCGGAGTTTGCCGTCGTGCACCAATAGTATGATGGCCATTGCTGTGAACTGCTTGCTGACCGACGCCAGGCGGAAATTAGTATGAGCGTCAATTTTTCCGAGGCTCCGCAGATCCGTCACCCCATACCCACGTGAGAACACAGCACGCCCGTCTTTAATGACAAGCACCGCCCCACCTGGCGCAGTGTTCGATTTCAGATCCGCAAAGATCGCCTCTATTTTTGTCGGATCAACTTCCCCAGCCGTCCCGATTTTTGAAACAAGCACCATCAGCAAAACTACTCTACCGACCAGTTTCAACAAGGACCTCCGCGGTTTATGTCCGAATCCCGACTACAGCCATCATCCTGCCCGTAACCCCTTTTTCTTTTCGATGTGAAAATAAGAGATCAGTGCGGCAAGACGTGCACAGCGGAGACGCAGCAATATTTTCGGCAGGCACCCCGGTATCGAGCAACTGACGCCGATTGGCTTCGACCAGATCGAGGAATATCTTCTTGGGGAAATCGCTGTGGCCGGGAGGGCGCGCACTCAGGAAGAGCAGCGGATATTTTTTTCGGATCGAGTCAGAATCCTTGCTCTCGCGAAAAAGTTCGGTGGCATAAGTGAACTGTGACGCGAACTGATCGCGCACTTCAGTTCCCACTTCATAACAGCAGCCATGAATTCCCGGCCCAATCGCGGCTGTGACATTGCCTGGCAGCGTCCCAAAGTAGCGTCCCATTTCTCCGATACCTTTTTCAACGATGCGCTTTAACGTGCCCCTCCAACCGGCGTGGAAAATTCCCACAGCTTTCTTCTTAACATCCACCAGGATGATCGGCAGACAGTCGGCAGTCCCTAGGCCCAGCAGCATCCCCGGAGTTTCCGTGACCAGGCCATCGCCCGCGAGTTGCTCCTCGGGAGGCTTGCTCACGTGATGAATGAGATCAGAGTGGATCTGGCGTAGCGTGATCAGCGGCCAAGGCTGGCCATTCTTCATGAATCCAAATTTGCTGAGAAAAGCGGTGCGATTGCGCTCCACTGCATTGCGAGAATCCTGTTCAGTAAACCCGAGGTTGAGCGCGTCTCCGCCGTAAACTCGTGAGAAGCCGCCGAGCCGTGTGCTGAAACCATGAACCAGCCAGGGGATGTCAGTGAGCGGCTCTGCTTGAAGTATCGTCAGTTCGGACTTGGGCGTTCTTTTGACTGGCACGAAAACATATTAGCAATCAAGTCACTCAAATCCGTAATTCAGGCCGACGTTTGTGCCAGTCGGTGGCCTGCTCATAGCTCTGTGCAAGTTGGAGAACCAGCGCTTCTCCCCAATGCGGCCCGACAATCTGCAATCCAATCGGCAGTCCGCCAGGGGTAAATCCACAAGGAACCGAGATCGCAGGTAGCCCCCAAGCGTTCACGGGACGAGTGTTTCGCAGCAGTAGGATTTCGGCTGGTCGCAGCTGATCGGGATTTTCTTTCAACTGCGCGATAGGAGGCGGAGGCACAGGGGTGGTCGGGGTGATGACAACATCTACGCTCTCAAATGCCTTCCTAATCTCGCGCCGAGCTTTCTCCAACTCCCGGCGGCGATGAATGTAGTCGGTACCAGAAACGTCGGCCCCGGTGCGGATTCGCCGCAGTGTCTCTGTCTGATAAAGTTCGGGAGTCCGTGTCACATGCTCAGCGTGATACGCGTACGACTCCGCACTCTGCACTGTACGATCGGTCGGCGCCTCCAGTTGGATCTCCCGGATATCAGCGCCCAGCGTGCTCAATACCGACAAAGCCTGCTTCACGGCGAATTCGATCTCCGCATCAAGGCCCTCAAAAAAATATGCGCGCGGCACTCCAATCCGCAGCGTCTTCGGACAATTGCCCAGCCCAGCAACATAATCCGCCACGGGAATGTCTTCACTGTTGATGTCCGTAGCATCGAACCCCGCAATCGCTTGCAAGATCACTGCCGCATCCGCCACGGTCGCCGCAATCGGTCCCACATGGTCAAGCGACCAGGAGAGCGGGATCACACCCCACGCGCTCACTCGACCATAAGTCGGTTTCAGGCCCACCACCCCGCATAACGCCGCGGGCTCGCGAATAGAACCCGCCGTATCCGTGCCAATGGCGCCATAGCAGAGCCCGGCAGCAACTGCGGCCGCAGACCCGCCAGACGACCCGCCCGCGATGTAAGCCGGATTCCAGGAATTGTGCACTTCGCCGTAGTAGCTCACCATCGAGCTGCCGCCATAAGCAAACTCGTGAAGGTTTTGTTTTCCCAGCAGCACAGCGCCTGCATCTTTCAATCGCCGCACAACTTCGGCGTCCTCGGCTGGAATGCGCTCTTTGAACAAAGCGCTCGCCGCCGTGGTTCGAACCCCGGCGGTATCAAGGATGTCCTTCAGCGCCAGAGGAATGCCGTGCAACGGCCCTCGCCAACGCCCATGTTGGATGTCCTGCTCCGCCTGACGCGCCTGGCTCCTCGCCGATTCCGCAGTTATGGTGATAAACGCGTTAAGCGTGGAATTCAGCCTTTCAATCCGCTGCAGGCAGTCGCGAGTCAGCTCCACCGGCGAGACCACGCGCTTCTTTACTTGTTCCGCAATTTCCAGAATCGATGATTGCAATTCCATCTCCGCCACGCCACCGCATTATCGTTCAAAGGTGGAAATCGTTGCCCGCGAAAAGCCTATAATTCTTTCAGTCCACATCCGGCGGAGGTCGAACCGAAACCCATGTCCCAAATGACCGTGTCCGTCAGCACCCAAGGTTTTCTCGTCGATGGCAAGTGGATTGAGCAAGGCGAGTTGCAGGAAATCCGGGCCCCCTTCGACGGAAGCGTGATCGCCCAGGTATATCAAGGCACACGCGAGCACGCCCAGGCCGCTATCACCGCCGCCGTAAAAGCCTTTGGCACCACGCGACGACTGCCTGCCTTCGAGCGCCAACGTGTGCTGCGCCGTGTGGCACAAAGCATCGCTGAACGTAAAGAAGAATTTGCCCGCACCATGGCTCAGGAAGCCGGAAAGCCGATTAAGGCGTCTCGCACGGAAGTCGAGCGTGCCATCTTCACCTTCAACGTCGCGGCGGAGGAGAGCACCAGGATTTACGGCGAATACATCCCTCTCGATTGGCAGGAGTTCACCGCGGGACGTTGGGGATTAGTGCGCCGCTTTCCCCTGGGTCCGATCGCGGGAATCACGCCGTTCAATTTTCCTTTGAACCTGGTCGCCCACAAGGTGGCTCCCGCAATCGCCAGTGGCTGCAGCATGATCTTGAAGCCCGCTCCACAAACTCCATTAAGCGCGTTTCTGCTAGCCGAGTGCGTGCAACAAGCCGGATGGCCCGACGGCGCCCTCAACGTCCTCCCACTCTCCAATGAAGACGCCGCCCTGCTGGTCACCGACGAGCGCATCAAGCTCATCAGCTTCACCGGCAGCGCCCCCGTGGGATGGCAAATCAAGAAAAATGCCGGCAAGAAGAAAGTGATCCTCGAGCTGGGCGGAAACGCTGGCGTAATCGTCCACAGCGACGCCGACCTCGCATACGCCGCCGACCGCTGCGTCGCCGGAGGCTTCGGTTATGCCGGACAAACCTGCATTTCCGTCCAGCGCATTCTGGTAGAACGATCCGTCTATGGCCAGTTTCTCGACCTGTTTTTGGCGGGAGTGAAAAAGCTCAAGATCGGAGATCCCTTGGAGGAATCCACCGATCTCGGCCCGCTGATCCGCGAAAGTGATGCCATCCGCGCCAGCCAATGGATAGAAGAAGCCGTACGCGCCGGAGCGCGGCTGCTGGTTGGCGGGAAGCGCAACGGTCCCCTGCTCGAACCGACCGTTCTCACCGGCACGCGTCCGGACATGAAGGTAAACTGCCAGGAAATTTTTGCCCCCGTAGTGACGGTCGAGTCCTACGACGATTTCCACGCCGCCGTGCGCCAGATCAACAACTCTCCCTACGGCTTGCAAGCCGGAATCTTCACCCGCGACGTCAAGCTGCTCTTCAACGCCTACGAGGAACTTGAAGTCGGAGGCGTCATCGCCGGCGACGTCCCCGCCTTCCGCATCGATCACATGCCCTACGGTGGCGTCAAAGACTCCGGTTTAGGCCGCGAGGGCTTGCGTTATGCGATCGAAGAAATGACCGAGCCCAAGCTGCTGGTGATGAATCTGCGATAGGGGTCACTCAAGCCTTCCGCAATAGCAAGAATTGCGAGCTACGGACAAGTTTTGCTAACGAATCCACAAGCCGTCCTCTGCTACACTGCGCCCAACGGAGGATTAGCCAACAATGCCTAGCGTCCTCGTTGTTCCTGTCTATGTGGAAATTCCGAGCGGGATTGAGCGAGCTGTCATGGCACTGGAATCACATCTTCGACGGGCCGGATATGTCTTTCGCACCGGGGAACCCGTCCAGATGAACTACGAATGTATCAACCCAGCCACGGGCGCGAATCGACCGAGCGCCGAGCATCACCATGGCCACATCGGAACGGAAATATCTCCTTGAACTGCTGAGAAAGATTGCGGGGAAAGCGGTGTGGACTGCCTCCCCGAGTACAATAAGCAAGGGCTTCTCGAAAGCGCGAGAAAGCTCGCCGAAGTTGCGTCGGCACCGGAATTCATGACAAATGAGCAATAAATCAGCCATTGGGAATCTCTTCCCGCAATCGAATCCCCGCCCCCTTACCACCGGAATTCTGCCCTTCCAGGAAATCAGTTCGTACCGAGACTCAGGCCGCATCTCCGCTCCCCTTCCGATTGATGACAATCAAATCCAACCCGCCAGCATCGATCTCCGCTTGGGTCGAGTGGCCTACCAGGTAGGAGCCAGCTTTCTCCCCGGCCGGTCACCCATTAAAAATAAGATCAAAGACTTGCTCATCCGGGAGATCAATCTGGAAAACTCCGCCGTCCTTGAGCAAGGCTCAGTGTTCATTGTCGAACTCCTGGAAACTCTGCGCTTACCCAGCGATGTAGCCGGTATCGCAAATCCCAAGAGCACCACCGGACGTTTAGATATTTTTACCCGGCTGATTACTGAACCCGGTATCGAATTCGAGCGGGTGCCGCGCGGCTACTCCGGCTCACTGTATCTTGAGATTGTGCCTCGCACCTTCCCCCTCAAAGTGCGAACCGGAATGAAGCTGAACCAATTGCGATTCATCCGTGGCAAGCCTCCTTCCACGGACGGCCGCCTGGCCAAGTTGGCCGAGAAGGAACAACTGGCTTTTGATCACGAGGAAAGTCCCATCGATCCCAAGATCGAGCGAGGCCTTAGTGTCTCGGTGGACTTGCAAGGCAATGGCGCGGAAGTGATCGCTTACCGAGCCAAACGAACCAGGCATGCCGTGGATCTCGACAAAATCGATCACTACGAAATAGCTGATTTCTGGGAAGCCACCGTCGCTTCCGCTTCCAAGGAGATCACCTTGCAGGCCGGCGATTTCTACATCCTGGCATCGAGCGAAAGGATACGAGTCCCGCCAACCCATGCGGCCGAGATGGTGCCCTTTGACCCATCCCTCGGCGAATTTCGCATCCACTACGCCGGTTTCTTCGATCCCGGATTCGGATACGGCGCCGACGGCGAAATCCCCGGCACCAAGGCCGTGTTAGAAGTTCGAGCCCATGAAATCCCTATCCTTCTCGAACACGGGCAATTGGTGGGTAAACTCATTTATCACAAGATGTCGCAGTCACCCGACAAAGTGTACGGGCTCTCCATCGGCTCGTCCTATCAACAGCAGGGGCTTGCCCTGAGCAAACAATTCAAACGTCCCGCTCACTTCGGGCAGGAACCGGCATCCGTCCACGCACCGGTCCTGACGCCACAATTGGTGCTCTAGCGGGCTGCGCGCAAAAGTTATTACTTCCGACTGGCCCGTAATCCAACCAGAATTGATGCCAAGTGGGAGATCACTTCCCATAAGCCGACTTCAGCACTAAGACTTCTCGTTACTAATCGGCGACTCTTGCCGGCTCTGGCCCGAAGTCATGTTGTGGATGGCAGGCCATGAGCCGGCTTGAGGTGCGCTCGAACATTCAGCGTGCGGGCACAGCGTCGGCAGGCCAGTACGGCTTATCGGCGTCGGCTAAGTAGCCATCGGCGTAGCGATCATGGTGCCGAATCCAAGCCATCGTGAACGGCAACCCATCTTCGTCCCGGCCCTTCGGCACATAATCGAGATAGTTATACGTGTTCATCGTCATCTCCGTGCCGCGTACGTAAGCCGAATACGTGTGGAAGATATTTCCCGCCTTATCTTTGTAGAATACGCTGATCCCGGGCCCCTCTTCGCTCGGGAACGCCTGCACTTCGTAGTTGAAATACATCTTGCCGCTCGCCTTTTCTTCCTTCGTGAACGACACATGATAATCCCTGTTGAAGTCATTCCCGTTCGACGACACCCAGGCAAAGCGCCATCCCATTCGCTTCTTGAACGCTTCGATCTGTGGCAACGTCGCCCGCGAAATAGCCGCAAACGTCACATCGCGCTGTGCCAGGTGCACCAGCGCGCCGTCCGTGTGATCCATATTGAACGAACAACTCGGGCAGCCTTCCTTCCAGTCCGGACCAAACATAAAGTGATACACGATCAACTGGGTTCTGCCCTCGAATAGATCGGCCAGCGTTCTCTTGCCGCCCGGCGCATCGAAGACATATTCTTTGTCGACCTTCACCCAAGGCAGTTGTCGCCGCTCCGCGCTCACCGCATCGCGCTCCCACGTCAGATTCTTCTCCTTCGCCAGCAACTCCTTGCGAGCCACAAGCCATTCATCCCGCGACACTATTTTCGGGTTGTCTGTCATGTTCGTTGCCATCTTGATTTCTCCTTTTATTATTTGAGTTCGAGGCGATTTCTCCTGCTCCGTTCTTTTTGCGAGACACTTTCACAACCAACGCCGCCAGCCCTCCGGTAGAAGCCGCACCGGCAACGATTAGTCCCATGGTGGCCAAACAGAATGGACACATCGTTCATCTCCTTGGTGGCAAGCTTGACAGCTAAGCTGACTTAACAGGTTCTGCTTCTACGAGCGCCACAAACTGGCGCTCGAGCGCCTTGGCCGCACCGCTGCGCCAGCTCTCCGCCATGGACTCTGACATGGGATCTGGGAAGATGTCCTCCTCCCCTTTCTCCACTCCGTCGAAGATGGCTCGCGCAACGGACTCCGGAGAGGCCTTTGGTACGTCGAAGCCTCTGGACATATCCGTGTCCACGGGGCCGGCTAGGACGGCATGGACCCTCACGCCTTGTCCGGCCAAAAGAGCACGCAGCGATTGCGACAGGGAGAGCGCGGCCGCCTTCGAGATCGAGTAGGCCGGAACGATCGGCAAAGGGGCAAAGGCCACCACCGATAGAACGTTGACGATGGTTCCCCGAGAACGAGTCAGCAACGGCAGGAAAGCCTGAGTAACGCCATACGGGCCAAAGAGATTGACGGCGAGGCTCTGTTCGATCGCGGCACGATCGCTCAAGTCGTCGTACAGCGCCAAGCCGGCGTTATTGATGAGGATATCGAGAGATTCGACTCTCTCGACGGCTTCCTGAATCTGCTCAGCGTTGGTCACGTCCAGGATCAGGGGCGTGACGCGCCCATCCACGTGAGCCAAGGGCTGGCGCGTACCGGCATACACCCGCTTCGCGCCTCTCCTCAAGGCTTCCTCGACCAGCGCCTGTCCTATACCGCGATTGGCCCCGGTCACCAGAACTGTTCTGTCTGCGATTGTCATCGTTAACCTCTCGGGTGGCGAAACTTAACCGCTAAGCCGCCTCTATAGGGTTGACGGGTGAAGAGAGTCCATTTCGACAGACCAAGTAGGAAAAAGTCAGCCCCGCCTTTGGAGCAGGAACTGTCTCACTGCCGGGTCCTCGGCCAGACCAATCGCCCGGTCGAAAGCATCCACGGCCTCAGATGTCTTCCCGAGCCGTTGCAACAGGTGAGCGCGGACCGCCCAATAGGGCTGATAACCGGAGACAGCGTCCAGGTCGATCCCATCGAGTGCCGCCCGCCCTGCTTCAGGTCCGTTCGCCTCACCAACCGCCGCGGCGTATCCGGTTCGTGTGCCGAGCGTCGGGGATATTCGGATCAGCTGTTCGTAGAACAGCATGATCGCAACCCACTCGGTCCGGCCGCTGCGCGCTCGCTCAGCGTGTACCGACTGAATCGCGGCCTCGAGTTGAAACCGGCCGGTGCAACCGCGGCTCGATGCTTCGGCGAGATGGCGTTCCGCCTCTTCGATTAATGGCAGAGACCACTGCTGTGGATCCTGCTCCGAAAGAGGAACATACCGGCCGTCCGGCCCTCGCCGCGCCGGTCTGCGGGATTCGCAGTGGAGCATGAGAGCCAGCAGACCTCGAACCTCTGCTTCTCTCGGCATTAGCTGCAGAAGGACTCGCGCGAGCCAGATC